>Ga0163154_10003670_pt1 | contig 20990 bp, 20 predicted proteins | sample OliLakLV19MP9P1_FD_148649 | JGI IMG/M metagenome (GOLD analysis project Ga0163154, IMG submission 148649) | Freshwater microbial mat bacterial communities from Lake Vanda, McMurdo Dry Valleys, Antarctica - Oligotrophic Lake LV.19.MP9.P1 | ecosystem: Environmental > Aquatic > Freshwater > Lake >...
ACATAGAGCGGTTCGACGTGGCACTGAAGGGCAAGACCATGGTCGAGTCGTACAAGGCGCTGCGGGAGTTCTTCCGGAAGGACGCCGAAGCAAGCGGCAGGACGCTGGGGCCGAGTTGGGACCAGACCGACGAGGAGCTGGAAGCGTTCTTCAGCAAGAAAAAGCCGAAGGCCTAGTTGCCGACGCGGCCTTTGGCTGCGGGGATGAGGACGATGACGAGTGACCGACTGGTCGAGCGAGGGGACGGAGCCCCGCTGGACGACGACGGATCAAGGCTGTTTGCGTGTTGGGCTATCCTGAATCCACTTCCACACTTCTCTGAGATTTCAAACATGTCATCAGATGAGCCCGTGCCAGAGGACGACGACGGTGACTCCGAGGACGGCGAACCCATCTCTTGCCCCTACTGCGACAAAGATCAGTGCGAGCACCGGATTCTATTTTGGTCTGCTGGCAATCTGGACTGGGACGGATCGTTCGCGGGCGAGACAATGAATTTGGATGCCGCTCTGAGGCAAGCTCTCTGGGATGCACTCAAGGCAAAGAACAAGAAGCCCGCCGAGTGGAAGTACGCCCTCTCGAATCTTGTCAGCGAGGCAAGAGCCCTTGGGCTCGCTAACGGTGGTCCGGAGGAGTGCGACTGGTTCGACGCGATCCGCACCTACTGGCGTGAACTCGTGCAGGATTCGAGCGACTGCTACGAGAACTTGTGGTCCTTCGATGGCCATCCAGGGAACGGCGACACGTACGGCTCGGTCTATGCTGGGAATCCAGCGGAGGCGGTTGCCGGCGTGGCCGCAGCCTGCAAGCGGGACATCGAGTTGCTTCACAGTTTTGCGGTGGCACCGCCCACGACACCGCCCGCTGGCAAGCGAAAGCGACGTAAGCACGAATGAAGACTTCAGCAGTCCTGGGAACCCGGCACACTCATGACCACCGACGACATCCCCATCCGCGATCCCTGCGGTGGCTCCGGGAAAGGGGCTGACTAAGCAACCACATCTTTACCGCATGACGCCGCAGGAGGCCTCTTTCTCTCATGGACTGCCCGCAAGGGCGGTGCTTCCAGGCGGCGAAACGTCGCCGCATGCCCTCAGTTACGGCGGCGGCATGCATTGCACCGCGACGCTGCTCCGGCACTCCGTCGACCATGCTGGATCATCCAACTGCCGACGGGCCAGAACGCCTGTGCCATCACTCACACAACCTCGGGACTCTGGGCAGAGCCCCGGCCGAACGCGATACTTTTACCCACAGATTCTGCGGAAGAGCCTAAAAAAGGAATACCCCATGGCCCGTGCAATTCTTGCCGTTTTTCTTTATGCAGTTCTCACCTGCCTCCCACAAGAGGGCAGCGGACACGAGCAGAATCGCACGGGCTTCCTGTCCGTCTTGAATGAAGGGCAGAGAGTCGTGCTGGAGGCGGCGGACGGCCACTACCAGATCACGCTCATTGATGGCGGGCACAAGGTCATCGAGGTTGGCTCCGATTACGTCGTGGTCCAAGACCTGGTCGAAATCACTGAGACTCGGATCCCTGTCTACTCGATCAAGAGCATCGCCCGCCTCAGGGTGCCGAAGCCGTGACAGTTAAAACGTACCAGAGAAGGATGGACACAAGCCGCCTCTTTTCCTCTAGTGCTGTGTCACGTCTTGAGTTTTAGGTAGAGGAATTTGAGTTTTCCGCGTGCGTCCGTGACTCGCATCTGCCAGTCTACGCCGCGTTGCGTGGAGTTAACATCAGTTTGTCTTGGTTCCGACTCCAACCCCTATTCTTCGAACGCCCAACGCTTCTCACCTGCTAGCACGGCATGCAAGCATTGCCAAGAAGCGGCTCACACACCGAAACAAACCGATGTGACCGCCCGTGAGACACCTGAGAAGTGCGAGTTACACCCAGAGGATTCCATCGTGTCACTCGTTCCACCTGATCACGTGGCCCCTTTTGAGCCGCCGGACATCCCGGACTCCATCACCGCCATCATCAGGGGGCTCAAGCAGCCGTGGGATGATGCTTCTCCGATCCCAGAACCATTCGCGTCTCGGATTCTTGAAAAGATTCATTCAATCGCGAACGGGTATCGCTTCCGATTCAAGGGACGCGCGTTTCATGTCGCGCCAGATGTTCCGCCAAACAAGCTCGAGGAAGTGTATTTAGCCCTTGGTGTGCCGCGTTCGGACCATGTGATTGCAATGCTTGCCGCGACGGCACTTCAAGGTTGGAGGACCGGGCTCGCGGTCACCGACCAAGGCGTTTATTGGCGGCTCGGAGCCTTCACGAGTGGATTGGAGATAGGACCATTCCGCATTTCCTACGCCAAAATATCGAGGTATATTATCCGATGGCATGGCTCTCATAAGTGCGCATTCATCGGGAGTCCCCTGTTTCAAAGAGACATGGCGGCCTCCTTCGGGATCGGTGGGGACATTGATCGGGTCATCTACGAGATGCTCCAGGAAATCCAGCAGGCTGTCTTGAGTGGCTGCGGACTGCACCCCGGCGTTTTGTTGAACGGCATCGCATATAGCCGGGGCGCGGCCTACCACTCCTGACGGCCACCCTGCCGCCCGGCGATCACCAGCATCGTCCCGTTACATGGCCTTGTCTGCGCCATCACGTGATCCAGAACACGGGTCCCTTCGGCACGAACGGGAGTCGCCCGCCGCGGGGCACGAGGAACGCGTGGTCGCGCCGAATCTGAAGCCGGTCACACTCGCCGTCGGTGATCACGAGGATCGGGCCCGACGATGGAAAATCCTCCGCACGCTCGAGGAGCGTGATGCCTGGCTGCAAGACAGTCCCTCCTTGACCGCGAATGCGGACGCGTTCCATAAGCGCTTCTGGTGGCACATAGCCCTCGTCGTACGCCGCGGCATCGCAGAACACCAGCCGCACGAAGGGCACATCGCGGGCGAGGCTGTAGCTCGCGATTGAGCCGAGCCCTTGCCGAGTAGCCGCGAGTCCATCGAGCCCGAGGTGTCGAGCACCACCCCGAAGGTTCGGGCATCGATGGCCTCACGGTCCAGGAACCATCGAGGCCGTGAGATGTCGGGCGTGGCTGATTGCCGTCGGCTTAGCCGTGCGTACGTCCGCCGACTCGCAAGCGGCTCGAAGTAGGCATCGAACCACCGGGCAAGCGCGACATCCCAGGGCACCGCTGGCTGATCGAGGGTGCGAATCTCCTTGACGAGCCCCGCGGGCAATAGTCCCCGGCCCTCGGCCTCGCAGTAGGCAAGTCCCTGCACAAGGGCGCGACGACAAAACTCATCGAGCGTGAGTCCGTCGCCTCGCTGCCACCATTCGGGTTCCCGCGGTTCGAGGATGTCACACGCCCCTTCACCACGAAACGTCCGCAGCTTCCGCGCGCGCCGCAGATCGGTGGCGAGTCGGTGGGAGATCGTTTTGCATCCCCTGGGCAACGAGCATGGCGTAGAGCGATTCCTCTCGGGCGACGGGCAGCATCCAGTCCACCGGGAGTGGCTCGGGCCTCGAGCCAAACTTGAGGGTGCGGAGGAAGTTGGTCACCACGGCATCGCAAGCCGTGTTCCAGGCGATCGGGTCGTCCCGCTTCTGAAAATGATTGAGTCCCAGGTGCAAGAGGCAGTGGCCGATCACGTAGGCCCATTGTTCCGCTGGGGCCTGCCGGTGCGGGTGAACATGGATCGTGCCGCCCGCGGTGACAACCGCGAAACCTTGGGTAGGGCAGAGGTTGCCTTGATCACGCCTGATCCAGCACGATTTCAGGAGTGGTCCAAAAAGTGGATGGACTGCCACCATCGCGGAACCATCGCGGAACTGTTCCGCGGCCGGATCGCGGCGACCGCTTCGCGGTTTACGCGCCACGGCGGGCCTCCACGAGCCGCGGAAGGTCACGGACAACCTCGACCAGAAACCAATTCGGCAATTGGGAATCGCCGTCGTCGGTGACGACCATCTGCGCGATCTCGAGGGTGATGACCGCGAGATCACGAATCATGGCCTTGCCACCGACAGCGAGCTCCTGGGCGTTGCCCGACAGGTTCTCTCGTTCGTGCGGAAGGTTCTTGATGAGATGAGCCCGAAACGACTGGGCCAGGAAGTAGAGCACGTCTCGCTCGGCTGGCGCCGCGGGCCACGGCTCATCACCCGCGAGAATCGCATGGAGTGTGAAGCGACAATGAATCTGTCGCACGAAGGCCTTGAACTGGGCGGCGTGCGTGGGCGTGAGGCAGCCGAAGGCGAGCATCTCGAGCCGTTCCTGTGAGGGCTCGGTGCCAAAACCGTGCAGCGAGTCGGAGAGCATGTGCCACGAACGAGGCGTGGAGAATGGCTTCCTCGTGTTTGGGGGGGCTGGCTCCAGAGATGATCGGGGCGAGCCTGGATGTATTCGAGCACCCAGGGGTGGATGTTGCTGCGTCCTGCCCACGCGAGCCAGTCGCGGTGCGACACGCAGAGATGGACGTGTATCATCCGGTTGAGGAGTGCCGACGACATTGGCTTAACGATCGCCGAGTCTTGGGCGCGGTTGCCGGCACCAATCACGACCGAACCCTCCGGAAGCTCGTAGTCGCCGACCCGTCGTTCGTAGATGAGGCTGTAAAACGCCTCCTGAACTTCGTGGCTGCAGGCGTTGAGCTCGTCGAGGAAGAGGCACTATGGAGTCTCGCGGGCGATCATCGTCGGCGGGCAGAAACGGCTCTTACCATCCACGATCTGCGGCACGCCGAGGAGATCCTCGGGCGCGAGTTGGCTTCCCAGGAGGGACACGCAAGGCAGCCCCACACTCCTGCACGATCGCGGATTTGCCGATACGCGGTGCCCCCCAGATGAACACCGGCCGAACGACAGCGACGTTCAACAGAAAGTCGGCAAGCTCTTGCTGCGAGAGTGTGATCTGTGAATTCACGCGATCGATGAACCCTGGGCTGTGTCGGAACACATGCGGCGAATGCTTGCGACTGAGATCGTAGAGCGAACCGCAAGACTCGCGATACCTCTACGGCTTCACGCCCAAGGGTGTTTCACGAACCGCTTGCTCGGTGACGGCTACGGTGAGAGTCATGCCGAGAGCGGACGCCGTATCCGCGATTGAATGCGGGAATCGAGTTCGTCCAGCGAGACGACCCGTCCTGCTTCCAGGCCGGCGATGCCCTGGCGCACGGCGGCCTGATCGGCATTCCGCTCGACCTGGTCAAGCGTCGCCTTCTCCACAAGAAAGTAGACCTCGTGGGTCTCGTCGTCCTCGACTGAATTCTCTTCCCGCCGTGAAACACGCCGTCGTGTCAGGCGTAGAGGCGGTAGACTTTTGCCGGCCACGTGGGCTGAGGGGCTGGCTGGATCGGCCCCCTTCACCGCCCCTTCATAACCCACGCTTCTGCTGCGAACCCTTTCATGCCACTCGACATTCGCTACGTTCGGTCGCTCAGTGCTGTGATCGAGCCAGCGGTCGCGTTTCTCTCGCGTTCAGTCGACCTCTTTGAGCGACAGCGAGTGGTTGTGCCGACCGCGGGGGCAAAGGCGTGGCTCGAGGCCAAACTCGCGGAGCGGCTGGGAGCGAGAAAAGGGACCGACGGCACATCTTTTGGTGACGGCATCGTCGCGAACGTTGACTTCTCGTACCCGGGGGCGATCGTGGAAATGCTCCAGCCGGAGCGGGGTGGCGAGCCCGATCCCTGGTCTTTCGACCGGCTCACGTTCGCGGTGCTCGAGGTCATCACCAGGTCCGAATCGTTGGCACTTGATATTCCGTTCGACCTCACAAGCGAGCCACTGCTCGTGGCCCGGCGGATCGCTGGGCTCTTCGACGGTTACCACGTCCGCCGTCCAGCGATGATTCTCGAATGGGATCGAGACAAAACGAATCGCGTGTTGAGTCCGACGGCCAACGACGAGGTCAAGGACGGGCATCCTATTCCTGACGCCCTCCGCGACGAGGACCACTGGCAGTTCGAAGTTTGGCGGGCCGTCCGCCGGCTGATCAACCAGCCCTCACCTCCGGCGCGGATGAAACCGGATCCCACGCGGACGACAGAGCACCTGCTCGTCGCCGGCCTGCAATCGCTCTCGCTGCACCAGCTCCGGTGTCTCGACCGGCTCGGCCAGACCGCCGACGTTGCGGCCCTGCTGATTCACCCGTCGCCAGGCCTCCACGGCCGCTGGTCCGCCTTGTTGCCAAAAGCCTCGCCCGGCGTGCCGCCCCGGCGCAGGCAGGATCCCGATCTTCCCGATGGTGTCGATCAGATGGTGGCCACCTGGTTGTCGGGCAGCCACGACCTTCAGGAACTGCTCGCCTCACAGGCCATCGAAGCAACGCCCCCGGCCGCGGTCGAAGGAGGCACTGCGAACACCCTGCTCGGAAGGATGCAGCACACGGTCGCTCGCGGGTGCGAGGCCGAGCCGGCCGATCATGATCTCGGAAGCGATCAGTCGGTCGTCATCCACCGTTGCCACAGCCTCTCGCGGCAGGCCGAGGTGCTCCACGACGCGATTCTTCATGCATTCACCGAGCTACCTAATCTCCAGCCACACGAGGTGGTCATTCTGAGTCCCGGTCTCGAACAAGCGGCTCCGCACCTCGAGGCTGTCTTCCAGCGGAAGTTTCCTCGCCACGACGCTGCTGGCCGCAGCACGAGCTTGCAGCTTCCGCTCGTCATCGCCGACCGCGGCATCCGCGAGACAAGTGAAGCAGCAGACCTCCTCACGCTCATGCTTGCGATGGCAGGATCCCGTTGCGGTCAGGACGACATCCTCGCCGTCGCCGGCCATCCGCTCGTCCGCCGCCACTTCAAAGCGAATGACGATACCGTGACCACGTGGAGCGAACTGATCGAGCGAGCGGGCGTCCGCTGGGGTCTCGACGCCGCCCACCGCCACCGCCGCGGTCTGGCGATCGAAGCCGTCGGGGACGTGCATACCTGGAAGCGGGGGCTCGAACGGATGCTGCTCGGAGCCACACTGGCCGACGCTGAGCAGCGGGAGGCCATCGGAGGAGTCACGCCCCTGGCGGCCCTCGACCCCGACGATCTCCGGGCGATCACGCCGCTCGTCGAGATTCTCGACATTGTTCGCGATCTCGATGCGGCCACCGTCACGAACCTGCCGGTCGCGGAGTGGTGCGACGCGATCGAGATGGCGCTTCTGGCGCTGTGCGGTACCGAGTGTCCGGATCTGGGCGAGCCGCTTGCCCTGCTCGGGCGACTGCGGGCCGCGGCCGCGGGATCTCCCGCTGAGCAAGCAGCCGTACCGTTTGCCGACGTGCGGGAACTGTTGATCTCGTGGCTGGATGAGAAGGCAGGTCGCCAGCCGCTCCACACCGGCGCGATCACCGCCACGTCGATGGTCCCACTTCGGGGCGTGCCCTTCCGCGTCGTCTGTGTGTTCGGCTACGACGACGGTGCCGTGGGCGTAGGCGAGGCCGATGGCGACGACTTGGTGGCCCGCCAGAACCTCGTCGGCGATGTCGATCCTCGCACAGACTCGCGGCGGGCTCTGCTCGACAGCCTGCTCGCGGCACGGGACCGGCTCCTGATCACCTGCAACGGCCGAAGCCTCAAGAACAACGAGCCCGTGCCACTGGTGACACCGCTTGCCGAGCTCGTGGACTTCGCGGTTCGGCATGGCGTCCGGCGGGAGAAGATCGGCGCTCCCAGTGGGATCGAGGTTGCCCAGCCTCGTCATCACCTCGCTCGCCGCAACTTTCTCGACGGGCAGGTGCAGCCGGGGCTCACCTGGAGCCACGACCGTGTTGCAGTTCAGGTGGCGGCCCGAACCTGGACGCGGGCGGAGGACGACGGCTCCGACGGCGATGAGGCCACGGCGGAACACAAGCCGCATGCAGTGGTGGAATCCGCCGCCGGCTCGTCACCGGTGATCGAAGTCGCCCAACTCGAGCAGTTGGTCATCGACCCGCTGGCGCTCTACGTCAAAGACACGCTCGACATCGACACCTATCGGCCCGATGAGTCCGCCACGCCGGCCACGTTTCCGCTCTCGATCAGCAAGACCGCCACCGCAAAACTCACGCTTGAACTGCTCAACCTGCTCCTCAAAGACTCAGCCGCGGCGGACGGCTGGGTGGCCGCGATGCGACACAGCGGCCGCCTGCCCTTCGGCCTCCACGGCGACGAGATCGAAAGGCAAATCAGAGAGCTCGCTAGCGGCATCCAGGCCGAGGCGAGTGAGAAAAAAGTGCCACTTGTCGGCACCGAGTCTCCAGAAATCCGCCTGGATGCTTCGTTTGGCAGAGTCATCGGCCAACTCACCGGCGTGCACGAGTTGACGGAGCAGATCGTGTACCTCACCGCGGGCGAGGGAGACCGAGACTCGTTCGGCCGGCCGCTCCACGTCGCCGCCGTGCGGCTGCTTCTGGCCCGGGCCGCTGGCCTCAATATCAAGACGGCGACCGTCGTCGCACGTCACAACGACTGGAAGCCCGGAGCCTTGACGAAGGCCAAAAAACCAAAACCGGTGAATCCGTGCTCGATCCGCACGGTCAAGCTCGCAGACAGCCTCATGGACCAGCACGGTGCCACCAACCACCTTGCAAAGTTGTGCGAGCTTGTCCGCCAGGCAGCATCCAGCCCGCGAGGTCTTTTCGGCCTGGCGGAGACGGATGCCGCCAAACGCGCCGACGAGTTCCAGAACTACGTGGGCGCAAAAAACTGGGCGACGGATGAATTGCTCTACCCCAAAAAACTCGAGGCTCTCGTATATGGCCTCACGCCCTCGTTTGCCACGGTGTTTGCTAGCGTCTCCGCCGAAAAGACGTTCCTCGATTGCTATTTGGTGCTGCTTCGCCTGCATAAGGGGTACGAACTCCAATGACCGAACACCTCCAACTCACCGACTATCCCCTGCCCAACGGCACGCTCATCGAGGCGAGCGCCGGCACGGGAAAGACCTATACCGTCGCCGCATACGTCACGCATGCGCTCGCCAGTGACGAGTCGCTGCGGATTGGCAACATTCTCATCACGACCTACACGCGAAACGCGGCCGCTGAACTGCGCGACCGGATCCGCGGACGCATGGTGACGACGGCCCGCCTCCTCCGTGGCCACCACGTTCCCGGCTACGACCTCGACCCGCTCGACAAGAAGCTTCTGGCCGACGAGGGCGACCGCCTGGCGAAGGCCCGGCGACTTGAGCGAGCCATCGCGGAGTTCGACACGGCCGCGATTGGCACCATCCACTCGAGCTGTGCCCTGGTGCTGCGACTTGCCGGCATTCAGGCGACCGACACCGGCGACGAGCAACTGCTCGACCGGGTCATCGAAGAGGTGGTCAACGACGCAGTCGTGGCCGAGGCAGCCGCCGACTCGCCCTGCCGATGGTCGGAGAAGCCGATCCAGCAACTGGTCCGCATCAAGCTCGGCGATCCCTTCATCGAGCTCTTCGACGGCGGCGAGCGGACGGAGGACGCGAGGGCTGCCATCGCCCGGGCCATCGCAATCGTCGAAGCCTGTGTGAAGCGAGTCCATGAACACATGCTGTCGAGTCCGAGCTTCGACGACCTTCTGCGGCGAGCCTGGGAGGCGGTGCAGGGCGACAGTCCGAAGGCCAAGGCATTTCGCGATGATCTCCGCGACCGATTCCGGATTGGCATCGTCGACGAAGCCCAAGACACGAGCCGGCTGCAATGGGAGTTTCTCCACGCGATCTTTCCCCCGGGTGGCGATCCAGAGAAGGCCCGGCCGCTCATCGCGGTCGGCGACCCCAAGCAGGCCATCTATGGGTTTCGAGGCGCCGATGTCACGGCCTACCTTCAGTTCGCAAAGGGCGACGAGTCCAAAAACAGACGCACGCTGACAACCAACTACCGCTCGGATGGTCCGCTCGTCGCGGGGCTCGACCGGCTGATGGCGGGAGCGACGTTCGGGCCGGACATTCCCTACCGCAAGGTCGGGCCGGCGCCCGGTCGGGAGGCATCGCGACTGGTTCATCTGCATCCCGTGGAACTGCTCGATGTCGAGGCCGGGTCGCTCGCCGACGCTACCGTCCGCAAGGTGCATGAGGTGGTCACAGCTCCCGTCGTCGGGCCTGGCGATGGCCGGCCGTTCCGGCCGAGCGAGGTCTGCGTGCTCGTGCGGGTCAACGCCGTTGGGGCACTGATCGAGCGGGCCCTCGGCAAGCTCCGCATCCCAGCGGTGATCACCGGCACGGCGAGCGTCATGGATGGGCAGATGGCGGAGGACATTTGCGTGCTGCTCGAGGCGATGGAGCGGCCGAGCAGCCTCGGCCGGGCGCGACGCGCGGCTGCCACGGTATTTTTTGGCCACACTCTCGCCGACGTGGGCAGCCTCCCCGAGACCGACCTGCAGGTGATCCAGGACCGCATCGCCGCGATGCACAGCTTGCTCCAGCGGTCCGGATTCGCGGCCGTGGCCGCCGACGTCATGGGAGATGAGACGCTGGCCGGCCGGCTCGCAGCCGGCCCCGATGGGGAGCGGCGGATCGTGGATTTCGCCCACATGGCCGAGATTCTGCAGGAAGCCAGCGGCGGCAAGGGTTGCCAGGCTCGGAGGATGCTCGAGTTGTTCGCAGACCTGAAGACCCGCGACGAGAAAGGCGATCTGGTGAGCCGTCGGGTGGAGAGCGACGACGAAGCGGTGAAGATCATGTCGGTGCACTCCGCCAAGGGACTCGAATTTCCGTGCGTCGTCGTGGCCGACGGGTGGAAGGCGAAGACGAAGGTAAGCAACCCCTCGGCGTTCTATCGTGGCAACGCGCAAGGATCTGGAGCCGCCGGCGATAAACCCGCGCGACTGCTCGACGCCGGCCATGCCGTGGCCGGTGCGGGGACCGCCGATGCTTCCAAGCGGGCGATCCTCGCGGCCGGTAGCGAGGAGCTCAGCCGGCTCATCTATGTTGCCGTGACGCGGCCGCGCCACCATCTCTGCATCCTGCGGCCGGCGGGCTGGGAGGAGTCGCTGCTTGGTGCGGCGTTGCCAGGCGCGCCCTCCACCGCTGCCGACATCGCCGAGGAGGACCGTGCCATCATGGCTGTGCGTTCGGTGGCCGAGCTCCCACCGGCCGTCACCTGGAAACCGCCAGCCGACACTGGCGGCGCACCGACCAAGCACGGCATTGCATCCTTGCCGGAGCGGGCCGAGCGGACCGTCCTGCGAACATCCTTTAGCGGCATCATTGGCAATGTGACCCGCGGCAAGGCCAACCCTCATGCCGAGGAAGGCAGGGGCAACGACGAAGGCGCAAACGTCAAAGACGACGACGATGACGATGACGATGACGACATGGCGAACGTCACCGACACCGAGCCCCAGACGGGTCCTGCGGTCGTCGATTCGTTCACGATCGCTGACCTGCCTGCCGGCAAAGCCTTTGGCAACGTCGTCCACGACATCCTCGAACGTTTCGAGCCGCCAATCGAGCCCGATCCGGCGGCGGTGGCGGCCGCGATCAATGACCTCGTCGGTGAGCTGGCCACCTCTCGGTTCCTCGCCGGCCATCATGAGCCGCTCGCCGATCTGCTCACGGCCGCTGTGCAGACGCCGTTCGGTGGGCCTGCCATCTTTGCCGAACGGCGGTTCGACGATTTTCCAGCGAAGGAGCGGCTCGCCGAGATGACCTTCGAGATGGCGGTCGCCGGGATCAATCGCAACGTCTTGGCGAGCGATGTCGGCCGTGTGCTTGCGAAGATGCTTTCCAAGGACGACCCACTTCGGAAGTATGCGGAGCGGGTCGCGAGCAAGGCCTTCAATGTCCCGCTCGCTGGGCTCATCAATGGCTCGATCGACGCCATCCTGCGGCTACCAGGCCGACCAGCGGACGACCCGCGGCTGGTGATCGCCGACTACAAGACCAACCGTCTCCACGACCGCGACGATCCCCATCCGCTGGCGGCGTATGAACCCGCGAGACTCCCCGAAGCGATGGCCCACGGCGACTACCCGCTCCAGGCGCTTGTGTACGGCACCGCGGTCTACCGGATGCTCCGCTGGCGGATCGGGAATGCGAAGCCGGCCGGCTGGGATCCGGGCGAGTGCATCGCCGGCGTGGTCTACGGATTCGTCCGTGGGATGAAGGGGCCCGACACTCCCGTTGATGCGATGGGGCGACGGTATGGAGTGTTCACCTGGCAGCCACCGGCGGGCATATGGCGGCGGCTGAGTGATCTGTTGGCAGGCGACCGGGAGGGATTTTTAGATGGGTGATGCCACGGTGACTCGTACTGCAAAGGCAACGGCTAAGAACCGGGTAAAGCCCCCGGCGATTCTCGATGCCTACGTGAAGGCCAGGCTGCTCTCGCGGGAGGACGTGGCCGCGGCGCGAATGCTCGTGGAGTTGGCCCGCGGGACCAGTCCGGCGGTCGATCCAAGCCCGGCTGCCTGGGTGGCGATGTGCCTGGCACTGCGGGCACCCCGCGACAGCCACACCTGCGTCGATCTTGCCGCGGTCCCACTGCCGCCGACCACAAGTGATGCCGAGGGCGAGTTGTCGGCGCCGCCGGCCAACTGGCCAGCCGACCTCGCGGCCTGGAAGGTGGCCCTCGCCACCGCCGGTCCACTCTTGGCAACGCCCGAGAACCGCGGGCCCTTTGCCATCGATGGCGACCGCCTCTACCTCGCTCGCTCGCTGCGCGAGGAAAACGAGATCGCCCGCCGGCTTCGCGGAGGCGATGCGGATGCAGTGAAGGTGCAGATCCTGCTCGGCGGCCCTGGTACGGGCAAGACGACGGAGGTTGCCCGGCAGTTGATCGGCCGGTTCCGCGATGCGCCACGCATGCAGATTGCGCTAGCCGCGCCTACCGGCAAGGCAGCGGCCCGGATGGCCGAGGCGCTGCGGCAACGGCTTTCTGACCCGGAGGCACCCGACGAGATCCGTACCGCCTCGTCTGAAGTGCGATCGGCGGTCGAGGCCGCCCGGCCTGTCACGATCCACAAGCTCCTCGGCTACCGGCCACACGGGGCTCCGCGTTACAAGTTTCATGACGGTAATCGTCTCAGTTACGACCTCGTGGTGCTCGACGAGACATCGATGCTGTCGAGCTCGCTGATGCTTCATCTGCTTGAGTCGCTCCGCCCGGGCACGGAGCTTTTGCTCGTCGGCGATCCGAATCAGTTGGCAAGCGTTGATGCAGGATCGGTTCTCGGGGACATCGCCCAGGCGGCGAGCACCGCCGGCTCGCCTCTTGCCGCCCGCACGACGACGCTGACAGTCCGCCATCGGTTTGGCCCGCGAATCGGCGGCCTGGCCGATGCGATTCTCGCGAGCGACGAGGACCGTGCCCTCGGAATTCTCACGGGAGCGATCGTGCCCCCGCCCGATCCAAGCAATGCCATGCCGGACGACCCGCAGTCGGTCCGTTGGGTCGTGCCTGGCTCGGCTGAATACAAAGCGGTTTTGAGCGAGGTCGTCGAGCATGCAGCCGCCGTGCGCAGGCTGGTCAGCGATCAGGGTCCGGCTGAGGCCTTGGCTGAGCAGCGTCGGCTGCAGGTGCTCTGTGCCCACAAGGCTGGTCGGCTGGGGGTGGCGGGCTGGAACGCGGCCGTGGAGCAGCGGTTGCACGTGGCGGGAGGCAGGGCCTGGTATCCGGGCCGGCCGGTGATGATCACGTGCAACAACCCGGCTCTCGGCCTTTTCAATGGCGACGTGGGCGTGGTCGCGCCGGCTGAAGTTCCTGGGGCCGCAGGGAGCGAGGCGGATAGCGGGCGGATGGACGCTGTGTTTCCGGCGACGGATGGTCCGCGGCGGGTGTCGGTCTCACGTCTCGAGAACGTGATCACCGTTCACGCCGTCACGATCCACAAGAGCCAGGGTTCCGAGTACGACCACGCCATCGTCGTCCTTCCGGAGCGTGCAAGCCGGATCGTGACCCGCGAGCTGCTCTACACGGGCGTCACGCGAGCCCGAAACAAGGTGACGGTCATCGGCTCGAAGGAAGTGATCGATATCGCGATCAAAACCCCCATCCGCCGCGCCACGGGGCTTGCCAGCCGGCTGGGAACGTAGAACACTAAACATTGCGTGACCTCAGCCGCACGCTTCACCACTGATCACCATTCAAGCAGTCAATCAACACGCTAGCCCCACCAATCGCCGTTGCCGCCCTAACAAGTTTTGGGGCAATGCGCCGGCACTGGAGTTGCCTATCATTATGAATTCTTTCATCTTGATCCAGTGGAGCGCTAAACTGTGTTACCCCATATTTGACATTCGCGTGATTCATCACAGAGTCGCGCACAGTTGGGCAGCACATTCCTCCACCTGTCAATACAACCTCCTGGACAGACTTGTACCCATTCACTGTCATAAACTCATCCAAAGCCGTACAGACTTGTTTTGAGAACTCCAAAACAACTTCTCGAATCTCATTGCGCTCTTCGTCTGATTCACACACGGTCACGCCCTTATGCGTTAACGGAGCCCCGTGTTTGTACACAGTGTGATGAAAGGTTTCAAGCGGCAACTGATTTACCGAATTCATCAGATCGCGCAGGCACTCTTGTTTTTCCATTGGGAGGCACAATTGCACACGATCGTCTAGGTGCCGCACACCAGCCACCACGGAGTGTTTTGACAATCGCCTTGGTATAGCATCATGTCCGTCGAGGAAATCCATTTCTTCAACATCGAGGCCGATCATCGAGAAGTCCGTGGTGAAGCCGCCGATATCAATTGTTAGCACCCAATACACCGGAGACGGCCCCGCCGCGGCTCCTTGGCCACCTTGAAGTGCGAAGTGTCGCATTGCTTTAAAAAAAGGCGTGCCCCCAAACATACCCACGTACGAGAGATCCAAGGGCTCTTCTCCAGTGGGGCTCCACATGTGGTTCTTGCCTTCCGTAAATAATCCAAGAGCATTCGCAAACGGTTCGTGAACGACTGCATGCTCGTCGCATCGCCACCCCGCCTGCCTTAGGATGTTCACAAGACGGTCTTCCGCGTCTCTTTGATTGGCAAAGCTCGGAAGTGTAATTCTCGTCGGGATCGTAGCAATGTTCATATTGTCTTTCGGACCGAGGCAACTTTGGACGAATTTTCTAAGCCACTCGAAATACCCCTGCGCAATGCTATCGATCTCCGATGTGCCGGGCGAGCGGTCAGAAGGCCGCGATACTTCGCGCGGCGATGCTACGGCACGTCGCGGGGGGGCCGTGACGGCCTTCCACTGTTCAAAGGTCACAATATTGCCGGCTGCACCCCCTGTCCTGAAGTGATCAGCTATCCAATCCCGGTACTGCCTCTCCAGAGTTGCTACACCGGCCACCGCTGACGCAGAATTGTGCCCCGCATCGCCATCGTGCGATGCAATCGCAATATGCTCCCCTTTGGTGGGACTGAAAAAGAGCGGCTTCCAGTTGCGATACACTTTTGTTGTGGGAGCATCGCGACACCACTGCGGTACTTGCTCTACATCCGAACCGAAAAAGTACCGCAGTTGACCGCCTTCATCCACTCTCACGACCGTCGTTGGGATGCATAAATAGGCTCTTCCGCAGAATCTGTGGGTGAAGTAACGCGTTTTGTACGGGGCTCTGCCCCGAGCCCCGAGGTTTTATGAGTCATGACGCAGGCATCGTGGCTTGCCGGCCGTTTGATGATCCGGGATGGTGGAGCGGCGGCATTCGGGTCGGCGCATCCCGAGTGACGGATGCCGTTGTGTTTCAGCGGGAGACGATCCGGTGGACGTTTCGTCGCCGTGAGGCAACGCCCTTTTCGGGCAGGCCATGAGAGAAAGCTGCATCCTGCGGCGTCATGCGGTAAAGAAGCGGTTGCTTACGACAGCCCCTTCTCCGGAGCCACCGCAGGATGCATCTCAAGAGTATTCTCAATCGCGTCGAGCCGCTCAAGTCTTTTGTCTACGAGTCGGAACGATTCGTCGAAGTTGCCGGTTCGCAGCCGTTCATTGAGGTCACCATCAAGCCCCGGGCCAACGGCAAGGCCATCTGCTCTGGGTGCGGGAAGAGGCGACCTGGGTACGACCGGGGTGCGTCTCGACGGTTCGAGTATGTCCCGCTTTGGAACTTCGCAGTCTTCTTCGTCTATGTGATGCGTCGGGTGGACTGCCCTGCGTGCGGTGTGACCGTTGAGCGGGTGCCCTGGGGTGAGGGGAAGGAGCACCTCACGACGAGCTACCGCTGGTTCCTGGCTCGCTGGGCGAAGCGGCTGTCGTGGGGCATAGCCCACCGTGATCTGTCGGGGATCGAAGCCATAGGGGTGGACGAGATTCAGTGGCAAAGCGGGCAGAAGTATCTGACGCTCGTCTACCAGATCAGTGGCATCAAGCGTCTCCTCTGGGTGGCAGAGGATCGCACCGAGCAGAGCCTGCGACGGTTCTTTGAGCTGCTGGCCGACAACGTCCGGAAAAGGATTCGGTTCGTTGCCAGCGACATGTGGCGTCCCTACCTCAACGTCATTGCCGAGCAGATTCCAAAGGCCCTGCACGTGCTCGATCGCTTCCACATCATGCAGAACATGAACAAGGCAATCGATGAGGTGCGTCGGGAGGAGGTGGCGAAGCTCAAGCGAGACGGCTATGAGCCGGTGCTGAAGCACGCGCGGTGGTGCCTGCTCAAGCGGCCGGAGAACCTCACGGACCATCAGGCCACGCGGCTGGCGGATCTCATGACCTACAACCTCAAGAGTGTGCGGGCCCAGCTTCTTCGGGAGGAGTTCCAGTGGTTTTGGGAGTATGCCTCTGCGGGGTGGGCCGGGAAGTTCCTCGACTCGTGGTGCACTCGGACGATGCGGAGCCAACTGAATCCGATGAAGAAGGTGGCCAAGATGCTGCGGCGTCATCGGCACCTCATCCTCAACTGGTTCCGCGCAAAAGGCTTGATATCGTCGGGTACTGTCGAGGGTCTCAACGGCAAAGCGAAACTGACCACCAGAAAAGCGCGAGGCTTTCGCTCGCAGGAAGGCATCGAAATCGCGCTGTTTCACACGCTTGGGCACTTGCCGGAGCCAGAATGTACCCACAGATTCTGCTGAGGAGGCGAATTGGGGAAAGCCATTCCGTACGGGGTCTACGACCTCCAGCACAACGAAGCCCTTGTCAGCGTTGGAATCAGCCACGACACCGCGCTAGTTCGCAGTCGCCGCGATTCAACTCTGGTGGAGCAAGCTCGGTCAGAAGCGCTTTGCGAAAGCCACACGACTCTTGGTCACCGCAGACTGCGGCGGGAGCAACAGCCCGCGAACCCGACTCTGGCATCTCCAGCTCCAGCGACTTGCCAATGCCACGGGCCTGACGATCGAGGTGTGCCACTCTCCACCAGGGACGAGCAAGTGAAACAAGATCGAGCACAGCCTGTTCTGCCACATCACCCGCAACTGGAGAGGCGTTCCGCTCGAAACGGCCGAGATCGTGGTCAACCTGATCGCTGCCACACGCACCACGACCGGCCTCGAGGTTCATGCGTGGCTGGATGAGAAAGACTATCCTCTCAAGATCAAAGTGACGGACGCCGAGCTCGAGGCAGTCAACATTCACCGGAACAAGTTCCACGGCGAATGGAACTATGAAATCCGACCGCAACAATGAATGCCCGTTTCGACCGACCTATTGTTCTGCGACTCCTTAATGGGGTGACTGATTGGCGGACGGAGTTTTTGTACCGCACGCCCATCGTTAAGGAGATGCCTGTCCTTTGAGATGCCGAAGAGCTCTTGCAGCTTCGGTGCGCAATGCAGGGTCGGGGTCGTCAACTAGGTTGCCAATCGCTTGAAGCACTCTGTCGCTTCGGTCACCAAGCTCGCCGAGCGCCTGGATGGTGAACACTTGCAACGCCGTGTCGTTCTTCTCATGAAGAAGCGGAATCAAGCAATCAATGACGGGGGGAGATGCACTCTTGATTTGCCCGAGAGAAATAACTGCTATGTCGCGATGGCTGAAGCCCCACTCGCTCACGCTTGTGGGCCGCAGAACTATTGGTTCGCTAGGATCGTTCAACGCGGCAACTAAAACGGGTAGGACTGACTCGGGATCGCCCGTAAGCGTCCAAATCGCATTGGCCGCCGTGGTTCGCACTGCCGCCGATGGATCATCAAGGAGATTGTTGAGGATTGCTACGCTTTGCGCACCGGCCTCCTTCCCAATTGATCCGAGAGCATGCGCGGATGCCACGCGAATGTACTTCTTCGGGTGCCCACAGTGGGCCTCAAGCCAGCCTCGCACGGCATCATTGGCCGTGAACTTCAGCAGGACCGCAGCTTCCTTGAATTGACTGAAGCGAGGAACTTCAGCCGCCTTAGTCTCCGAGAATCGCACCAAGAGAACTTCCTCGACAGCGGACGGCAGCGTCTTCAAACGGATAAGCATATCACATACGTCACACTGTACCTTATCAGACGGAGGGTCTTTGACTACTTCGAGGATACGGCGTAGTGCCGTGTCCAGGACCTTGGGGGCTGTGGCTCGAAGCTCGGCGATAGACCACAGAATGCTGTTGTTTCCTGATCGCAAGTATAGGTCGAACAAGTCGTGAACAGCGATACTGGCTTTATTATCGTCCAGCTCACCCTTGCGAATCGCGCGGATGACGTGCGGGTAATTGTCCTCAGTGACCACGTGCTCTTGTTGGACGGCCAACGGCTCGGAGGCCCAAACGGCCGGTAACGCCATCGAGAATACTATCGTCAGAATACTCCCCCACGATGGGCGTGTGAGCCGATACATCTTATTTCCTTCTGAACTGCGATGCCCCTTAATACTATAACGCTATTCAGTCATCATCCTACGAGCATTTCGGCAATTTGTCGAGCCTGACGTTGGCTCGTTCGAGCCGCTTGAGCGTTCGTTTTCGATGGCTTTTCCGTGACGCTGCGTTCCGCTGTTGGGTCTTGGTGACGATGGCTGCGGCGAGATCCAGCACGTTGCCCCTCTTCTGCCACCAAGACCGCACCATCGCTGCTGCGGCCGAACGGATCTGGCAGACGGTGATCTCCGGATTTTTTTCGCCACGCTTGATGCATGCGAGCGAGGAACAGATGAGTCAGGGCCGTGATGGTTTGATGCCTCATGAGGCCGACGTAGGAGCGTCCCTCGAAGTGGTCGAGGCCCAGCTCCGTTTTCTCGTCTTCAAAGCAGCGTTCCACGCGCCGCCGCGAGAAGGCGACTTTGAGCAAAACCCCGAGCGACGTGTCGGAGGGCGCATGCGCCACGAAGTACTTCACCTTCTCGCGTTCGAGGACATTGCGAGCCACGATCAGGTACGAGCCCTCCTGAGGCAGGTCGTCCACGCCTCGGGGGTAAAACCACACGCATTTCGCTTCCCATACCATCGGCCCTTTGTCGCCATCCTTGATATGTCACTTCTTCCAGGGCTGACCAGTGAGTTGCGGCTCATGCTCCACCATCTCTTGAACCGTGCGAAATGGACGACTGTCCTGCACCAAGCGTGGCCGTCGGGCGGCACGACCACTTGGCAGCCGGCGCGTCGTTGTGCGCGGCTTATCGACCCAGCCCGTGCAACTGACCGGCACTTCCGCCAGGAAGTGTTGGCCACGTGAACGGAGAGCGTCGAGGAATGCCACTTTGTTCCCATACCCCTCGTCAAAGGTCAGCCATGTGAACGTCACCCCGTTGCTCCGGGCGCGGTCGTACAGCTCCAAGGCAATGTCGGTCTTGGGGCGATGCACCATCGATTCAGGAATATCGGCCTGACGACAGCGATTTCGGTCCTCGGACCAGCTCTCCGGCAAGAACAGCTCACTGTCGATCAGGCAATGAAAGTCATCGACGGCATAGCCCAAGTGCACCGTCACCACGCAGTTGTCCTTCTTCCCGGTCGCTCCGCACCACTGCCGCTGAACGCCAGGAGATTTTTCGCCTTTCTTCGGGCACACCGTTTCGTCAAAAATGCCGACGCTATGCGAACTGGCATGCTCTCGGGCGACCAGTTGCTGGATCCGCGTCTTCATCAAGCCATGATCCCAGTCGAGCAAACTCAAACACTGTTGCAGCGTCCGCGGCGGAATGCCATGCGAGTCGGCGATCGGCTCACAACTCTTCCGTGGCAGATCGCACAACTGCCCTTCGACGTAGCGGCCCAAATGGGCTCAAGTCCCGGCCTGCTTGAAGCAGTCATCGAACGGGCGAAGAAACTTCTGAAGCAACGGTCTCAGCGAAAGAATCGGGGTCGCATCCATGCGAGGCACTCCGGGGCGGATGGGCCAGGAGCGTCGCAGAAATCCACCACATCACCAAGATCAGTTAGCGTTGTAGTACTAAGACCCGCCAAACGGGACGTCGGGAAACTCGCTAGACGCATCACCTTCCCAGCCCTCTCCGGCGCGAGGGGTCTTGGTCAATTGGTCAATAAAGGGATCCCATTTTCCAGTTGAAACGAGCTTCTGCGTGAAGCCGCGGGTTACGCTTGGATTCGGGCAATCACAACCCTCGGCACTTGAGACGCGAATGGCGATTCGTCTCTCGCCCGAACTCATCCGCGGCATCGAGGGAGTGTCGATGGCTACTATTGTGAATGGCCCCAACGCCATGTCCTTGTAGGGCGCCTCCCGTTTCTCATACTTCAGCCAGTTCTCTGCCGTGGCGTTTCCATCTTTCTCCTTGAACAGCTTGTACGCGTCGTGCCATCGGGTGTGATCTATGTGGTCTTCCTTGGTCCACTGGGTTCCGGAGGTGGAACGCTCAAACCATTCAAGCGTGCATTTGCTGCCGGTGCCCGGCTTGTTTGTTAGACTCGCGACAACACGAAATGAATGCCCCCACCTAGAAAGCGTAATTCCCATGTCATTGCCCGTCGTATCGACGTAGCGTTCTACATCTTGAATGAGTAGATCGTCGACACAGCAGCAGGTCTCGGCGCAAAGCCCCCAAGGGTCAACTAGCGCGAGGGGGCTGTTCCCCACGAAGCGATACCAGTTGTTGTCCCCTGCCTCAAAACCGATCGGGTCTCGCTCGATGAACCGTCCGAGGCTCGCCGAGTAGTCGCGGTGGCGGACGTAGAAGAGGCTCGTGATCTCGGTGAGCTTCAGACCCTGGAAGAGGTGACTCCAGGGCACGGCTGAGCCGGTGGGGGCTGCG
>Ga0163154_10003671_pt1 | contig 20989 bp, 22 predicted proteins | sample OliLakLV19MP9P1_FD_148649 | JGI IMG/M metagenome (GOLD analysis project Ga0163154, IMG submission 148649) | Freshwater microbial mat bacterial communities from Lake Vanda, McMurdo Dry Valleys, Antarctica - Oligotrophic Lake LV.19.MP9.P1 | ecosystem: Environmental > Aquatic > Freshwater > Lake >...
AACCCAGACATCGAAATCGCGGGCGTGTATATCCCTGACTTTGTTGCGCCGCAATTGGGCGCAGAGGCCGCCGAGCAATTCGTTGCTGACGGTTTTGACGTGGTATTCGGCGCTGGCGGCCCGACCGGTTCAGGCGGCATCGTTCGCGCCGCTGAACTCGGTGCAATGGTCATCGGCGTTGACCAAGACGAATGGGTCACGACCTTTGGCGCGGGCGAAACCCCCGGCGCAGACAAGATCATCAGCAGTGCGCTCAAGCGCGTTGACCAAGGCGTCTACGATATGGTCTGGACGCTGGCGGCGGGCGATGCTTTGCCCGAAGGCAGCTTGTACCTGATGGACGCAGCGGTGAACGGCGTTGGCTTTGCCGAAGCGCACGACTCGGTTGTCGCTGAAGATGTCACCGCCTCAGTTCAGGCCATTTTCGAGATGTTGGCGTCGGGTGAACTGTCCACCGGCGTTGACCCCGTGACCGGCGACTTGCTGACGGAATAACCCCTCACCCCCCAGCCCCTCGCTCACAAGAGGCGAGGGGCTGCAAAATCTACCAGACGTACACGATATTGATTAGACAAAAAACACCCCCTCTATCCAATGGACTGAGGGGGTGTTTTTTGTTTTGAAGTCCCTCGCCCCTTGTGGGAGAGGGATTTAGGGTGAGGGGTATGCCCGTCGCTTACTTGGCAAATTCGACGTGGCGGCTCTCGCGGATGACATGGACTTTAATCATGCCGGGGTACTGCATGGTGTCTTCGATTTGCTTGGCGATGTCGCGGGCGAGTTGAACCGCGCCCAGTTCATCGACTTGCTCCGGCTTGACCAAGATACGCACCTCGCGCCCAGCTTGCAGCGCATAACTGGTTTCGACGCCGGGAAAACTCTTGGCGATTTCTTCCAATGTCTTGACGCGCTTGATGTAGCTGTCCACGTTTTCGCGCCGTGCGCCGGGGCGTGCGCCGCTGATAGCATCAGCCGCTTCGACGATGAACGCCTCGACACATTCCTGCTCGACTTCGTGGTGATGGCTGGCGATGCAGTTGACAACCTTCGGGTTGACGCCATAGCGCTTGCAGAAATCCGCGCCAATTAGGGCGTGCGTGCCTTCAACCTCATGGTCGATGGCCTTTCCGAGGTCGTGCAGCAAGCCGCCCGCCTTAGCGATTTCGACATTCGCGCCCAATTCCGCCGCAATCATGCCAGCGATGTGCGCCGTCTCAATCGAGTGGGCGTGCATGTTCTGACCGTAGCTGAAACGGAACTTCAGACGACCCAGCAATTTGATAATTTCTGGGTGGAGGGTGGTGACGCCGGTTTCATACGCGGCGCGTTCACCTTCCTCACGGATGACCAAATCAATCTCGTTGCGGGCATCTTCCAACAGCTTTTCGATGCGGGCGGGGTGGATTCGCCCGTCCGTGACCAACTTGGCGAGGGCGCGGCGTGCAACTTCGCGGCGAATCGGGTCAAAACTGCTGATGGTGACGGCTTCTGGGGTGTCATCCACCACAACATCGACTCCGGCACGCATTTCAAACTCGCGGATGTTGCGTCCGCCGCGCCCGATGATACGGCCTTTCATCTCATCGTTGGGCAATGGGATGACGCTGACGGCGATTTCGCTGACGTGTTCGCTGGCGAGTCGCTGGACGGCCAGTGAGATGACGTTGCGGGCGCGGGTGTCGGCCTCCTCACGGGCTTCGGCCTCGACTTGGCGGATGATACGCGCCATATCGTTGCGGGAATCCTGCTCGGCCTTGAGCAATACTTCCTTGCGCGCCTCTTCGAGGGTCATCTCAGCCACGCGCTGGAGGGCTTCTTCCTTCTCTTGCTCGGTCTTAAGCACATCGCTCTCGCGCTTATCGAGGTTGCTCTGGCGCTTGTTCAGGTTCTTCTCGCGCAGTTCCAAGCGTTCGCGCTGCTCGTCAACTTCCTTACGACGGCGCTGGATACGCTCGTCTTCTTCGGTCATATCGCGGCGGCGGCGGGTGATGAGGGTTTCGGCCTCATCCAACAGTATCTTAGAGCGATGTTCGGCGTCCTTGAGGGTCGATTCCGAGCTAGCTCTGGCCTCTAAGGTGATTTTTTCAGCCTCGACCTTTGCCAAGTGGACAGTGCTTTGCCCCGTGGCGGTCTGGCTGCTCTCATAGTTCTTGATTCCGAAGTACCAGCCTGCGGCTGCGCCCGCTGCAAGGCCGATCATGAGTCCTATGACAACTTCCATTTGGGTTACGCGGTGCTTGTGGCAATCCGCTTCCATCCTTTCTTTGGGTACTGTTCTTCTTCAGTCAAATTCATCTGTCGTATCGCTCGATGCGAAGAACCCGGGGTCATTTTCGTCTGTTTCTTCAAAGAGACGGTCAATGGCCGAACGGATGTCGTCGTAACGGAATCCACGTCGAGCCAGTGCTGTTGATAACTTTTGACGAGCCGTTTTATGGTCTATGCCGCGCATTCGCTTAAACAAGGATGCTGCGGCGCGATAAGCCCCAGACTCGTCGTCTACTTCGTCCAATGCCGTTTGGATCACCGCGTCTGGGACGCCTTTTTGCCGCAGTTCAAAACGCAGGGCAGAGATGCCCAAAGGCTTAAACTGGGTGCGGCTTTGAATCCAATAGCGTGCGAAGGCCGGATCATCCAGATAACCTAACCGAGTCAGCCGCTCTAGCGCCACGTCGATAACGCCGGGATCAAACTCTTTTCCAACCAAATTCCGGCGCACTTCAGCGATGCTGCGCGGGCGATGACCCAGAAAACGCGACGCGCTCTCCACCGCCCTCAAAACGAGGTCATCCCCCTTCAGTCGGGTGATCTCATCTTCGGTAAGGGCTTGCCCTTTATGGAGGCGCATAGCGTCCATCATGCCTAAGCTGAAGGCATATTCGCCGTCCAGATACACATTGACGCGCTCTTTATTGCGCTTTTGCACTTCTAGTGTTGTGATGACCGGCACGTTCGCATCCGCCCTGTCTTGGAGCGGTTCAAGTTTCAACGGTATTTCGTTTTACCCTGCGCGAAAATAAACAACTACGCAGTCTACTGTTAAATGTAGTCGATAACCCCTCATTTCGCAAGAATTTCACACCTGTTACCCACCCGTGGGGTAGGCGGTGAGCAAACCCTATTTGATATTGACGCGGCGGGACTATAATCGCTGACATTCAAAAACGAGGATTGTACGCTTGGCTATAAGTCTGATAAAACGTCTGGCACGTCGAAAACTCATCCGAGGGATTGTGGTTTTTCTCATCATCTGGGCGATAGTCTGTGGCGCGTTAGGCGTGATGTTGGTGGTGGCGGGCAACCAGTCGGACGCGCAGCCGTCGGATGTCATCATCGTTTTAGGCGCGGGCTTAAAACCCGATGGCAACCCCGGCGACGCGCTATATCGGCGTTCGGTGTGGGCGGTACAAGCCTATCAAGCTGGTTTAGCGCCTGCTATCCTGTGTACGGGTGGCAAGACCAGCGCCCGCCCGCGCAGTGAGGCCGAAGCCTGCCGCGAACTCATCATCAACGAGGGCGTGCCTGCTGAGGCGGTCTTTGTGGAAGACCAAAGTCGTAGCACTGAAGAAAACGCCATCAACGCCCAAGCCATCATGTCTGAACAGGGTTGGGTGACGGCGATTGTGGTCACGGATTCGTTCCACATGCTCCGCGCTGATTGGATTTTCACCAGCTATGGCATCTCGCATACCCGCTATCCCGTGCCGCGCAGCTGGGTGAGATGGAATTGGTATGGGGCGGGTGCGGCGCGTGAAATCATCGCTATGCACTGGTTTCTGGTCAAAGAAGCGCTCAATTTGCCGCAAACCGACTTCATTTTCTAAGTGATGAGTTGAAAGTGATGGGTGATGAGAAGCACCAACGATTGGCCTCATCGGTTTTTACTCAACACTCAGGAATCATCACACATCACTAGGAGTTAGATATGGCACGCGCACTCATCACTGGCGGGACGGGGTTTGTGGGGTCGCATGTGGCGCGGGCGCTGATCGAAGCCGGTCATAGCGTCCGTATCTTACACCGCAAATCTTCCAAGCTGGACGTGCTGGAAGGCGTCAAGTTCGAGTCGGCTTATGGCGACGTGTTGGAACTGGACGCATTGCGCGAGGCGTGTGCAGGCTGTGATTGGGTGTTCCATGTCGCCGCCGTCGCGGATTATTGGCGGGCGGACAAAGCCTATATGTTCGAGGTCAATGTCGAAGGTACACGGCGCGTCCTACAGGCGGCGCGGGAGTCAGGCGTCAAGCGCGTGGTATTCACCAGCAGCGCCGCCGCTATCGGTTTGACTCAGGGCGGCGTGTCTGACGAGAATAAGCCGTTTAACCTATCCCCAGCGCGTTTTCCGTATGGCTATAGCAAAGTCTTGGCGCAACAGGTGGTGGCTGAGGCGGTGGCAGCTGGTCAAGAGGTCGTGACGGTCAATCCGGTGATTGTGATGGGACCCGGCGACCTGAATCAAATTTCCGGCAGCATGGTGATTGAATCGAAGCGGAAGGGGCGGTTTGTGCCAGTCCCTCCCGGCGGGGCAGGTTATGTCGATGTGCGCGATGTCGCCCGCTGGCAGCTTCGCGCCGCTGAGGTCGGCATCTCCGGCGAGAAATATATATTGGGGACGGCCAACTTCACCCATCGTGAGTGGTTCGACCTGATTGCAGATGTGGTCGGTGTGCCGCGCCCTATCGTGCGGCTGCCGCGTTTCATCTTGCCGTTGGGGGCGGGGGTGGTCGATGGGTTGCGGCGAATCGGCGTCAATATGCCGATTGACGGCAACCAAGTCATCCTCGGCGGGATGGATGTCTACTTTAAGTATGAGAAGGCTTGGGCCGCGTTCGGCACGCCTCAAATGGCGATGGAGATGAGTCTACAAGATACCTACGCATGGTATCGCGCCCGTGGAATCGTTTGAGTAGGGGCGACTTATGAGTCACCCTTGTGGGTATCTTGCACGCATCGCCCATCATAATTGTAGGGACGAGGCACGCCTTGTCCGCCCATGAAAAATCTTGACCTAACAAAACGGGCGAAAAACCCTTGATTTTCTGAGTGGGACGGTTTATCCTTATTTCATGCCGGACAATTAGCTCAATTGGCAGAGCATCTCGTTGACGTCGAGAAGGTCGTAGGTTCGAGTCCTACATTGTCCACAATCTAAGACCCCACTCGAACATCCAGCTATCAGGCTGGATGTTTGATTCTCCGTCACGTTCTTCGAGAAACTCCCACCGCGACTTACCTTGTCAGATAGCTCTTGCAGGTAAGCGAATGGCGGAAGCCAATTCACAGATTGTATTTTTCCCTCAGGGGTCAAGATCACCCTCTCAACGACGTTCCGCAACAGTTCTTTTTGGTCTAGATGCGGTAGCGTTCCATACAATATACCCAATTTTGCGATGATGTTGAGCGCCTCGTCCAAATCAGTATTGCAATCACCCCCAAACTGATCAAGCACTCGATCATGATGATGGGATCACCTATTGAACGCGCTAAGTCTAAGGCTCATGTTCAGACTGTGTGAAACGATTGTGACTGTAGGGACGCCCTTTTGGGCGTCCGTCGCCTATTCCGACAACGGACAGCAAGAATGCCGTCCTTACACCATTCCATTTGAACATGAGACTCTTGTTTACATACTATTCCCGTCTACTGGAGGTTTTGCTGAATTGAGCTATTATTGCGTGCTGATGACCACATCTTCCCCAACATCCACGAGGACGAATATCAAGGGAGTCTCACCGTTGATGAAGCTGACGCTCCATAGCGTGTCCCCCTGTTGTTCCACATAGGTCGTCCATTCGTCATGGCCTTCTAGGGCGGCATCTACCCCACCGGCAGTATACGCAAGGTTGATGGCCTGATCGCGGGTCTCGGCAAGCAACTCATCTTCGGCCAATTGATTGGCATCAAAAATCTCGCCAATCTCTACCTCGCCATTTTCATCGAACGTGACGTAGACCATAACATGCTCAAGCCCACGATTAAAACTGATGTCCCAACGATACTCCCAACGATTCCAATCTGGGTAAACATCCCACAGGTTAGGGACGTTATTTAGCCAGCCCAAAACCTCGGTATCGACGGCGACATACTGTTCAATCAGGGCTAACTGCGCGTCATAAACCTCGGGTGACAAGGGCTTGGGCGCGTAGGATTCGATGATTTCAAAGGTGTTTTCGTTGATATTGGCATAGCCCAGCCATTCTTCCCATGGTTCATCGTAAAATTCGACATACCAAATGCCGTCTTCGTCTGGGCCGCTGGCATTGAATTGATAATTAGGGTAATTGGGTAGCCAGTCGGCGAACATCTCGGATTCAGTGACGGCAGCGAGTAATTCATCCGATGGCGCAACTTGCTCATCATCTTGCGCGGTAGCGAACAGACTCATGCTGAACAGGGCTGTGATGAGTATGGTAATGAGGGTAAATCTCTTGAAAATTGACATGATAGGTTGCTCCGTGGAAAATTAGCGTGGCGAGACGATGTTTTGCGCCGTGTGAGTCAAACCGGGAAATACTTGGTCAATGGCGGGGTTATTCAGCCGCCGAGTCAGGACTTCCGCCAGCACATCACGGTAATCGGTGGTGATAGCGAGGTCGCCATCGTTGAGAGCTTCCGGCGCGAGAGTCGGCCACTTGGCGTAGACCTTGCCGCCTTGCGCCCCGCCACCCATTAGGAGCATGAAGTTTCCGTGACCGTGGTCTGTGCCGAGGCTGGCATTTTCTTCCACGCGGCGGCCAAATTCGCTCATGGTCACGACGCTGATATTGGACATCTGATCTTGCATGTCGGTATAAAACGCGCTCAGGCCGCGAGCGAGCGTATTCAATTGATGTTGAAAGAAGCCGCCGTGCGTGCCTTGATTCTCGTGCGTATCCCAGCCGCCGAGGTCAATACAGGCCACCTCAAGGCCGACATCAGCCTTAATCAGCTGCGCGACTTGGCGCAATGCCAGCCCGAAGCCGTCATCATCCTCAAGGTAAGTTGCGCCGTTGGCTGGTTGATAGGTTTGGTTGCTGATTTGCTGGAGCATATCAACCGTCTCAAACACGACCTTAGCTTGCGCGTCCAGCCCGTCTCTGGGAGCCTCGAGTTGATATAATTGCATCAGCGATTGGTGAGCGCGTCGCAGTTCGGTCTCACGCCCACGCAGGTGGAAGTCGGCAATTGAACGCAAAGACAACGGTGTAATCGACCCACGTAGCGAGGTGGGCGCCATATCACCCATCCCCACCGCCCGAAATGGCGAGTCATTCTGGGTGGCGAGGGTCTGTAAGTGACGGCCAATCCAGCCCGTCCCAGTGGTCTTGATGCCCGGCGTCCCATATTCCATGAACTGCATCGCGTCGAAGTGTGAACGGGTCGAGTCGGTTAAACCCGCCGCGTGGACAACCGCCAATTGTCCGGTTTTATAGATGTCGGCCAGCGGCGCGAGGATCGGGTGAAAACCGAAGTACCCGTCAAGGTCAATGGCTGACCCTGCCCCATTGCCCGGCTCGGCAACCGCGAGGGTAGGGCGGGCGTCATAATAATGCTTGCCATCGCCATACGGCACAACCGCGCTCAGCCCATCAATGCCGCCGCGTAAGAAGATAGCGACCAATACGTCGCCGCGCACTTGTGCTTGTGATTTGGCAAAAGCCAAGCGCGGCATCCACTTGGGGAACAGGCTTGTGCCGACCCCGGCAACACTCAAGAGTCCAGCGGTTTTCAAAAAATCGCGCCGTGAAGTTCGGTTCATCAGGTTTATCCCTCACTACTTCTTCTGTGACAGGTTGGATTTAGAGGTGCGCTTGAGCGCAGTGGTATGGGCATGTTGCGCCATCAAAGCGCGGACACGGCAGTCGCCGCATTTTTGACAAGGGGTGGGGCTGACCGCTGATGGCAATTCGGACGGCAAAACAATGGGTTGGGCGGAGACGGAGACTCGGCACATGATGTTTTTACCTCCACTGATACAGAGGGGAGGCCAGCATCAGGCCGAACAACATCCCCAGCTTATTGGCGATGAGATTGGGGGTGACGGACGCGGACGCGCCAGCACCATCGGAGGTAAAGTCGATAAAGGTGGCATAATCGGCCTGTGGCAAACTTGACGAGCCGAACACCCGTATCGCCACCGCATCCACCAAGTCCTGCACCGTGGCCGGCGTGCCGATGAACAAGTCAAGCCGGTTGGTCATCTCAGCATCTGGGTCGCTATAGGCGTTATGGGTGAGCAGCATCGCAACATTCCAACGCGCCAACAAACCGCTTGACCCCAACCACGCGCTGGCGACATCTGGATAACCATCAGGGGGTGACCAACCATACGGAAACTGAGCGAGATCGGCGAGCATCTCGACCATAATCCATAGGTTTTGAATACGGGTATTGGTCACACGCATTGCGCCGATGAAAAAATCTAGGGGGCGGCGAAATTTTTGACCGACGGACTGCATGAATTCCGCCGAGAGAAAAATGTGGCGTAGCACCGGCACGATTTCGCCGTGGTTATCGTTCCAGACCTGCGTAGCGCTCTCAATCAGCGACTCCGGCGGGGCATCACTCACAAACCGGATGCACAACTTCTTGCACAAAAAATGGGCGGTTTCAGGATGAGTCACCAAAATGCTCATCAGGTGCAATCCGTCCTCAATGCCGCGATCAGCGGGCATCGCATGGTCGAGGATGGTCTTGGGGTCGGTATCATGGACTGACAAGTCGAAGTGAAAGCCGGTCTCTGTCCCATCATGGACGCGCCAGCCGGTCAATGCCCGCGCCGCCTCTTTCACATCTTGCTCGGTATAGCCACCGTCTACGCCTAAGGTGTGTAGCTCTAATAATTCACGGGCGTAGTTTTCGTTAGGATGGTCTTTTTCGCTGTAGGTCTGGTCAAGGTAGTACAACATCGCGGGGCTTTGCGCCGTCCCGATGACCAATTCACGAAAATTCCCCAGCGCGTGTTTGCGGATGACTTCGCGGTGCATAATCACAAGGTCATGCGACAGGTCTTCGGCGGGGATATTAAAATGGTCAGTCCAAAACTCGACCATACGCTCATACAATTGGCGACGGCTACGGACTGCGCGGAAAATCATCCCTTGCATCATGCTGTTATAGACGCGCCCATCAAACCCCAGCGTGTGAACTGCTTGACGGTCAAGCGATAAAATCGGTAGCGTCCGCATGATTTCATCCATAGCGGGGTCATCAAGCGACTCTGGTGCGAGTTGTTCTTCCAGATAAGCCGCTAGGCCGATCTCGTTCAGGCGCGTCACATCCTCTGGCAAAGCGCCGTAAGAGAGGCGGTTAAGCAGGTGCAAGCCGAGGTCATCACTGACTGAAAGCGGCGGGCTGGCATAAGCGCGGGCTGGCCGCGTCAGCGTATCTCCGGCGGCAACGGCAGTTGCCCCTCCGCCCATCCATTTGAAAAAGTCACGTCGGGAAGATTGCATGGTCATAACTCTCATATCTCTGTCTGAGTTAGGCTTGGCGTGCCAAGCCCCTACTCCTTTACTGTATGACACGACATGACCAAAGTTTTGACGGAATTGTGACCGTTTCGTCACAACCCCTAGATTTAAGCCGAGGCGAAAATCCTACTCTTCACTGGTTTCCTGTTCTTCGTTGGCTTGATTTTCTTGCAGCGCGTCACGGAAGGTTTGGAGGATGGCGGCTTGCGGCAATCCATGGTCATATAACGTCTGTATGACCCACTCCAACGTCTCTAAGGACTCCCAATACGCAGCAAGTTCAGCCCATGCCACCGCCGCCCCGCGTGAATCCCCCATCTGATCGTAGAGATTGATGGCTTGCCATAGATATGGTTCACTTTCATCGAGGAAACCCGCGTTAATGAGCGACGCTCCGAGGTTATGCAGCGCAATAGCTATCTCTAACGAGTCGTGTAAACTGTGGGCGATGCTCAAGCCCTCGGTGAAGTGGCGCACCGCCACGTTCCAACGCCCAGACGCCCCCGCCAGCATACCCAACTGTTGGCGTAGACGGTTTTGCAGGGCGGGCGAGTCATCGGCGCTCAGGGCATCTTGCAGCGCGTTCGCGGCGTTGTCCCAATCCCCATCCTCAAAGGCTGAACAGCCCTCGTCCAACAATTGAGTGAAAGCGGTGTTTCCTTCGCTGCGGACGAAACATGGCCCAAACTGCCAGCCTCGCCAATCCATAAACACGCCTTGTTCTTCAAGGTCGCCAAACGCGGGTGAGAGTGCCTCAATAGTGTCCAGCAAGTCATCAGGCTGATTGAGCGCCATCACCTTGACTTGATAGGTGTGTAACCCTTCGACGTAAGCGCCAGTCGCCTCGTTCCACGCCTCGGCTTTGACCTCTACGCGCACCCCGTAATCACCCGTGCCGGGCAGATAAAGCGTTGAGTCGAGCAATTCCTCATGGTGGGTCGCCGATTCTTCCCAAAACTCAGCGGTTGAGGCGTTTTCAACCCATCGAAAATCATCCTCAGCCGCGTCAGGTGCGCGCAAATACACATCCATCCCGACTTTCCCACCGCCCGCCCCACCCGTCACCCAAATGGCACGCCAGTCCACCCGCAAACGCAACCCTACCCCAGTGTTGACCACGAAGTAGAAATCCTGCGCCGATTCGGGCATCATATCAACCGTCACAGAACCATCACTGTTGTAAATCAGGTGGGGTGCGGCGAGATATGCGACCTGTACCTCGTCGTCATCCGGCGCTTCACGGGCGACCAACCCCGCTGAGAACTCGGCTTGCACATCCGCCATAGGCAGCGGTTGAGGCGTAGGAGCGACGGTGGGAGTGGCTGGGATGATCGACTCAACCCGCACATCAACGGCAGCACATCCTGTACTGATGACCATTGCACATAACAAGATGAATCGATGTAGAAAAGAATGCTGACGTGTCATGGGTCTATCCTTCACATACGCTAAGGCTTATTCAGGCGGACGGTCATCGTCGTGCCAGTCCCCAACCGGCTTTGCGCGTTGATACTTCCGCCGTGCATCTCAATGATTTTCCGCACAATCGACAACCCCAAACCGCTACCGCTACCGGCTTGGCGAGCGCGTACCAATGGTTCAAAAATACGCTCAGGCAAGTAATCGGGCGGGATGCCATCACCATTGTCTTGTACTGTGACGACGTAATAGGTCGGGGCGTCAATTAATCGTACCGTAACCGCACAGCCCTCGCGGGAATATTTGAGGCTGTTGTCGATTAGGTTCTCGAACGCCCGCAGCAACAAATCACGATCCCCTTCAAACGGGGTGGGATTAGGCGGGACATTCAGGCTGAGGCTCTTACCCTCGCGGGCGGCGCGGTCTTCATGGGTATAGAGCGCCTCTTCTAGGACATCTGCAAAATCAATGGTCTGTGGTTGCAGCGGTACATAGGCCAATCGCGCATCGAACAACATGCTATCCACCAAGCGCGTCAATCGCTGGGCTTCATTCTCAATGGTGTGAATCGACTTACGCCATGCTTCTGGTTCAACGGTTGGTGCTTGGCTGAGGTTGGCGGCGTGGCCGATGATCGCGGCCAGCGGATTCCGCAAGTCGTGGACGATGCGCCGGATGAAGTTCTCGTAAAACGTGTTTTTCTCACCGCCAACATTCAAAGAACGATAGACCACCGCATACATTTGGCGGTCAAGTGGCAACACCTGAACAGAATAGCGTTCCGACTCCGACAAGTTGACGGTTTGGCGGATCAATTGTCCCGATGCTTGACGCTGTTGCTTGACCAACTTGGGCAACGTGTCTTTTACAGCCGTTTGAACAAATGCTTGTGCGGTCACGTTATGCCAGCGTGGTTTGCCGCGCCGGTCACATAAGATAATGCCCTCGTCAAGATAAGCCGACATCGCCTTGAACTGTTTCACCCACGCGATGTTGACGCGGCGAACGCGCACGATCCGCAAGACGCCCGCCACCAGCAATCCCGCCCCGATCATCAGCCAGAGAAACGCACCGTTCGAGGATAAGCGTACCGTCACCAACGGGATTTGCGTGGTTTCGGCATACTCATTGAGCAGGACGGTCAGCGCACCCCATGCCAATAAGCCGAGGAGATAAATAAGGCGATACAAGACGGCGCTCATTCGATCATCAATCGGTAGCCGACGCCGTGAACCGTCTCGATCAATTCATCGCGTTGGAGGCCAAGTTTGCGGCGTAACGCGGCGATATGTCGGTCAACCGTGCGCTCAAAGCCCGCCCACGAATAATCCCAGACATGAGTCAGCAGTTCATCGCGTGACCATTGGCGGTTGGGATGACGGGCGAGGAACGCGAGTAGCGCAAATTCAATCGGCGTCAGGTCGATTTGCCGCCCATCTTTGGTCACGCGCAGGCGTTCGGTGTCAATCTGTAAGTCAGGACGGATGGTGAGTAGCTTGGGCTGCGCTTCAGGGAGGGTCTCTTTACGGATATGGGCGATTGCGCCCAACGTCGCACGGATTTGGTTGGCGAGAGCGTTGTTGTCCCACGGCTTAGTGACGAACGCAATCGCGCCCTGTCCGAGGCTTTCGACCTGCCATTCGGGATAAGAGGTCAGCATGATAATCGGGATGAAACGTTCTCGCGTCCTCAGATGTTGACAAACCTGTAAGCCACTCATCTTCACTGGACTGCTCTCATCCAACACGACATCCAACAATACGAGGTCGGGTTCTTGTTCTTCAACTCGGCTTAGTGCCTCAACACCGCTGGCGGCGGTTTGCACGCGATAGCCTAACCGCCCCAGAAATGTGCTGAGGGCAGAACGAATACTCTCTTCATCATCGACGACCAAAATACTTGGGATGGGCATGAGTAGCGGGCTTCATAGAATCGGTTTGCCCTATTCTACAATAATGCCTCAAACGGGTCGTGTCCAAGCGAACATCCGCATCAGAACCGATATGTGTCCCCTCTGTGGCACAATAGGTGAGACAACTTCACCCAGTAAGTTTAGTAAAGAAATGACGAGCGAAAAAGAGGAAAATCACCCATGTACCCGAACCGTAAGACCAACCCCGAAGTCCAACCCCAGCCAGAGCGTCGCTGCTTCAGCGCAGACTACAAACGCCGCATCGTCATCGAGGCCGACCAGTGTCGTCACGGGGAGGGGGAGATGGGCAGGCTCCTGCGCCGCGAAGGCCTGACCTACACCCAAGTCACCAGTTGGCGCAAGGCGCACCGTGACGGCACGAGCTTGGTCTGCGGTGGGTCAAACACCGCTGGTGTGGGTGAGTCCACAACGCGATCACATCCATTTTTACGGGGCGGTGAACTTGCGTAACGGTCATGAGATGGCGCTACCGATGCCAGAGCAAACCAGCGAGGCCACGGTGATTTTCGTCAACCACTTGCTGGCCTGTTATCCGAACCAACCGATTCTATTGATTTGGGATCGCGCCAGTTGGCATAAAGGGGACACGATGCGGCGGCTGTTAAAGGAGCATCCACGCTTGGAAGTGGTACATTTTCCGCCTGCTTGTCCTGATTTGAACCCGCAAGAACAGGTCTGGTCACGAGCGCGAGCGGCAGTCAGCCATAATCATGTCTACTCTGACTTTGCCCGTCTCAAAACCGTTTTTCTGGAATACCTCTCTAACACCCTCTTTCCTTTCGCTTGATTGTCGCAATACGCCCCACCCATATTGTTTGAGGTCTAATCCGAAGCTCCATTAGCTTTAGATGAGTCAGAAATCAAGGCAAAATCATCGAATGGTTTGCTAGATCGAATGGTTTTCTAGATAGTGATTTCAGTGAATCACGGATTTTCATTTCGAATAGGTTCAAGCTTGGCTCATGTTCACAACAGGTGATTTTCGCCTAAAATTGCTGTTGTAGGGACGCCCTTCTGGGCGTCCGTCGCCTATTCCCAAAACAGTCCCTTAACGAGTACTTCTTTCGCTTTCAAGACCATTAATTAAGCTCATTTGTTCATCTTATGGCAGTTACCTATAATTAATTTTATTTTTCTATCAATTCAACCTTAATACTTTTTTCAGTCACTTTTCCCAGCAATGTCTTTATAATGCATACCTTGTCTTCTCTAGGCAATGTGTGTTGCACCATATCCGTCCATTGTGTCGATTGAGCTTAGGATTTGCTGATGCAACTATTGCTTCTGATCTTTGCCCCATTGCTTGCCGCCATCCTACTGGCGTTCATCCCGCGTAAATGGGTAGCACGCTTGACCATTGTAGTTCCGGCGGCATTATTCCTCGTCCTCGTCGTGGCAAGTCATGAATTAACCGCCGTCGATGTCCCGTGGGTACCGTCTCTAGGCGTCTCGCTCTCGTTTCTACTGGACGGGCTAGGCCGACTGTTTGCGCTCATCATTACCGGCATCGGGGCGCTCGTATTGCTGTATGCGAGTGCCTATTTCGATGATGAGGCTGATTATGTGCGCTTCAGCGGTTATACCCTCATCTTTATGACCGCGATGCTTGGAATCGTTTCGAGTAACAATTTGCTGATGATTTTCGTGTTTTGGGAAATCACCAGTATCACATCCTATCTGCTCATCGGCTTCAAACACGAAAAAGAAGCGGCGCGGGAAGGCGCACGTCAAGCGCTATTGGTCACGGCAACGGGTGGGCTGGCGATGTTGGCTGGTTTCCTCTTGATTGGCAGCACCGTCGGAACATTTGACCTGCGACTCATCTTGACCAGCGGTGATATTCTGCGCGAAAGCCCCCTCTACGCGGCTATAGTTCTGTTGGTCTTGGCGGGCGCGTTCACCAAGAGCGCACAGTGGCCGTTTCATTTTTGGCTGCCGGGCGCGATGGAAGCCCCAACGCCTGCCAGCACCTACCTCCATTCTGCAACGATGGTGAAGGCCGGGGTGTTCCTCATCGCCCGCCTAAGTCCCGTCCTTAACGACACGGGGTTGTGGCTGTCGATAGTGACAGGTATCGGACTGATAACCTTTATCTATGCGGCTGTCATGGCGCTACGCCAGAGCGATTTGAAAGGGATATTGGCGTATAGCACCGTCAGTTGGTTGGGCGTTCTGGTCGCTTTACAAGGCGTGAACGACGAATACGCGACGGTTGCTTTGACGGTGGGTATTCTGGGACACGCGCTGTATAAAGGCGCATTATTTCTGGTGGTCGGCAACATTGACCACGCGACGGGGACGCGCCACATCGACAGCTTAGGCCGGTTAGCCCGCGTGATGCCGTTCACCTTTGCGGGGGCGCTAATTGCCGGACTCAGTATGGCGGGCATCCCGCCTCTATTGGGTTTTTTGTCAAAGGAAACCCTGAAGGCCGCCGCCCTGATTGAAGGATTACCGTCCGGTTTATCGATTATCTTTCCCATCATGGCTGTGATTGGCTCTGCGTTAACAGTTGCCGTCGCCTTTCGTATCCTCTGGGATACTTTCTTGGGCAAGCGCGAATCTGACACGCCGCACCCCCCGCACGAGGTCGGTTTTCCGCTGTGGATTGGTCCATTGACGCTGGGGGCGTTCTCAGTGGCTTTGCCGTTGTTAATCGTTCCTATTCTTGACCCGTTGATAGACAGTGCCGTAGAAGCGACTCGGCAACAACCCGCCAGCGTCCATCTCTATCTGTTCACTGAGGTGAACGCGCCATTGCTCATGAGCGCGGCCGCTATCGCGCTTGGTTATGTCATTTTCCTTTTCCGCAGACCCCTTATCGCGAGATTGCAAGCCGCCCCAGACTTTAATCCGGCGGCGGCCTATGAATTTGTGATGAAACGTGGGCTACCCGTCGTCGCCGAATCCGTCACGGCGAAATTGCAAAATGGGAAACTGCGCTACTACATGCGAATCATTTTCGTCTGTTTTATCGCAATGACGCTCTTTTTTATCGTTTGGGGGAATATCAACCTTACGGGCGAAATCATCCTCCATGCCTTAGATTGGCAAACGACCATCCTCTGCATCTTGCTGGCCATCGGCGCAATTGCGGTCATCTTTGCCCCGACTCGCCTCAGCGCAATCGTCGTCCTCGGCATTGAAGGCGCGTTATTGTCGTTGTTGTTCGCCATGTTCGGTGCGCCAGACCTCGCATTTACGCAATTGATGATTGAGGTGATTTCACTGGTATTGTTCGTTCTGGCCTTCCATTTTCTTCCAGACACGTTCGTTAGCTCACGGAAGAGGCGCTCAGGCTTCTTTGATATGATGATTGCATCCGGGGCAGGATTAGCGTTGACGGGGTTGATTTTGGCTGTCCGTTCTAATCCCGTTTCGGACTCGATTAGTTCGTGGTATATGGACAATGCTATCTCGGCTGGGCAAGGGCATAATGTCGTTAACGTCATCCTTGTTGATTTCCGTGGGCTAGATACACAAGGCGAAATTACGGTGCTGATTATCGCCGCGATAGGGGTTACGGCTTTGCTGCGCTTGCGGCCTGCGGGCGCACAACGCGGTCAATATATCCCCTCCGCAACAGATGACGATGACTCCGAAACACCGACGGAAGGAACAACTTGATGACAAAATCCATTTTCTTTCAGTTTCTGGCGCGTGGTATGATGCCGATTCTGCTGTTATTCTCGCTCAATCTCTTGTTGCGCGGGCATAATCAGCCCGGTGGGGGCTTTGTCGGTGGGTTGGTCGCATCGATCAGTATTATCTTGATGACGCTGGCCTATGGCGCGGATAAAGTGCGAGAACGGTTACGCATCGACTTTCTGCGGGCGATGTTCGTCGGGCTTATCTTTGCCGTAAGCGCGGGGATTATCGGATTAGTCCTCGGCGTTGTGTATCTTGATGCTCAATGGTGGAAACCGGTCATAGAGGGCATCGGCAAACTTGAATTGGGGACGCCCGTCTTGTTCGATATTGGCGTCTATATCGTGGTTTTCAGCGTAACCAGCAGTATTGTGATGGCGATGGCTGAAGAAGGCGAAAGGCAGGAATAACATGCTTCTTGTATTTGCATTGACGTCTGGAATCATCTTCGCGTGCGGGATCTATATGATGCTGCGGCGCAGCATGGTTCGGTTAATTATCGGCCTCTCATTGGTGACGTATGCCGTCAATTTGCTCATCTTCTCAATGGGAGATTTAAGTCGCCGCATCGCCCCGATTGTTGAGACAATCCCTTCAAGCGAGATGGCAGACCCCCTCCCACAGGCGCTTATCTTGACCGCCATTGTGATTAGTTTTGGCGCAACAGCCTTCACGATTGCGCTGGCCTACCGTGCCAGCAAAGCCGTCCAAACAGACAACATGGACGTGCTAGGTGATACTGAGGGTGAGGTTTAACCATGCAATTTCTGATTGTCCTACCGCTGCTTATCCCGTTTGCAATGGGTATCAGCGCCTTATTCCGCTTTCGTGAAAGCCGTCGGCTATTTGCCGTGGTTGCGTCGCTGATCAATATGTTGGTGTGCGGCGGTATCCTGATTTACGTCAACCAGAACGGTATGCTCGTCAGCCAAATGGGTGGACATGCCGCGCCATTTGGGATTTCGCTGGTGATTGACTCTCTGAGCGCGGTGATGTTGGCAATCACCAGCGTCATCACCTTCACAACCGTAATTTTCTCGCTTGCCACCATCGACATAGACCGTGAACGATTCGCGTTTTATCCATTGATAGGATTCCTTCTCCTCGGTATCAATTTCGCGTTTCTGACGGGCGACTTGTTCACCCTCTATGTCTCGTTTGAGGTTATGCTGATGTCCTCGTTCGTCCTGCTCACATTGGGCGGCGAAAAAGGTCAATTGGCGGGCGGCTTGAAATATGTGACGCTCAACCTGATTAGTTCTATCATCTTTTTGATTGCGGCTGGCCTGACCTACGCCGTCGTCGGTACGCTGAATTTGGCACAATTGGCAGAGCGCCTATCCGATGTGTCTTCCCCTAGCATCACAACGCTATTGGCCGGGTTGTTCCTGATTGCTTTTGGGATTAAAGCGGCGATTTTCCCACTGTTTTTCTGGTTGCCAGCTTCTTATCACACCCCACCGATTGCGGTGACGGCTTTGTTTGGCGGCATCCTGACCAAAGTCGGGATTTACGCCATGTGGCGCGTGCTTGTGATGGTCTTTCCAAACGATATGGTGCTGCTCCAGCCGTTGGTCTTAACGCTCGCGGCGCTCACGATGGTGACAGGGGTATTGGGCGCGGTTGCACAATCGGAGATTCGCCGTCTGCTCTCGTTTCACATCATCAGTCAAATCGGCTATCTGCTGATGGGGATTGGCCTGATGACCCAACAAGGGATGATGGGGACAGTCTTTTTTGTCGTTCACGTCATCCTTGCCAAAACCGCGTTATTCTTCATCGCGGGGGTTATTCATGACGAACAAGGCAGTTATAGCCTGAAAAAACTGGGCGGCTTCCAAAAATCACACCCGTTCCTCGCAGGATTATTTCTGGTGGCGGCGCTCTCACTGGCGGGCATACCGCCCTTTCCGGGCTTTTGGGCAAAGCTCATCTTGATTCAAGCTGGCCTCGCTGCTGGTCAATATTGGGTTGTCGCAATCGCCTTAATCGTCAGCGTGCTAACGTTGTATTCCATGACAAAACTCTGGCACGAGATTTTCTGGAAGTCGCGCCCAACCCCTATCCCCCAACCAGCGCAACCCGCTAAAAATCATCGTCATGCGCGGCTGATAATGACCCCTTCTGTGATGCTGGTATTGGTTATCCTCTTGATAACGGTATTTACAGAACCCCTCATCGGAATCGCTCAGGTTGCAGCGGAAGGCGTTCTGTCCCCCCAACCCTATATCCAGACCGTTTTGGTCAAGGAGGCCGCCCCATGACTTTCTTTCTGGTCAATCTGTTGCTCGCGTTTTTATGGGCATCGCTGAATCTGTTCCGCCCCATCGATTTGATTGGAGGCTTTGTGATTGGGTATATCCTCTTGTTGATAACCGGCAATTGGCTTGGTGAAGGGGCGCAGCGTTACTCCCGAAAAATGCCAACCTTCTTGCGCTTCTTGGGCTACTACGCCAAAGAGTTGGTCGTCTCGACGTGGGAGGTCACAATCGCATTATTCAGTGACCAATCCAAGCTACGTCCGGGCATTATTGCGATGACATTGGATGCTAAAACAGATTTTGAGATTGTGATGCTCAATAATCTGTTGATTTTTACGCCCGGAACACTTGGCGTACATTTATCCCCGAATCGGCAAATTTTGTATGTCCACATCATTGATGTGCCAGACTCTAAAACCGCTGGCGACAAAATCAAAAATGGGCTTGAGCGACGGCTACTGGAGGTGATGCGATGAGTACGGTATTTGACCTTGTGTTTCTCGCGTTGTGCGTTTCATTGGCGATGGTGTGCTATCGCCTTGTGAAAGGTCCAACCCTGCCAGACCGCGCCGTTGCGGGCGATCAGATTTCGATTCATGTCGTTATGCTCATCGCTGTCTATAGCATGTCGAGCAATCAACCCATCTTGATTGACCTCGTGATTGTGACGGCCATTGTCGGATTTCTAAGCCTAGCCATCATTGGTATTTACGTTGAACGCGCCGCCCGTGGGAAAATTCAGCGAGAGACGGAGCATTAAGCCGATGTCTTTCACAGAGATTGTTGTCACCGTATTACTCGCTATCGGCGTTTTCATCCGCTTACTCTCATCCATCGGATTGCTGCGGTTTGGGGATGTTTACCTACGGATGCACGCCAGCACCAAAGCCAGCACACTCGGATTATTTTTTATCCTCGGCGCAACGGCGTTATTCTTTGGCGATTCAGGCATCACCATCCGACTCATCGCGTTATTGGGGATTTATTTCTTCACCGCGCCGATTGGCACGCAAGTTTTGGCCCACGCAGCGCATGTAGCGGGCGTACCAATGGTGAAGGAAACATGGATTGATGAGATGCCCGATGTCGAACACGAACACTCGGCGGAGTAAGGCTGAAATCTCTGTTAGGGATGTGGCGCGAACGATAAGCCTTTTTCTTTGAGGGTTTCACGCAAAATACCGAGCGCTTTTGGCTCCATCTGTGCAACAGCGACGCTTGTCCCTACGCCGATAGCGCTCATCGGCTTAGATGTTCAAATCGTGCGCGTGACGAGGACGGTGGGGCAGGTCACGACGCGACTGCGGATGTACAACGGCGGGGCGGAGTCCGTCTCCATCGCGCCGAATGATGTCTGGTTGGCGCACTGGGAGTACAATCAACGCAGGCATGAACTATTTTATGAGGCGATAAGCCATGGCAGCGTTTCGAAGCCTAATGTACATTGGTTTGGTGATTGCAGTTATCGTCGGTTGGATTTCTCAAAGAAAGCCCAAATCGTCAAAGAAAGACCCTTTCCAGCAAGGTTCCGCCCTTCACCCTGATGATCCTGTCCGTTTACAGGCCGCGCTGCAAGATAATCACTGGCAGAGGCGGCTTGAGGGGATCAGGGTTCTTTGTGACCATCCGTCTCCGCACAGCTTGGAACAACTGCTGCTGTTGTGTGCTGATCCCGTCAATGATGTTCGTGAAGCGGCGGCGCATGGCATTCGAGTTTATGGGCATAAGGCGTTGGATAGGTTACATGACATGCTCAGAAACGGCAATCTCGATGGTCGGGAAACAGCCGTTCACCTGCTGCTTGAATTGCAGTCTCCCGAAAGCCAGCCCATCTTCATCGATGTGCTACGCAATGATGAGAGCGCTTGGGTGCGGATTCCTGCGGTGCAGGCGCTAGCCAGATTTGGGGATGATGATGCTGAAATCGCCCTGATTGAGGCGCTCCATGATCCACATTCTGGGGTGGTGGGGGCGGTGCGTTTGGCTTTGACTCAACTGGGAACCGAGACCGCTTTGGCCGCATTAAATCAGACCCACCATTAGGTCTGCGAACGCATTTTGTTTTTGCGCGGCGCAAAAAACCGTGCAAACCCTGCGTACCGTTCATATCTGAGGTCGACAGCCCGCTTTTAAGGCATCTAGTGCTATTCAATACCTTCGCCAAAATCCGATTGATACCATCCATCATCAGCGGACACGGCAGGCCGTGACCCTACAATAAAAACCCGTCATGGGAGGATTCGTAGGGACAACGCCCGCATTGTCCATGATAATCA
>Ga0163154_10003673_pt1 | contig 20985 bp, 16 predicted proteins | sample OliLakLV19MP9P1_FD_148649 | JGI IMG/M metagenome (GOLD analysis project Ga0163154, IMG submission 148649) | Freshwater microbial mat bacterial communities from Lake Vanda, McMurdo Dry Valleys, Antarctica - Oligotrophic Lake LV.19.MP9.P1 | ecosystem: Environmental > Aquatic > Freshwater > Lake >...
GCTGGGGGCAGTGTAATAGGCGGCGGGGCGGCGGGGGCTAGGGCAACGGGTGATGTCGTAACCACCGGACGAGGTTCAAGAGGCGGCGCGGAGTCCTGAGCGGGGGTAAAAACCGTTTCTCGTTCAAGGGGCGGTGGAGAGACTGGGAGCGCGACAACAGAGGGTGCGCTGACCAATTTAGATGGAACGCTCGCAACCGGGCGGGGTTCAGGGATCGAGTTGGGTTGAAAGTAGTTGGTGGCGGGTCCTTCCGTTTGACCCAAGGGGAGGCGGGGGGGCATGAGGAGCGGTTGGGAGCCACGGGTGCGGCGGGCAAGCAGACCGAGATAGGAAGTAGACATCAGGACCTCACCGCTTGACGGATGAATTCGGCATAGTGACGACGACGGACACGGGGCAAGGCTAGGATCTCCGCCTCCGACCAGTGGTAATAGCCAGCCAGCAGATGAATTTCCTCGTAGACCCCACGAGCTTGGTCACAGAGTTCGCGCAGGGTGAACTGCTGGGCATCAAAGAAGACCAAAACCACCAGACCACACGCTGGGCATTGCCCCGCGAGGTCCTGGGAGAGACTGGGAGCTAGGGCACCCATCGCCTGTTCCACTCGCCGCCGCCAGCGACTCGTCAAGGGGTCCGGGCGGATACAACGACGCACTAGCAACTGCTCCGGGTCAACATCCCCCGTTAAGGCCAACTGGTCTGCCCCCGTGGGCAATCGGAACGAAACCGGGCTATTCTTCAGCCGGAACCACCCGTCCGCTGCTGGTTCCACCCCACGGGCACGGCGCGGGACATGACGCTGGAGGTAGTCACTGAGCCGAAAAGAGAGGTCAAAACGCTGACTACAGCCCGGACAGCCGAGGTCCGACCGCACCCAATCCCCAAATAGCTCTTGGCGCAACTGCAACAACAGCGCGTCCAAGTCACTCACACAAAGATTAGCCCAGTCCACCGTTTGTCCATCCCTAGACCGGGCTAACCGCTGGACGACCGCCAACGCCAACCGCGTATCACAGACCCCCGCCTCAGCCAAAAGCAGATCCTCCGCCCCCGTGGGCGGGTGTACCCAGAGGTCCAGACCACTGACGGGTAGACGCATCTCCCCTACCGTTCGGTGGGTTCAGACAGACTCAAATCATGCTCCCAGCCCTCGTGTTCGAGCTTGATATGCTCAATGGCAATGGCATTGGCCCCCGCATCGAGATCCGCAAGGGACTGGTACTCCGAGACCCAACAACGGTGCAGGATGTAGCGATGGACAGGCTGACCCGCTTCGTTGAGCAGTTCAATCCGCACCTGTTTACGCAGATTTTTGAGCGACTGACCCGCCGCTCCCTTGTCGAGGAGTTGGGGCGCATTGGCCCAGACTTCAAAATCCGTGTCGTGGGTCAACCCCCGCTCCAGGGTGACGGGCTCATACTTGGTGCGGCCCAAGCCCTTACGGATAATCATGTCACCCCCCTGCTTGTACTCAATCACATCAGAGGAACGCTTCAGCCCGGTCACTTTACTAATCCCGGCGACCGGGGTAGTGGCAGTGTCCAGGTAAACCAGGAAGCGAAAAGTTTTGTAGGGGTCAAAACGGCTGGTATTGACAGAGAAGGGTTTCCCCATGGGAGTCTCCTAGGATTGGACCTGACCGGCGAGTTGGGCAATTTTAATCACGATGAATTCAGCGGGCTTAAGCGGTCGGAAGGCGACGATGAGATTGACCACCCCGTTATCAATGTCAGTCTGGGTGGTGGTCGAGGCATCACACTTGACCTGGAAGGCCAGACTGGGCGTACCCCCCTGGAATGCGCCCTGACTAAAGAGCGAGAGCATAAAGTTGTCCACGGTCGTCCTGAGGGCCAACCACAAAGGCTCATCATTGGGTTCAAAAACCGCCCAACCCAGATTGCGGTAGAGCGTCTGTTCAATAAACAGGGTCAAGCGGCGCACCGGGACATAGCGGTACTGCTGGAAAGCCGGGTTCTCCGTCACCAAAGTTCGTGCCCCAAAAACCACCGTCCCCACCCCCGGAAAAGAGCGCAGACAGTTGACCCCACGCGGGTTAAGCACACCTTGGCGCGGATCGGTCATCCGGCCCCGGTCCACCACCCCGATCGTATTGAGCAAGGTCGTCTCCAGCCCCGCCGGAGCTTTCCAGACCCCCCGGTTGAGGTCGGTGCGGGCGTAGATCCCGGCGACATAACCACTGGGCGGGAGTTCGAGGACCCGACCGTTGAGCGGGTTGGTCGTGCGGAGGTAGGGGAAGTAGAGGGCACCGTTGGGGCTTTTGGGCAGGGCATCCACGAAGTCATTGATGGGCGGGACCAGGGGGTTACTACTGTCGGCCCCGGCCTGGGGCGCGGGGTCCATGATGAAAAACGCCTGTTTACGCTCACAGAAAGCCAACGCCGCACTCAAAATCTCGTTCGCCACCACACCGGGCAGCACCAGTAAATTGAAAATCCGCACTTTATCCAGGGAACTATCGGCTTGAAACACCTGGGTAAAATCCGTCGCACTGAACGTCCCGGCAAAGCCCACGGGGAGGGTCGCCATGGGCAAGGACTGCTGGAGAGCCGCCGTAAAGACCCCGCTGTAGGCGATAGCAGGGGGAGTAGGCCGGACGCGCACTAGGGCAGAGCGAGCCGCTGTGGGGTCGCTGTCGGTGCCCAACCGTTTCTCAATGTAGTCGGGGCTGGTCGCGTTCAGATTGACCCCCCGGAAGACCTCCACCCGTGAACCGTAGGCAATCAGAATATCGGCGGTGTCGCTCGTCGCGCTCAAATTGTTGACGGTCACGGTCATCGTCGTCTGGTCCGTGGGCTCTAGTCCCTGGAACTGGATATCCCCAATGTTCGTTTCCGGGCGAGGAATCGTGCCGCCGCCCACCGCCGCCCCGCTGCTGTTGTAATACTTGGGTTCGAGTCCGACCACGTAGGCCACGGAGCCGCCATTAAGAAAGAACTGATTGACCGCATGGGCCAAATTAATCTCAATCAGACCGCTATCATAAAGTCCGCCAAATTCCCGCTCGTAATCCGTGAAGTTGAAGATCTCCACCGCCGTATCGAAATTGCGGGTCCGGTAGGGGTGGCTGTAACCGCTAAAGACGGCAACCGAGGTAGGAGCCGCTGTAATCGTACGGGCGTTACTCGGTAGCTCCTCAATGTAGATACCCGGATAGGTGGGTGTGACTGGCATCGTCGCTCCTTGGGTGATGTTTAGCTAAAAGTATAGTAGCCTGGGCTGGAGTCGCTGCTTGGGTATTGGTCCCGCCCTTGAGGTAAATCGTGCTCGCCGTCGGTAGGGCAAAGCCGCTCGTCGGGGCACTAACCTCAATCAGGTAGCCCACCCCCCCACGGGCAACCCCGGCGAGCTTCGCGGGCAGATCGCTCAGCGAAATGTCCGTGGGGTTTTGTTCGAGTCGGGCCTGGAGGGTGAAGATAGTCGGCGGGGTGCTCGTAATCGTCACCTGAATCCCATTTCCGGTTGCATCCGTCTGGGTGGCCTCCAGCACAAAGGCCGTCACAGTAGGGTCATCAGCACTGGGAATGGTCCGAAAAGCCGGGGTAATCCCATCACCGCCGCCCTCATCCAGGATGTAAGTACCCGCCGCCGGGAAAGGTGCGGGGTCGGGGATAGTTTTGACTTGGACCAAGCCCGGTGTCAACACGGTTTGGACAAAGTTAGGCGCGGTCGGGTCTACGCTAAGGCCAGCAAAGGTATCTATCGCCGTAATTTTGGCGGCAAAGGCAGGGGGATCAGCGACTACATCGGTAAACTCGACCTTAATATTGTTCCCCATCACGCCAGCCTGGGCAGCTTTAAGGAGAAAGGCGGGTCGGGAGATGGACGTGGTGCTAACGGTTAACACCCCTTGGACAAAGAGATATTTCAACCAGTTCGTTGCCTCCGGTTGCAGAGACGGACTAATCCCCAGGGTCACCCACCCGCTCGACTCGGGAGCTTGCAGGTCTGGCTTAATAAAAGAAAGCGGAATCGAAAACTGTTTACCCGTTGCCCGATCCGTAAACTCGACGGGACCATTGCCGATAACCGTTGTAAACATTGCCATAAACTCCCCACAAAATTTCCACCCAGCCCAATATAGACAGGAAATACAGGACTAAGAGCTACTAAAATGGAGGGCAACAGGAAACTAGATGGGTTTCAAGGGGCCTAGTAGTAAGTCAAGACTTCCTAGGAAAAGAATTACAGTACAACTTTCAAGAGAATTCCCTATTTATCCGCCCAGTAATAAATCTTTACCAAAAGCGGTGTAAAGCCCCTGCCTTTAGGCATAGAGATATAAGCCGCACGACCAACGGGAGGCACAAAATAGCCCTCTGGGACCACAGGGCTAGCCCCGCGCCACTCAGTCCACCTCGGGTATAATTCACTCATGATTGTTCTCGAAGCAAAACTTGAGGGAAAACCTCAACAGCATGGACGGCTCGATGAGGCCATCCGTACCGCTCAGTTCATTCGTAATAAAGCCCTGCGCTATTGGCTGGATAATCGGGGGATAAATAAGAATGATTTGTATAAGCTCTGTCCTGACTTAGCAAAAGAACATGAATGGGCAGCTAAACTTAACTCCCAAGCTAGACAAGCCAGTATTGAACGGGCGTGGTTTGCTATCTCCAGGTTTTATGATAACTGCAATAAACAAACTCCCGGCAAGAAAGGCTATCCACAGTTCAAGAAGAATACTCGGTCAGTAGAATACAAAACTACCGGATGGAAGTTATCTAATGACCGTAAACGGATAACCTTCACCGATAAAAATGATGCAGGCTGTTTTAGGCTAATCGGTACAAGGGATTTAAGTTTCTATACGGTAGCGCAGATTAAAAGAGTGCGGATAGTCCGTCGCGCCGATGGCTATTATGTACAGTTTTGTATAGATATAGAACGGTCAGAATCTCAGCCACAGACAGGTAAAGAAGTAGGGATTGATTTGGGACTGCTACATTTCTATACCGATAGTGAGGGTAGAACAGTAGAAAATCCCCGTCATTTGCGTAAAGCAGAGAAAGCCTTGAAGCGTCAACAAAGGAGGTTAAGTAAGAAACAGAAGGGTTCCAAGAATCGGGCTAAAGCGCGTCAGCGATTAGCGAGAAAACACTTGCAGGTCCGTCGTCAGCGTAAAGACCATGCAGTTAAGGTTGCACGGTGCGTAGGGGTCCGGTGCCGGACCCCTGTCAAGTCTCATGACTTGGTGGTGTATGAAAAGTTGCAAGTGAAAAACATGGTGAAGAATCATCATCTAGCTAAGTCCATTAGTGATGCAGGCTGGTCACAGTTCACCACTTGGCTAGAATACTTTGCGAAGGTATTTAAGAGAACAGTAGTTGCTGTGGCTCCACAATACACATCCCAAGCATGTTCTAGCTGTGGCGTTATTGTTAAAAAGTCTCTCAGCACACGTACTCACACCTGTCCGTGTGGAGGCGTATGGGATAGAGACGTTAACGCGGCTCTAAATATCTTGGCTAAAGGCAGAAGCACCCTGGGGCACAGGGAAAGGGTGGGCCGTTGTCGGTCCATGAACGCTTGGGTCGAGATGATAGGCCTCCGTGGCCGGAGGCCATGCCGCTACGCATCAGGAGGTAACTCTAGGGGTCCGGTACCGGACCCCTGATGAGCAAGTTCTCTCGTGGAAGCAAGAATCCCCCGGCTTGAGCCGTGGGGAGTGTCAATAATTTAAGAACCAGTTTTAACTTTGCGTGACAATCTGTAAACAAGCGATTACATTTCAGTACCAGAATCGTTTAGACCGCGACTCAGGTGTAAAGATCACCTTGAAGGGAACATCATACGCTTCCCCACTAGCCTCCAGCCTACTCATCGGTACAGTGATATATTGCTCAGCAGATGAACCACAATCGCCTGGACAAAAATCAATGGCATCAAATATTTCGTAATGCAAGGTTGTTTCTACCGACACATACCCAGTTCCCCCGATCACGGGTATCTTCTCCAGTGTCACATTGCCAGAGGTGATCTTACGATAGTCGAGTCCGGCATCACTACTCCCGATGCCCCCGGCGATATGACCTGCAACCGAAAAGGGATTACGGTAATTTATAGGTCTATTATTCATTTCAGTTTCCGACAAAAAGTTTGAAAGCGACATCATATTTACTTGGTAATCTCTCAGAGGTGGACCGGGTGCGCTTGATAGCCTCTCGCCAACTAGATCAATGACTGCATCTTGATCATCGGCTGTGTCCCATGAATCTCTAAAGGACGACAGGAGATAGCTAGACTCACTACTGAAAACTACAGGTTCTAGACTATCGCCCGGTCTCCTGTCTAAAAAATTTTCGTACAGTTCCATAGAGCCCCGTCCATAGGTTGGAACGCCTTCTAGTGGCATATAGACATTTCTTACCCACCACTCGGCTGAAGTAGCCTCTTCTGCCGTGGCGTAGGGCGTACAGAAATTAGGGTCGCTACAGGCTCTTTGTATTTCGGTGCGGTCAGTCTGTTGCAAAGTATGTGTTAATTCATGGGCTAATAAGTATTTGCCGTGTTCAGTCGTCGGTGCATAGCTACCAGTATTAAAGTAGATATCATTACCCACCGCGAAAGCTTGGGCATTAAGTTCTTCTGATATTCGTGCAGCATCACTATTCGTATGAACCCTCACCCTTGAGAAATCAGTATTAAATCTACTTTCCATAAAAGATCTTGTGTTATTATCTAGCTGGTCGCCACTACCTTTTATCGTGTTAATTTGCTGCGTAACTTGGTCACTAACTATACTACCTGCTTGCCTAGGTCGGGCAATAGATGTAGGTAGAATCTCACGTTGCACCTGCTTTTCTTCGGTCTCACACACGCTGCATGGTTGATTTTTGGGTACCCGCATTACCTGCTCAGCGACGCGATTGGCTTGCTGTTCACAGGGATCGCCGGGTTCGCTGACTTTTAGCTTGGTTTGTACCGGTAACTCCCGTCGGCTCACATCTTGCTGATACCTTCGTTCTCTCTGCCGCATCCGTAGCACCGCTTGGTTTCCATAGGTCTTCTGTAAAGCTAAGGGGTGGTTACGTTGTTTTGGATATTGAGGCGACTGCCCCAAAAGCAGCGACTGCTCCTGTTCCAATAAGGGTCTAGCATTGGAACTCAGGTCAGCTTTGGTTTTTTGTTCACTTACTGGCGTATGGAACATACCGCTCCTTTGATACGCATTCAAAGTTGAATCCCTGGGTCATGACCAATAGCGGTTGTTATCCTGAGGATTCTTACTAATAGGATACATTACAGAATTTAGTAGGATCTATATTTACAGTCCAAGCAACAATACTTAACGAGAGCCTTGCACCGCAAGGGGAAGATCTACCGCGAACTTAAAAAGTTTATAACTGATTACGACTTTCTCATTGTGGACTGTCCCCCCGCTGCGGATTCCCTCGTCCTCCAAAGTGTCCTGCTGGTCGCGGACCTCGCCCTGGTCCCCCTCGTCCCCTCCCCCTGGACCTATGGGCCGCTGTCGCCATCCGCCAAGTCATTACGCCGCGATGGACCTCAACGAGGCGCTCACCCCATGACTACTCCTCAATCAGGTCCAACCCGGTACTACCCTCACCACCGAAATACGTGCCTATCCTCCCGGAGTTGGGTATCCCCCGGCTTCAGATGCATCTCGGGTAACACCAAGCCTTTCGTCAAGCTGCCGCCTTCGGGCAATCTGTTTTTGACCTCAATAATAAAGCCGCCATCCAAGAAGTCCAAAACCTCACCATGGAACTCCTATCCTTGCTCTAAGCTGCACACCCCTCTCCCCATAAGGCGCGTTAACGTTATAGAGAAACTTCATGAAGGAGAGCCGGTCGTTGACCTGATATGCCAAATCAGCATCGCTGATATTATAAAGCCGCTGCAAGATGAGCATTTTAAACATCAAAATCACATCAATGGGTTTGCGCCCAGCGTTACTTTTTCTGGGTTGCTCGTAAACTTGGTTTAAGATTGGTCGAAATTCGGACCAAGGCATCAAGGAATCAAGCTGAGGAAGAAAGCATTTTTGCTCAACCAAGCGTGCTTGCCGTTTTTCCCAATCCCAGACTCCTTGCTGCCCCATGTTCAATCCAACTCTTTCTCCTATTTTCTCATTTATGAGGACAGACAGCAATTAATCGTGGTGCCCTTTAGTTTATTAGCCTACACAAACTCCTTGGCAAGAATCGCACACTGTTTATTGAGGTCGTACTTAGTGGCTCCCTTCGTATCCATCCAGTGGCGTAATGCTTTATTGCGAATGAATTGGAAAGTGCGGGTCGCCTCATCAATTAAGGCGAACTGCTTAGGGGCGGCGACTAACTTTGACTCAAGGACTAACATTTCTGCATTATAACTTATTTAAGCTGAGGTTGCTAGCTTAAAACATTTGTTCGCTTAGTGGCTCACGCACCTTATATCTCACGGCTAAAGAGCGTGGGTTTTATGGTGTTTTCTATAATTTGAGAAGTATAGGTAGTATTCTAAGTTCGGCTAGCTTATTTTTCGTTTACTGCCTGAGGTACCATGACCAGAAGTCCTTTTCTGTTTCCCTTCTCTTCTGTGGATACCTCGCACCTGCTTGAAACGCTGGTTGATAACGGTCTTGATGCGATAGTTATCACTGATGGCCTTTTGACTCAGCCTGGACCGCGCATTCTCTATACCAATACGGTGTTTACCCAGATGACGGGCTATAGCCCATCAGAAGTACTCGGATCTACCCCGCGCCTTCTTCAAGGACCCAACACCAGTACTGCCCTCCTTGAGCAGCTACGGCACTGTTTACAGCAGGGCCAGTCCTTTCGTGGCGAAGCGGTGAATTACCGCAAAGACGGTTCGGAATATCAAGTGGAGTGGAGCATCAGCCCCGTCCGCGATGCCGATGGTCTAGTGAGATACTGGGTTTCGGTGCAGCGGGATGTGACGCAACAACGGCAGGCTGAAGAAGTCTCATGCCAAAATGAGCAGCGTTATCGTAACATTATTGAGACAACGACAGAGGGCGCCTGGGTGATTGACCCTGAGGGTCAGACCTCTTTTGTCAATGATCATATGGCCAATATGTTGGGCTACACCCCAGTTGAGATGATAGGGCAAACTTTTTTTGATTTTATGGATGAAGAAGGCAAACAACTCGCCACACGCCTATTGGCCCGACGTCGGGCCGGGGTACGGGAACAACATGATTTCAAGTTTCAGCACCGCGATAGTCGAGCGGTCTGGGCCATTGTTTCGACGGACCCGCTCTATGATGCTGAGGGGCGCTTTGTGGGTGCCTTGGGTCTGCTCACCGATATTACAAGTCGCAAAAAAGCCGAAGAAGAAATGCGGCTTTTTAACCGGGTCCTACAGGCAACCACTAATGGTGTAGTTGTTGCCGATGCCCGTCAGCCAGAGACACCAATTATCTACTGCAACCCGGCTTTTGAAAGGCTCACGGGGTATACTCTGACCGAGATGGTAGGTCGTAGTTGTCGGTTCCTCCAGGGTCCTGAGACCGAGCCAGAGGCCGTCGCCCAGCTCCGGCAGGCGATGGTCGAGGTCCGCGAGTGCCAGATACTATTTAAGAATTATCGTAAAGATGGCAGTATTTTTCTCAATGAATTCTCCCTCGCGCCCATCTGCGACGAACACGGGACGCTCACTCATTTTGTTGGGGTCCACAACGATGTAACGGCGCGTATTGAAGCCGAGCAGCAACGGCGTGAATTGGCGCAAGCCTGCTTTGAAATGGGCGAGATGGCGAAGATGAGCCAACTCAAGGACGATTTTTTGAGCACGGTTTCCCATGAGTTAAGGACACCGCTGACCAATATGACCCTAGCCCTCCACTTACTAGAGCAAGAATCCTGTCCTGAACGTAAGCAACGTTACTGGCAAATTATTAAAGAAGAATGCAACCGGGAGCACCAACTCATCAATGATTTATTAGATTTGCAGAGGTTAGAAGCCGGCAAGCGAGAACTGGTTTATGAATGGCTCCAGCTGCAACGCTGGCTCCCTGAATTATTGGAACTTTTTCAAACACGGACGCAACAGCGTCGTCAATACTTAAAGTTGAATTTTGATGAGCAATTCCCCGATATCTGGACAGACCGCCGGAGTCTAGAACGCATCCTTATCGAATTACTTAACAATGCCTGTAAGTACACACCACCCGACAATGATATCGTCGTTGGTGTCGAGGCCCCTGGGTCGCAGGGTCAGCAAGTCATCCAAGTGACTGTGACCAATTACGGCATTGAGATCCCAGCCCATGAACTACCCCGACTCTTTGAGAAATTTTACCGTGTCCCGCAGCAGGACCGCTGGCAGCAGGGAGGGACGGGTCTGGGGTTGGCCTTGGTCAAACAACTGAGTGAGGAGTTAGGCGGATCAATTGTTGTGCAGAGTGGTCAAGGGCAGACTAGTTTTAGAGTAGCATTGCCTTGTTTACCGATTGATTCACCAACCTGACTCTAGGGCAGTACATGATTCGCAAGTATTAGCGGAGGTATTGGAAATAGAAGTGATCCCCGTAATATGGAGTTATTTTTAGACACCCATATAGTACTTTGGTATGGGATAGCGGCTGACTATCTCTAGACTTTCTTGTGATAAAAGTTTACACATTTAAGTAGAGCTAGCCCTTGACAGCCTGACGCTTTTCTGTTTTCATCAGCCGGCTTAGCCAATGTACAGAGCTTACTTCTTGACACATGCAAGCCTGCAAATAACGAAGTTTATCGAATAGCTTCTTGGTTCCCCACGAGTGGGGCAGGGGAGCCGCTGAGTAAACTTCTACTGACCAAGCAACGGTTGCTACCGAGTAAGCAGCGATTTTGACCCGAAATAGGGTTTGCTTAGCTGAGGAGAACGCCTGTACACCAGTGCGCCCTAGACAGTAGGCTGGGGCTTTCCTGTAGAGAATGGGTACTACAATCGGTACAGTATTGGGTTACGGCCTTGCCCAAGTTCTCCCAGACCCTCGCCCGTTGGTGGTGGGAAATCACCATTCAGACCCGGCTCTTGGCAGCGGCGACGATTATTATTGGTGCCCTAGCCTCGGGGTTCACCTTTTGGGCACTCAATCTGATCCAAGAGGATGCCCGCGAGAGTGACCAACGCTTTGGGGAGTCCGTGGGTCAGTTACTTGCCGTCTATGCCGCGCCCTTAATTCAGGACAAAAACATCACCGGGTTGATTAAGTTTACTGAGGGGTTCCGGCGCGGTAATTCCAATATTCTTTACATTATTTACCTAGACCGCCAGGGGAATATCCTGGAAGGCAGTCCTTTTACCAATGAAGAACCTAACCGCGCTGAAGTCCTGCGCCGCCGAGTAGATATCCCGGAGAGCCTACCCGCCACCCGTGAACACTCCTCGCCCTCCTCGCCCTCGGGCCGGGTCACGGATATCTTTTTCCCGATTTACGACGGCAACCAGTACCTCGGCGTCGTGGCCTTGGGCATCAATGCCAATCCAACATTAGTTACCTCCTCGCGACTGGCGATTGAAGTCACGATTGCCGTGGGAATTTTGGTGGGTTTAATTGCGCTATTGGGGGCGGTTTTCAATGCCCTCACGATTACCCAACCGCTCAAAGAACTGGTGGCGGGGGTGCGCGGGATCAGTCAGCGCAACTTCCAACAGCGGATTATCTTACCTTTCGGGGGGGAGTTAGGGGAGTTGATTCGTAGTTTTAATACCATGGCAGACCGACTCCAGGGTTATGAGGCCCAGAATATCGAGGAGATGACCGCCGAAAAAGCCCGACTGGAGACCCTGCTTACCACGATTGCCGACGGGGCCTTGCTCCTAGATAACAACCTCACTGTGCAACTGGTCAACCCCGCCGCCGACCGGATTTTGCAGTGGGAGATCAATATCGTCGGTCACAACTTACTAGACCGTCTACCCGTGGGCCTGCGCGTCGAAGTGGAAGACCTCTTGGTGAAAGTTGCTAAGGGTGAACTGGAACAAGCCGAATCCAGAGTCCTCCTAGATCATCCCCAACGGACCCTGCGCGTTTTGATGTCCCCAGTCCTGACAGGGATGGACCTGAGTGGGGTGGTCTTGACCATCCAAGACATCTCCCGTGAAGCTGAACTCAACGAGGCCAAGACCCGGTTTATCGGCAACGTCTCCCACGAACTCAGGACCCCCCTGCACTGCGTCCGGGGCTTCATTGAGACCCTACTCGATTTTCAAGATGAACTAGAGCCCGAGCGGCAGCGCGAATTCCTGGAAACTGCCCTGCGTGAGACCGACCGTCTGACCCGTTTAGTGAATGATGTCCTGGACCTGTCGCGCTTAGAATCGGGCCGCGAGTACACCATGGAACCCCTCGACCTCGTGCAACCGATGGAACAGACTCTCCGGGCTTACCAACTCAATGCCCTAGAGAAACAGATCACCCTCCAGAAGACCGTGGACCCGGAACTGCCCCTGGTGATTGCTAATTACGATTTAATTAACCAACTACTTGCCAACCTCGTCGGCAATGCCCTCAAGTTCACCCCAGCGGGCGGCACCATTGAGGTCGGAGCGAAGAATTACCAGTTGCATGGACAGGACCGCGTACGGCTTTGGGTGCGCGATACCGGGATTGGCATTGCCCCGGAGGACCAAGCGCGGGTTTTTGAGCGGTTCTTCCGGGTAGAGAATCGGGTCCACACGCTAGAGGGTACCGGTTTGGGCCTCTCGATTGTGTGCAATATTGCCGAAAAACACTACAGCAAGATTCAACTCACCAGTGCCCTCGGTGAGGGGACGATGTTCTGGCTAGACCTCGAACTCTACCAGGAAACCCGTGTCCTGGCCTGAGTCCTCCCGCCGGCAGTGGCTCGGGGGAGTCTTGGCGTTGCTGATGGCAAGGCCGACTCAGGCTGCCGCGTCCTTGGTTTGGGGTTTTGACCAAGACTGGTCCTTGGTGCGGAACCAGACCGACTTGGACCAACTCATTGCGCTCTGGCGGCCCCTGGGTGCGCCCTTAATTACCTTTACCGGGGCGGGGTCTGTGGACTCGCTGTTGGTTTTCCTCAAACAGACTAAGACGACGGTCCTCTTGACCGGGGGCGATCTCGTTAGTCTCACCCGGCAAATCCTCAGCGTGGGCATCGTTCCCTATGTCCTTGCCGGTACAGCAACGGTCGGTTTAGAGGAATTATTGCCGAGGAACCATGTGGGGATAGCGTATCCAACAGCGGGGCAACCCAGGGTCTACCCAACCCAAGGTTTGGCTCTCACCACCGAAACCCCAGTGGCTCAACGGCGAGAAATTGTCCTGACGCTCCAACCTTTACTGACAGTTCCTTGTTGGCTGCTAGGTGTTGACCTAGGACCCGACTCAGCAACCCGTCGTACTTTACATATGTATGCCTTGACTTGGCTGCTCCGTCAGCCCCAAGTGGGTTTGGTTTTAGCGGGAACTTTCGCCGGAGCAGGGGGGTTACTGGATGCGACATGGCAACCGACCGCCCTCTATGAATGGTGGCGCACAGAGCGAGAGCAACCGCTGAACGGGGGTAAGATAATCTAAGCATCCTTATAACAAACCCCCGTACCCCTGCAAGGAACTGTTATGCGCCACCTGGGAGTTGTTCAAAAACGCGGCATGATGGGCAATGTGGTGGAATTACAAATCTTCGCTCGGGAAGAGGGGGAATATCTGTGGCGCACTAACAAAAAGCTCACCCCCTGCGATAAAACCACTGCCGACCGTCTGACCCGCTATCCCCACGGGGCCATGGTCATGGTCGAGCTAAACGATACCAACCAAGTCCAACGGGTAGATGATGCCGAGGAACAGATTTTAGCTCTGTTGCAGGGGTTTGGTCGTCAGTTAGAGATGTTCAAAAACCAAGCTCAAGAGATTGAAACTTGGCGCGAATCCCTCCAGTACCAAGCTGAAGCCCTCGACAGCCGCGAACAGGACTGGCAAAACCGCGAACATGAACTCTTGACGGAGCTTGCTCAGTTGCGGGCCGGGGATGACGGGGCTGACCAGGGTTGGCAATGGGCACAACTAAAAGCCGAGCAACCGTTACAGACCGAGTATACAAATATCCAGCGAGAACCCAGCAAGGGCAGCGTGGACCTGAGTGAGTTGCAGATAGAGATGAGTCACCTGACGGAACATCTCCAGGCCCAGTCCACGCAACAACAGACCTTCCAGCGCGTCCTGGCGGATCTTTTGCACACCATCGAATATCATCTCAGCGAGTTATTTCCCCAGTTAGAAGCCCTGGGTGAACACCTGAACCTGTGTGAACAAGAGCAACAGGAACTCACCGTCCGCGCCTCAGCCTTACCAGAACCCCCGTTAACCCCGGACCAGAGGATTATCCTAACCGAATGGCTCCACCAAATCGAGCATCAACAACAACAACTTGCTCTCCTAATAGAACGCTGCGGTGGACAAATTACGACTCCGACTGCCACCGCCACCCCCGAAGAACTTGAACAACTACGCCGCCGCCTGAGTGAACAGCAACGCGACTACCTCCAACGCGCCAACCAAGTCCTGCAACAGGATGAAGAAGCCCGACTACAACAAGAACAACTCGAACAACTCCAACAACGACTCCAGGAACTACGCAACGAAAACGCCGACCCCGAAGAGATTGCCGATGTGGAAGATGAACTGGATTTCATCCGGCAAGCCTGTATTGACCTGCGCGAATCCGTAGCCCGTCAAAAAGTCCGTCTCGCTAACGACGAAGCCCATCTCAACGAGGAGCGCGACCTACTGACCAAACTGGTTGCTCAACAAGAAGGTACCCCCGCTCCCGTGACTAACCCCCACCAAGCGTTACTCCCCGACCTAAAAGAGGCTCTCGCGGGGCTTAATCAGCTGCATCAGCATCTGGGCGAACAACTCAAGGCCGGACCAGAAGCCTATCAAAATTGGCAGCAGGAACAGGCCAGCTTGACCCAGGAACAACTCACCCTCGCCGTGCGCCGTGCCAGTCTCGAAGTGCAGTTACGCAGCCTAGAGGAACGCCACCAGATTCTGGCCTCCCAACAGGTCATGCTCTCGCATCTCCACCTCTGGGAGGGTCCTGACACCGCTGATTCCGTCCGTCTACTCGACCAACTCAATGCTCAGTTAGCAGTCTTGGCGGGCACACCGTAGGCTGGCTCTAAAGTCCTTCACGGCGAGCCTGCTCCACTTTGGCTAGAACCTCATCAAGTTTTGTATTCTGGAGGGCCTGTTGGACAGACTGGTTCATCCTGAGTTCTACCAAGGGTTGAGCGGCAGCTTCGAGGGCCTCAAGAGCGGCGTTGATCGCTTTGTAGTTCCCACCGGCGTAGCTGGTTTGTAGCTCGGTCAAAGCGGTACTAAAGGGAATGAGGTCAGCTTCGGGGACCTGACTTTGCATCTCGACTAATAATTCTTCGGCCTTGGGTAGACGGCGGTCAGCCTCGACTTGGGCTTCAATCCGTTGTCGTTGTTGCAGGTCTTCCTCGCCATGGATGAAAGCATCTTCGAGCATCTGTTCAACTTGTGCGTCAACCAACCCGTAACTCGGGCGCACCTCCACCGTGGTCTCTACCCCAGACCGCAACTCATGGGCCGTGACATTCAAAATCCCGTTGGCATCAATCAAGAATGTCACCTCCACCTTGGGCAACCCAGCGGGCATCGGCGGGAACCCCTTGAGGGTGAAGCGTTCGAGGGAGCGGTTGTCCTGGGCCAGTTCCCGTTCGCCTTGAAGGACATGGACTTCGATACCCGTTTGTCCATCCACCGCCGTCGTGAAGGTCTCACGGGCCTGACAGGGAATCGTGCTATTGCGGTCAATCAAGCGGGCCATCACCCCGCCTAAGGTCTCAATCCCCAGAGATAAAGGCGTGACATCTAGCAATAAAACATCCCGAGTCCCGCCTGCCAAGACATCCGCCTGGACCGCCGCACCGAGGGCAACGACTTCATCGGGGTTAAGTTCGTCGTGGGGAGTGCGTCCGAATAGCTCAGCCACCCGCCGTTTGACTAAGGGAATCCGAGTCGAGCCGCCCACCAAGACCACTTCGTCAATATCACCGGGGGTCAAACCGGCATCTTGGAGAGCTTGGGTACAGGGCTTCAGGGTCCGCTCCACCAAGGGCGTGATGAGCGTTTCAAAGTCCTCGCGCCGAATTGTGCGGTCTAGGGGTCCGGTGGGTAAGTCGAGGATCACCCGCACAGTCTCCTGAGTGGACAAGTCTTTTTTAGCAGCCTCAGCCAAGTTACGGACTTGGTTGAGCCAGTTGCGGTCCTGGATGAGTTCTGGGGTCTCACTCAGGAGGGCAGCCGTTAATAAATCATCAATATTGTCGCCCCCCAACTGGTTATCTCCAGCGGTGGCAAGGACCTGGAAGACCCCGCCCTCTAAGCGCAAAACCGAGACATCAAAGGTCCCGCCTCCCAAGTCGTAGACGGCAATTGTGCCTGTTTTGCGCTGGTCCAAACCGTAGGCCAAGGCTGCCGCCGTGGGTTCGTTGAGGATACGGAGGACATCCAGCCCCGCCATCTCCCCAGCGTCCTTAGTGGCTTGACGTTGGGCATCGTTGAAATAGGCGGGCACGGTGATGACCGCTTCATTGAGAATAAACTCCCCGAGATAACGCTCGGCGCGACGCTTCAAGGTAGCGAGGACCATCGCCGATAGCTGGACGGGCGAATATTCCTTACTCCCCGCCGGGAAACGCACCGTGCGCTCATCTCCCTCAATGGGATAGGGCATATACCCCAGTTCCCCAGCGAACTCTGTCAGTCCCCGGCCCATAAAACGTTTGAAGGAAAAGAAAGTCCGCTCAGGACCCGCCACTGCTCCTTGCCGCGCCAACCGGCCCACCTGAGGCTTACCTTGCTCATCAAAAGCGACACAAGACGGTAACAGTGCCCGCCCCTCGTTATCAGGGACAATCTGGGGTCCCTGGGGGGTCATCCAGGCCACGAGACTGTTGGTCGTCCCTAGGTCAATCCCGATTACTTTACCCATGCGCTGACTCCCAGTCTTTCCTCCAAAGTGACATACTCCCGACGTTCATGCTTTACAGAGGCAGAATGCCGATCCGGTTTATCAAGAGCGGCGTAAAACCCAGCAGTATGTTAGTTCTTGAATCAAAGTTAGTCACCACCTCTGAGGAGTTCGCCTTAATTGATGAGGCGATCCGCACCTTCCAATTCATCCGCAATAAAGCCTTGCGCTATTGGATTGACACCAAAGGGGCTACTAAGTATGACCTTAACAAACAATGTGCAATCCTAGCAAAAGAGTTTGCGTGGGCCGGAAAACTTAATTCTATGGCTCGCCAATCTGCATCCGAACGAGCATGGTCGGCAGTCTCCAGCTTCTTTGACAACTGTAAAAAGAACATTGTGGGCAAGAAAGGCTATCCCAAGTTCCAAAAAGATAACCGCTCCGTTGAGTATAAAACTACCGGATGGAAACTATCGGATGAACGTAGATTTTTAACGATAACCGACGGCTTTGGGATAGGTAAGCTCAAGTTGCTAGGAACTAGAGACTTGAGGACATACAGCAAAGAACAAATTAAGCGAGTCCGGCTAGTGCGTCGGGCCGATGGTTACTATGCTCAGTTTTGCGTTGACATTGAACGCAAAGAAGATTTAGCCCCGACGGGTAAGACTATCGGTCTGGATATGGGGCTAGAAAGTTTTTACACTGACTCCACCGGGGTCAAGGTAGAAAACCCCCGTTACCTGCGTAAAGCTGAAAAGCGACTTAAACGGGCGCAACGGCGGGTGTCCAGGAAGAAGAAGGGGAGCGCAAACAGGCTAAAAGCTCGTAAGCGTCTAGCCCGTCAACACTTAAAAGTCTCCAGGCAGCGTAAAGACTTTGCTATTAAAACAGGCACGGTGCGTAGGGGTCCGGCACCGGACCCCTGTCCAGTCCAACGACTTGGTAGCCATTGAGGACTTGAAAGTGCGGAACATGGTCAAGAACCATCACTTAGCCAAGTCCATTAGTGATGCTAGCTGGTCAATGTTCAGAACATGGTTGGAATATTACGGCAAAGTGATGGGGCGGGTAGTCATTGCTATGGCACCCCACTACACTAGTCAAGAATGTTCAAGCTGTCATGCCATTGTGAAAAAGTCGTTGTCTACGCGCACCCATGCTTGTCAGTGTGGCTGTGTATTAGACCGTGACCACAATGCAGCCTTGAATATTCTGGCAGCAGGATTACAAAGTACCCAGGGGCACTGGGAAACGTCAACGCTTGGGGAGAGCATAGCCCACGACAGAGGGCAATCCGATGTTGCAAGCTAACTCGTGGAACCAAGAGCTGGGCGGTACCGCCCAGCTATCCCCCGGCTAAAGCCGTGGGGAGTGTCAACCCTCAAGTCCTGTTCTTACCCTTGATGGCGACTTCACGAGCTATCGTAAAAATCGTCATCAGCCTATTTACGTCGTCATGCCCTAACCATCCTGACCCAAGCCTTTTGACCCATCGGGAAGGAATTAGACGCGTTGCTCAATCCCAAAGCCAATCAGAAGCGGTTCCGTTAGGACGGGGGCACGGCGGTAGTTGAGGATGCGGCGTAGGCGGAGGTCGGGATTGACAAAGGTAATTGAGTCCACCGAGACCACTTGGGTGTAGGGCGTGGTCATCAACATCTCACTGCGGTCTGGGTCATAGCGAAAGTGGGCAGCAATCGGGCGTTGCTCCTCGTAGGCGCGGTCGCGGAGATACACCCCTTCAATCGGGTCCGCCTGAGTCGGGACAAAGAGGATATTGAGACTCATCGCCGTCTTCTCGCCCGTCTCAGAGATCGTGTCGAAGTCAAGGTGAAACCCGCCCGTATAGCCCGTGGGCGTGGTCTGTTGGTTATCCTGGAGGACTTGGGCGCGGGCGGTGTCACTCAGGGGCGTGATGTAGTAATTGGTGTGGGAGCGTTCACTGCGCTGCTCGGGTAAATAATGGTAAGTCCGTTCGATAGTCCAACGGCCCATACAAAGGTCAAAAAATTGGTTCAGCGGCAACATTAAGTAGGCCGGACACTGAATAAATTGTATGACCCCTTAGCCAATCGGGGAACAGTACAATGGGATAAATCTACGGAAAGCCCTGATGGTCCTCGCCCAGCACCCCAGCCGCATCCCGCTGGCCCACGATGTCACCAGTCTCGTCGGCAATACGCCCCTGATTCGTCTCAAGCGGGTCGTCGAAGATTTTGCGCCCGGTGTGGAAGTCTATGGCAAGGCTGAATATTTCAATCCCGGCGGTTCAGTGAAAGACCGTCCGGGTCTCAATATGATCCTCCAGGGAGAGCGCAGCGGTCAGCTCACCCCCGGCAAAATAATTCTTGACGCCACCTCAGGAAATACCGGGATTGCCTACGCTTGGATTGCCGCCGCCAAGGGCTACCGGGTGAAACTCGCTCTCCCCGCCAATGCCTCCGAGGAACGCAAACGTATTCTCAATGCCTATGGAGTCGAACTCGTCCTGACGGACCCGGCTCTTAGTTCCGATGGGGCCATCCTCAAGGCCCGCGAACTCTACACCCAGAACCCGGACCTCTATTTTTATCCCGACCAGTACAGTAATCCCCACAACTGGCGGGCCCACTACCTGACCACGGGGCCGGAGATTTATGAACAAACCCAGGGCCGAGTTACGCATTTCGTGGCGGGGCTGGGGACCTCGGGGACCTGCATGGGTGTGGGGACCCGGCTCAAGGAGCACAACCCCCAGATTGAAATTCTTGCCATGCAGCCCGATTCCCCCTTTCATGGCCTCGAAGGACTCAAGCATATGGCGACTGCCCTCGTCCCGGCCATCTATGATCCCCATGTTCCCACCCAGCAAGTAGAAGTCTCCACCGAAGACGCGCAGCGGATGGTCAAGCGATTGGCCCGCGAAGAGGGCTTACTTGTGGGCATCTCCGCCGGGGCGAATGTGGTTGCGGCCCTGCGGGTTGCCCAGACCCTCACGGCGGGTGTGGTGGTGACGATCTTCTGTGATAGTGCGGATAAGTACCTCTCGGAGCGGTTCTGGGACGAAGCCTAGCTCCGAGTAGTACAGCTTAGAAGGTGGCCTCCGCCCCGATGCGAAACGTCGTACCTGGACTGGTGTAACCTAAAATGCCAGGGACTTCTTGGTAGATCGTATTAAAGATATTGAAGAGACCGCCCGTCAGCGTAACAGCGGGGGTAATTGGGACACGGGTGGTTAGGTCCCAGGTAGAATAGCTCGGCGCACTGACTACCGCTCCTCGGAAGGGTTGTTCGCCCTCGTACCTAGCACTCAGGGCCGCCGTCAGACCAGGGGAAGTGTAGGTTACCCGGAAGCCTGTATTATTCCAGGGCGTGCCAGGGAATTGATAGCCATAGAAAAAGCCCCCCTGAGTCGGACGACCAATCTGGTCCTGGGGGTCCACGCCGTAGACTCCGACCGGACGAGCATCGGTGAAGGTCTGGGAGACAAACACCTGCCAGTTTTTGTCCAGCTCCCAATCGAAAGTCATCTCCCAACCCGTCGCCAGCGTGGCTTGGGCGTTGATGGCTTGGTTACGGGGACGGTCCTCAAAGACTTGGGCACTGAGGATGGTATTGGTCAGGTCAATGCGGTAGTAGGTGGCGCGAAACAGGGCACTGGGGCTGAGAGCCACGTCTAGCCCGATATCGTATCCGACCCCGATTTCCGGGACGAGATCCGGGTTAGGCCGCCGGGAATTGCTGGTCAAGTAGAGTTGGGTCAGCCCCGGTGCCTTGAAACTCTGCTGCCAGTTGACCTTAAAGCCAAAGGGCGCGGTGGCGGGATTGGCACTGCCGAAGTTGTAGCGCAGTCCGGCTCCCGACGTGGTAAAAGTCCCGAACTGGCTGTCATTGGTCAGGCGCGAACCGAAGTTTACGATTAACGCGCCCTCATAGAACTTGAGGTCCTCGGTCAGATACAGTGCCCAGCGCGAAATTTCCTGGGAGAAGGGGACAAAGGGACGACGGCTATCCCCGAGGTTGGCATCGTAGACGATGGTGGGGTCGGGGAGGG
>Ga0163154_10003676_pt1 | contig 20967 bp, 27 predicted proteins | sample OliLakLV19MP9P1_FD_148649 | JGI IMG/M metagenome (GOLD analysis project Ga0163154, IMG submission 148649) | Freshwater microbial mat bacterial communities from Lake Vanda, McMurdo Dry Valleys, Antarctica - Oligotrophic Lake LV.19.MP9.P1 | ecosystem: Environmental > Aquatic > Freshwater > Lake >...
CATCAAAAATGGCATATGGAGCAGCCCGAGAAGTCCAACGAGATTTACTCGAGAATCATGGACGAGGAGTAGCATTATCGTATATTCAGAGATTGAGTGAAGCAGTCGGCAGCAAAATTACAACCGTCGGGATAGGATTAGATGGAACCTGTATGTTGATGTGTGAAGAAGGGTGGCGAGAAGCGATGGTGGGGACGATATCGTTATACGATGGTGAAGGAGAACGCCAGCACACGATCTATCTAGGAGCAACACCAGAATACGGAAAGCAGCGATTTTTAGAACGCTTAGAAAGAGAGATCCAACAAACAAAAGCGAGATATCCTACTGCAACATATGTAGGAATAGCTGATGGAGCAGAGTCAAATTGGAAATTCTTAAACCTACACACAGAAGAACATATCCTTGATTTTTACCATGCTTCAGGTTATTTGGGTATAGTAGCTGAGGTTTTATATCCTAAGCAACTTGATGCCCAAAAAGAATGGCTTAAAGAGAGTTGCCATCAACTTAAACATGAATTGGGTGCTGCCCAGAAACTCTACGACCAGATGTTACAACTGATAGTAGAAGAAGAAAATATGACAGAAAAGCTCCAAGCTTCTATTACCTATTTTAGAAATCATCTAGCGCAAATGGAGTATGCTCAATTTCGACAAAAAAACTATCCGATAGGCTCTGGGGTGACAGAAGCAGCTTGTAAGACTTTAATAAAACAAAGACTGTGTTGTTCTGGTATGCGTTGGAAGGAAAAAGGAGCAAGCATTATTTTGAGTTTAAGAGCTTTAATTTTAACTTCGACTCGTTGGGATCAATTCTGGAACAAGCTCAATCAGTATGGTTTTCCCGTTGCTACCTAATAAGTGTATCAAATAAAGGTCGCACCCGTTGCAAGAAACTGAAAGGAGAGGTTGATTTATACAGAATTCGTGTTTCTGGTAATTATCGTGTTGTTTATGAAATACAGGATCGTAAGTTGATAGTTACTGTAGTTAAGGTTGCTCATCGGCGCGATGTGTATCGCTAGTGAGAGGCGATCTCGCAAGTTTTCTAGCACAAGCAAAAAAAATGACGAGAATGCGATCGCCTTTCACAATTCACTAAATATGGCGATCGCTTGATAGTATTTGATAAAATGTTAAGTAAATAACGCAACTCTTACAAACTTATGTTTAGAGACACAAAGCTAATTAGTATATCTGACGAAGTTATGGGTGGTACTCCAGTTTTTACAAATACAAGAGTTCCCGTACAGACGTTTTTAGAATATCTCAAAGCAGGAGAATCAATTGATGATTTTCTGGATGGATTCCCAACTGTAACTAGAGAACAGGTTATTTTCTTCTTAGAAGAATTGGGAAGAACATATTTCAGTGTGGCGGCTTAATTATGAAGCTTCTTTTGGATGAGTGTATTGATCGCAGGTTTGCTAGAGAGCTTGTTGGTTATGAGGTGAAGACAGTTCCTCAGATGGGATGGGCGGGGGTAAAGAATGGAAAGCTGCTAGCTCTTGCCGCAGTCGAGTTTGATGTTTTTATCACGGTCGATCGCAATTTGTCTTTTCAACAAAATCTGCCGCAGTTTGATATTGCGGTTGTTGTTTTGCAAGCACCATCAAATAGTTTGGCTGCTCTAAAGCCTCTAGCTTCAAATGTTTTAGCGATTTTGGATTCAACTAATAAAGGTCAAGTTACGATTGTTATGGGATAAAAAGCGATCGCCTTTCACAATTCCCTAAATATGGCGATCTCTAACTTGCTCACTCTAAATCTAAAGTACCTTGTTTGACTTCCATTTGTTTTTCCGCAGATTTGAGGACTTCTAAGGCAAGCAGAATGTCAAGGCGTTTTTGTTCTTCGATGATTTCTTGGACGGTGACGATGCGGATTTTATCGACTGGGGCGCTCATGTATTGACTTTGATAAATTCCTGCTTCTTTGGCTTCTTTGCTCATATCTTTGGTGGGCTTTTGCAGGGTGATAAATATGCCGAGGGCGGCGCTTTCACGGGTGATTGTGCCTTGGAGGTCACGGATATCTCTAGATGAAACTTTGCCTGATTTGACTTGCAAAATGATTTTTTCAGGATCGTCTTTTTCGCTCCTAAAGTAGGCGATGCCGTCAATACCTTTGTCTGCGCCTTTCTTTTGGTTGATGATGGCGCGGTTGTTGGAATAGGTAAGGACTGCCCATTTTTCAAATTCTTTACGAGTGCGATCGTCGGATTTATTGGCAAGAGCTTCGGCAGATTTCATATCTTTGGGAATGCCGTTAAGCGTAATGTTTTCTAATACGCCTTTGCCAAAGGTGTCTTCTAATCGTTTGAGAATTACGCTGATACTTTGATAAGTAATATCAATTCCGATCCATTGACGGTCTATACGTTGTGAAACTGCGACAGTTGTACCACAGCCACAATAAGCATCGAGAACTACATCACCGTCGTTACTACTAGCTTGAATAATTCTCCTCATTAGAGTCTCTGGCTTTTGAGTAGGATATCCTAAACGTTCAGAACCAGTATTAGAAACGATATCGAACTTTATTGTTAGCCCAAATACTTCTGAATAATTGTTGAGCTTTAAATCAGGAAATGTGGAATTTGATGGCGATCGCTAGTCTTGGCATAGTTACAAAATATGACTGTGAGGATTTTGTGTTGTGTTCTGATTAAAATAAAGACTCTTAAGCTTCCATCCCAAGTGAAGCTATGGCATCGTTCACTTTCACCATAAGTATCATCGGATCAATAGGTGAAGTAGTAAAACCACACTTCTCATAAAACTGCTTTGCATCTTCCGAAATAGCATTTACGAGAATTGCCCGAATCCCTGCAATCTCAGAAGCCTGTAGAGTCCGAAGAATTGCATCTCGCAATAGAGCGCGACCGATACCCTTACCTTGCCAACGACAATCAACTGCTAGTCTGCCAATCACCATAACTGGAATTGGATCGGGCATATTCCGCCGAACTCGACCTATTGCAGCAGTTTGTGCCACGGCTCCATTGGCAAGACAATAATAAGCAATAACTAACTCATCAGCGCAGAGAACATAAGTACGAGAGGCTCCTTCCAACTCATTTTTTCGAGCGCGCTGCTTTAGCCAGTCGTCTAGCTGACTGTTTCCTGAGTCAAAGCTATCAATTCGATGTAACGAATTCAGTTTCTCAGGTGGCTGGAGCTGATCTTGATCTAATCCCACAGAGCTTTAGTTGCCAGTAATGTATGTAATTTTTGATTTTGTGAAGGCGGTGTATCCAGTAATTCCGTAAATTGCTTAAATTTAAGTTCATCTAGCCCAAAGAAGCTCCGATCTAAAAGCACGTCTTGGGCTTTCTGATAAGATGACTCAAGCATAAACTCTGAGCGGCTCTTGCCCTGCACCTTTGCGGCATGATCGATTAAATCACGTTGGCTTTGCTTTGCTCGGATATTGATTGTGACATCGCGAGTCTGGGTAGCTGATGCTTCACAGTCGGAGGTATACATGGTGATTACTCCTTGAAGAGGAAATTAATCTAATATTAGAGGTTTTGTATATACAATGTCAACACATTTCTGAGATTTTCAAATGAGCCTTGACTATAAAGTTTAGATTTCAGGTAGCGCCGCATTTCATCCTGATTTCATAATCCTATGCCAACCTTAAAGAGCAATATAAGCATCAACCCATGAACCATACTTACAAAGTATTACTGATTATCACTATTTTAGGAATTTCTACACCTTTATTGGCGATCGCTTCCATCCCCCAAATCATCACTAATGCCGAAGCAAAAACCATCGGACAAGTTATAGAGTCCCAAGGCTATCATTTAGAGTTCGTGCCAAAGAAAACCGACAAGGGCGCGCACTTAAACTTCTATTTTCAAAAAAGTGATACTCATGCAAGTGTAGGTAATGCTAAAGTAACAGCCCAAGTCCAGTCGCCAGATGGAAAGAAAGAAATCCTGACACTAAAATATGATCCCAAGGAAAAGCACTACACCGCATTACTAACTACGAAGGTAACAGGTGATTTCAAAGTAGCGATTCTCTGCGATATTAATGGCAAGAAAGTTAATGGACGTTTTAGCTTTACGCGATAACTCGCTTTGATATTGATCATCCCACAATTCAAAATTGAACCAGATAACTCAGATTATGCTTGTAGTCTAGCTCAAGAGTTTATCGTTTAAGCCCCGTTAACCATGTCAAACACTAGCTTATTTCAAAGCTTGCGAAACCCAGTCTTTGCTCGACTCTACACCGCTCAAACCATCAGCTTATTTGGGGATGCTTTGACTTGGTTGGGTTTGGCTTTACTCGCATTTGAACTCGCAGGGAAAGATAGTGGAATCGTCCTCTCGATCGCCTTAACCCTAAGAGTAACCGCCTTTGTGATTCTGTCTCCCTTAGCAGGAGCGATCGCCGATCGCCTAGATCGCAAAAATATTCTGATCGTTACCCACATTGCCCGAATGTTAATAGTGGGCACATTGCCATTTGTGAATGCGATCTGGCAGATTTACGCTTTGGTTCTGGCTCTCAATGTCTTCAACGCTTTTTTTACTCCTACCTATCAAGCCACCATTCCATTAGTCACAGGAAAAAGAGATTACACCCAAGCGATCGCTCTTTCCGCATCTACCTATCAACTTTTAGGCGTTTTAGGTCCTGGCATGGCAGGAAGTATATCAGCTTGGATTGGCACAAGACAGATCTTCTTTTTAGATGCAATTTCTTTCTTAATTGCCACAATTTTGATCTTCACAATTCCCAACCAGCTAAGAGTTCAACTAAGCGAAGGATCGGATACAAATACAGGAATTGTTAGCAAAATCTTGAATGATATTAAAGCAGGAACTACTCGCCTATTTCAAGATCAGTTTATTCGCTATGCCCTCCTCCTGCAACTTGTCGCATCGATCGCTGGTGCCCAGATTTTAGTGAATACGGTGGGCTATGTGAAAGGAACTCTGCAATTTAGCAACCTAGAATATGGCTGGGTAATGTCGGCTTTTGGCATTGGCGCAACTCTATCCGCCTTAAGTATTGGAGCGATCGGCAAGAAATGGGAACGCATTGCGATCGCCCAGTTAGGAGCAATTCTAATCACAGTTGCTATTCTTCCCGCCAATTATCTAGGATTAGCCCCGTTAATGCTGTTGTGGGCGATCGCTGGCATTGGACAAGTTGCGGTAAATCTGCCGACTCAAACCTTAATTGCCGATCGCATCCCTAGCAACTTTCAAGGACGAGTCTACGGCGCACATTTTGCTTGGAGTCATCTTTGGTGGGCAGTTTCCTATCCGATCGCAGGTTGGTTGGGAAGTCATGCAGGCGATCGATCTTTTCTGTTTGGAGGTTCGATCGGCTTAACCTTATTGACAATAGTTCAGCTATTCCTAGCTCCAAAAACCCACGAGCATCAGCATGAATATTTAGCCCACGCCCACGAGCATTATCACGACCAGCATCATCAGCACGAGCACCCAGAAGGAATTCCCATAACCGAACTACATATTCACACCCACGAGCATTTGCCGATTAGTCACCGTCACGCTCACTACATGGATATCCATCATTTACACAGTCATTAGCGATTAAACTTTTGAATCCGAGGTAATTGAACTGTGAATACACTGCCCCGATCGCTTTCACTTTGGAGAGAAATCTGACCTTGATGCTGATGCCCGATCGCCCTAGCAATTGCCAGACCTAAACCCGTGCCGCCAGTTTTGCGATCGCGATCGCTATCAACTCGATAAAAACGATCAAAAATACGATTTTGTTCAGTTTGGGGAATGCCAATCCCTGTATCTTTCGCCTTAATCAAAGCTAGGCGATCGCAAAGCATATTCAAACTGCGATCGCTAAATTAATGGTTTGATGTAAAATGACAAATTAAGTCTAGTGTTATAGATTATGAATACATTAGAGAAGTTAGAGCTTCTTAACGCAAATTGTAGCGATCGCTCAGAGTTAGATCGTATTCTTGGGCAATTGCTAAATGTGATGTTAACTCTTCATCGGCAAAAGCTAGATATCTATAATTCTGATATCAGCAAGTTTGAGCGCGTCCATCAGCTTGATTCTCTTCAGTTTCAAGAGCAGTTTGAATCTGGACAGTTAGGGGATGAGATGGATTTTTTTGAGTGGTTTAGTTTGTGTGAGTTGCGGAAGGATCTCTTGGTTAAGATTAGTAAGTTAGAGCAATCATTGAGATGAGTAGCGATCGCATATCATCACAGCTAAAGTGCGATCGCCAAAGTGTATCAACCAGCGATCGCGAAAATCCTCAATGAATTAAGCAGCAGTTGATGTAATAACGAGGTTTGTCTCACTGGGATTGAATAATTGACGTTTGGAAGCATTTAAAAACTCAATGCTAATGGGTTCATTCGCTTGACTATAGCTGACAATTACGCCGCCTTCTTCAGATATGGCGTTGTATGGAAAGTCATCTCTCAAGATAAAAATGAGAATGTCTGCTTCTGCATCATATTTAACTTTCAAGGTTGTTCTCCTATCAATAAAGTTTTACTGATGCTTGCCTTAAAACTAGTCTTTGAAAGGTATGTTCTTAAAAAAGGCTTTAGTAGGAATGCTTACCATTAGACCTTTTAATCAATGCCTCAATATTTTCAATTAGAGCATCTTCAACTTTACAGATTTCACAGATGAATTTTTTCTTTCCGTCTGAATCGAAAAGAAGATTCGATTCGGGTTTCAAAATGTGACCAATTCTTTTGTCTAAACGGAATTCTTCCAAAGATTCCCTAAATAATTTAGCATCATCTTCGGATTCAAATGATACTTTTATTTTTTCTACCACAATTAAACTCCTAGATTTTATTTTTAATTATAACATGGTTGAAACTTGGAGAAAGGTGATGTGTGAAATATCAAAATTTTTTGATCGCTGTTATGCAATAAGGAGAAAGTGTAAAGGAAAAATGGCTAAAAAGTAAAGAAGAAGTCCTTACACTCAGGAAACGGAACTTAGTAAAACAACCCGAAAACAGAGGTCACTGTGCCTAATAACCGCATCCAAGTGGTTGCGATAGTCAGACCTGCAAGAGCCAGCATTGTAAATCCATGCACCACCACGAACGACATGAGAACAATTACCATTTTTACTTGTATTAACGTCCCCCCAAGGTTCGTTGCCATTCTGTTTTAAGCGAACTGGCTTCGCGCTATAGTTGTCATGCCAATCATCCAGACACCATTCCCACACATTGCCGTGCATTTGATAGAGTCCCCATTGATTCGGATAAAAGGAGTCTACATCCACTGTTTTCTGGCGATATTGTCCTTTTGGTGCTTTGCCATAGGGACGGCTACCATCGTAATTAACCAAGTTGGTCGTAATCGTCTCACCACAATGAAAAGGTGTATTTGTGCCAGCGCGACAGGCATATTCCCACTCTGCCTCTGTTGGCAGTCTGAACTTCTTCTCCGTTGATTTTGAAACTTTTTCACAAAAGTCCATCACATCATGCCAAGAAACAAGCTCAACGGGTAAATTCTCACCTTTAAAATTTGCAGGATTATTTCCCATCACTGCTTGCCACTGCTTCTGTGTCACCACATATTTCCCCATCCAAAACTCTTGTAAATAGACTGCATGGGCTGCACTACTTTCACCCATCATAAATTTCCCCGCAGGTATCTGCACCAGTTCGATCTCTACACCGTTACCAATATTCTCGCGAATATATTGAGATTTACTACGCTTACGATCCAGTTCAACTTGAGTCTTAGTTCCCAATCCTAAAAATCCGCTACTTTCCGTAACTAAGCGAGTCTTCACAAATTCAAATTCAAATTCTAAAATTTGAATTTGTGCTTGTCTGGGATTTTGAGGAACTGGTTGAGGAATTACAATTTGTGGATTTGGTTTTGACTGCGACTGTACTTTAGTTTGATTGGGATTAAAATTAATGACTGGCTGCACTACTTGCAAAATCTCTGCAACCGAACTTGGACGCTCCTTCACCCTGTAAGCAGTCATCTGATCTAACAACTTCCCAAACTTATCACTCACCACTTTCCCATTCAAAAACTGCCGCCATTGATATTCATTTTCCAAAACGTCATAGAGCGTAAACGGCTCAACATTTGTCAGCAAATGCAAACAAGTCACACCCAACCCAAACAAATCGCTCTGAAACACCGACTTACCCAACATTTGCTCAGGAGCGCCATAGCTCGGCTTCCCGATGCTCGTTCCCGTCTTTGCCAATATCGTCGCCGTTGCGTGTTTTGCCGCCCCAAAATCTACCAGCACTAACTTCCTGTCCCCCTTACGCCGAATGATATTGTCAGGAGAAATATCGCGATGAATTACTGACTTGCTATGCACAAACTCCAAAATTTGTAACACCTCTATCAACACATCGCGTACCTGCTGTTCGCTAAAAGCATTGACACGCCTTAACTCCTGCTCCAACGTCTCACCATCGATAAACTCTTGGATTAGATACTGCTTACCCTCATGAATCGTAAAAGATAAAAGTTCAGGAATTTGCGGATGCTTACCAAGATCGTCTAGCCGCTTTGCCTCCTGCTCAAACAACCTCACCGCAATATCCAAATCCCCTTGACTCGCATTAGGATTGATCGTCTCAAAAGCAAACTGCTTAATCACACAACGCGGATGTGACGGCTTCGACTCATCTTGAGCTAAGAAAGTCTTACCAAATCCGCCTTGACCGATTACCTTCAAGGCGCGATAACGATCTTGAATTTGTAACCTCGCGCCGCATTGAGTGCAAAATTTGGTAGTGATGGGATTAGCGCGATCGCAAGCAAGACAGAGGCAGTTACTCATACAAGATAATCTTCAAGCGATTTTTTTGATAATTTAGTTATAGCTCAATGGCAACAACTTTCAGCTAGATAGTCGTAAAAATAGACGTTTAGCCATGCTCAATAATTTGTCAAAATGCGATCGCCTTCAATTTAAGCCCTCAAGAATTTCAAAAAATGATTTATTATAAAAAAATATCTTTTCAAGTAAAACCCAATGAGTCAAGTCCTCACTCTAGAACTTAGCGATGCAGACTATGCCGAACTCAAATATCGCGCTGAATTAGCAGGTACAACCATCACCGAATGGGCGATCGCCTCTCTAAAAGAACATAAACAACCCATCAAACCTAAACTACACAATGAAATAGAAAAAGCATCTGCCCGCCAACGTTTTCGCCGCCATGCTGGAATGATATCTCTTGGATATGCAACAGGCGTAGACAATGAGAGCATTGACGCTGACCTCGCTAAAGCATACGCCAATGAACTTGGAGAAATTGCATCGTGATACTTCTAGATACATCAGGCTTACTGTATTACATCCATACCAGTGAGCCGCAACATCTCAGTGCCGTCAAATCTTTCGATGCAACAAATGCCTTCCTAACTCATAGCTATGTTCTATCCGAATTTGTCGCACTAGCTCAAGTTCGGAATTTGCCGCGAATTGAATCTCTCACTTTCATAACTGATTTACTGGATAATCCAGATATTGAGACAATTTGGGTCGATGAAGAACTGCATCAAGAAGCGGTCAATCTCCTGATGAATCGCATGGATAAAACATATTCGTTGTGCGATGCCGTTAGTTTCGTTTTGATGCGCCGCAGAAATGTAATGGAAGCTCTAACCACAGATCGCCATTTTGAACAGGAAAGTTTTGTAAGATTGCTGACTTCTTAGCAATAAATGGAAATCACTTAAATAGATAGAACAATACTTCAATCTCTAATTGAGAATAGAAGAGGATGTTGGCATTCAGAAGTTCCGTAACTTTCTGGCAACGCTGCGCGAGACGGCGATTAAGGAACAAGAAGTCGCGATTAGTCAGGCGATCGCTAATTTTGTTAGAGTTTGAGAGATATTGCGATCGCTTTTTGATAAAAACGGTGAAGGGGCGATCGCGTCCATTGATTTAGAAGGTGAAGCGCCACCTTCAATTTATTTACTGGCATAGCCACCTAATAGGAAAACTAGCAGTGCTTTTTTTGCGATCGCTAATCTATATCACTACCTTCAGGAAACAAAGCTACTAAATCTCGATATCCACTAACCACCCTGACAATCTCAACCGAAACTTCAGATACTCGATAGAAAATTATGTAACCGCTTAAAGAAATCCCATACAAGGTCGAATCTATTTCTGCATAGGAACGCCCAATATTGGGAAAAGTTACCAAATTACGACATTTTTTATTGAAGTCCTCAATAAACTGTTCTTCTGCATCGATACTGCGATCGGTAAAATAATCAAAGATTTCATCTAAATCTCGACTTACTAGCGGCGAGATAACATAGCTTTTCATTTCCGATTCTCGCGAACAATCCGAATCTTTTCCCTAAATCTTGCCATCACAACCTCTCCTTCAATTCCTTCACCACGATTTAACTGCTCTAGTCCACCTTTCACCTTTTGGCGAGTATCCTGAAGCCATTGCTCATAATGCCTATCCCTCTCTTCAAGCAATCGAAACGCTTCAAAAATCACATCATCCGCAGAGCTATACTTCCCACTCTCTAGCTTTTGCTGGATAAACTGTTCTTGTTCTAGTTTCAAAGCAATACTCATAATTAGCCTCTTAAAAGTTTCAGTACTTTAACTACCGTGATGACTGACTCAATAATTTGCTTACGCATTAGAATAACCAGCCTAAAATATTATTGAAATTATACTTTGCTAAATCTAAGCAAAACCAGAAAATCTACAGGCTTTCAATCAATCTTTATGATGTGGCGACTACCTGCGGTATGCGTTCCGCCGCTAATCTATATCACTACCTTAATCTACAGACATCAAATTCTCAAAAGGCTGACGATTTTTCCAGCGATAGGTATTGAAGTCGCGAAAATCAACAGATAGAATACGTCCATGTCCCAAATGCTCGGCAAGAATGATCAGAGAAGCATCAGCCAGATCCATTGGTAGAGAGCTATATTGGTGCATTAGTTCACTAATTCTTTTACCATCTTCAACTTTTAGATCGAATACTTCAAACGCTCCCATTTCTAAACTATGAATAAATGTTTGTTGAGCATTTGTTCCCGTTCTTTTTAAGAGAATATGACAAGCTTCCGTAATTACACACCACGTTGTAATCAGTGGCTCATTAATAGTATCTAAGACCTTTTGAGCAAGAACATGATAATCATCACGGCGATTTATTAGCGCAATCCAAAAGCCCGAATCAACGATGACCATATTTCTCGTTTAGACTGTCAGTGAGATATTGCTTGTAATTAACCGACAAATCAGTATCACCTTCGGCACAACCAATTAGCCCCGATTCTCGCAGAAGTTGTAGAGGTTTAGCAGGAGTTTCTTGTCGGAGCTTTTCATAATAAAAATCGATCGCCGCTTTCATGATTTCAGACGTGCCTTGATTAGTGCGCTGACGTATGTAGTTGAGCTTCGTAGCGCGATCGCTGTCGAGTCGAGCATTAACTCTCATATTCTTCGTTTGTCATAACTCTGTATGACAGTATAGCGCAAATTTATTAAGGTTAAAATCTCCCAAACAATCTTTGTGATGTGGAGAGCGGTATTATATATCCCATTGATTATAATGAGAGCAAAAAAGGTATAGCCATGCAAATCATTTCAGCATCAGAAGCAGATCGAGCCTTTAATAAAGTCATTGACCAAGCCCAACACGAACCAATAATGATTCGCCAACAAAATCGTGATGTTGCCGTAATTTTGTCAATAGAAGAATATCAACGGATTATCCAAATAAATATTCAAGAATTTCAACAATTTAGGGCAAATATTGGCTACAAAGCCCAAAAACAAGGATTAACTGAAGAAAAATTACAAGCGCTTTTGAATAAAGATTAATATCTCCATGCGTTTTGTATTTGATACTAATGTTTTAATTAGTTCCTTTTTATCTCCAGAATCTATTGCCGCTAAGACTTTAAACTGGGCAGAAAATAAGGGGACGATTTTATATTCCCATGCAACCTTAACAGAACTTACATCAGTACTGAGTCGCCCTAAATTTTCTAAATACATTACCCCTGAAGATGTTGCAGGATTAATAATTCGCATCAATGCAGTGTGGCTATCTATAGAAATTATCAATCAAATTAAACTTTGCCGCGATCCCAAAGATGACAAGTTTATTGACCTCGCTATAAATGGTGAAGCTTTGCATATTATCACTGGAGATAATGACTTACTTGTGTTACATCCAATTCAAAATATTTCAGTTACCAATCCAAGAAGCTTTTCAGACAAATTTCTTGACTAAATTATTAAATAGATTTTTAGTGAAGCAATCAATTAGGCTCTAAAGTTAGAATCTCTCAAGCAATTTTCTGATGTGGCGATTACCTGCGGTATGCGTTCCGCCGCTATTAAATATCTCATTGAGTATGACTTAACATTTTAGAGATCGTTGAATCCGAGGTAATTGAACTGTGAATACACTGCCCCGATCGCTTTCACTTTGGAGAAAAAGCTGACCTTGATGCTGATGCACGATCGCCCTAGCAATTGCCAGACCCAAACCCGTTCCTCCAGTCCTACGAGAACGATCGCTATCCACTCGATAAAAACGTTCAAAAATATACTTCTGTTGTTCAGGCAAAATCCCAATTCCCGTATCTTTCACCTTAATCAAAGCTAGGCGATCGCTAAATTCTAAGCTGAGAATCACTTCTCCCCCAGACGGAGTATATTGGATTGCATTTGCAATCAGGTTGGATACAAGGCGATAGAGTTGGGATTCGTGACCGAGTACATAGATTTCCAAAAGTGGAACTTGACTATCTAATCGCACATCAGCAGCGATCGCCAGTTCTAAAAATTCTTCAGCTAAATCATTAATCAGATCGCTTAAGCAACAGGGTTTAGTAACTAATGGCTGCGAATCCTGTTCAAGACTAGCTAACAACAGTAAATCCTTAATTAGATCGCTCAAGCGCCGTCCCTGCCTCTCAATCGTAGGTAACATTTTTTGGGTATGATCTTGACTCAGACTAGGAAGGTGGATCAGAGCTTCGACGGTTGCCAACAGACTAGCAAGGGGCGATCTCAACTCATGGGAAGCATTAGCGATAAACTGCTGTTGTTGCTGATACGCTCGATATATCGGTTGCATAGCCAAACCAGACAGCCACCAACCAGAAGTAGCAACTATGCCCAGGGCAATGGCAAAACTAACCCCCAAAATCCATTGAATCCTATTTGTCTCCGCATCAAAAGCCGCCAAAGAACGCCCAATTTGCAGATAACCCCAAGAAGAATGATTTGTTTCTGCGCTAGAACTATGCAGAATAGTTGTAAATTGCAGATAGCGACTACCATCAACCAAAGTAATAGTCTGCCACGCAGCCGAATTTAGAGTTTTTGGAAGTTGAGCAGCCTGATTAGGCGAGAAAGCAAGTAACTTCCCTTGATAATTAAACAAGCGAATGTAATAAACATTGCGATCGCTAATTCCAGTTGTATGTCGCTGAATTAAAGTAGGACTAAGATTACAAGCTTGCCCAGATAAACACAGATCGGGGAAAATTTGCTGCAAAACAAAAGCAGGATTACCAGAGACAGGCAAAGTTGGTTCCAGACTATCGTGTAAAGTGCCAGCAATAGACTCAATTTCCTGCGCCAAAGCATTCCAATTAGACTGCACAATCGAACGATACACCGCAAACCCAGACAAACCAAGGATACCGCCCATCACCACTGTAAACCAAAGCGCCAATTGAATCCGACTGCGGCGAAATAAGCGATGGATATTCATGGTTTAACCATAAACCGATAGCCTTGACCTGGAACCGTCTCAATCGGGCAATCACAACTATAACTAGCCAATTTACGCCGCAACAGCCGCATTTGTGCCGCCACCACATTACTGATCGGTTCCTCATCCATATCCCAAAGCTGCTGGCGAATTTTGCTACCCGCAACAATCCGTTGGGGATTTTGCATCAAGTAGGCGAGTACCTGAAATTCCTTAACTGTTAATGGAACGATCAGAGCCGATCGCTCATTCTGCTCAACACAAAGAGTATTGTTAGCCCAATCCAACGTAAATGCGCCAACGGTGAGATTCTGAGGCTGGATTTGAGGCGATCGCCTCTGTAATGCCCGTAGCCGTGCCAATAATTCCGCCATCACAAAGGGCTTAACCAAATAATCATCTGCACCCGCATCTAGTCCAGCCACCCGATTTTCAGCTTGACCGAGGGCAGTCAACATCAACACAGGCAAAGAATTTTTTTTTGTCCTCAAACGTTGGCATAACTCCAATCCCGACAGCTTTGGCAACAGCCAATCGACGATCGCCACCGTGTAGTCCGTCCAGCAATTTTCTAGGTAGAGCCAAGCCTGCGCGCCATCAAGCACCCAATCCACCACGTATTTTTCGCTAACTAGCACCTGCTTAATTGCCAGTCCCAAATCCTCTTCATCTTCTACCAATAAAATTCTCATTACCTTGGGAAACTCAATAGGGAATTCAATCACGAGACTAATCTTACCGAAACAACCTCAATTTCATCTCAATTTCATACCGACTCAGGCAAGATGAATCTGCTTTTTAACTTAAAACCCAGTGAGAGTGATCCATGCGTAAACCCCAAAACCCATTGTTAGAGACTGTTTTAATTGCGACCCTGCTGTTATTCATGCCAGAAATTGCCATTTCCCATGTTGGGCATGGAGATGAATTTCAATCAAAAGGTGGGATAGAGAAAGTACAGGTGAATGAACAGAGTGACCAAATCTTAGGTATTACGGTTAAACCGATCGCCCCCGCTCCTGATGGCAGTGCCGCCGTCATGATTCCAGTTACAGCATTGGTGGATTCTAATGGCAAACAGCTAGTTTTCGTGCGGTACCAGAATTTTTATGAGCCTGTTGATGTAACTACAGGGAATACCAAAGGTGAGCTAGTCGAAATCACTAAAGGGCTATCAGTTAGCGAAAAGCTAGTGACTGAAGGTAGTTTGTCCCTCTATGCCGAGTCTCGCAAAACTCAAAATCTAAAAAATCCTACCAAACCAGAATCAATAGTAGCGGCTAAACCCGAATCAGTGGTATCGACCAATCCAGAATCAGTGGTAGTTGCCAAAACTGAAGAAGCTGTAGTCCAAGCCAGTGGAATCCCCACAGGAGTCTTAGCCATTGGTGGCGGGGCAGTGTTGCTATTAGGCACACTTGCTATTGGGGTCGTCATGCGTGGAAGAGGTCGCTAGGTTTAAATGTTTAACTCAATTCTGGATCAGATCCTCAAAAACTCGATCGCTCAAAGATGGTTAATTGTAACCTGCACGATTTTAGTCACCCTCTGGGGAATATTTAGCCTTACCCAGATGCCTCTCGATGTATTTCCCGAATTTGCACCGCCCCAAGTAGATATTCACATCGAAGCCACGGGATTAGCACCAGAGGAAGTAGAAACCCAAGTTACCGTACCGATTGAAGGTGCCGTCAATGGCTTACCAGGGGTAACTACTGTCCGCTCATCCTCCAAGGTGGGGCTATCAATGGTGCAGGTAGTATTTGACCAAGATGTTGATATTTTCAAAGCTCGCCAAGCCGTCACAGAAAGACTTCAGCAGGTCACCAATCAGCTACCCGCAGGAGTGAATCCCCCCGAAATTTCACCCTTAGCATCACCTTTGGGCACAATTTTGCAATATGCCTTTACCGTAGATGGACAGGGAAATGGACAGGGGCAAACTTCCCTCATGGAATTACGCCAACTTGTAGAAACCACTCTCGGCAATCGTATTCTTTCCGTAGCTGGAGTTTCTCAAGTCACTATTTATGGAGGCGACGAACGCCAAGAACAGATATTAGTCGATCCAGCTAAACTGCGATCGCTTAATGTTTCTCTTACAGAAGCGATCGAGGCAGCCAAGGGTGCAAATTCTAACGCTCCAGGCGGCTTTCTAATCGGCGGTGGTCAAGAACTGTTAGTGCGTGGCATTGGACAGGTGAAATCAATCGAAGACTTGCAACAAGCCGTAATTAAAGTAACAGATGGAAAACCGATCTTACTTGAGGACGTGGCGACAGTAAAAACAGGCTCTGCCCTAAAAAGAGGAGATGCCAGCTTTCAAGGTCAGCCTGCTGTGGTAATAATGATTGTCAAACAGCCTGATATTGATACACCTACAGTCACAAAGGCAGTGGAATCATTACTAAAAAACCTACAAACCACCTTTCCCGCCGATGTGCAAATATCCCGCACCTTCCGTCAAGCTAATTTTATTGATGCCGCGATTAAAAATGTCAGCGACTCCTTGATTGAAGGCATTGTAATTGTTTCGGTAATTATGCTCTTATTTCTAATGAATTGGCGCACAGCCCTAATTACCCTCAGTGCCATTCCCCTGTCCTTGCTAATTGGCTTAATGCTGATGAAAGCCTTTGGCTTAGGAATAAATACCATGACCTTGGGAGGCTTAGTGGTGGCGTTGGGGGCATTTGTGGATGACTCAATCGTCTATATGGAAAACTGCTATCGCGGTCTACGCCATAATCAAGCTCAAAATCACCCCAAGCATCCCTTTACCGTAATCTTCGATGCCTTTGTAGAAGTGCGTTTGGCGGTGATTTTCTCTACCGTAATTATTATTGTGGTATTTGCGCCGATTTTTAGCTTAACTGGGGTTGAAGGTCGGATCTTCGCACCAATGGGGTTGGCATATTTGCTGTCCGTAGGAGCATCGCTACTGGTGGCAATGACTTTAACCCCCGCCCTCTGCGCCATTTTGCTGGCAAATCGTCCCCTTCCCCAAGAGAATACCGTTGCCTCCCGCTTTGCCGCACGGCTCTATCGTCCTCTGCTCGATTTATCTCTGCGATCGCCCCAAATTATCTTGGCAGTAGCACTTGCTTCCCTAGTTGGTTCTTTTGCTGTAGTGCCTTCCCTTGGGCGAGTGTTTTTGCCAGAATTTCAGGAAAAATCAATGGTGAACTCGATGGTTTTATACCCAGGCGTTTCCCTCGATATGACCAATCGGGCAGGGATAGCACTATCCACTGCGCTCAAAAATAATCCTTTGTACGAATGGGTGCAAGTGCGGACAGGACGCTCTCCTGGCGATCCTGATGGGGCTGGCGTAAACATGGCTCATGTGGATGTGGAACTAAGCGATCGCGCCCTCCAAAACCGCAAGGAAAGTATCCAGCAATTACGAGATGAATTTCTCAAGCTGCCAGGGGTTGCTCCCAATATTGGCGGGTTTATTTCGCATCGCATGGATGAAGTGCTATCAGGTGTAAGAAGTGCGATCGCGATCAAAATCTTTGGTGCCGACTTAATCCAATTGCGACAGATTGGCGAACAAGTACGAGATTTAATTCAGCCGATTAATGGGATTGTGGACCTACAACTAGAACCGCAACTACCTATTCGTCAAGTCCAAATTCAGTACGATCGCGCCAGTGCCGCAAATTATGGTCTAAGCATGAAGGCAATTTCCGAAGTGGTATTAACCGCATTGAATGGACAAGTAGTATCCCAAGTGCCAGAAAACCAACAACTTATCGACATTTCCATCTCCTTAATCAACAAAGCACGGAATAGTTTAGATGCCATTCGCGCCATTCCCATTTCCACTCCCACAGGGCAAACTATCGAGCTAGGGACTGTTGCTAAAGTTGAATATGGCATGGGAGCCAATGTCGTAAACAGAGAAGATGTCTCACGGCTGATCGTGGTTTCCGCAAATGTGGCTAATCGAGATTTGGGCAGCGTAGTTGGCGATATTCAGACGCAGATTCAACAGAAAATTAAACTTCCTACAGGTTATTTCATTCAATACGGCGGACAGTTTGAATCTGAGCAACGGGCTACTAACAACTTGCTTGTATATAGTATTCTGGCGGCAATTGTGATTACGGTTTTAATGTTTTTCTCAGTAAAATCATTTCCCGCTACGATTGCAATCATGCTCAATCTTCCCCTAGCATTGGTCGGAGGTATTATTTCAATTGTGCTTACAGGTGGCGTGATTTCTATCGCTTCTCTAGTTGGTTTTATTACCCTGTTTGGTGTCGCCGTTCGCAATGGCTTGTTATTAGTTGACAACTACAACAGTAAATTCACTCAGGGTATACCTCCAAAACAAGCGATCGTAAAAGGCTCCTTGGAACGAATTGATTCTATTCTCATGACCGCACTTACCTCTGCATTGGGAACCTTACCTCTGGTGCTTTCTAGTGGTGCAGGAAATGAAATTCTCCAACCTTTAGCGATCGTGGTTCTAGGCGGACTTTTTACTTCTACAGCCTTGACCTTACTGGTGATTCCCGCCCTTTACGCGAAGTTTGGCAGATGGTTAATTCCCAAGCAAAAATCCAATGACCGTGAGACACAATTTAATGTGAATAAGAACACACAAGTACCAATTGAATCATAATCATAATGGACTTTGAGAACTAGATTGAGGCGAAATCTGCTTCAGTCTAGCTCTGTTCCTAAAGTTGTTTCTTGAAAAATACAATTCTGTTAAAGTTTTTTGAAAATTATCTTTATGGTCTTTAATCGTTTAAAAAAAAGGCAAAATAATAGTAATAGAGAAGATAGCGGAGACAGCAAAAAACAAAAGATTTTGGACATAGTTTCAATTCTGAGCCTAGTTGCCTTACTCTGGTTTCTCTATAATGCCCCTAATTTAATAAGACAAATTAATTATTTGAGGTTAGCCAAGGATTTACCACCACTAGCCATGTCTAATGGAGATCCTTATCTTCGAGCATTAATGAGAACTATTTCTGCAAGCGAATCAAATAGCAAAAACTCCTATGCTCTTTTATATGGTAGTAATCACGTTCATGATTTAAGTCAGCATCCCAATCAATGTCTCCCTATTAGAGCAGGTCAAAATAAAGGAAAATGCTCGACTGCCTCTGGGCGATATCAATTTCTTACCTCTACTTGGCTCGAAAAGGCTACTAAATATCATCCTAATCCCCCCGCAAATGGAATAACCTATAGTTTTGAGCCTACCTATCAAGATATTGTTGTCTATCGCTGGCTTAAAGATCATCATCAATGGAATATTGATATCCTAAATTTGCTTAAAGAAGATCGGGTTGAAGATGCTTTGAGAGAGTTATCTAATGTTTGGACTAGTCTGGGCAGTGGAATTGAAAATAATGTAATGACACCTTTTTTACCCAATCTTTATCGAAAATTTTTAGCTGAAGAACTGGCATCTAAGAGCGGAAGTTAGCAACGCTTTTATGTTTTAGGCTTTGCAGATTATTTGTCTTGAGTGACTTCTTCGAGATCGGGCTGAGGAAAAATTGTTACACCCAACAGGAATTACATAACTTTCTGAATAAAACCGATTTTTAGTTTACAGGAGAAGAAAAAACTAGACCACATTTAGTATAGGGAGTAATGATTGCCACAGGAACTATTTAATTTATAGCTAGTTATTCTTCCACAGCGATCGCTCCATGAAACATACCTATCCCACAGGAGAATTTATAATTGCCTACCGTTTGAGGTGTAAATTCTACTGGAGTTGTCTCATTCAAAACCAGATCCTGAGCAATATGAAACTCTGGAAACAGAACTTTATCTAAACAGCTATTAGGATCGCGGCGGAGAAACTTCAATCGTACTGGCTGTCCTCGTTTAACTGTCACCTACGAAGGAATATAACCACCATCAACGGTAATGCTAACCTCTTGAACTCCATTATTTGTCTCTGCTTGCCCGGATTTAGGGTTGCTGATGGCTTGGGGAGCAAGTTTATTGGTACGCCGTTTACCCACACCCCGTAGGACTTTTGGACTTAAGCGATCGTCAATCTTAGCCGCACTTTTGAATGCCTGTTTTTTGCTGATCGTATCTGGTGGTGTGGCATGGGAAGCAATTCAGCGACTACAGGAACCCTCAGATGTAGTGGGAGGAACCGTAATTATCGTGGCATTGATAGGAACTGTAATTAATTCTATCAGTGCAGCAATGTTTTTTATCGGACGCAAAGGCGATTTAAATATTCGGGGTGCATTTCTGCATTTAGCGGCGGATGCGGTTGTGTCACTAGCAGTTATCGTATCTGGAGTATTGATTATCTTCACCAAATGGAATTGGATCGATCCAGTGATGAGTTTAATGGTGATTGTGGTAATTATCTCTGGGACATGGCAATTATTCCAAGAATCTGCAAATCTCATTTTAGATGCCGTACCCGAAGCGATCGCCCCCCTAGAAGTTCGTGGATATCTGGAGCAACTGCAAGATGTAAGTGAGGTTCATGATTTGCATATTTGGGCAATGAGTACCACCGAAATTTGTCTCACAGTGCATTTAGTGATGCCTAAAGGACATCCAGGAGATGAGTTTTTGCAAAAAGTTAGTCATGAATTGCACGATCGCTTTGACATCAAACATCCCACTATTCAAGTCGAACTAGGCGACTCGGATCGTACTTGCCATTTAGCTCCTGAGAATGTGGTCTAATCAAATATCGTCGATGGGGCGGGTGCTAATACTCGGTGTGTGGGTAAATCAGACTTTACGGCATATTCGGAGGTAAAATTAAGCTTTGTGGTGATCGAGCTAAAGAGATTCGGACTGAAGCGATCGGAATTGATGGGAAGGTGTTTGATAGCTCTGAAATTTCTCTATAATCCCTCTTAAATCAGCGTCCGTCTATAATATTATGGTAATTGCTCGACCCCCCCAAAGGAAAGCAGGAAAAAGTTTAAAATGGAGAGATGAAAGAACTACCCCAACTAGAGAAATTAAGTAACGAAGAAATACATGAGCTAATCATGGAGTTATGGGGCGAATTGCAAAGAACACGAGAATAACTGGAGAAATTACAGCAAGAGTTAACAGGGAGCAAAAAGGTAAAAAAGACCTCAGAGAACTCAAGCATCCCGCCGTCAGTAGGAATAAAAGCCGAAACAGAAAAAACGGCAAAGAAGAAGGGATTTGGGCATAGCAAAGGCGGGCGTAAACTAAGCACAG
>Ga0163154_10003677_pt1 | contig 20966 bp, 20 predicted proteins | sample OliLakLV19MP9P1_FD_148649 | JGI IMG/M metagenome (GOLD analysis project Ga0163154, IMG submission 148649) | Freshwater microbial mat bacterial communities from Lake Vanda, McMurdo Dry Valleys, Antarctica - Oligotrophic Lake LV.19.MP9.P1 | ecosystem: Environmental > Aquatic > Freshwater > Lake >...
TTGTAAATGTGGCTGTGGATTAGATAGAGACTTAAATGCTGCACTGAATATACTGGCGATTGGATTAAAAAATACGGTAGGGCATACCGAAATTTCTACGCCTTTGGATGAGTCCAACCTCTGCCAAATAGATGTAAGTCGATCTGGTAAGTTGTCTCGTTGAATTAGGAATCCCCGTGCTTTAGCATGAGGAGTGTCAATAAGACTGAACTGTTAAAATCTTTTCAAGATCAGGTTTTGTTTCGCACTCGATCGGAAGTGATGCGCCACTGGGATCGACTTTAGCCGCAAAATCTGGATATTTAATCCGTCCGTGATTGCGTTCTCGCCAGACTCGAATAAATACAGGTGCTAGTTTCTCTAAATCTTCAAGGGTCAAGCCTGAATTTAATAACTGTCCTTGATCCCAACGCGACTTAAAAATCCGCATCATCATAGCTACGGCTTCTTCTAAGGTTGTATCACTTCCAAGCGATCGCAAACCCGCCTCACTAGCATCCGCCAACATCACAATTCCAGTTTCACGCGATTGGGGAATGGGTCCAGTGTAACGAAATTGGGCTTCGCATACTTTTTCTTCAGATCTATTGCCAGAACTTAATTGCGATCGCTGCTGGGCCTGATGATAAAAATACGAGATCACAATCGTACCTTGATGTTCGGGAATAAAGGTTTGAAGTAACGGAGGTAAACGATATTTTTGTGCCAGTCTTAAGCCACCTGTAACGTGTTCGCGGATAATATCGGCACTTGCCCAAGGATCGTTTAAGATTTCGTGGGGATTAGCCTGCCCCATTTGATTTTCAATAAAATACTCAGGGCGAATAGTTTTACCGATGTCATGATACAAAGTTCCCGTTCGGACTAAAGCAGTATCAGCACCCAATTCTCTAGCTCCAGCTTCGGCAAGGTTTGCCACAAATAAAGTGTGTTGAAAAGTTCCTGGTGCTTCTGTAACCAATCTTTGCAGCAAAGGTCGATCTAAGTTTGCCAACTCAGCAAGGCGTATGGGCGTAATCGCATAACATAATTGCTCTAAATAAGGAATTGCACCCAGGGCAATAATCGAGGCTAACATTCCACTCGCGGCATACTGGAATGCATTAATCGCCAAAGCAATTGGAGCCACGTTGCCTAAAACCAATGCTAAAGCTATGTAAAAGCCTGCTTGCACTAAAGCTACTACTAGCCCATTAATTGATATTCTAGAGCGCGTGTTAGGTCGATTAGTTAAAACCGATCCGACAATTGCCCCCAAGACTATGGGTAGATAAGTAATTACCACGGGACTAATAGCGATCGCTACTAAGCCCGCACCCAATACCGTCGTTACCGTTGCTAATCTAGAACCATAAAAACTCCCCAAGATCATCCCCATCGTGGCAAGAGGAATGAACGCAATAGTTGTAAAACTTAAAATTACACAGGCGATCGCCGCACTCGTACAAATTAAACTTATGGCAACCAGATCTCTAACTTTAAGCTTGTTTTTAAGATTTCTGGGGTACAGATCGACAATCACCAATTTAAAAACTAACATTGCTCCAGCCACTGCCAACGCCGTAAGCACAATTCCCGTAAAATTTGGTCGGCGCTGGGTTAAACCTAGTTCATCTAAAAATGCAAATTCTCTAGTTGTAATTTCTTGTCCCGCCTTAATAATGGTCTCTCCAGCTTTGATTGTGACGGTCTGAGGTTGAAATGAATCCACAACATTAGCGATTTTTTCTCTGGTTGCGATGTAATCAGGTTGGAGGTTAGGAATTGCTGCGGCATTTACAAGCTCGATCGCCAAAATCCTTCTAACTGGGTCTTCGGGTAAATACTTAGAATTTTTAATCCGATATTGTTTTGCTTCTTCGGGCAAGCCTGTGACTAAACCAGCAGATTGAACATCTTCTAAGGCTTTACGTGCTGCATTTTTAGTGAGATTCCATTCGGCTTTAGTCAAATTGAGGAGGCGATCGCGGAATAATTCAGGTGACTGGGCTAATGCTTGACGAGCGAGTTGGTATTTTTGTCTTGCTCGATCGATACTACTGAGGAGAGTTTGATAAGTGCTGGGAGATAGTTTGGACTTACTTTTAATTAATTCTGTAGTTGCTTCTTTTCTAATTTCAGCTTTTACAGGCGAAGCTATGGGGTTTTGACTGAGTTTCTCTAGTTGCTTTTGGATGTGCTTTTGTAAGAATTGCCACTCTGAGTCGGAAAGGGTTCGTAGCTGTAACTGAGTTGAATGTGATAGTAAATTTGTACTTACATAGGGAATTGTGCCAGCAATATTAATCAGGCGATCGCCTATGTCTAATAATTTTTCTAAGTGATTTGTTGCCCTAAGATTCAAGCTAGTATTCAAACGATAGACGGGGGGAATATCCTGCTTCAGTAGCTCTTTAGCTAAACGTGTTGCTTCGATATCAGTAGTTTCAATTGTCTTGGGAGATTTAATATCTGTATTAACTAATTCACCTACTTTTAACTGCGGTTCCCAATAGAAAGAACTGCCAATAGTCACAGTTAGACAAATAAAAGTTGCACTTACAGTTGCTCTACCCAGCCATTGACTTGTAGGACAGCAAAGCAAACGGGTTATGACATTAGCACCCATATTTTGTGATAGATCTTATCTGATAAATCTTATAAATTTTTTTATAAGTAAGCTTAAAAAAGAAAGAAGAGCAGAACGTAAGCCGGGTTCTGTTTATGAAATGTTTCATAGGTAGTTATCTATCTAGGATGACTGTTACCAGTCACCTCAAGCGGCTCACGCCAACTATAGTAATTAAATTACTGGTTAAATCAAAGTTAATTAAATTAACCAAAATAGCCAACAACGGAAAAAGCAGATCAGAATCAATCATAGCTTATTCCTCTCGCCTTGCTTCCAACTGGGGTTTACCGAGCCAAAGCCTCTCGACTTTGCTGGTGCGCTCTTAACACACCTTTGCACCCTTACCACTAAAATAACGTCGGTTAAACCTTATCAATGGGTTCACGGTCATTGACAAATACTTAACAACATAGTTTAGGGCGGTATATTTCTGTGGCACTTTCCTCGCGATCGCTCGCACTGGGCGTTACCCAGCAGTTTGATTCTGGAGAAGCCCGGACTTTCCTCAGAGATTTTTGAGGTCTCCGCAACCACCTACATCTACTCTTCCGTATCTATATTAACTAAAATTTATAGACAAATCTACAAAACAATCCCTTTAGTAATGGTAATTGGCTTGATAAAGTACATTTGCAAGAGTTCCCAGCCATTCCCAACATAGAAAGGTAACTTTTGCAGAAATTTGAGGGGCTTAATTAAATTAGAGGCAGCAATTTTACCGAGAACGGTATTATTTTCAACACATTTTTCTAAATGCGCCCAAAATTTAGGATTTTCGAGGTCTAAAATTACTGGAAAAGCCTTAGCAGAGTCGCGATTGGTATCGACAAGAACGGCGTGAACGTACTCTTTAGTATTCAAACCAATGGATTCATAAAATTCTGACCGATTACAAATATCATTCAAATACATCGTGGCAAATACTGAAAGCAAAAAGAATCGACACCACAATCTAGCTTTCCAATCGTTTAAGAACTGCGGCTGACTTTTTAACAGCAAATTGCAAAAATCACCGTGACGACTTTCATCTTGACACCAGCTTTCAAAGAATTTAAATATGGGATAGATTTGGTGTTCGGGATTGGCATCTAAATGCTGGAAGATTTTAATGTAACGCCAGTAGCCAATTTTTTCTGATAAGTAAGTAGCGTAAAAAATAAACTTGGGCTTAAAGTAAACGTAATTTTTAGTCTGCGACAAGTTAGACAAGTCTAAGGTCATATTAAAATCTTGCATTGCCTTGTTTAAAAAGCCTGCATGACGCGCCTCATCTCGACTCATTAGGGAAAAAATTTCGGCAACTAAAGGATTTTTCTCCTTCATTTTGACGGAAATTTCTTTGTAAAGTAAAAAGCCTGAGAACTCGGAAGTGCAAGAGCCTTCTAAAAAAGTCCGAAAATTTTCTTTGGTACGATCGCTTAGGTGATCCCAAGAATTATTAAAATCTTCATTTCTCTGGAAGTGACGGCGGTTGTAATCAGCTTTAAACTCTTGCAGAATTGCCTCAAAATCAGCCTTAGTATCCGCAATATCCATTTTCGCCATTTCTTCAAAATCTGTAGTGTAGAAACGCGGCGTGAGGATAGTTTCTTTACGTTGGTCTTGCGTTTTATTTTGAATTTGGTTTTTAGAAGGAGAAGCTACCATATCTATAAAATATTTAACTTACAATTTTTATATTAATTTCTAGTTTATGAGTATTTACCCCATTAACCTATTAATAACAGTTAAGCATTAATTTCAAGAATTATCTAGAATTCTAATTAGAATTTTAGATTATGCGGTTGGATTCTAGGTTTCTTCCTATACTTTCAAAGAAGAAGTTACCCACTCTAAATAACTAGCACTGGCAGCGATCGCAGATACGGCTATAATTTCAGGCTCGGTATAGGGATGAATTGACCGCAATTTTATTTCTAAAGCTGAATATTTGCTGGAAAGAGTTTTAATTATCAATAACTCTTCTAACTCCGTAAAAAGTTTACCTTCCCACATATAGGTAGAACTGATATTCGCCAAAATCTGGACGCAAGCTCCATACTTTTCTTCTACCAAAGTTTTCGCAATTGCCAAAGCGATCGCCCGATTGGGTAGGGTAGTAGTGACAATAATAAGCTCGTCCATAAACTATACGGAGCAGAAAATAAATCTGTCTAAGAAATTGCCGCAGGCTTGGTTTGCTTTTCTCTCTTTTTACGCTCGGCTTCAACCATATCTTCCATCATTTGGCGATTTTGCTGAATCTTTTCTAGATTAGAACGATATAGATCTAAGTCTTTAAGTAAGCGCTCAGCGTTAATTTGCAGTGTATTACCAATTTGCGTAACTAAGGCTTGACGTTTATCATTGTCCCCCACCGTTTCAGGTAAGGCAACTTCTATAAGCGTAAAAATACCTACAGCAAACAATCGACTGTATTTAAACTTAGGATTGCTGGCGATCGCTCTCACCTGCCCCATAAGTAAATCTAATTCCGCTCCAGATTCTTGCCCTGATTCCTGTCTTGATTCTAAAGTCGTAAATAAATTTTTAATTCGATCGGGAAATTTTGTAGCTAAATTATTTAAGCTCGCACTTTCTAAGCGAATTTGATCGGGATTTAGTAATAAAGCCTGACATAAAGCCCTAAATATATCCACTAAGTCAGCCTGAGGTTGATACCCCGCCATAAAGCGATCGAAAGCCGTCGCAATCCCAAGGGCAAAAATTGAGTCATAGCTAAAGGTTTGATTAACGCTGAGTAAATGTGCCTCGACTAAAAGCTCATCAATCACACGGCGATAGATCGAATTCACGGGCTTGGGGAAAGCCTTATAAAAATCATGCTTGGCATCAGCCACAGTACGAACAGTGTTCACAATTAAACTAAAACCTAAATATTAATGTATACATCAATCATCTCATGGGCGGTATTGATAGCTTATTGCTATTTTGACCCTTTATTTTTTGATTTCAACGGTTTGGTTTGAATCCTCTCCATAGTAGCTGTTCATATAGTAATAGTAGTTATAGCTGTAAGAGTTATTTTCAGGAGTTATACCATTAACTACCATCCCAAAGACATTTTGCTCTGACTGCTCCAATACGCGCTTGGTATAGCCAAAACTGCCCGAATCCACAACTTTTGGTCTTACTACTAGCAGTACCCTATTACCAATTTTACCTAAAATCGAGGCATCAGCAGCAACTGTCACAGTCGGCGAGTCTAAAATTACTAAATTATAATCATTAGATGCCATTTCCATTCAATCTAACATCCGCTTAGATTGAATTAAAGTTACGGGGTTTGGTGGAATTGAACCAGAGGTAACAACATTGATATTATCGCCAAGTTTTTGTTTTGCTTCATCTAGGTTGGTTTGGTCGGTGAGTACATTACTTAGCCCGACTTTATTATCTCAATACTTCGGACAGATTTAGGCAGCGATAACGCCATAAGAGCAAAACCTGTGGAAGTTTGGATGGGATTTAATCATAGTAGGCTCCAAGTCTAACAGGGAAATAAATCGTTCCAGCAAATGGTGATTGAGAGCAAGCCTCTTGTAGGAAGCCATGGAGAATACAAAGGGGAGTTGAGGATTAGACAATTGATGAGATTGCCAAGCCTGAAACTTAGCGAGATTAAGAGCGAGTAAACAAGCATTGAAATGGAAATCAAGTTTAGTAAAGTCACGAGCTTGACAGTCTCTCGGCTAACCCTGTAAACAGTTATTAGACGACAATTAACTTGACAGTCTCCTTGCCCAGACGCGACAACTAACTTGTCTGCTCTCTTTCTCATTGTGATTAAAATGCTTTAATTACTTCAGGGAAAGTACTTTAGTCTGTTTTATTCCCATCTCCCACATTCATGGACAGTGGTATCCCTTCTGCTTCACTGGTCAATAATTGCCATGTAAATTGCTTCAAGTCTGGGCGATGGTCTCGCGAGTATCCCTGCGTAATAATAATGGCTACTGACTCCCCCGCTTCTTCTTTAACTATAGTGTCTTCCTTCTCTTTCTCTTCTTTTTCATACTTCCCATGTACTAATATACTGATCCCATCAAGATGTGCTCTCTCAACTTTTACCCCAAATCGTCTGTACATCTCTGATGCGATCTTACGTATATTAGGGTAATTCCATATTCATAGGACTTACGCAGTGTAAAAAGAAAACCTATATTTAAAGGGGGTTTGGGGCACAGCCCCAATTGAGGGCTTCGCCCTCAAACTCCATCCCGATAAGTTTCTGTGAATTTGAGTGCGTAAGTCCTAATTCATATAGCCGATCCATCACTCTTCTCAGTCGGCTATTATTCAGATATTCGGCTTTTACTCCTTCGCCAATTAGATGTTCTGTCGCTTTTCCTACGAAAAATTCACTAAATAGATACAATGGTGCTGTCAAAAATCCCATGCAGTTCAAAATCATGGCTTTTACTACTTGCCCTGCACTCACTTTCTCCTGTGGGTACTTCACCAGTTCCCGATCTATAATTTCGACCATCCCAATTTCGTCGATTATTCCTAGATGGTCTATATCCTGCACCTCTATCTGACTTTTTTCCTGCATTTTCTTGTCCTAACTTAAATACCTTTTTTCTAATTTAACCTGCTGAATGTAGGTAAAAATTTCATCGATTTTAGCCACAGTAGTCTATTTATCAAGCTGAAAATTACTGGGAACTCTAGAATTAATAGGTCGAGACTTACCCAATCCCCAATGATTTTGAGAAGTATAATGGGTCAAACCATAGGAACTAGCAAAAGCTAGAACATTCAAAGCCAAGAACATAATTAGGATAAATACGCCTGATATTTTTCTTTCTGTTTCGGTGTTGATGGGATGTAGGCGATCGCTTTATGGTCATCTCTTAACTAAAATCAATAAAAACATTAATAAAAAAGTATAGGATTATCCCAATCTCAAAAACTTTTTGGGGTAATATTCTAATTTATAAATGTAAGAACACTATACTGGTTTAGGATAAGTTAATATTCGTTAGCACTATTATGGAAAGCCCGAACCAATTATCTAGCCTTGGCGACTTGGTGTTTAAGTTGAGCTTAGATCCTATTGTAGTTTCTACAGTTGCTGACGGAAGAATTCTGAATATTAACGATGCTTTTTGTAAAATCGCCGAATACGATCGCGCCGAAATAATTGGACATACGGGATTTGAATTGGGTTTTTGGAGTATTTCTGAAGATCGGATTAAATTAATCGAACTTATAAGAAGATATGGAAAAGCTAGTAATTTTGAGACGGATTTTCGCAGAAGGTCGGGAGAAATTCGCAGAGCATTGATTTCGGCGGAAATATTTGAGCTTGATGGCGAACATCTACTTTTAATGACGGCTAAAGATATTAGCGAACGGAAAGCTTATGAATTGGCAATAGCAGAAAGTGAAAAGGCATATCGACTGCTATTTGAGAACAATCCTACGCCTATGTGGATCTATGATATCGAGACTTTAGTGTTTTTAGAAGTGAATGATGCCGCGATCGCCCACTACGGATATTCTAAAACCGAGTTTTTAAATATGACTCTGGAAAATATTCGCCCTCCCGAAGATATGTCCGCCTTGAGATCTGCGATCGCCGAAATAATTAATGAACCCTTAGGAACTATTCACCGCCGAGAATGGAAGCATATTAAAAAGGATGGAACCAGGTTTGATGTTGAGACTAATCATCATAGTATTTTATGGAAAGAGCAGGTTAGAGGTTTTGTCCTTGCTTTAGATATTAGCGATCGCAAGCTTATTACTTCTAGGCTAGAAGAGGCTCAAAAAATCTCCAATATCAGCTATTGGGAATATGACATGATTTCCCATGCCGTCACTTGGGATGCGGGAATGTTTGCTTTATTTAGATGTGATTCTTGTTTTATTCCCTCCTACGAAGAGTTTGCCAAGTTGGTACATCCCGAAGACGTAAGAACTATTGAGAATGCCGTACAACAAGCGATCGCGGGCACAAATATCTACCCAATTGAATATCGAATTATTTGTCCAGATGATTCTATCTATTGGTTTGAGGCGAATGCCAAGGTTACAACAGATAATCTAGGAAATGGCATAAAGCTGGCGGGAACCATTCAAAATATTAGCGATCGTAAACAAGTAGAGATAGAACGGCTAAGTTCGGAACAAGCCCTAAGAGATAGTGATTCTCGTTTTCAGAATTTAGTCGAAAATCTCAACGTAGGCTTATTATTACAGGACGCAAATGCTGAGATATTGGTGTCTAATCCCAAAGCCTTGGAATTACTAGGTTTAACTTTAGACCAACTTTTCGGTAAAACCTCCTTCGATCCCAGTTGGCGCGTTATTCATGAAAATGGTGACCCGTTTCCTAACTCCGATTATCCAGTTCCAATGGCGATCGCTACAGGCAGACCAGTACGTAATGTAGTGATGGGAGTTTATCGTCCCCAAGGTGATTTAGTATGGCTGTTGGTTAATGCTGAACCTCAAGTTAATACTGAGGGCAATGTGACAGAGGTAATTTGTACATTTTCGGATATCAGCGATCGCAAAGCCGCCGAGAATGCCTTAGCCCTGAGCGAACTGAAATTCCGTAACTTTGTGGAACGTGCCAACGACATCGTTTTTTCAGTCACTATTGAGGGCATATTCACCTATATTTCTCCCGCATTTACTAAAATTTTGGGATATGAATGTGCGGAATATGTGGGCAAGAGTTTCGATCGAACGATCCATCCCGATGACATCCAAAAATGCTATACCGACATTGAGCGATTGCTATTAGAAGATACAGATTCAGAGTTTGAATTTAGAGCGATCTGTAAAGATGGGAGCTATCGATGGATGATTACCAATAACTCTACGATTAAAAATATTGATGGTCAAATTATCGGTTTACAAGGGATTGCAAGAGATATAAGCGATCGCAAGCTTGCCGAAGCTAATTTACAAAAAAGTGAAGAGCTTCTAAATACCACCCAGAGCCTTGCCAAGATTGGAGGATGGTCTTTTGATGTTGCTACCAATACTTTAATCTGGACAAAGGAAGTTTATCGTATTCACGAACTATCCGAACTAATTGAAGTAAACTCGCTTAATCCTGAGGATATTGATTATTTCGTCAGTTTTTATGGTTATCAAGGAAGAGATATCGTCAAAGCGGCTTTTTTAAGGGCGATAAAATATGGAGAAGGCTACGATCTAGAGCTACCATTTGTTACAGCTAAAGGAAAAAATCTCTGCGTAAGAACCACTGCTTTAGTCATCAAAGAGAATGGCAAGGTTACAGGGTTAGTTGGTAATTTAATGGATATTACGGATCGCAAGCAAATTGAGAAAAAACTAGAAAATTCTGTTCGGAATATTAATAATCATTTTACTAGATCTCCTCTGGCAATACTAGAGTTAGATCATGACTTACAAATCGTCCGATGGTCAAATCAAGCCGAGACGATCTTTGGGTGGAATGAGTCCGAAGTAAAATATCGTTCTAATTTTGATTTAGGTATGGTTCACGAACAAGATGTAGAGTTAGTAAGACAAGAACTTGGTAAATATCTAAACGGTTCCGTTTCTAGTTCTAAATCAGAAAATCGTAATATCACTAAAGATGGTCGAGTCATTATTTGTGAATGGCATAATTCGTCAGTTTTTGATGAAAAGGGAAATTTAATCTCTATCTTATCTTTTGCTCAAAATATTACAGATCGTAAACGGATTGAAGCAACTAATCAAGCGATCGTCCAAGCAATACCTGACTTACTGATTCATGTGTCGCCTGAAGGAAATTATATTAGTACTGTAGGTGGAAGTAATGTCAAAGACTTCTTTGGTCTAAAAAGAGATAACAATAATTACTATAATATTCAGGATCTGACACTATGGGATATATCACCTAAAAATATTGCCGATTCAAAGTATAAAGGTATTCAAAGAGCGATCGCCACAGGTGAACTACAAATCTTCGAGCAAGAATATTTTATGGATGGAGAATTAGTAAATGAAGAGGTTAGGATAGTTCCCTGCGAACAAGATAACCTCTTAATTATTATTCGTGATATCACCGAACGCAAACGTACCGAGCATGAATTACAAGAAGCAAAAGAAGCTGCTGAAACTGCTGATCGAGCAAAAAGTGAATTTCTGGCAATGATGAGTCATGAGATTCGCACACCCATGAATGCTGTTATTGGGATGACCGATCTATTGGCTACAACCAACTTAGACCCCGAACAACAAGATTTAGTCGAAACTATTCTCACAGGGGGAAATGCACTTTTAAGCGTAATCAATGATATTTTGGACTTCTCTAAAATTGAAGCAAATTGTTTGGAGCTAGATCTGAAGCCATTTTCGCTTCTAAATTGTGTGGAAGGAGTAATCAAATTGCTTAGTTCTAGTGCTGCCACTAAAAACTTAATGTTATCTCTAATCATCGATAATCATATTCCTCCGCTCCTACTAGGTGATATTGGCAGGTTCCGTCAGATTTTAATTAATTTAATTGGCAACTCGATAAAATTTACTGAATCTGGAGAAGTAACTGTAAAACTAAAAGAGATCGCCACAGGAATTGCTAGAGAGATTAGTAAAGATACTGAAAGATATACATTTCAATTTGATATTACCGATACAGGAATTGGGATTAAAAGCGATCGCCTAGATCGACTATTCAAACCCTTTGAGCAAGTCGATACTTCCATCACAAGCCGCTATGGTGGAACAGGTTTAGGTTTAGTAATTAGTAAGCGTCTATGCGAACTCATGGATGGTGAGATGTGGGTAAAATCTGAAGAAGGTAGAGGTTCTACTTTCTCTTTTACGATTAATCTCTATGCTACTAATTTAGAAATTGCAGTAAGTCTAACATCACAAACATCACACCATAACTCACCCGCACCCCCAACCGAGCTCAATCTATCTCTTCGTATTCTGTTAGCCGAAGATAATCTAGTCAATCAAAAAGTGGCAATAACTATGCTCAAAAAACTGGGATATAACTCAGTTAAGGTTGTAAATAACGGTATAGAAGCTGTCGAACTGCTAAAAGCCGAAGCCTTCGATCTGATTTTTATGGATATGCAAATGCCCGAAATGGATGGTGTAACTGCAACTATCCGCATTCGTGAAGATTTTCCCCTCAATCTACAGCCTCAAATTATTGCGATGACTGCCAATGCCACCGAAGAATCAAGACAGGAATGCTTGGGCGCGGGGATGAATGGATTTATGAGCAAGCCAGTGCGTAAACAAGATTTAATTTCGGCGATCGCCCAAGCTCAAGATTCACTTTTATCAGGGTTAACATTAGTAGGACTTACGCAAGATTCATAAGAATAGAAGGGTGCTTGAGTTGCTGAATTTTTTCTTTACCGATCAATATTTGTAGATATACGCTAACGGAGGCGAGTCAGGCGCATTACATTTTGGTCAAGCTCATGCAGGTATGGCATTGGGAATGGCAGATGCTCAGGGCTCTTACTGGAATAATGATGTGGCAGCAGATCTAGTATCATCACTTTTGAGAGGAGATTTGACCACTTTCGCGACACAACAAGTTTATACAGGCTGGAAAAGCTTTAGCGAAGATTTGCCAAAGGATTCTGGTAAGTAGAGAGAGGTTAATTTTGTTTACTATTCATGCCCCATCAGTTAAGGAGAAAAACAATCATGCTCAAAAGTTATGAAGCAACCTATGAAAACGGACAAATCAAATGGTTAAGCGATAAGCCACAACTTAAATTAGCACGTCTCATCATCATCGTTTTAGAAGAAATCCCAACGCCCACTAAAATACCAAAACGAACAACACCTGCGCATTTAATCGGTAAGGGCAAAACATTGGGTGATATTGTCAGTCCAATTGTCGATGAAGAAGATTGGGAATATCTGAAATGGTAATTCTTGATACCCATATCTGGTTCTGGTATATCAATGAAAGTTTTGAGTGCTTTCCATCATAATGGGCAGAACAAATCTGACAAGCAGATCTAGTGGCAGTGGCAGTATCAGCTATATCTTGCCACGAAATAGCCCTAGCCCACAATAAAGGGCGTTTGGCGCTAGACATTCCCCTTCAAGACTGGCTTATAGATTCCCTAGCACCCGCAGGAATCGAGTTATTGCCGCTAAGCCCAGAAATGGCAGTCAGAGCCGTTAACCTGTCGCCCATCCACAAAGATCCATTCGATCGCCTCATCATTGCCACAACCCTAGAATATGGCACAAAACTTGCCAGCGTTGACACATTATTTTCTAAATATCCTAAACTAGCAAATAGTTTAATGTAAGAAGTTGGTATTGAAGGCGATCGCATTTCAATATCAATTCCTAAATCCTACATCTAGCTAATCTTTGAGAATATGAACACAAGTGGACTCGAACCACCGACCCCTACCATGTCAAGGTAATGCTCTAACCAACTGAGCTATGCGTTCTTAGGATAATGAATATATCATAACTTAGCTAGGTTATGCTTGATAAGAATCGTTAACTGGTTAAAAATTTTCTGGAATGGCACAAATAACATTTCCTATCAGTGCAGTGGTGGGGCAAGAAGCAATTAAAACCGCATTACTTATAGCCTCTGTCGATCCAATGTTGGGTGGTGTGGCGATCGCGGGTCGGAGAGGAACGGCAAAATCCGTCTTAGCAAGGGGCGTACATGCATTATTACCACCTATTGAGGTTGTAACAAATTCGATTAGCAATTGCGATCCCAGTAAACCCGAAACGTGGGACTCTACTTGGGATTTAATTAGCGATCGCGAAAATGTGGAAACCAAGGTAATTCTTGCACCCTTTGTCCAGATCCCTTTAGGCGCAACTGAAGATCGACTATTAGGATCGGTGGATGTGGCAAAGTCGGTACAGCAGGGTAAAACTATATTTCAACCGGGGTTACTGGCAGAGGCAAATCGCGGCGTGTTGTATGTGGATGAGATTAATTTACTCGATCCGCAAATATCTAATCTGTTGCTGGCAAGTCTAAGTAATGGCTATAACCAAATCGAACGGGAAGGAATCAGTTTTCAGCATCCTTGTCAGCCTTTGCTCATCGCTACTTATAACCCCGAAGAAGGAGCTCTGGGGAAACATTTACTGGATCGCATTGCCATTCATTTATCCGCAGATGAATTATTAGGCATAGATGAACGGGTAGAAGCAGTGGACGTGGCGATCGCCTATGCTAGTTCACCTGAAGAATTTTTAGCTCAATATCAAGAGGATTTAGATAACCTTCGCACCCAGATCATTCTGGCTAGAGAATGGTTAAAGGACGTTCAGATTAATTCGGCTCAAATTAATTATTTGGTGCAAGAAGCAATTAGAGCAGGAGTACAGGGACATCGAGCGGAATTGTTCGCACTCAGAGCTGCAAAAGCATTAGCTGCCCTAGAAAGTAGAGTGAATGTCAATGCTGATGATTTACGTACAGCCGTGGAGTTAGTAATTGTCTGTCGGTCAACTATAAATCCCGATCAACAGCAGCCGCAGCCGCCAAATGCTCCACCACCTCCGCCTCCAGAAAACTCAGATCGACAAGAAGAGGAAGAGAATCCTGATGAGCCTGAAGATGAAGATGAAGAAGAGGAATCCCAAGAGCCGCCAAGTATACCCGAAGAGTTCGTATTCGATCCCGAAGGGGTAATTCTCGATCCAGAGGTGCTAAGTTTTGCTCAAAGTTTTACCAAGCAAGGCAATTCTGGGGCTAGAAGTTTAATCTATTCTCAAGATCGGGGGCGTTACATTAAGCCAGTTTTACCTCAAGGGAAAGGCGATCGCATTGCCGTAGATGCAACTTTAAGAGCCTGCGCTCCCTATCAAAAAGCCCGAAGACTGAGGAATCCCGATCGCAAAGTAATTGTCGAGAATACCGATATTAGGGCAAAAAAATTAGCAAGAAAGGCAGGAGCATTAGTGATTTTTCTTGTAGATGCTTCTGGATCGATGGCACTAAATCGAATGCAATCCGCCAAGGGAGCAGTACTACGACTCCTCACCGAAGCATATCAGAATCGCGATCAAATTTCTCTTATTCCGTTTCGGGGCGAACAAGCCGAAGTCCTACTTCCTCCCACTCGTTCCATAGAAGCGGCAAAGCGAAGATTAGATTTATTACCCTGTGGCGGTGGTTCGCCTTTAGCTCATGGATTAACTCAATCGGTGAGAGTTGGCATAAATGCGAGGTCTAGTGGCGATGTCGGACAGGTAATGATTGTGGCGATTACAGATGGTCGGGGAAATATCTCTTTAGGGCGATCGCTCGGTGAAACTATCGATCCAGAACATAAACCAAATATTAAGGAAGAATTACTAGGTATTGCCAAAAAAATCAGAGCATTGGGATTATCGCTTTTAGTTATAGATACAGAAAATAAATTTGTATCGACAGGATTTGCTAAGGAGCTTGCTGCGGCTGCATCTGGGAAGTATTATCATCTTCCTAAAGCAACGGATAGCGCGATCGCCAATGTTACTCGAAATGCCATTAGTGATATGAGAAGCTAAGTTTTATTTGGGGAGGATGTCAAATAGCTTGGCTGCTCCTCCAATTAAGGCAATAATTACGGATACCAAAATCCCCCGATTGATAAATTCTTGGTTATCCAACCGCTTACTAATGCCGCTAACTTTTTCGCCTAGGGTTTTGATTTCACCTGTAAACTTTTCATCTAAAGCCTTAATTTCTCCAGAAAACTTCTCGTCTAGAGCCTTAATCTCCCCTGAAAGTTTTTGATCCAAAGCCCTAATCTCGCCTGAAAGTTTTTGATCCAAAGCCCTAATTTCACCTGAAAGTTTTTGATCCAAAGCCCTAATTTCGCCTGAAAGTTCGGCTTGACCAATTTCTAGCTTATTCAGGCGATCGTCAATCTTTTCTAGTTTTTGATTAGTTTCCGCAAATTGCCTATCCATTTTTTGATTAGTTTCCGCAAATTGCCTATCCATTTTTTGATTAATTTCCGCAAATTGCTTATCCATCTTTTGCTCGAAACGGGTGAGGACTTCTTCAAGGGTATAGGTAAGTGTGGTGGGAGTAGATGTCATGAATTTAAATGGAGATGTTTATTTATAACTTATCCTATCAAAAACAGTTTACCTCTGATAAAATCATCTTACTTTTTTAGGTAGTCTTCCGATCGGGCGATCGCCAATGCTACTCGAAATGTCATCAGTGATATGAGAAATTAGTTTTTCCCTGAGACTTCTAACCTCCGTATCTATCCATCAGCCAAAATATGCTTTACGGATTTTTTCATCATGGATTAAATTGTGTGCACAGTCGGAGATTGTTAGTTTTCCTGCTTCTAACACATAAGCCCTGTCAGCAACTTGTAATGCCAGATTAGCGTTTTGTTCGACCAATAAAATTGTGACTCCATCTCGGTGCAGTTGGCGGATTACGCTAAAAATTTCTTTAACAATCTGTGGAGCCAGTCCCAGACTAGGTTCATCTAAAAGTAATAACTTCGGACGACTCATGACTGCACGGGCGATCGCTAACATTTGTTGTTCTCCACCGCTCAGAGTTCCCGCCAATTGGTGACGGCGTTCTTTAAGGCGAGGGAATATTAAAAATTGCTTTTCCAGATCGGCTTTAATGCCTAAGCGATCGGATCTAGTATATGCTCCGAGTTCTAGATTGGTGCTTACAGTCTGCCTTGCTAATACTCTGCGCCCTTCGGGGCTGTGGGCAATACCGAGTTTAACTAGGCGATCGCCTGACAGAGCGGCAATATTTTTACCTTCATAGAAAATTTCTCCATCCCTAGCATTTACTAGCCTTGAAATTGCTTTTAGAGTCGTACTTTTACCTGCCCCATTCGATCCAATCAGCGTGACGATTTCTCCCGTTTTTACGATTAGATCTAGGTTTTGCAGTGCCTGAATTGCTCCATAATTTACGGATAAGTTGCGAATTTCAAGTAAATCCATTAATTAGCGACCGCCTTAGATTCAAATTTATCGTTCTCATTGCTCTCACTACCAAGATATGCCGAAATCACCATAGGATCGTTCTTCACAGTCTCGGGAGTACCTAAAGCGATTAATTGTCCGAAGTCTAAAACGGCGATGCGATCGCACAACCCCATTACCAACGGCACATGATGCTCGATCGTAATAATTGTCAAATTAAATAGCGATCTGATTTTACGAATTAAATCACTCAGGGCAGCTTTTTCGGCAGGATTCATACCTGCGGCGGGTTCATCTAGTAATAATAACTGCGGTTTTAATGCCAAGGCTCTTGCTAATTCTAATCTTCTCCGATCGCCGTATGCTAAATTATGGGCTACTCGATCGGATTTAGATTCTAGTCCTACTAATTCTAAAAGTTGATAAGCTTGCAATTGAATTTTCTGTTCTTCTGCCCGTGCCAGTTTAGTTCCCCAAATACTAGAGATTAAGTTAGATTTTGTATGGATATGATTGGCGATCGCCACATTTTCTAAGACCGATAGATTCCCAAATAGTCGTAAATTTTGAAATGTTCGGGCAATTCCTTTTTTCGCAATTTGGTAAGGTTGCGATCGCCCAATTAGCCAATCTTTGTAAAATATCTCTCCCTTAGTCGGTGGAATTAAACCCGTAATCATATTAAACATGGTAGTCTTACCCGCGCCATTAGGTCCAATTAGTCCAAAAATTTCGCCCTCCTCTACCGTAAAAGATACGCGATCGATAGCCACTAAACCGCTAAACCGACGGGTTATTTGTTTTACTGAAAGGATAGGTGAATTTGTCATTAGTATAGATTACAAGAATTTTAGAGGCATTTGCGATCGTGGGTTAAGTTCCCAAAAAAAAGTGGACATTTGCCCACCTCTAAAACCTGCATAAAATTAATCCAAAACCTCTGAGATTGAATTAAAAACTCATTTCGGCAGCTTGGACTTTTTCTACTTGCTTCTTCTTTAGAACTAACATGATTTGAGAGATAAAAACGGAGGCAAAGAAAGCCAACATCCATTGAATTCGTCTGGGGTCTTGTAAAACAATTTCACCATCAGCTTGTCCGAAACCACCGACATTAGGATTAGCAGTTAGAGCTTCGCCTGCTTTGACTACTTGACCTTCGGAGACTAATAAGGTTGCCCCTGCTAAAATTTCTTCGGTTACAGGATTACCAGTTTTAGGCTGAATGGTCACAGCATAACCACCGTAGGTATCTTCATCTTCGTTAGGAGGAATTTCGGCGATTTTTGTAACTGTGCCCTCTATGGGAGAACTCCACTGCACATTATTACTCTTTGCGCCTGTGGGATAAACCTGTCCTCGACCTCTATTACCACCAACATGAACGGCATATTTTAGGAAGCTTACACTTTTATCGGTATTTGGATCTGGAGACAGTACGGGAAATACTATTTCAGAATATTCATCACCGGGTATAGGTCCGACTAAAACGATATTTTCTTGGGTATCGCTGTAGGGCTGAAAGTAAATATCCTTAGTTTTCTCTTTTAATTCTTCAGATAAACGATCTTCTGGGGCAATCTTAAAACCTTCGGGTAAAACTAAAACTGCACCAACATTTAATCCGCCCTTACTACCATCGCCTAAAACTTGTTGCAGAGTATGATCGTAAGGGATTTTAACAACTGCCTCAAATACAGTATTGGGTTCGACCGATTGGGGCAACTCTAAGATGGTTTGCTTTTGTGCTAGGTGACAATTTGCGCAGACAATCTTTCCTGTGGCTTCTCTGGGATTTTCGTAGGCGGCTTGGGCGTAGTAGGGGTAGGCTTGAACGGGAGATACCACCAATACACTAAAAAACCCATTAAAAATTAGAGCTAGGGTGGCGATCGCCAAAAGTAAATTTCTTTTCATGAATAATGATTAAGTTAAGTTAAAAATCTAAACACCGATACTATTAAATCCACCAAGGCGCTTCATTATTACGGAAATCGGTTTCAGTCCAAGGTAAAAATTGCACTTTATCATCCGCAACTCCCGCATGAACTAGAGCCAACGATAGCGGGGCAGGACCTCGCACCATTTTGCCATTATTATCGTATTGAGAACCATGACAGGGACACATAAACTTATTTTCGGCAGCATTCCAAGGTACTACACAGCCTAAGTGAGTACATACGGCATTCAAGCCAAAGCTAGCAATTTCTTTACTATCGGTTACGACAATGTAAGTTGGATCGCCCTTCAAGCCTTGAGCTAAGACACGATCGCCAACCTGATGAGATTCTAAAAATTGTGAAGCTACCACGTCTTTACCTAAAGCGTCTTTGGCAGTAACCCCCCCGCCAGTACTACCGCTAGAAGGAGGAATAAAATACTGCACCACAGGGTATAACGCTCCGAGCACAGTTCCACCAACTGCTCCGCCTAATAGCACATTCATGAATTGACGACGACCCATGCTTGGGACATCACTGCTGACTGAAGCTTGACTCATACTTACTAAACCTAATTTTTAATGTTTATTATTGGTAATAACTGCTTGCAGTAGTCAAAAACCTAATTACTAGATTTTTATCTATTTCTTTTTGTATCGTTTTTCACATCTATCATATCTACAACGTATGAGCTTACGCCCCATCAAATTGCAACGAAATGTAACACTTTCTCAAATTTTTAGATTCCCTTAATGCTTACAAGATTTACTTGCCTTTGCGACGGCGATCGCGCAAATCTAAAAATGTCAAATAACCCACGCCACCCGTAACTCCAGCTAGCAGAGTCATCGCAATCCAAAAAAAAGCATTAATAATTGCTGTTTCTGTCATCACTTACAAACCGTTTCGTCCCCATACCACAAAGGCAATGGAAAGTGTAAACATCGCCAACAGACCAACCCAACCTAAAGTCAAAATATCCATAAAATCCTAAAGATGAAAACTATAAGTAAAAATTTTTCAATATTAATCATACCGATAATTAAGCGGAAATTTGAGACTGTGAAGCAATGTTATGGTACATCTGAAGTTGTCTAATGAGTTGTCTAATGATTAGAGATCAAGCTAAACTAAGTCCTTAAGCACATATACAAATAATTTTTAAAAAAACTAAAATATTGTGATTTCTCATCTGGTTCTGACCTTGGCGATCGGAGAAGAGTCCGAACAACTTTATGCCCTATCATCTGATTCCATTCAATCCTACGCTCGTAAAATTGGTGCAGACTTTGCTTGCATTCATCAAAATATATTCTTAGATCCCATTCCCGCGCACTATAACAAGTTAAAAATTGGTGATTATCTAGAAATTTACGATCGCATTTTATATTTAGACTGCGATTTAATTGTCAAACCAAATACTCCTAATATTTTCGATCTGGTGCCGATCGATGCGATCGGAGTAATGAATGAGAGTAATTTTAGCGATTACAGCCAAGAAATTTTTGACATTAAAAATGTCTTTGGACAATTAGATGGTTGGGATCTAGATTATTTTAATTCTGGAGTAATTGTAGTTAGTAAAGTTCACAGTGAGCTATTTGAAACTCCTGAAAAAATATTTCCAAGTAATTTCTACGAGCAAACATACTTAAATTGGCGAGCTCAAGCCTTAAATTATAAATTCAGTTATATACCAGAAGAGTTTAATTATATATTTAGAGGTTCCAATTTAGAAATACAAGAGTCAGCTTATATTGTGCATTTTGCAGGTTGGGGTTTTGATTTACCTAAAAGTCAAGATTCACACAAACATACTTACAAATATCATCAAATGCAATGTTTTTTAGATTATATAGAAGGCAAAAGAACTATCAGAATACATCCAGAGCAATTATCATTAGAACTTGGATATATTAGTAATAAGGTAGGATTAAAACAATTAATAATTCCAGAAAATACCTATAATTTAATATCATTTGGACCCTATACTACTGTTAAACAGGGTTTATACAAGATTTCCATTAATTTTAATGTTGTTAATATCCACAACCATAAGGATGTTGTATTTAAGTTTGATATTGTTTCAGATAGTGGAAATAGATTTTGGTATAGAAGTGATGTAAATGGAGACTTTAGTTTTGAAATTACTTTAGAGTTTGAAGATATAAATGATTTAGAGATTCGATTTCTTGGGACTGGAGTTAATGCAGAAATTAACTTTATCGAATTAAATCTAATAGATAATTAACTAATTAAGTATGAGTCTTAAATCATCAAAGTTGCAATTAAGAATATTAATGGAGTGCTTTCCTCTTACGCTCAAAAAAGGCACGGGAATATATACTTACTCCGTCAATCTTGTTGAAGCCATTAATTTAGTTGGAGTTTCTAATTTAGGATTGCTATTTTTATTTGACACCCAAACTAAGTATAGAAAAGGCTTAAAAAGTAAAAATGCTTTGATTAATTTAAGGTCATATACACAGTTTATGTATGAGCTTTATCACAATAATCCCCAAAGT
>Ga0163154_10003679_pt1 | contig 20956 bp, 16 predicted proteins | sample OliLakLV19MP9P1_FD_148649 | JGI IMG/M metagenome (GOLD analysis project Ga0163154, IMG submission 148649) | Freshwater microbial mat bacterial communities from Lake Vanda, McMurdo Dry Valleys, Antarctica - Oligotrophic Lake LV.19.MP9.P1 | ecosystem: Environmental > Aquatic > Freshwater > Lake >...
TCACCGAGTGGAACGGCCAAACCCTAAAAATCATCGCTGGCAGCCCATCTGAGGGTGGAGCCACCCCCGGTCAGGCGATTAAACACGGCGCGGGCGCAGCCGTCGGCACATCAGATGGGGTCTACGCGCTGACTCAGGTACAACTCCCCGGCAAAAAAGCCGTCGGCATCGAGGAATTTCTGCGCGGCTACGGTAATTTTATCGGGTCGGGATTGGGTTAATCCCGACGCCGGACGACGTAGTACGAGCCGCGTTTTTCGCCCATCTTGGCGAGGATTTCCTTCGATACGAGGTCGGACAAATCGCGCCGGATGGTCTCTGGGTGAACATCGGGGTGCATCCGTTGGAGTTCGCTGTTGGTGATGCGCGTGTTGGCCGTATCGCTCAGATAATCCAGCACCGTCTCTTGACGCGGATTCAGCGGCACATCACGGTAAAGGGCGCGGAGTCGCGGCACAACCGGCTGGGCAGACAAGACTGCCGCACTCCCAGTCGTCTCGGTTTCGAGGACGGTGTGTTGTCTTGGGATATTATGAGACACGGCCTCAGCGGGCGTATTGAACACCGTGACCTTAAAGCCACCGTCGGTTTCGGTGAAAATCGGCTCACGGAGTCCGTGCTGACGGGTCAACTCTAGCACGCGGTCAACCCCATAGCCGAGTCGCTCGATGAACCCCATATCGGCCAGCACTTGTACTAAGGCCGGATTGCGCGAAAAACGCTCGTCCTTGATATTGGCAATCGTGACCGGCCCCGGCAACTTACCCGGGCTGGTGATTTCAAGGCGGTCAGCGAACAAATATAACCGGATGCCGTCGCCGTGGATGCTGTAATCGCGGTGCGAAACAGCGTTCACCACCAACTCGCGGACGGCCTCTAACGGATATTCAAACTGCTCGGTGCGCGCCATGCTGTCCCGCAATTGCACGCCTTTCCGCAGATGGTCGCGCAGAAACGTCTCAGCGCGGCGAATCTGGTCAGGCAACGTGCCGGTGATGTCTTGGCGAGTGAAGGTATCGCCCATCACCATCCCAGCAAACCGCACCGCCGTGATTTCACTGCCGCGTAGCGTGCGGCGTGGGTCACGCCCGAACAACAAGACGCCTGCGTGTGTGGGGCGTACTGTATCGCCCAACCGGACGGCGCATCCGCGTTGAATCAATACCTGCTCCGCGTCGCGTTCTCCGAGGGAAGCCGCATACTGTTGGGCGCGTTCCCAATCCAACGCATCGCGGGTCAAATCATAAGCGGGTTCGGCCTCAAAGGTGACTTCCCCGCGCTCAATCAACAGACGGCGCAACGCGGCGGGCGTCAGCGGGACGTTATGCCCAGACTCACGGGTCAGGTAGCGCCCATCAAGGCTGTAAACATGTGACATCCCAGCAGGGACGTGCGCCATCACCACCCGCCGCCCGCCGATTTCCCCAACACGCGGCAACGGGATAATCAGCGCGGGAGTCAGACTGAGCGCGGCTTGCAATACGCGGTCTAAGACTGGGACGGCCTCGGTCACGCCTTCCGGTTGCCCGTGTGCGCCCATCCCCAAGATGACCGTCCCACCGTAGCGGGTATTGGCGAACGCCATCAACGCCTCCGCAGTAGACTCGCGTGAGGCGTCCCCCGGCAATCCCATCTGATAAGGTGCGCCGGGTATGGAGGGGGCGAGTCGTCGTACAGGGTCGGCTTCGGCGGCGCTCATGATTCTACCGCCGTGGGGGTCGGTTTGCGCTTACGGATCGGCTTGACGGGCGTCTCCTCAGCCGCAATTTGAGCCTCAACAGCCTCATCCTCGGCCTTTTTAGCCTTCTTCTTACTGGCCTTCTCCGCCTTTTCCTTTTCCTTCTGCACCAAATCGCGGTGACGCTCTACGGGTGCGTCCAGCATCACCAAGTCCAAGACCTGTTGCATGTCCTCGACCAGATGGATTTTCAAGCCGTGCAGAGTCTTGGGCGGGATGTCCTGCAAATCTTTTTCGTTCTGCTTAGGGACGATGATTTGCTTGATTTGGGAGCGATGCGCCGCCAACAATTTCTCTTTGATGCCGCCCACCGGCAGAACGCGCCCACGCAAGGTGATTTCGCCAGTCATAGCGAACGCCGAACGGATTTTGCGCTCGGTGAAGGCCGAGATGATGGCCGAGGCTAATGTGATGCCCGCCGACGGGCCGTCTTTGGGGACAGCGCCTTCTGGGATGTGGACATGCACATCAAACTCCTCAAAATCCTCGTCAGGGAGGTTGAGTTCAGCGGCGCGGCTGCGGGTATACGACATGGCCGCTTGCGCCGATTCCTGCATGACCTCACCGAGGCTGCCGGTCAGCATCAACGTCCCCTTGCCGGGGAGGATGCTGACCTCAATGCTGAGGGTATCACCGCCATTGGGAGTCCACGCCAAGCCGGTCACAAGGCCAATCGAGTCGGCGCGGTTGGTCTGGCCTTCCAAGAACTGCGGCGGCCCCAAGAACTTATGCACCGCATCAGCGCCAATACGCTTGGCTGGTTTCTTGCCTTCCGCCACCTGACGGGCAATTTTGCGGCAGATATTGCCAACCTCACGGTTGAGGTTACGCACGCCGGCCTCGTAGGTATATTCGCGGATGACGGTCTTAACCGCGTCCTCGCCAAATTTGATGCCCTGATCGTCAACGCCGGTGGCCTTGAGCTGCTCAGGAATCAGATATTGGTGGGCGATGGCGGTCTTTTCTTCCTCGGTATAGCCCGGAAACTCAATCACCTCAAGCCGGTCAAGCAAGGCTTCTGGCAACGGCGACAGGTCGTTGGCGGTGGTGATGAAGAACACTTTCGACAGGTCATAGTCCATGTCGAGATAGTGGTCGCTGAAGGCGTTGTTCTGCTCTGGGTCAAGCACCTCTAACAACGCGGATGACGGGTCGCCCCGGAAGTCTTGCCCCAGTTTGTCGATTTCATCCAGCATAAAGACCGGGTTGATCGTCCCCGCCCGCTTCATGGTCTGTAGCACGCGCCCCGGCAGTGCGCCGATATACGTCCGACGGTGGCCGCGAATCTCAGCCTCGTCGCGCAATCCGCCCAAGCTCACGCGGACAAAGTTGCGCCCCAATGCACGGGCGATACTGCGCCCCAAACTGGTCTTGCCCACTCCCGGCGGCCCGACGAAGCACAGAATCGGGGCTTTGGTCTTATCCGCCGCGAGTTTGCGGACGGCGATGTGTTCGAGGATGCGGTCTTTAATCTTCTTCAGGCCGTAGTGGTCTTCATCGAGGATGCGCTCCGCGTCCTTGATGTTCAACATATCGTCGGTTTTTGTCACCCACGGCAACCCGACAATCCAATCAAGGTAGCCCCGGATTATCCCGACTTCAGGAGCCATCGGCGGCATGGCGGCCAAACGACTGAGTTCCTTATTGGCGCGCTCACGCACTTCTGGCGTCAGATTGGCCTCTAACACCTGTTTGCGGATGTCCACCAAATCTTGCGCGAATGGGTCGCCCTCGGCCAATTCGTTCTGAATCACGCGCACTTGCTCACGCAGGAACGCCTCGCGCTGATTCTTGGACATCTCGGACTGAACCTGACCAGCGATGTCCTCGCGCAGTTCCAGCATGTTCAGTTCACGGTTGAGGAAGGCGGCCACCGCACGTAGTCGGGGAATCACCTCACCGATTTCCAGAATCTGCTGGCGCTCTTCCAGCGACAGCGGCAAGGTCGAGGTCACAAAGTCGGCCAACCAACCATAATCAAAAATCGTCCCCGCGAAGTCGAGGACATCATCGCTGATGCCTTCAGTCATCTCGGCGGTGTGGTTGAACATCTCCAGCACGGTACGCGCCAGCATGTCCAATTCATCGCTCTGCGGCTCATCATCCGGCATCACCCGCGCTTCAACAGTGATATACGGGTCTAGTTGGGTGACATTGACAATTTGCACGCGGCGGCGACCTTGCGCCAGCACGGTCTCTGCGCCCTCACGGAATGGGAACGGCGCACGCGACAACGCGAGTTCCGTCCCGATGGTATACAAATCTTTGCCCGACGGATTCTTGATGTCGGCATCGCGCTGCGCCAGACCAATCACCGTGCGTCCGGCTTGAATCGCGGTCTGCACAGCGGCAAGCCCCCGCTTGCTCAGGACCGGGATAGGGGTAATCACATTCGGGTATACGACTGTATCGACCAATGGCACAACAGCCAGCGTAATCAAGCCGCCAGCGTTGGGTTTTGCGCTGCGGATAGAGTCGAAATCGTTCGCGAGGTAGGAATCGTTCACGTTGGGTCTTTCTGCTAGAAAGCCAGCCTGTCGGTTACAGGTGGGGTTTAGAATTGTAGCACAGGCCGAGATTAAGGCGGGATATTAGGCCGGAATTCTAACGTAGATTTGACATTCCAACCTCCAAAGCCCCCTCTCTAAGGGTATTTTAGAGAGGGGGTCGAAGCGGGCGCGATATTTTTGCTATTGCTGCTCGATTTGCCCCGGTGAGGACATCACAATCTTTTTACGCACGCCCGTATTGCTGCTGGATGACGATTTGCCGTCCTCGTAGCGTTGAATCGGGATGACGAACTGGAAGTTAGAGCCGTTGTCTAACTCGCTCTCAACCCAGATGCGCCCGCCATGGCCTTCAACGATACGCTGCGTAATCATCATGCCCAAGCCTGTGCCTTTTTGAGCGCGGGCGCGGCTGTCATCACTGCGGAAGTAGTCCTCACGGAAAATACGCTTGAGGTCTGTCGGACTCATGCCGATGCCGCTGTCTAGCACGCTGACATACATGCACGGCCCCAAATCCACCCCGCTGGGCAGCCGGTAGGTGGTGTGGACATCCACCGTCAGGGTGATATTCGTCCCCTGCGGGCTGTACTTGTGCGCGTTGCTGACCAGATTGGTCAACACTTGCGCCAATTTTTTGTGATCGCCATAAATGGTCGGCAGACGCTCTGGCACATGTTGGATGATGGTCTGCTCTTTTTGCTCCAACATCTGCACGAACGGCGCGATGGTGTCCTCGATGACGGTATGGAATTGCAGCGGCTCTGTGGCGATTTTGAGCTTACCGGCGTCGCTGGCCGCAATGTCGCGCAGGTCGTCAATGATGGCTTGCATCCGTTCAGCATTAGACCGGATGACGCCCAAGAACTGCGTGCGTTGGTCGCTAGAAATCACGGCGGCCATGCGCGGGTTGAGTAGCGTATCGCTGAAGCCCTTAATCGAAGTCAGCGGATTTTTGAGTTCATGGGCGGCGAAAGCCACAAATTCACTCTTATTTTCCGCCGCACGCACGATGCGCTCATACAGTTGGGCGTTCGCCAGCGCGATGCTGGCGCGTTCGGCCAAGCGCTTGACGAATTCCATATCAATCAACGAGAACGGAATCTCACGGTTGGTTTCCAAGACCAGTAGGGCGATGATTTCGTCGCCGGACATCATCGGAAGAGTCATCTGGCTAATCGACCCCGCCAAACTGGGCGAGTAATCTGGGTCATAGCGCAAGTCAGCGAGGTCTTCAATGCCGGTACGCAAAACGCGCCGCACAATGCCTTTATGTAGCGGCCAGACTCCGCCGTCCGCGCCTGCGGGGTATTCCTCTGGCGCATAGCCTTGAATCGCCAGCACGCGCATGGTCAGGTTAGACAGATTGACCTCGCCCATCACGGCGGCTGGGGAGTTGGTGGCTTGTATCGCCCATTTCAGGGTGATACGCCCGACCTCACGCTGGTCAAGCGCCCGCGCCAATTCGCGGTCAATCAGTTCCAGCGTCTGGAGTTCCTCTAGGCGCTGGTTGAGGGCGCTGCCGGTCATGGCGAACAGTCGTGCGTTTTCGATGGCGACAGCTGCTTGACTGGCGAACGTCGTCAACAAACCGACCTCTTCCTCACGGAAGGCCGTCCCGTCGTGCTTATTCAGCACTTCCAATACGCCGACGATACGGTCTTTGGCGACCAGCGGCACGGCCAAAATCGACTGGGTGCGGAAATTGCCTTTGACGATTTCGCCCTGCCAGCGATGGTCGTTCTGGGTCTGGTTGCTGATTTGTGGGCGTCCGGTGCGGGTCACTTCACCGATGAGGCCGCGCCCTTTCGGGACGCGCTGCCCCATCAACTCGCCACTCGCCCCACCAATCACGGCGCGGAAAATCATATCGCCGCTCTCGTCGTCGTCTGCCAAGAGCAGTGACCCGGCTTCGGCGTTCAAAATTGAGACCGCGCTCTTGGTAATCAGGTCGAGTAGCGCGTCTACGTCGGCGGTTTCTGCCGCGACCAGCTTTTGGCTGATGTCGTTGAGCGCCCCAAGCTGACGTGCGCGGCGGTTCACTTCATCGAACAACTGCGCCTTTTCCAATGCGGTAGCCGTCAGCGCCGCTAAGTTGTTGAATGTAACAAGTTCTTCCGGCGTATAGGGGTGCATATCGCGCTTGCCAATCGCAAACACCCCCAGCCGGTGGGTCTGAGCAATCAAAGGGACGGCGATGAACGGGTGGATGTGTTCGCTGTCATACAGGTTCAGGAAGTTGGTATCCTGCTTCTGACGTGCATAGTCCTCGATTTGGCGGGTCTGACCGGTGCGGATGATTTGGCTATACAAGTCGTTGCCCAACGGCCAGCGCGAGTTCTCGCGGTCATTGTAGCGCTCATCTTCCTCAAGGAAGAAGCCAAAATACAACTGATCGTATTCGTTGTCAAAGAACACAATGTACTGATAATCGGCGTCCAGAAGGCGTTTGGTCTGCGCGCTGACCAGTTCCAACAGGTCATCTAACGTGTTGGTATAGTTGGCGGCCTGACCGACTTGTGATAGCACGTTGAGTTCGCGCAGACGCTGTTCTAGCGACTCGACGACCAATGAACGCTCTAAGGCCACCGAAAGTTGACTGGTCAAGGCATTGACGAAACGAATTTCCTCAAACGTATATCCCTCACGGCCAGACGGACGCCCCAACAGCGCAAAGCCGGTCAATTGCTCGGAGGTCGTCATGGTCGTGATCAGGGTCGGGCGCAGTGTTTCTAGGCGGGCGCGTTCCGCTATCAGCGAAACGGGGAACGGCGTGCCGGGGATGAACACTACCGGGGCGCTAGTCGCACGCAGCGCCGTCACAATCGGGCTGTCGGCTGGGAAACGAATGTCTGTCCCTTCGGCCACATAATCGCCGCCACGCGAACGCTGCAAAAAGACCAACAAATGTTGCGGGTGGATTCCCTGATTCAGCGAGGTCGTAAACGCCTTCAGCGCCTCATCCGCATCTTCTAAGTCTTCCAACGACTGGCTGAAATCTTCTACCACATGACTCAATTGACGCCGCTGGCGGAAATAGATGCGGTCAATACGCCCCTGTAAACCAGAGCGTATCGGTAAGAACAGAATCGACATGCCGAACAAGGTCAATGCAATCAACAGGGGGTTATTCGGGGCAAAAGTGGTGGCGATTAAGCCGCCGCCCAGCGTCAGTAAGAAATACCCAACCACCACGCCAATCATCAAGACGCCATAGGTCAGGGATTGGCTGAACATGGCATCAGAATCCGGCGCACGCTCACGCAGCAGGATAAACGTTATGCTCAAGACCACGGTCAATAAGAACGGCATTGACGCTTCAAAGGTAGTCGAAATCGCGTACTCTGGGCCGAGGGAGCGTAGGAAGATGTTCAAAAACCACAACAGGCCGGGTGTTGAGGCCAACAACAGGCTGGCAATCATGACACCAGCTTGGTCACGGTTCATACGGGTGGCGGCCAAACGGCGCTGATTCACCAAGAGCGCAATCAACGCGACCAACCCTATCAACGCCGCGCCCACGGCGGTCACTTGCGTCTGGGTGAAATCATACGGGGTCGGCGGCACAATCGCATACCGAGCGGCAAACAGGCCAACCAGTCCGCTGGCGACCAATGGCAGCCATGTGATGGCGGGGAAACGATAATACAATGGCAATCGGGCGGGGAAAATCAGGCCAAATCGGATGGTGACTCCGCCGAGCAAGCTCACCCCTATCGCCCAAACCGAGGTCAAGACTCCCCCTAACGTGGTTTCAAACAAGCCAGCCATAAATAAGCCCAGCAACGCACACATGACCGCGCCGGTCAGTGCAGCAGAGGCATAGCCACGGTACAGCAGAATCAAATAACCAGCCGCCAGCGCAATTGCGCCCGATACCCACGGTATGACGAAAAACACCAGCACATCTTCCGTCGGGACGCTTGACATCCGGTAAGTAGCATAGGCCAACCCCCAATCGGGGCGTTCTACCTTCACCGTGACCACATCCCCCACCTGAGATGCCGCGATAAAGGCGTCTATAGAGGCTTTTGCGGCGGCGTAATTACTCGGATCATCACTCAATGGGATGTTATTGATTGCGACAATGCGATCCAGTCGCCGCAAGCGCCCTTGCTCAAGCCCCTGCCACTTGGTCGCGGAAGTCGGGTTTGTGCCAAGGACAACTTGAGTCGGACTCATCATCACGCCAAAAAATGGCCGTGAGAAAAAGGTAATGGCATTGATGGCGAACACGACCAATAAAACGGTAACAGTGACCAAAACGGTCACTGCCCCCCAATAAGAGACTTGTTCCTTACGGGTAACGGGGCGCGTGCTTGCGCCCCCAAAGGTCGGAATCCACCGTCGTGCGGATACTGCGCCCATCGTTTCTGGTTCTCCGCTTTTATCCCAAATGAAGGGGAAGAATGGTCAGATTATAGATAACTGATTGAACCCTACACACTAGGGTTGTTTCATTGTAACATGCCCCGCCCACTTTGCACCCACTTTTAAGCATTGTGTCAGGCAATTTTTACAACTGTGATGCGCGATGAGAAGATATTCCCTGATGAAAGGACTTCACCATGACGGCTTCACCGATTCCACCATTACGCCGAATCCTCGTTATCGGCACGACAGGCGTGGGCAAAACCACCCTCGCCAAGCAAATCGCCCAGAAATACGGTCACACCCATATTGAGGCGGACGCGATGCGATTCTTACCCGGTTGGCAAGTGCGCCCCCCTGAAGAATTTCGCGCATTGGCAGGCGAAAAAACCCAAGACGAACGGTGGGTGATGGACGGAAATTATAGCGTACTGCGTGATATTGTCTGGCCGCGTGCCGATACCGCGATTTGGCTAGATTATCCTTTCCACATCAACCTGTGGCGGCTGACTCGGCGCACCTTCAAACGCGCATGGACTCAGGAAAACCTATGGGGGACAGGCAACCATGAGAGCTTCCGCCAACAATTCCAATTCAATGATGAATCGTTGTTCTATTGGTTCTTCAAAACCTATTGGAAGCGCAAAAAGGATACGCCGACGTTGTTCGCGCAGTATTCACACCTCCATGTCATCCGATTCACCCACCCGCGCCAGACCGGGGCGTGGCTGGCATCGAGTGATTAGTTTTTATCGGGCGGGCGTGTTACCATCGGGATTCTAAAACATGATATAGGTTAATTAGAGTCCAAATGACGCCTCCAAAAAATAAACGTTGGGTTATCGCCCCAGAAGCGCCTATCGGCTTATTGCGCCAGTACAGCGGGATACACCGCTTATTGGCGCAAGTGTTATATAACCGGGGCATGACCACGCCCGACACCGCCCGCGCCTTCCTGAACAGCCGCGAAATCAACCACGATCCGATGAGTATGCCCGATATGGACAAGGCTGTCAGGCGATTGCGCCAAGCCGTAACCGGAAACGAACCTATCGTCGTGTATGGCGACTTCGATGCTGATGGTGTGACTTCTACGACCTTGATGGTTGAGGGATTACGCGGCTTGGGCGCAAAGAATGTCCGCGCCTATATCCCCAACCGAGTTGATGAGGGCTACGGCCTCAATATCAGTGCCATCGACCTCTTAAAAGACGATAAATGCAAATTAATTGTCACCGTAGACTGCGGAATCAGGTCGATGGACGAAATCGCTCATGCGCGCAAGAACGGCGTGGATGTGATCGTCACCGACCACCACTCGCTAGGGGCGGAACTACCAGATGCCTACGCTGTCATCAACTGTAAACGGGTTGGGTATACCGAGGATATGCTGGCCGGGGTTGGCGTGGCCTATAAGGTCATCCAAGCGCTCCGATTCGTCACTCTCGCAAACGCCCGTAAAAATACAAAGGAAAAAGATGACGCTGAGGCTTTCGACCTCAGCGACTTGCTCGACCTTGTGGCGATTGGTACGGTGGCCGACCTGATGCCGCTGGATAGGCCAGAGAATCGCTCGCTCGTCCAGCGCGGTCTCGAAATCTTGCGCCGCGCCCACCGTCCCGGAATCCGCGCCCTTTTAGACGTTTCGAACGTCGTCCCATCTGAAGTCAGCACTGGGACAATCGGATTCGCGCTCGGCCCGCGCATCAACGCCGCCGGACGCCTAGAGAGCGCGATGATTGCCTATGAACTGCTGTCCGCCACCACCATAGACGTCGCGATACCGTTAGCCAATCAGCTACAAGGCCTTAACCTATTACGCCAAGAGAAAACCCGCGCCGCCCAAGACCTGATACGCGGTGAACTGGGCGACTTGACCGACCAATCCTTGATTTTCACCGGACATCATGCGTTGGAATCCGGAATCGTCGGGCTGGTGGCTGGGCGCTTGGTCGAAGAATATTATATGCCATCGGTGGTGATGGAACACGGTCCAGAGGAAAGTCGCGCCTCGTGCCGCAGCATCCCACAGTTTGACATCACCCGCGCCCTTGACCAGTGCGCCGACTTATTGGTGCGGCACGGCGGCCACGCCCTCGCAGCCGGATTCACCGTCCGCAAGGAGAATATCCCCGCCCTACGTGACCGGTTGGTTGGGTTGGCGCAAGACGCGCTCCGCGGACATGATGTCAGCCCGACGCTAGAACTTGACGCTGCGCTCAACGTCCACGAGATCAACGAGGAATTGGTCGAGGAACTCGCCAAGCTAGAACCCACAGGCAACGCTAACCGCCAGCCGGTTTTCATGATTCACCGCGCCCGAATCCTCGAAGCGCGTAACGTCGGCAAAGAGGACAAGCACCTCAAGCTTAGGGTCGCCCGCGCCGGTCAGCCCGCGCTGGATGCGATTGGCTTCAACCTCGGTCATTGGATTAATCGGCTGGGCGAAGAAGTCGATTTGGCCTTCACGCTCGAAATCAACGAGTGGAAGGAACGCCGTAGCGTCCAACTGCGCCTAGAGGACATCCGCCACGCGGAACGATAAATTTTTTATACGGACAACGCTGGCATTGTCCCTACGAAAAAAACGCGATTGCGTCGTTCATAGGGAGACGGCAATGCCGTGTCCGCTATCGCCTATCACCTATCATTTGATTCTTTCAGACGAAAATCACCCGCTTTTCGGTTTAATCGTCCCGCAGTCTGGGTTATCGAAAATCATCCCGACTTTGAACTCGAAGGCCTGTTCGATGGTGGCCGCGTCCCACATCGCAAACGGCACATCGCACGAATATTTCTTCTCGCCCGCGCTGAGGTTGAAAATGTATTTCTCGTTGCGCCCCGATTCGCGCTCACAGCCGAGGCTTGAGCCTGTCCCGACGCATTTCAGGTTAGCATTCGGCCACGCCAACGTTTTACTCTTATCCCCGGTGGCCGTGGCCGTGCGCCCCGTCGTCCAACGATTGACCGTATAGCCGCACATATAATCGTAAACCGGTTCATCACGGTACTTGGGCGAACACACCCGCTGCTGCCGAAATGTCCCGTCGCCTTGGTCTACTTGTTGTGAGGAACACGTTTCACCGTCAGGCACGCTACGCGATCCGACCTGCTCGTAGTTCCGGCTGACGCCATAGGCATCTCCCGGCATCGCGCTACACAGGCTACGCATGGCACGGCGCTGAATTGGTCAATGCTGATATTGCGCTCCCACTCGAACGATTCAACCGTCCCCACCGTATCGCGCTTGGCGAATATGGCGAATAGGATGAACCCGACGACCAAAACACCGACGCCAATCAGGGCATACCCCCAAACTGGAAGCCCTTTTTTCGCCGCAGGGGGCGCGGTCAGGCCGCGTGCCTCTGCGACTTGTCGGGCGTCGCGGTCTTCTCGCAGAAAGTTGACGCCCAACTCACCGGCTCGGTTGGCGAGTTTCTTGATTTTGGCCGCCTCGGTCTGGGGAGAGCCGCAGCGTGTACAAAACTCAACGTTAGCCGCCATCAGAGAACCGCAGGCCGGACAAATTTTGTCCTCACCCACGAAAACGTGGTCTTTGACCGCTATCTTTTCCTCATCAGAGGGGAAATAGCGCCATTCTGGGTCTTGAGTCGCGCCGCATGTCGGGCAGAATTTCTGCGTTTTGCCCAACAATTTTTCCGTGCCGCAGAACTTACAGTCCCACAGCATCTCATAAACGCCGTCCTCGTAAATGTTGCCTTGTTCATCCGCCATGATAGTGAGCGCCTACCATTCTTCAGTCAGTTCAAATTCACGTTCATCTTTGCGCGGGTAGAAGCGCTTATGGACATCGCCAAACTTCACCGTATGGTGGTCGCTCTCCTCATAGCCCACGCTGCGCGTAATCACGCGGCGCTGCGGCCCTGCGATGAGTACCACGTCAGACTCAATCATGCGTCCGGGGAATACGATCATCCCCGACCCGATGCGGCAGTTATGCCCGACGGCGCTGCCCAACACAATCTGACCCACCGACTGCAATTCGCCTTCGATGTTGGCGGCACGCATCGGCTTCTGAGCAATCAGGTTGAAGTCTGTGAAGGTGCTGCCCGCGCCGACAAAGCTATTGCGGCCAATCACGCACATCTGTAGACAAGTATTTTGGGCGATGATGCTGTTTTCCATCACCTGAGTCAGGTACAGCGAGGCGCGGAATGGGAGGAAGCAGTTATTGCCGATGCTACACATCATGAGCGTGCAACCGGCGTCAATGGTCACATTGTCGCCAATCGTACAGTTGTCGAGGATGACGCCCGCGCCAATCGCGCAGTTGTCGCCGATGGTGGCCGGCCCTCGGATGATGGCGCTGGGGTCAATGTCACAATTTTTGCCGATTTTGACCGCCCCAGACGCGCTCAGAAGCTGTTTCTGGTCGATGACCGCCCGCCACAACATTTTCAAGCGTTCGGTCACGCTCTCGCTGATGGTCTTATCCAAGCGTGAGGCGCGGGCGAAGTTGGTGAAGATGATGCTGGCGAAATAGATATGCACCCAACTCTCAATCGACATGACCGAGCGCGTCGGCGCATAGTGGGTCAAGTCGCCTTGCTTCATCGTCATAAAATCCGGCACGGTATAGAAGCCGATTTCGCGGGCATCGCTGGGGACGACGACTGGCGTGATTTCCGGCGAATACCCGTTGGGGAAGTACCACAAATCGCACAGGAACAAAATGCTACGACTGGCTGGGTCAAGCGTGACCTCGAAGCCTTTGGTCAGCGGCACGGTATAAGTATGGAACGCCTTGTCACTGGCGGGGAATGCCGCCCGACACGCCTTGCCGGTCTTGCGTGCCTGCTGGACGAAATACGCCAAAAACTCTTTGTCAAACCACAGGCTATCGCGGTAAACCACGGACTCGCCTTTGACTTGTTGCAAATCCTCACGCCCGCGCAAGGTTGGCCCCAAGATGACCTGCGTTCCCATCACCTGTGTCACCACATTTTCGAGGTGGATTTTCAGGGGTTCGACGCCAATCGTCAACTGACTGGCCGGTTCATTGAACGGCGGCACATGGCGCGTATCTTCGATGATATAACGGTACATCGGCATCTTCTGCCCTCCTATCAACGGCCAAACGCCATTTGGATGATGCCCTAGCGACCCTCAGCAGACGAATAGAACAGACAAGGGCGGAGGTATAACGCCCTACTACTTTTACTCATCACCCATCACTCTCTAGTATAGCCTGTTGGGCAAAAGCATGTATGCCGCCGTGTTGGTTTTTGGTTATTTTGGTGCAATGGGGACTTCGCCAGTATTGCCGCTGGGTGTGTTCAGAAAATGACGTAACACCCCGTGGAAACGCTCTGGTTCATCCATCATGACGAAGTGACCGGAGTTGGCGAACCATGCGATTTGACTGTTCGGGGCGTGTTGCTGCAAGACTTTGGCCTGATTCGGGTTGACGATTTTATCCTTGGGGCCGTAAATGCCCAAAATCGGGGCTTTCAGCCCGCCAATCTGACCGCGTAGATCGGCTTGGCGTAGCGTCGCAATCGACATGAAGAACGCCTCAGCCCCGATTTTCGACACATCCGAAACCATCATATCGCTCATTGCCTTGCCATCGTTAGCAATCCAATAGGCATAATATTTCAAGAACAGCAGCAGGAGCGATGGGAATTTCCACATCACCCGCGCCGCCCAGTCATACCCGCTGAGTTTGAGCAGCGGCGCGAGCGATGACCCGACAATCGGCGAGCCAATCACACAGACCTTAACCACTTGCTCAGGCCGTGCAGCCGCCACCGCCAACGACACCGTGCCGCCCATCGAATGGCCGACCAGCGCCGCCTTCTGGATGCCCTGCCTGTCCATGAATTGGCTGACCGAGGCGGTATATTGGTCAACGGTGAAGCGTTGGGCGCGGTCACGGCTCTCGCCGAATCCCAAGTGATCGAGCGCATAGAATCGGAATTCGTTGGACAGTTCTTCCAACGTCCGCCGCCATAACGCCCACGAGCCGAGCCACCCGTGCAAGAGCAGCACGGGACGGCCTCGGCCTAATGTCTCATAATGGATATTGCCTTGATCGGTGACGAGGGTTGGCACAGGCGTCTTTCTCGACGTGGGGAAGAATTATTCTTCCATTTCTTCAAGGATAGCGTAAAGCAGTTCTAGAAGCACATCGCGGACGCTGGTACGGTCACGCGCTACGCAGCGCAGCAGTTTCACTTCCGGGTCAATCCGCAACGCAATCCGCAAGTCGTCTGGCGACCAAGCATCGGGGTGGTCTTGCTTGTTGGCAGCCACCACATACGGCGTCGGCGCATAGGCGCGGAAGGTCTCTAAAATACTCTTGGCCTCGCGGAAGGTTTCCGGCTTGCTGCTGTCCACCATGACGATGAACCCCAACATACCTTCCGCCAAGATTTCCCACATGAAGTCAAAGCGTCGCTGTCCGGGCGTGCCGAACAGGTAAAGCACCAAATCATCGTCAACGGTGATGCGACCAAAGTCCATCGCTACCGTCGTCGCGCCCTTTTCACGGCGTTCCGCTTCTGTCGTGACCTCGCGCTCAGTCGAGACCACATCGATCTCGCTGATTGAGCGGATAAACTCGGTCTTGCCAGAACTGTATGGCCCCGTGATGACCATTTTGACTGTCTGCATCGTGCCAGCCCATGCTTTCTGATAAGTTGCCGATCCGTGCGCGCAGATAGATATACCTTAAAACGCGCAATATAAAACTTAACTGAGTGTAACGCGGCTTACCCTGTAGGACAATAGAGGTCTTACAGAGATTTGAGTTTGTCTATCAGGCGATTGACCACCTGACGCTGTACGGGCTGCTGTGCCGGCTTGGGCTTATCGCCGCGCATGATGGGCTTAGGAGCCGTCGTCGGGCGCATGATCTCGACCAAACCCGCTTGCTCTAACCCATATACAATACGACGGATTTCTGTTTCCGCCATGTTATTGGCTTTAGCAATTTGACGGATGGTGTTCTTGGGGTTGACGAACTGCACCACCCGCCATTCCTCGACGCTGAGATGGACGCCAGCGTATTTCTCTTTGGGGTTCTCTGGGAAGCGCAGACACAAATCGAGGTTGTCGATATGCTTGGAGATTTCGTCCAACTCTTTTAAGCGCCGAGAGCCTTCGATAATCACGTTTTGGAGGTCAATCGGGACGAGGATACGGTCAGCCGCATCGACGTTCACATTTTCCTCAAAACGGAACGGTTCACGGTTCCAAACCATCACGCTATACACGATGTCGAGGATGTACTGCTGGACGCAAGTCACGATGTCATTGCGGTTGACGTAATTCGCCCCAATCAGGCGCATGGCGAGGGCTTTATCGCCCGTACCTTTGGCGCGTTCCCGCAAAACTTTGGCTTGGTTCTCGTTCAGCTTGCCGCCTTTATTCAGGACGGCGATCAGGTCACTCAGTTGACCGACTGCCGAGGCATACACCAGCTTACCGCCCTTAAACAAGACTTGGGCGCGTTCTTTTCCCGGCTGGAGTTTGTCGTTGCCATTAGCATCTTTATCGCCAGTAGGAACGCCCTCGAAGATGCGGAGGACGCCCGTTCGGCCCGACAGATTGATTAGGTTGAGTAGTTGTGTCGTGCTGAAATCGCGCAGATTGCCTTGGATGGGCATCCGATTACCCTCATTTCAAGTTGGCAGGAGCCGTGTCGTTCATCCCTACGGTGAGGTCTTTAGCAAATTATAGTATGTGCCTTAACTGAACGTCAACTTTTTGAAATTAACACATCTGCATCTGAACCGCAAATTGGGGGTTTTGAGGCAAAATCCGCCCATCACCATTTGAGATGTTCGCCGCCGTTGACCAGCAACATCGCGCCTGTGATGAAATCTTCTGCCACCAGAAAGGCCACCGCCCGCGCCACATCTTCCGCCGCGCCCGCCCGCCCAACCAGAGTCAAATCCTCACCAATCTGTTTCCAACGGGCATCCGGCATCCCACTGGGCGCAAGCACCGGCCCCGGCATCACGGCATTGACGCGGATATGGGGCGCGTAATTGACCGCCGCCGTCTGCGTCAACATCCCCAGCGCCGACTTGCTAATCCCATGCGCCGCCCGCGCCGCCCACGGGCGCGTGACGCCCACATCGCAGATATTGACGATGCTACCGCCCTCTGGCGTATTCTGGCGCATCAGACGCGCCGCTGCTTGGATACACAGAAAAGGCGCGGTCAGGTTGACATCCAGCGTATTCTGCCACGTCTCCAGAGGGGTCTGATCCAATGTGCCAGCGGGGAATACCGACGCGCTGTTGACCAAGACATCCACCCGCCCGAAATGGCGCATCGTGGCCTCGAATAAGGCGTCTACGCCGGCTTGGGTGCTGATGTCGGCCTGATAGGCTTCCGAACGCACGCCCAGCGCCCGAATCTCGGCCAGCGCCGCGTCCGGCGACGTGCTGTTATGGTGGATGAGGATGTGCATTTGGTGATGCCGCGCCAATTCCAGCGCGATGGCCTTCCCTACCCTGTGCGCCGCGCCGGTTACAACCGCGACCTTGCCGGTTAAATCAAGCTGCATAACCCCTCCAAAACAAAAGGGGCATGGCACGCCATACCCCTTATTAAGATTCATCACGGGTGCTAGTAGGCTGCGCCGTAGGGCATCACCAACAGGAACATCAACGATAGGGAGATGATGAATACTGGCACCAACAGCACCAACGTGAACACTTTGCTGTCAGACTTGAGGTGCATATAGTACATCACAACCAGAATGGACTTGGCAATCGCAAACGCCAACAACACGACCACCTTCACCCAACTGGTGAAGATTTCCGCGATGATGATTTCGGAGACGGTCAGCACCGCCAAGATACCGAAAATGACGGTATACAGCGGGTATGGCAGCGTGCGCCCAAACAGAGTAGTCGTCTCGGCGAAAATCTCGGCTTGGTGCGAGTCGTGATGCGCGTCAGTGGGCGCGGCGTCGGATGTGGTATTGTGGTCGCTCATATCGTCACCCCTCGTTAGACCAGATAGAACAGCGTGAAGATGAGAATCCACACCACATCGACAAAGTGCCAGTACAAGCCAAACACTTCGACGCCGGTATAGCGCTTGCTGCTGAACTCGCCACGTTGTGCGCGACGCATCACCAGCCAGCACCAGAACACGCCGACGAGGACGTGGATGCCGTGGAAGAAGGTCGCGCTATAGAACCGCACGCCCAACCCGGCAAACTCAGGGGTGCTGCCCGCAAAATCTAGTGTGATGCCGTGATGGGCAAGCTGCGTATACTCGTAATATTGCAACCCCATGAACACGACGCCAAGCAGGATGGTGATGGTGAACCACTTTTGCAGTCCCGCCACATTGTCGCGTTGAATCTCGCGCAGACCCATGACCATCGCCCATGAACTGGTCAACAGCAGGAAGGTATTGCCCGAAACAATCGCCTTGCCCAACAAGCCGCTGGCGTTGTGGAACGCCTTAACCATCTCTGGGTTCTGGACGCGCCATATCACAAAGCCGCCAATGAGGATGCCGAACAAGAGGATTTCGCTGCCGAGGTACAGCCACATCGCAAACTTATAATTGTCGTGGCGGGTGGCTTCTTCTCTGGGCGATAGGAGCGCCGGTTGTTTCGATTCGTGCAGGGTAATATCACTCATCTCATGCACCTACTTCTGACCCAAGAACGCGGGCAGTCCGCGTAGAACTTTCGCCGTCCAACGCGCCACACGACCAACCGCCCATAGCACCTGTCTGGTATAAAAAATCAGGATAGGCAGTAGGATAGCGTTGCTTATGGAGAGCATTTCACGCATCGGTGAGGTCTTGATGATCCAACCGATTAAGGCCTCGTAAAACAGCCATAACAACACCAAACCAGTGATAATCGCAATAACGAGCTTACGCCGGTTAAACGATGGTTGAGCGACAGCGACAGCTTCGCCGCCCTCACCCGCAGTCAACAGGCCAGCGTTAGAACTGGCGGGTAGCACGTTCAGCGGTTGATTGCCCTCAGCCTTGACCGTCTTAATCCCAACCGTCAGGCCGAGCAACGCCTTAGAGAACAGCCACGACGCCCCGAATAGCGAAATCATCGTAAAGACGACGAATACGACGAACACCACGATCTTGCTAACCACCAGAACGTCCCCACCGGGGATTTCCATAGCGAAGTAGCCATTGGTGTTGGCGTTGGCAGCTGCATCGGTGCTGAGGGTATAGCCGAGGCCGCCCGGTAGCGCTGCAAAGGCGAACGCCCCGATTGCCACAACCGATACCCAGAAGGCAATCGACCAGATTTGTTCCTGCAAAATGCCCACAGGGGTCAGGTCATCGTGATGATGCTCTTCGACGGGGAGTTCGTTGCCAAACTCATCGTCTTCCGGCTCGTGAACTTCGTGCGCGGCCATCTTGCCAGACAGCGCACCAATCCCCCACAGGAAGAAGATGGCAGCAAACAGCCCGCCTATCGTCAAACCGAGTTGTGCGCTCCACAGCTCGTCCATTTGTTGAAGGCCACGGAGCAGCACCACAAATGCTGCCCCAAGCACAAACCCAATGATACCCATCGGGATTGCGCGGGTCATGCTGTAACCCATAAGCAACGCCCCCTTAGTTGAACCTCAAAGCCAATACAACACTAGGTAAAACAACATCCACGCGATGACCACGAAATACCAGAGTTTCGCGCCGGCCTCGACAGACCATAATTTGCGCCCGTCCAGAGTCGTCTGCGCCATCCCGCGATAGACGTTCCACATATAAACCCCGATGATGAGCGCGTGCAGCCCGTGAAATGCGGTCATCACGCGGAACATCGAGTTATACTGCGTCAAGACACTCATCATCTCGACGCCATTTGCCAGCCGGATGCGTGCTTCCGGCGCGGGTGTCAGTGTCAGCCACTCAAAGGCCATCACCGCCACGAACGCCACACCCAACCCCAGCGCTACGCGCCATTGTACCAAAAAGCCCCGTACATCGTCACGTTTTAGCGCCCGAAAAGCACGCCTTGCAAAGACGGCGCTCACGATTAACCCTATCGTCGCAATGGTCGGCAATATAGGTTCGAGCTTCTCAACCCCCGCTGGCGGCCAAGCTGGGGACGATGAGCGAATCTGCAAATTGGCGATAATCAACGCCACAAACGTAAAAATCCACGAGCCTTGAAACAGGTTGACGCCGGTACGCGCATTCTTCAGGCGGAGTTCTTCCTGACGTTGGCGCTGGCGTTCAAAATCGAAAGTCTCGCTATAACGACTGTGCTGCATACGATAAAACCTCTGGATTTATAGGGGCATGGCGCGCCATACCCCTACCATAACCCTCTTTAGTCGCCGGTCATCGGCTCAGACGAGTTGCCGCCATCGCCGGTCTTACCCAACAAGTTTGCCGGGGTCAAGCGCTTTTCCATCTCATCCAGATAGACGCGACTGGCCTCTGTACCGTAGCCATACGGGTCTTCAAACGGCACGACTTCACCCTTGAAGTTGTACGACGGCGGCGGTGAACTGGTCTGCCATTCTAACGTCAAAGCACGCCACGGGTTCGGTCCCGCAATCTTGCCGTGGTTCATCGACCACCACATATTGAACAAGATGATGAAGGTGCTAATCCCCAGCACGAACGCGCTGATGCTGATGATGATGTTCATCGTCTGGAATTCCGGCGCATATTCAGCGACGCGACGCGGCATCCCCTGCATCCCGACGATATGCTGCGGGAAGAAGGTGAGGAAGAACGACACGTAAGTGACGTAGAAGTGGATTTTGCCGAGGCGCTCATCCAACATGCGCCCCGTAACCTTCGGGAACCAGTGGTAAATCGACGAGTAGATGGCGAACACCGAACCGCCGAACAGCACGAAATGGAAATGGCTGACGACGAAGTAGGTGTCATGCATGTGGATGTCTAGCGGGATAGCGCCCAACATCATGCCCGTGATACCGCCGATAACGAATTGACTCAGGAAGCCCACCGAGAACAGCATCGCGCTGTTGAAGCGGATTTTTCCGCCCCACATGGTCGCAAGCCAGCTGAAAATCTTGATGCCGGTTGGTATGGCGATGATGAACGATGTCACCATGAACGGGATACGCAGTGAGGGTGACAGGCTGGTGAACATATGATGCGCCCAGACCGTGAAACCGACCAGCGCAATCCCCATGCTGCTGAAGGCAATCGCCTTATAGCCAAAAATCGGCTTGCGGCTGTGAACCGAGATGACCTCGCTCAAGACGCCCATCCCCGGCAGCACCATGACGTATACGGCGGGGTGGCTGTAGAACCAGAAGATATTCTGCCAAACCAGCACATCGCCGCCGCGAGACGGGTCGAAGAAGGCCGTCCCAGCCACGCGGTCTAACAA
>Ga0163154_10003682_pt1 | contig 20944 bp, 17 predicted proteins | sample OliLakLV19MP9P1_FD_148649 | JGI IMG/M metagenome (GOLD analysis project Ga0163154, IMG submission 148649) | Freshwater microbial mat bacterial communities from Lake Vanda, McMurdo Dry Valleys, Antarctica - Oligotrophic Lake LV.19.MP9.P1 | ecosystem: Environmental > Aquatic > Freshwater > Lake >...
GTGACGTTCATTCTCGACGGCGAGCTGGGCCATTACGATTCCGGCGGCCACGAAAGCGTCATTCGCGCGGGCGGCGTCCAATGGATGACGGCGGGCTCTGGCTTGATCCATGCGGAGCTGTCGCCGCCTGCGTTCAAGCGCGACGGCGGGCCGATGGAGATCTTGCAGCTCTGGGTCAATCTGCCGTCGCGCCTGAAGATGACCAAGCCCGCCTATGCCGGCGTGCAGCGCGAAGATATTCCAGCGTTGGCGATTGAGCTGGGCGTTACGCTGAATCTCATCGCCGGCGCCTATGGCGAGGTCGAAGGCCCGGTCGAGACGCTCACGCATCATTTCATGTCGACGTTGGAGCTAGAGCCGGGCGCTCATACAGTGCTGCCGGCGCCGTCGGGACGCCGTGTTTTCTTTTATGTCGTCCGTGGCCGCGTTCGCGTGAGCGGGCAGGAGGTCGAGCCGTGGCGGCTGGTTGAGTTTAACGCTGACGGTGATTGCATCCGCATTGACGCGATCGACGACGCGTTCGTCCTGTTCGGCCACGGCGCGCCGCTCAATGAGCCCGTCGTGGCGCATGGCCCGTTCGTGATGAACACGCGCGAAGAGATCGTCGCCGCGATCCAGGATTATCAAGCCGGCAAATTCGGCCCGCCGCCGCGGGTGAGCTAGCGCGCCTTCGGCGGCAGCGGCGTCACGGCGCCGGCCCGGTAAAGATCAATCGTCCAGGCAATCTGCTTGGCGCGCCAGTTGCCGCAGAAATAGATGATCGGAAACACTAAAGATCCAATGAGCAGAATGGCCATCGCAGTCATGTACTCAGTAACAAAGGCGTTCAGGGCCTCCGGCGCCGCATCGGACAGCATCGCCGCCATCGCGAGCGGCAGGGATACATAGCTCAAGAAAACGGCCTTGAAGATGTCGCTCGAGCGCTGCTCGTTCACGCGCGCCAAAATTGCCAGCGCATCAAGCGCCTCCGGAGACGCGCCATCGAGCGTCTGCACCGCTCGGCGAGTGTGTTTGCTTTCGACCATCATGGTTGTGATGTCCGCGCCAATCAATCGCCAGGCATTGACGTCGAAGAACATGTCGATGGCGAAGCGCCAGAGCGGAAAGTGCTTGGCGACGCCTTTCCAGCGCTGCTGGATATCGGTGGGGTCGGCGCTCATGAGTGGGCGAAGATGTCGGTCTCTTCCCAGCCGGCGAGATCGAGCGCGGCGCGGGTCGGCAGGAAGTCGAAGCACGATTGCGCCACTTCCACGCGGCCCTCGCGCACCAGCATCGCGTCGAGCCGCTCTTTCAGCGCATGCAGGTGCAGCACGTCGGAGGCGGCGTAGGCGAGTTGCGCGTCGGAGAGCTCGGGCGCGCCCCAATCGCTCGACTGCTGATCCTTTGAAATGTCGCGGCCGAGCACTTCCTTGGTGAGGTCCTTCAGGCCGTGACGGTCGGTATAGGTGCGCACCAATTTGGAAGCGATCTTGGTGCAATAGATCGGCGCCGCGATCACCGAGAGGTCGCGCATGAACATGGCGACGTCGAAGCGGGCGAAGTGGAAGAGCTTCAGCACGTCCGGATCGGAGAGCACGCGCTTTAGGTTCGGCGCGTCGTAGCTGGCGCGGTCGAGCTGCACCAAATGCGCTTCGCCGCGGCCATCTGAGATCTGCACGAGACAGAGGGGGTCGCGGATCAGCGACAGCCCCATCGTCTCGCTATCGACGGCGACCGCGCCCTCGAAGCTGACGCTGTCGGGCAGGTCGCCCTTGTGCAGATGGACGGTGATGTTCTTGCCATCGACGGTGAGAGAGAGTTTTCGGGTCATGGCGCCAGCGCTTAGTCCAATTTGTCCCCAGGCGCTAGCCGGGGACTTTGGCGACGTACTGATCGCGCAGTGCGCGCTTTAGCACCTTGCCAATATGGCTGCGGGGGAGCTCGTCGATCAACTCCACCGCGGCGATGCGCTGGGTCTTGCCGAGTTTGGCGTTGGCGAAGGCGCGCAGCGTTTCCGCATCGGCGCCGCGCGAGACCACGAACGCCACTGGCGTCTCGCCCCAGTCCGGCGATGGTGCGCCGACGACGGCGCAGTCGGCAACGTCTGGATGCTCGCGCAACACCGCTTCGAGGTCGCTCGGATAGATGTTGAAGCCGCCGGAAATGATCATGTCCTTCTTGCGGTCCATGAGTTCGAGAAAGCCCTCGGCGTCGAAACGGCCGACGTCGCCGGTGCGAATGAAGGGCAGGCCGTCCGGCGATATCCACGTGGCCGCGTCGGTCTGTTCCTGGCGGTTGTGATAGCCACTCATCATCAGCGCCGATCGGCCGACGATCTCGCCTACTTCGCCGCGCGGCAGTTCGTGACCGTCATCGTCGATGACGCGAATGTCGTGTCCGGTCGCCGGCATGCCGACCGTGTGGAGTTTTTCCGGGTAGAGGTGCGCGGGCAGCACGCAGGTGCCGCCGCCCTCGGTCATGCCGAAATATTCGATGAGACCGCCGGGCCAGCGTTTGACGATGTCGGCCTTGAGCGCCGCGGCGAAGGGCGCCGACGTGCAGAACTTCATGACAAAGCTGGAGAGGTCGTAGGCGTCGAAATCCGGCCGCGCCATCAGGCGGCTATATTGCACCGGAACCAGCATTGTGTGCGTCACGCGATGGCGCTGCGCCAGGTCGAGATACTGGCCAGCGTCGAACTTTTTCATCAGCACGACTGTGCCGCCGAGGCCGACAGTCGGAAAGAAGCTGACGAGCGTGGTGTTGGAGTAGAGCGGCGTGGACAGCAAAGTCACCGCGCTTGGCGCGTAGCCCATGGATTGGGCGCGCATGATGTGGCCAAAGCGCATGCCGTGGCTCTGCACGATGCCCTTGGGCGCGCCGGTGGTGCCGGACGAGTAGATGATGTTGAACGGCATCTCCGGTGTGACGGCAACTGCCTTGGCCTCAGCGCCCTCTGGCGCCAGCCAGTCGCCGAGCGCGCGCCCATGCGCGCCGCCATCGAGCGCCACCCAAGCCGCTGCGATATCGCCGCGCTGATCCTCAAGCGCGCGGGAGACTTCCGCGTCCACGAACAGGAGATGCGCGCCGGCGTCCGTGAGCATGCCGGTGATGCTCTCCGGCGTTGAAGAGGGCGCAAGCGGCGCGACCGCGACGCCGGCGCGCAACGCGCCCAGAAACACGTACGCGTACTCAATTGATGTGGCCGCGCAGATCGAGATCGTCTCGCCGGGCGCGATCTCGTCACGCTGCAGCGCCGCCGCGACGCGGTCCATCAACGTATCGAGGTCTTTGTAGGTGATCCGGCGATCGTCTTGGATCAGAGCTGCGTGGTCGGGTTGCTTGGCTGCCCACTCCCGGATCATGTCCGGGAGCGGTTTGAAAACCTCATTGCGCTCCATCGAGCGCCTCGTAGGTCACCAAGGTGTAGCGGGTGCGTTCGCTCTCGCGCATGCGCTGGGCGATGATCTCGTGTAGCGCTGGGTCCCAGCGCGTCCAACGATCGACGAAAGCGTTGGCGGCGGCGCGGTCACCGTTGCGCTGGATCGTCAGCACCTCGCGCAGCAGGCTGGTCACCGCGTCCGGGTAGCGGCGGTAATCGATGCGCAGCCGCCCGTCCTCGAAGCGCAGCACGCCACGATCGAGGAACCAGTTCCACTGGATGAGCTGCATGGTCTGATACGGTTGCTCACGGCGCGGCTGGTTCTTTTGCAGCACCCGACGGATGCCGGAGGCGTAGATGTTGCGCAGCTGCGCGTCAGTGATGCGGCCGTTCTGGTTGAGGATGCGCGCGGCGGAGAGCGATACGAGGTCCGCTTTCATCTCTTCCAGCAGCGCTGACGCATCTTCCAGCGCCGAATCGAGATCACGGCCGTCGGCGGTTTGATCGACGCCCAGATAGTGCCCGATCTCGTGCCAGAGCGTGCGATAGAAGCCGCCCTCGGCGGTGATGTCGTCCGCCTGATTTGCGACGACCGCCGCGGTAAAGGCGCGGTGCGTCTCCGCGAATTGCTCCTCGTTCAGCAGGATGTTGCCGCGCATCAGGATGGTGCGGCCGTATTGGCGGGCGAGGTAGGCGTCGTTCGGTAGAATCGTGGCGGTGTTGGCGCCGCGAGCCTGGCCGAAATCGGCGATGATGTTGTAGACGCCGACCGGGATGTCGCTGCGGACTTCGCGATGGTTCGCGTAGGGCAGCGTGTTCTCGACGGTTTGAATGTCAGCCAGCGCCGCTTGCAACTCGTCGCTGCGCGGGCGGTCGCGCACTAAGAGCGAGAGCGAGAAGAACGTCTTTACGCCGTAGAGCGCGTCGTCATAGGTCTCATAAGCGCCGATCTGAGCGTTGAGGTTGCCGGTGAAATCGCCGGTCACCCAGGCTGCGTCGCCGCCTTCATAATCGTCGGCCAGCAAATCGCGGGCGCGCAGACGCAGATAACGCGCGAACGCCGCATCGCCACTTTCGACGTGATCGGCGGCGGCGTTGAGGCGATCGTAGATGAAGAAGATGTCTTCGGCATAAGCGATCGAATAGGGCACGGCGATATAGGTCTCGCTGCCGTCCAATCGAGTGCGCAGGCCGGGATGAAGCGTGTCGAGCGCTGGGTAGCGGTCGAGGGCGGCGAGGGCGCGGCGGCGGTTCTCTGGCGTCGCCGCCCAGACGTCGCCGCGGTCGTCGAGCAGTTCGTTGCGGCGTTCGGGGTGCGTGGCGAAGAAGACGTCCATGCTCTCGCGCGTCGCGCCTGCGGGATAGACATTGCGCGCCGGCGCTTCCGGCGTCACCGAAAGGAATGCCTCGCGCGTGTTGTCCAGCGTCGAGGCGATCGGACCCGAATTGAGACGGAAGAGATCGCGCTGTGCGCTGAGCTCGGGATGCGCCTCAAGATAGGCGTTGGCGGCCAGCGCCTGCGGATGGCGCTGATTGATATAGAGCAAGTGCATCCGCTCGCCCGCCGCCAGCAATTCGCGCACGGCGGCGTGTTCTCCCGGCGTCAGCGCCGAGAGATCGGCGTTGAGGTGGAGGCGCTGCGTGCGCTCCAGGATCGGCGCGATCCGCGCCGCGTCCCAGGTCGGCGCGATGCCGGCGGTGGAGATGGAGGAGGAGGGAACGCTGGCGCAGGCGGCGAGCGTCAGGGCGGCGGCGGTGAACAATAGGGTGCGCATGGCGCACGCCTAGCACGCGCCCGCGCGGCGCTCCAGCTGAGCACGGCCAATGCGAGCGCCAAGCTCAAGTCAGGCGTTGCACGGCCGGCAATTGCCAAGCGCGGCTCAACATAGTCGGTTGTGGGAGATAGGCGCGGAAGGTGATGACGAAGGGTCCGCGCGGCGCTGGCAACCAGTTGGCGCCATCGGCTGGCGCATCGGCTTGTAGGGCGACGGTCATGCCGCCGTCTGCGTTGCGCGCGATGCCGGGCGTGCGGTTGCCGATGGAGAAGCGGCTGATCGGGTTCTCGGTGAAGAAAAGCCGGCCATCGGGCTCGAGTTGATACATGGAGAGCGACCAGAACGCCGAGGCCGGGACATTGGCGGGGATGGTGAGTGTGTAGCGATGCTGGCCGTCCAGAGCGACGCCGGCCGCATCTGTATCAGCGCGCGCGTACGTTGCTTCTTCCACTTCCAATGCGGCGAGACCCGAAAGCGCGACGGCGGCTCGGACGTCGTCCGCCGCGGTTTGAGAGCCGACGCCGGGAGGGGGATAGTGCCACCCGGAGAGTGTTTCTCCCCGCAACGTGAATCCAGTCCGCAGCGTCGCCTGGGCTTGCGCGGCTGCCTGGCGCCACCGCTCCTGCTGCGCCGGGCTGAGAGACTGCCATGCGGTGAGATCGCCCGGGCGCAAACCCACGTCGGCGAAATTGCCAGCGCGGCTGCCAACGGGATCGGCGAGCGATGCGCGCGCGAGCGTCGCGTTCACAACGGCGAGCAAGTTTTCAAGGTCGTCGGCGCTCGTTGGCGCGACTGGTGGAAGCGAGGGCGCCGGCGCTTCGATGACGCGGATCTGGTCTTGCACGGCGTTAGCGGTTGGCAAATCCTCAACGCCAGCCACCAAGATTCGCGCGAGCATCCAAACATCGTCCGTATCGGAGCGAATGAGGCGCGTTCCAGCCGCGACATTGCCGCGCCACGATCGGCCAGCAACCAAGGTCAGGCCGCCTTCGCCGTTGGTCGCGCGCGTTCCGACATAAGCGAAATTGTCCGTGTACGCGTTTATGAAGGCGACTGAAAAATAGCGGTCATGCACAGTCGGGATGGCCAGCAGCACCGGACCGTTGCTGAGATCCAGGCGGGCGGAGGAATAGACCGTGTCGTTGTTCGGCGTCGTGATGTTGCGGCCCGTGTGATCGGTCAGCGTGCGGCGCTGCTGCACGGTGTTGAAGCGATGCGCCGGCCGCTGCGGGGTGGGGCCGGCGGCAGCCCAGGCGGTCCGCGCCATTTCGTAGATCGGAAAGGCGTAATAGTACGCGTCGAGATAGGGATCGGAGGCACTTGTGCTATGAGCGCAGCCGGCGGCATTCGCGATTGCGGCGAAGGCGGCGCCCGCCAGCAATGCGCGGCGTGAGGTGTCGATCATCGCGGGCGCTCCGTGAGCTGCGTCAGTATAAAGTCCATGGCAGGGCGGCGTGGCTGCGGCGCGACGTTGGTCTCGGGTGCAAACATCATCAAGCGATCGGCGCTTGCGGAATAGGCCGGCCAAGTTGCTTCGCCCTGACAGGCGGGCGTGCCCGTCTGCGCGAACGAGACCCAGCATGACGAGATCATCTGGCCGAAGGCACGATCTTGAGCTGTGATGAGAGCCGGCGGGATCGGCAGACGTTCCCAGGTCTGGAAGATGAACGGAATCTCGGTGCCGTGATTGGCGCCTTCGATCGCGCCGCGTCGGCGTTCGATCACGTAGGTGAAATGGTAGAGATAGCTTGGCGCGCCTGACGCCGTTTGCGCCGCGACCCAAGCAGCGGGCGCAACGAAGAACGCGTCACCGAGGGCTTGCCGCGTGAACTCCTCATCTGGGACGTCGCCGTACAGCGCGCGCAGCTGTGGCAGGCGAGGTCCGAGCACATTTAGCGCGTCGCCCGTGACACCGAGCGAGGTTATGACATTCGCTTCGTTGTCATTGGCGCCGATCAGCAGCGGCACATCGGCCGCGCGTCCTTCGGCGAAGGCACTCGACGGCGCTTCGGTGACCAAGCGTCCGTCGATGAACTCGCCGAATCCCAAACCCTCCAACGAACCCAGCGCCTGTGTCCACTGGTCGACGGAGGCGGCGCGTAGATCTGCAGCGCTTGCCGACGCTGGCAGTGCGATGCGAGCCGCGGCCTCAATCCCATTGCGTTCGTGCTCGGCGAGCGAGCCGGGGCGCTGCAAACCGCCGCCCGATTGTACGATGGCGCCTTGGAACAAGCCGCGCGCGCGCGGCGTCGTGAGCAGATAGACAATGCTTGCGCCGCCCGCAGATTCGCCGAATACGGTGACGCGTGAGGGATCGCCGCCAAAAGTCGCGATGTTGTGCTGAACCCATTCAAGCGCCGCGATCTGATCCATGAGGCCATAATTTCCGAGCGGTTCATCGGCGCCCGCTTCCGCTGTCAATGCAGGGTGCGCGAAATAGCCGAGCAAGCCGAGGCGATAATTGATGGTGACGAGCACCACGCCCTGCCGCGCAAGCGCCGTACCGTCATAGAGAGGGAATGAGCCGGCGCCGACGCGGTGGCCGCCGCCGTGAATCCAGACCATGACAGGAAGGTTGCGCGCGCCATCCTGCGCCCAAATGTTCAGCGAGAGGCAATCTTCGCTCTGCACAGCGGCGCGGCCGCCGGCGCGATTGTCACGTGCGGGCTGTGGGCAAGCCGGGCCATAGTCCAATGCATCTCTGACACCGTCCCAGCGCGCCGCGGGCGCCGGCGGCCGCCAGCGCAAACTGTCCACGGGCGGCGCGGCGAACGGGATGCCCTTGTACGAGTGAATGCCGTCGGCCGACACGCCGCGGAGCTGGCCGCCCTCTATACGAACGATCGATTGAGCCGCCGCCGGCGCGGCGAACGCGATGAGCGCCACGGAGGCAATCAGTGTGCATGCCCAATTCATGTGGTCGCTCCTGGCTTTGTGGGAATTGAGGCGTGGCGGCGCTGAACTTCGCGCTCGAGTCCGTCCCAATCCAGCGGCATCCTCCGCCTTGATCCAAGCAGCTTAACGCGACATGTTGCCAACTGTCGACAATCTTATGGTGGAACTCGAATGTACGAAGCGGCTGTGAATTGGCCAATTACGCGGCGGTCGCTGCTCGCTGCGTTACCGTTGGCTGGATGCGCGACGCCGATCGGGCAAGCGGACCATATCCCACCACAAGGACTCGAGACGCCGAGTGAGTCTGTCATGATTTCGGTGGCCGATGCGGCCGCTGGCGTTCACCTCAGCGCGCGTCTGTGCCGCTATCCGGCGTTTCGAACGGCGTGGCTCTGGGTTCATGCGCACACGCCTGACGGTTTCTTCGCGTTTATCGATCACCTGGCGCCCAGCGGCGGCGAGGCGACGCCAGAGGTGGGCGAGCACACTCTGTATGAAGACGATGCGGAAAAGCTCCGCTTCGAGCGGCATGGGTCAACGCTGGCGCCGAGCCGCGCACTCGTGCGCGTGAGGGTCAATGACTCGCGCGGCTCGCGCCTCGCGTGTGATCTGCAATTCGCGCCGGCCATGCTGCGCTCCGGATTGCTGCCTGGGCGCATGGAAGCGTTCGGCCGTGTCGAGGGTGAGCTTGCGATCGGCAACCGGCGCTATCGCTTGAGTGGGCCGGGGCAGTTTCACGAACAACGACAGACCGATGCGCGCTTCACGACGCCGTTCGCCTTCGCATCGCTGTGGGGAGACGACATGGCGATGACGTTGCTCGCGATTCCGGATCAATCTGCCGGCTATAGTCTGCGAGCCGGGGAGGCCGCGCGTCCAGGTACGGTGCGCTTTGGGCCGCCGGGCGAGCGCCGGGCGTTGCGCATCGACTTCGGGCCTGACGACTTCCTCTCTGGCGAAGCGACGGCCGTGGTGCGCTACACCATACCGATCTACGGAGAAGATTGGCGCGGCGCGTTCGTAACTGCGGATATTGGCGGGCGCCGCTTGCTTGGCGCGGTGAACGACTGGCGGCCCGAAGTGTTATTTCCCGGCGCTTAAACGCCCGCTGAATGGCTATTTCCGCAAGGTCGCACGCGTCTTCCGCGCGGGCGACGCCTTCAGTGTTGTAGGGGTTCGCGTGCCTTCGATATAGGCGCGTGAATAGTCAAAGATTGCCTCCATGGCGTCGCGGGCGGCGTTGGCATCGCCGACTTCGACGGCGTTTCCAATCTTCGCCCAGAGGCGCGCTTGCGTCAGCCTGTTTTTCTTCACGTCCACAATATCGTCTTGAAACGCGTTGTGTCCGAAGGTGATGCTGCGCACCAGATGGACGGTGCGGGGTGTTTTGGCGACATCGACAAGCACAGCGATCACCTTGCGCACCTCCGCCGCGAATGCGTGACCGTCCGCTGCGGCTTCAGCGCGCGCGGGCAGGGTGCGCATTGTAGCGACAAACTCGGCCTTCGTTTTGTCGTCTTCGGCAAGCGCGGCCTGCTGGGCCATCAAACCGGCAAGCGCGCGGCGAATCAGGAAGACTTCGTAGAAATTGGCGTCGTCGGCCGTTGCAATGCGCGCGCCTTTCATCGGTTCGATGACAACGCTGCCTTGGCTCTCCAGAATGCGCAGCGCTTCGCGTACTGGCGCGCGCGAGCAGCAAAAACGATCCGCCAGCTCCTGCTCGCGTAGGCGCGCCCCTGGCTGGTAGTGCCCGCGTTCGATGTCCCGTGCTGTCGCGCGCGCGATTCCTAACGCGGAGACGCGGGCGTCGGGCGTGCGCAGCGGCAGGACTTTGGATTTGGCGGTTGATTTTGGCATTGGCTCTCGTCTGCATTTTGGAGCGTGCGTCACTTCTCGCGTCAACTGGAAGTTTGAATCCGGCGCTTTTGGCTCTGCAACGCGGCGTGTGCTGCTTAAGGTTTTCGCCGATTTCGACAGGGGAGTGGACATCGACCGCCTTTCGCGTCTAACTTTGTCGACAATCCTGCGAGGCGAGAGCCTTAGACAGGCGACCACGGGAGGGTCACCACCACATGCGCAACGTTCTTCTTGCCACTCTGCCGATCTTCTTCGCACTTGCGGCGCCGAGCTACGCTCAGACGCCAGCTGCCACCGATGAGGAGACCGTAGCCGACGAGGAAATCGTCGTGACGGCGCGTCGGCGGGAAGAAACTCTGTTTGAGGTTCCGGGCGCTGTGTCCGCGATTTCTGCAGCGGATCAGCAGAATTTCGTGATCGAGAGCACGGCCGACATCCTGCGCCAGCTGCCCAGCGCGGCGCTCGTGAACGGTGGCCCGGCCTACACCAATGAAATTTCGCTCCGCGGCCAAGGCGGCGGCCGCGTTGGCTTTTCTGAATCGGCGGTCGGCGTCTATCGCGACGGACACTACATAGCCGGCGGCGGCTTTGGTGGCCGTGGCTTAAACGCTCTCGACCTGTTCGATCTCCAGCGTATCGAGGTGATGCGTGGCCCGCAGGGCGCCTTGTACGGACGCAACGCTGTTGGCGGCGCTGTTAATGCGGTGTCGCAGCGCCCTGACGATGAGTTCGGTTTTACTGGCTCCGTCGGCTACAACGATCTTGAGCGCACCGAGCTCGAAGCGATCATCAATCTGCCGATCACGGCCAACGCCGCGCTGCGCGTTGGCGGTTTTTGGAGCGATCAGCAGGACGGCTTTGTGACGCTGGCCTCTACCGGTGAGGCGATTGACACGGAAGAAACTTCTGGCGCGCGCGCCGTGTTCGAAGTCACGCCCACCAACGACACGACCATTCGCCTTACTTACGAGTATTTCGACAACCGGGCGCCCAGCTTTGGCATCAATGGCTATCGTCAGTTCCGCAACAATCTGACGCCGCTCGATCCCGATCCCTTCGTGCGTGACATGAACCGGGTGGGGTACGCTAATATCCTCGAAAACTCCGGCTATCTCGATATTGAGCACGATCTTGGCTGGGCCAATTTCCAGCTGCGCGGCAGCTTCAAACTCCGCGACGCCGGCCGCACCAATGATGACCTCGATCACTATCTCGGCTTTCAGGGCATCACCTCGGTGTTTCCCCCCGCCACGCCGGCGCAGCCCATCGATCTGGTCTCCAACCAGTTCGAAGATTTCCATCGCTCCGGCGTGATTGGGGTGCTGACATCGCCTGATGGCGGTGGGCGTTTCAGCTGGTTGGTCGGGGCTGAGTTCCAAGAGAACAGCTCGGCGATCGATCTCTCGACAACCGGCTTTGCCGGATCGCCGGCTGCTTTGCGTGCGCAGTTGCGCACCGATGAATCGGTGGAAGAATTGAACTCTTTGGCGCTGTTCGGCGCTGTCGAATACGACCTCACTGAACGTTTAGCATTCGGCCTGGAAGCGCGTGTTCAAGTCGATGAGAAGACGTTTGCGTTTGATCGCCGCCGCAGCCAAACGGAATCCACGGCCGTTGAAATTCTTGGCGTGCGGTTGGAGGAATCGTGGACGCGAGTGCTGCCGACGGCGACGCTTCGTTACAGCTTTGCCGACACGTCGTCGCTTTACGCACGCGTCGCCACTGGCTATCGGCCCGGCGGCTTCAATGTCGGCATTCCGACTGACATCCCGGGCGCCGGCAATCTGATTCCGTACGATCCCGAGACAGCCATCTCTTACGAAGCGGGCTTCAAATTCGGCTTCCTGGACGGCCAACTTTATCTGGAAGGCGCTGCATACTTCACTGAAACTGACGATGTGCAGATCGTCACCGCGGCCAGCACAACCAATACCAATTTCATCCTGCAAAACGGCGTGGGTGCTGAGGTTTGGGGCGTCGAGTTGGAGGCGCGCGGCAGCTTCGATATTGCGGGCGGGACGCTCAATGCCGGCATTGGCCTGTCGTCTAACGATGGTGAGTTCCAGAATGGTACGACGGTGATCCTTGCCGGCGTGCCCACCGACATCTCTGGCAACCGGGTAAATCGCACGCGCGACTTCATCGGCACCGTGAACCTGCTCTATCGCCACGGCATTGGCGCGGGACTGGAAGGCTTCGTGGCAACAAGCTACCAAACCCAGCTTGGCGGCTTCGAAAACGCCGAAAACTCCCGCGACTTTGCGGAGTTCTCGCTCTTTGACGGTCGCGTCGGCCTCGAAGGCGACAACTGGCGGTTCTCAATCTATGGCAAGAACTTGGGTGACGAGATTTATCCGGTCCAAACCATCGCCAGCAACGTCTATTTCAATGAACCCCGGACCTATGGTGCGGAGCTGAGCTTCAGCTACTGATCGTGATGCATGGCGGGGTGCTGCGCCCCGCCATGCATCATGCGCTTCAGCACAAGAGGCCGTTCCGATGTCGCCACTCAAACGCACCTTTATCATCGCTGCAGCGGGATTTTTGAGCGCTTGCGTCAGCGCCAGTAGCACGCAGACCGCAGACGTGCCGGAGCCGCCGCCAAACGTTATCCTGATCATCGCGGACGATCTCGGCTACGGCGATCTATCGGTTTACGGCGGCCAGCGTATTCGGACTCCGAATATCGATGCGCTCGCCGCCGATGGTGTCCGTTTCACCAGCGGCTATGTCACGGCGGCTGTCTGCGCGCCGTCTCGCGCTGCGCTGCTGTCCGGGCAGCATCAGCAGCGCTTCGGCTACGAGTTCAATCCGGTGCGGCGCGACTTAGAAGGCGTCGGTATGCCGTCGAACATCCGCATCTTGCCGGAGTATCTGCGCGAGCGGGGATATCGCACCGCGTTGGTCGGCAAGTGGCACCTTGGGCGCACGCGCGAAACGCACCCGATGAGCCACGGCTTTGACGAGTTTGTCGGTCTTTTGCCCGGCGCCACCGGATATTTGGTCGAGCCTTCTGAGGGCGATGAGTGGTTGCCCGACCCGGTGCCAGGATCCCCGCAAGGCTTTTGGGCGATGCGCTTGGAGCGCGGTTATGAACGCGAAGACCGCACCAGCGGCTATCTGACCGACATTCTCACCGACGAAGCCGTGGGCTTCATCGGCAGAAACCGCGATCGGCCGTTTTTTCTTACACTGGCTTACAACGCGCCGCACACACCGCTGCAGGCGCCGGCGCGCTATCTTCAGCGCTACGCGCACATCGAGGATCAAAGCGCGCGCATCTATGCAGCGATGGTGTCAGCGATGGATGACGGCATCGGCCGCGTCATGACGGCGTTGCGTGAGCAGGGGCTGTCCGAACGCACGCTGGTTATTTTCCTCAGCGACAATGGCTGCGCCGCTTACATTGGCGCCGGCGTTTGCTCCAATGCGCCATTTCGTGGCGCCAAGGGGACTTATCTGGAGGGCGGCGTGCGCGTGCCGATGATCGCCACATGGGCGGGCCATCTGCCGGCTGGGCGTGTCCACGATCAGCCTGTCGTCAGCCTGGATTGGGCGGCGACTATTTTAGCCGCAGCTGGCGTCGAGACAGGCGGCGCGCCGTTCGACGGCGTTAATCTCTTGCCGCTGATATCGGCGTCGCAGCCATCATCGTCCGCCATTGTGTGGCGCACTTCGCCCAACTACGCGGTGCGAGAGGGTGATTGGAAGCTGATCGTTGCCGAGCGCGCCGATGGCGCCGGTTTGATCACTTATCTGTTCAACCTCGAGGCTGATCCGCAGGAGCGTGTGAATCGTGCGGCCGATCATCCTGAAATAGTGCAGCGACTCCAACGCAGTTACGAAGCGTGGGGCCGTCATATGCACCCGCCGTCCTTTGATAGCGAACGCCAAATCGCGGCGCCGCTGGCGCCGAACGAGCCGCCGGTGAATTTGTACAACTGATGAGGCGGGTCTGGTGCTGAAGAAAATTGCGTTCGTGTTGAGCATCCTCCTGATCGGCGCCCCTTTGGGCGTCGGCTCGGCCATGCTGATGATCCGCAACGGCGCGATGATCGGGCGGGTGGATAACCATCATTGGTATACGAGCCGCACCGTTGGCTCTGTTGATGCCGATCCGTACACACGCGCACTTATTGCCAGGATCGGCCTGCTAGGTCTTAACCGGCAAGAGACGGTGTATTTCAGTCGCACAGAGGATGAGGCCGGTGCGACGTTCGACGGCGCATGCACCTACCGCGTTGAAGGCGGCCCGCTCGCGGCGCGCTGGTGGTCGATTACACTGTACGCTGCCGACAATTTTTTGGCCGTGAATGGTGACGATCAGCCGTCCATCGATGCAACGTCCGTGCAGAGCAACGCCGATGGCTCCTGGACAGCGCGGATCGCGCCGGAACGCGGCGATGCTGCGCACTGGATCAGCTCGCGCAACGGCGGCGCATTTAACCTCTCGATCCGGCTCTACAATCCCGAGCCCGCGATCAGCGAACATCTCGAAGACGTCCCGTTGCCCACAATCACGCGCGAGACTTGCGAGGGAGCGGGACAATGAAGAAGCCTTGGATTATCTGGCTCGTCGCAACTCTGCTCGTTGCGGCGGTTCTCCACGTGGCGTTCATGTTCGTATACCCGCAGGTTCTGATGGCCGCCGCCATGAATCGGCTCTCCGACCATGGTCAGCGTGAGAATGTCTGGACCCACGCGCCGCGCATGACGGAAGCAGCGCGTCTCATCGTACGGCCATCGCCTGACCTCGCATATTCATCGTGCGTGTATGATCTTACCAATGGGCCGGTACGCATCGCGGTGCAGCCATGGGGCGATTACATGTCGCTGTCGCTTTTCGCCGCCAACACCGACAATTACTACACCCTCAACGACCGGCGCATGCCGCCATCGGGCGCCGTTGTTATCCTACGTAAGGCTGGCCAGGTATTGACTGATGCACAAACCGCGGCCGCTTTCGAAGTCGTCGAAAGCCCAAGCACACGCGGCGTCGCACTTATTCGTCGGCTAGCGCCGTCACCGGAGCAGTTTGCTCAAGCCGACGCGGCGCGCGGGCTCGAGGCGTGCGAGGCGTTGAACGCGGAGTAGCGGCTCTCACTAGCGAAGGATGCGATCGACCTGGCGGCTCCACTCAAGCATCGAGCGCGCTTCCAAAGCGTGTTCGCCTAAGAGCCGTAGCGCCTCGCGATCACGGGTGCTCAAGCGCGCGGTGAGCTGGTCGAACTTCCCCTCGCGCAGGAAGAGCGCCTCAGGCGCCGCAACAGCGGGATCAATGCGGTTTGGCTCGATGCGCAGGACTTCGCCGCTGCGCAAGGTGATTGAGAGCCGCGTTCCTGCGCCCACCGGAAGCTCTTCAAACCGCGCGCGCCGCGCCAAGTCGAGGATCGCCGCATCGGCCAGTGTGGCGTCGGTATAGTCCTGCGGCGCCGCTGAGCCGCGCGACATGTAGAGTGCGATGACAAAGGCGAAATTGAGTTTCGCGCCGATCGCCGAAGCCGGCGGCTCAAAGTGAATGATCTTGTCCGCCAGCACGCGCGCCCACGCTGGTTCCGCCGAGAGCGTGAAGTGCGCCACATCGTTCGCGCTTAGGTTTCGCTCGGCCCAGATCGGCGCCATCGCCTCAAGGAAGGGAATTATGGAGGATGAGGCGGCGAAGAATTTGGGGTAAAGATAGAGCGGCCCGTCGAGCCGCGCCGCGCTTGCAACGATCTGTTGCGTGTCTAGCCCCTGCACTCGTTCAGGATCGAGCGAGGCATACAAGCCCGCCCGTCCTTCCAGCATTGCGGGCGCCCCATGTTCACCAGCGCGCGCCAGCCAAGCCGCTTCGACGCCAGAACGCGCCGCGCGGGCGATGATGATACGCTTGTCCTCGGTCTGATCGTAGAAGTACTGGAACGGTCCACCCGCCGCCGAAGCGCTGAGGCTGATCGCGGCGGCAGACTGTTCTGCGTTGAGCCCAAACGAGTTCGCTGTTGCAGACGCCGCGCCGGGAGCACCCCAAACGCCCGACGTCATAAAGCGCGGCTGCAGCGGGCCGTAAGCCGCCGCCAACGCGCCTTGCACTGAGTAGCCGGTCGCCAGCGACGTCGCGAAGCTATGACCATCGCCGCGATTGGCCTGCGTTGCCGCCAGCGCCGCGCCAAAGATCGGAGGCGACGCGCGCAGTTCGGACCGAAAGTCACTGTCGTCGGTTTCGTTGGCGTGGATGAGGTAAGCGATGGCGGCGGCCGCATCCTCAGATGGCAAGCGAAAGCCGCAGCCGGGCACCCATGCCTCCTGCGCGCCGCCTCTGCTGCGCAAGCGGGCGATGAACGGGTCATTGCAGTGTTGCGGTGTGGCTGCCGCCAATGACGCCAGGTTATCGATGACGGTAAGTTGGAGCCGCCGCGCTACCGCTTCACTGAGGTCTTCGTAGTCTGCCTCAGCGACAATCTGGCCGAGCTGCGACGCGAGCGAATGCGGCGGCTCTTGTGCCGATGCGCGCGCGCTGACTGCCATTAGGAGGAGGGCGAAGGGCAACGTCACTATTTTGCGGGGCAGTGGCAAGGCGCGGTGTTCCTGTCAAACCAACAAGCGCCGTAGCGTAACTTTCGTCCCAACCGCTGCAAGTCAAAACGCCGTGGCGGCGCGCCCAGATCTGCTCGCGTAAATCGCCATTATCGAGGTTCAGGTGGCGGCCACCCGTCGTCTTTATGGAATTCCTATACGCGAGCGCGCGGTGTCGTCTCGAAAACTTATACGGCAAGCGATAGTTGCCATTCACCTCTGGCTGATCTTGTCGGCGCTTGGTGTGGGTCAACGCCTTGTCGGTCTGAGGTCGCTAGCGTGCGTGCAGTGCGCTTGGCTCCCAGGAGACCATTCGCATGTCCATCGACAACGTTTTGGGCGGCCTCGTGGCCTTGGCGCTACTTGCGTATCTCATTTACGCGCTGATCCGTCCCGAGAAATTCTGAGGTCTTCCATCATGACAGACACCGTTTCGTCGGGCGGACACCACGAGCCGCCGTCGCTGTTCGAGTGGAGCTTGATCGGCCCCGCGATTGGCGGCGCCTTCCGAAAGCTCGATCCGCGGCTGATGATCAAGAACCCGGTCATGTTCGTGACGATGATCGGCGCGATCCTCGCCACGCTCAGCATCTTTACCGCGGCGACCGATCGCAACTTGGTTTTCCAGATCGCGCTTTGGCTTTGGTTCACGGTGCTCTTCGCCAACTTCGCCGAAGCTGTCGCCGAGGGTCGCGGCAAGGCGCAAGCGGAGAGCCTTCGCAAGGCGCGTCGCGAAACCATCGCTCGACGTCTTCGCGACAATCGCGAGGAGAAGGTGACCGCAACTCAACTGGTCAAAGGCGACGTTGTCGTCTGTGAGGCGGGCGACGTGATACCGGCGGACGGCGAAGTCATTGAAGGCATCGCCAGTGTCAATGAATCCGCCATCACCGGCGAGTCCGCGCCGGTCATTCGTGAATCGGGCGGAGACCGCAGCGCCGTTACTGGCGGCACGACCGTTATCAGCGACCGCATCTTCATCCGCATCACCATGGAGAAGGGCGCCGGTTTCCTTGACCGCATGATCGCCATGGTCGAAGGCGCGCGCCGGCAGAAGACGCCAAATGAGATCGCACTCACCGTGCTGCTGTCGGTGCTGACGATCATCTTTCTTCTCGTCACGGTGACGCTGCAGCCGTTTGGCATGTACGCAGAGACCGAATTCTCGGCGCCGGTGCTGGTTGCGCTTCTGGTATGTTTAATCCCCACAACAATTGGCGGTTTGCTCTCGGCGATCGGCATTAGTGGCATCGATAGGCTCATTCGCCGCAACGTGATGGCGACCAGCGGCCGCGCAGTTGAAGCCGCCGGCGACGTTGATGTGTTGCTTCTGGATAAGACCGGCACCATTACGCTTGGCAACCGGCAGGCTACGGCGTTCATTCCGGCCCATGGCGTCACGGCCGAACAACTGGCCGATGCGGCGCAGCTCGCCTCGCTTGCCGATGAAACGCCTGAGGGCCGCAGCATCGTTGTGCTAGCGAAAGAGAAGTTCGGTCTGCGCGGCCGCGAGGTGGCCGAGCCGCACGCGCAGTTCGCGCCGTTCACCGCGCAGACCCGCATGAGCGGTGTCGATTTCTCGGCGCGGGACGGTCAACCGGCGCGGTCGATCCGCAAGGGAGCGTCGGACACCATACGCGCCTACGTAGAGTCGATGGGGGGTATGGTCCCGCAGGCTGTGTTGCAAAGCATCGATGAGATAGCGCGTTCGGGGGGCACCCCGCTCGCTGTGGCTGATAACGGTCAGATTCTTGGCGTCGTGCACCTGAAGGACATCGTCAAAGGCGGCATTAAGGAGCGCTTTGCGCAGCTGCGGCGCATGGGCATCCGCACCATTATGATCACCGGCGACAATCCGCTGACGGCCGCCTCGATCGCGGCTGAAGCCGGCGTCGATGATTTCATGGCGGAGGCGACGCCGGAGGCGAAGCTAAAGCGCATTCGCGACGAACAGGCGGCGGGGCATCTCGTTGCCATGACCGGCGACGGCACAAACGACGCGCCGGCGCTTGCGCAGGCCGATGTGGGAGTCGCGATGAATACCGGCACGCAAGCTGCGCGCGAGGCCGGCAACATGGTCGACCTCGACAGCAATCCGACCAAGCTCATGGAGATCGTTGAGATCGGCAAGCAGCTGATCATGACGCGCGGCGCACTCACCACCTTCAGCATCGGCAACGACGTAGCGAAATATTTCGCCATTCTGCCGGCTATCTTCGCAGGGGTCTACGCCTCCGGGGCGGCCACTGGGCCACTCGATGCGCTCAACGTCATGAGGCTCGGCTCTCCGCAATCGGCAATCCTGTCGGCCGTCATCTTCAACGCGCTGATCATCGTCGTTCTGATTCCCCTCGCTCTACGCGGCGTCGCCTATCAGCCGATCGGTGCTGCGGCGTTGTTGCGTCGCAATCTGCTCATTTATGGCGTCGGCGGTGTCGTCGCGCCTTTCATAGGCATCAAGCTCATCGACGTGATCTTGAATGCCTTGCGTCTGGTTTGAGGGAGATTGTCGCAATGGCTTTGATCTTTTTTCTCCTCGGGCTTGCGGTGTTCGCGCTGTTCTTCTTTTTGACGTCCGCCATCAACGTTGATCGCGCCGGTCGCGAAGGCTGATCCAATGGATATCAATATTCTCATCTTTGTCCTGATGACCGTTGGCGGCGCCGCGCTGCTATCTTGGCCGCTCGGCGCTTTCATGAAGGCGGTCATGGACCCGGCGAAGCCGGGCGCCGCGACTGGCTTGCTGCAATCCATCGGCGGCCCGCTCACGCGCGCCAACCAGGACTGGAAGCAATACGTCTTCGCCATGCTGGCGTTCAACGTCATCTCGTTCACCGCGACCTATGCGATCCTCGCACTGCAGCACGTGCTACCGTTTAATCCGGACGGCAAAGAAGCGCTGGAAGGCAGTCTCATCTTCCACACGGCCGTCTCGTTCATGACCAACACGAACCTGCAGCACTACTCAGGGGAGGCCGCGCTCAGCTACGGCTCGCAGCTCGGCGCGCTGATGTGGCAGCAATTCGTATCGGCGGCGACGGGCATCGCGGCGCTGGTCGCGCTGGCGCGCGGTCTCGCGGGCAGGCCGATGGGCAACTTTCTGGTCGATCTCCAGCGGGCGGTATTTTTCGTGCTGCTGCCGGCGGCCTTGATCGTTGCTACGCTGTTGGTGCTGGGCGGCACGCCCATGACCATGGAGGGTGCGGCCACCGTTCTGACGCTTGAGAACGTCGAACAAACCATCGCACGGGGACCGGTTGCGGCGTTCGTCGCCATCAAGCAGCTTGGCACCAATGGCGGCGGCTGGTTCGGCCCGAACAGCACACAGCCGTTCGAGAACCCAACTTTCTGGACCAACGTCGTCCAAACGATCAGCATCATTATCATTCCGATGATGTGCGTGTGGCTGTTCGGCCGCATTGTCGGGCGGTTGAAACATGCATCGATCGTGTTCACGGTCATGCTGGTGCTGATGGGCGTGCGCATCGCTGGTGCGGTCTATTTCGAACTAGCGCCAACCCAAGCTTTCGCTGAACTGCCAATCACGCAGGACGTCGGCAACCTTGAGGGCAAGGAGCTGCGATTCGGTACGGCAGCTGGGCCACTTTGGTCGGTGTTGACGACATCGACCAGCAACGGCTCGGTGAACGCGATGCACGACAGCCTCAATCCGCTTACCGGCATGATGCCCATGATCGGCATGTGGCTGAACGAGGATTTCGGCGGTGTCGGCGTCGGCTTCATCAACATGTTCATCTACATCATCATCGCAGTTTTTCTGGCCGGTATGATGGTGGGCCGTACGCCGGAATATCTGGGGTGGCGGATCGAGACGCGAGAGGTCAAGTTGGCGGCCGGGGCAATGCTCTGGCACGCCTTTGCCATCCTATTTCCCACCGCGCTGTTCGCGATGACCGCTTGGGGCGCGGGCGCGCTCAACAATACCGGTCCGCACGGCTTTAGCGAGATTCTCTACGAGTTCAGCTCGTCGAGCGCCAACAACGGTTCCGGTTTTGAGGGCCTGGGTGACAATACCGTGGCCTGGAACGTGGCGACAGGTCTGGTGATGATGCTCTCGCGCTTCATTCCGATCATTCTGCCGCTGGCGATCGTTGGTTCGCTGATGCAGAAACGGCGCGCGGCGCAGTCAGTTGGATCGCTTGGCGTGGAAGACAGCACCTTCGGCATCATGCTGTTGGTGACGATCGTCATTGTTGGCGCGCTTACGTTCTTCCCAGCCGCGGCGCTCGGCCCGATCGCCGAGCACTTCCTCTACATGCGCTAAAGATACGGAGCATGATGATGCAGAATTTTATTGCTGGCGCCCGTGTCGCCGTCTTCACCATGCTTGTTGCGGTGGGGGCCTACACAGCGGTGATGCTGGGCATTGCCACAGCGGTGGCGCCGGACAACGCGCGCGGCTCGCTGATCACGCGCGAGGATGGCACGGTGGTCGGCAGCCGCTTGATCGCGCAGGGCTTCTCGGACCCAGCGTACTTTTGGC
>Ga0163154_10003685_pt1 | contig 20933 bp, 16 predicted proteins | sample OliLakLV19MP9P1_FD_148649 | JGI IMG/M metagenome (GOLD analysis project Ga0163154, IMG submission 148649) | Freshwater microbial mat bacterial communities from Lake Vanda, McMurdo Dry Valleys, Antarctica - Oligotrophic Lake LV.19.MP9.P1 | ecosystem: Environmental > Aquatic > Freshwater > Lake >...
GCTATGAATCCATGTATCAATATGCGACCAATCGAGGTGCAGGTGCATCTGATTGCTAAAAAACATCATGTCGTTGAATGTAGGACGAAATCCCCGTGTATAGGGGATAATGCGAATTTGGTCTTCTATCATCGAAATGTCAGGCGCGGAAACCCCTGCCTTTAGGCATGGAGGAGCGTCCGCTCTCCTTTCATGTAATTATAACCATCTGATTTGTGAATCGTTTTGAAAAAACGATGATGGATGCCCTGTATCGTGTCTGTTGTGGTTGTGATATTAAAACTGCCACTTGCACGAACAGCCACTTTTCCCAAATAAATACCCGCTTTTTTGCCTGATATGACCGTCGCTTTCGCCATATCACCCGTCTGAAATCCAAAATACACCTTTTTGCGTTGGCGTGTGGCACGCGGAAAACCATATTTGTCGGGTTTGGTCATTTGCCGATTGCCCCTACCCACCGCTTTTATTACTGATGGTTGATGATTCGGACTGACAAATACCGCTTGACCACTTTCGCCAACACAGACTGCATCCAACCAGTGGGTTTTTGGATAATTTTGTACAACACGATTGTATTTTGTGCGACCACCTGTGCCAATTTCAATCGGTAAACAAAAACTTTGCAACGTTTGGTACAATTTCCAGCGTGTGGCATTGATAGCAGACGCATTTTTGAGTGGTGCTTTCGCCAATTTCTGCACATGCGGATGACCAAACTCGTCTGCGGTTTGATTACCTTTTTGCTGATTGTAGGGGTGACAAGCCAGTGTTAAATTGCTCACACGATTAGACCCGCCTCGTGATTTTGGGATGATATGTTCAATTTCGAGTGGTACATCTTTTGCGCCACAATAGACACATTTCCGACCAAATTTTTCGAGTAGATATTCCCGCACTTCATACCCCCATAATTCACCTTGTTGATAGTCAACACCTCTGATTTCTGGGTTAACCATCGCCTGCGTGTCAAACTTGACCAATTCCATCGCCAAGTGAGTGACAGGCATATAGCGTATAAACCGCATTATCCATGTCTGAATGTTATACACTCGGCTCACGAGGGACGGGGGAAGCCAACCATCGGAACGTTTGCGATTATCAAATCGCGCTTGGCGATAGCGCAATTTGCGTGTTCTTCGCCCTCTGCGTAACTGCCTACGACTCAATAATCCGTCACGAATTGACTGACCACGATGGGTTAATTCACCCGCCCACACACAACACAATCCCCGTTTGAATTCAACGACTATGGCGATGCCCGTTGTTTTGCTACCGGGGTCTATCTTGATTTGAACCGGTTGTGTGTCACCACCTTCGCGGTCTTTGAGGATAATTGTGAATGGATAACAACGATATACTGCCACTTTCCCCGATTTCAATAACTGCCTTGCCCGTGCAGGATTGTAGGGCATGAGTGGTTGTTTGTTTTTATCGAGTACAAATACCCTTTGCATAAAAAGCTACCTTTTGGTCTCGCCTTAGGGCGGTTAAGTTCACCGCGTCAAAGTTATTGGGTGGTTTTGTATGTGAACGGTACGGACGTGATTAATCGCGTCCCTACACCCATTTCGACTTGTTTAATGATGTACCGCAGAGTTCGGGACTGGTGAAGCATCCCGAAGTGCCTATGTATTCACCCATAACGGTGCCATTGCTGGCTGAGACTGGTAAGCATTGGGGCTACTCAAAGCCCCTGCCTTTAGGCATGGGGATGCTTACAAGTTATTTCATGCGACGACGGCGCGTTGTGTAGGCTTCTCCCGCTAAAATTTCGATTCGGCAAATGCGGTCATCCATCAACCGCGTGCGAATCCGTTCTTCTTGCTGATTAATTGCCACTGCACTGGTTAGGACGGTGGGCAATTGGCTGATATAGCGATAATCTAGCACCTGAAAAATTTTCTCTTTTGCCCAAGTAGAGGCATTGGTCATATCGAAACTGTCTAATACCAATACTTGGGCATTTTTCACCGCCTGAAAGCGCTCATCGAAACGCACAGGTGAGGCGGGATGAAACGTCTCGCGTAGATAATCGAGCAAATCGGGTGTGGTGATAAACGTCACATCCACCCCATGTTCACGACAGGCATAAGCAATTGCCACCGCTAAGTGGGTTTTGCCTGTGCCAAATTTTCCAGAGAGATAGAGCCAGCCGTTGGGTGTTTGAGAAAATTGTTGGGCGGTATACAACGCATTTTGTACCATATCAAGTTCATTTTGCGCCACCCCTTGCAACGAAAATGTCTCGAAGCGCATGTGCTTATAACGGCTCAAATCGGTTTGGATTTCGGTCTGATTTTTATTTTCGATTGCCCGCCGATAATCTGGCACATTCAGTTTATGAAAACTGCTCAAATCTGGGTCTACCATACGGCTACGGATGCGCCCGTCTAGGCGGTCTAAGGCGACATTGGTGGTGATGACGGTGGGCATCCGATTGACATAGCGATGATTGAGCAACTGAAATAATTTCTCCTGCGCCCATTGGCTGGGATTTTCTGCGCCCAAATCGTCTAATATCAGCAGATAGGCATTTTTTACCTTATCGAACAACGAATCATACGTATCTTCGGCATTGGGGGCATAGGCAGAGCGCAAATAATCGAGCAAATCTGGCACGGTGATAAATATCACCTGTTCGCCTTGTGCCAACCTTGCGTTGGCAATTGCCGCCGCCAAATGGGTTTTGCCACTGCCATATTTGCCCTCTAGCACCAGCCACCCTTGTGGAAAACTGGCAAAATCGAGCGCCTTCCTAAAGACCAGTGCGAGGGTGCTTTCTTCATCCTCGCTATAACCCAAATCGCGGAACTGAAACGACTCGAATGTCTTGTCTATGAAGGCGGTCATATTGCCCAAATTGCGTAACCGATTCTGAAAATTCATGTCGTTTTCGGGCGGGTTATTGGGGCAACGGAATAATTTGCCAAAGCGCGAATCGCCCACTGGCACATTAAATTTGACCATGCCCATCCCCCCACACAAAGGGTCTTTGCCACATAGCGGGCAGGTGGTCATGGGTGTGTCATTTGAGGGGATTTCCAAATTCATCGTAGAGATAGCTTCGCCAATCCTGTTCTTGTCTTTTTTCTTTCCCATCATACTTTCCCTCTCTACGCCACCGTTCTAAAATGGCACGGATATATTTGATATTCCGTTTATTGCTCTTGACCGCAATTTCCAGCGCCTCAGATACCCAATCGGCAGAAAAATCGCGCTCGGCATCTTTGAGTTCATCGGCAATCATGGGCGTAAGCGCCCCAATATTTTCATGATAGAGTTTATAGATATTTGGCTTTTCTGGCAAAATCTCGATGCTATCGCCTGATGGTCGCCATTCTCCCTGTTGAATACGGCGCACCACCTCGCGCCCAGATTCGGTATTCAAAAAATAGAGGCGCTTCTCATTTCCAGATAGTTCTAGGCGCACCTCCAGTAATGTGCCACGCGCCACCGATTTTTTGAGCGTGGCTTGTAGGGTTTCTTCTGATGAGCCATGCGGATGAATTATCCGTAGCCCGTCCATTAGGGGTTGGTGGGTCAAAAATTCGTCATAAGTCAAATAGGGTGGTTTTTCTTTTTGGGGCAATGCCCATAGGCAAAATAAAATTAGTTTGAGTTCACTCAAATCATCTATTTGGGGCAATAGATCGCCAAAGAACATGGGTGGAATATCGAGTTTGCTATAGTCACCTTTTGGAAATCCCGAAAATTTTTCCATGATGCACCTCATCCCCCCAAACTGACGGGACGTGTATTGACATCCATAAAGCGGGTGATGGTCTCATCGAAATAGAGCGATATGGTACCTGTTGGACCGTTACGATGTTTGGAGATGATAATATCGGCTTGGTTGGGAAATTCGGTAGATTCGTTATAAATCACATCCCGATATAAAAACATCACAATATCGGCATCTTGCTCAATGCTCCCAGATTCGCGCAAATCACTGAGCAAAGGACGCTTGTCTTGGCGTTGCTCCACCGCACGCGAGAGTTGCGCGGCAGAAATCACTGGGACATTGAGTTCACGCGCCAGTTCTTTCATGGCACGGCTGATATAACTAACCTCTTGCACACGGTTATTGGTGTATTGCTGTCCTGCGCTCATCAGCTGAATATAGTCTACAATCACCATATCAATGCCTTGTTCGTGTTGCAAACGCCGACACTTTGTCCGCATTTGGCTAGGGGTTAGGGCGGGTGTGTCGTCAATAAAAAGATGGTGTTCGCTCAATTGCCCGGCGACTTTTACAAACGTGACATATTCTTTTTGGTCGAGTTTGGCGATACGCAATTTTTGCGAATTGATACGGCTTTCCATCGCAAAGATACGCTGGATAATTTGCTCTGTCCCCATTTCCATCGAAAAAACTGCGATACGCCTGCCCAGACGGGCGGCATTCATGGCGGCAGACAGCATAAATGATGTTTTGCCCATACCCGGGCGACCCGCAAAAATGATGAGGTCAGATTTTTGGAATCCACCGAGTAGTGCGTCTAAATCGGTGAAGCCCGATGGCACGCCCAACGAGATATGTGGGTTTTGCATGAGAAATTCAATGCGGTCAAAATAATCGTTCACCGCGGTATTCATAGAGACAAATTCGCGCTTCACCTGATTTTCGGTGACGGTGAAGATTTTATCTTCTGCCGATTGCACAACTGCTTCTATATCCATCTCGGCATTCATCGCCAGCGCCTTTATTTCGTCTGAGGCGCGGAGCAATTTTCTGCGGACGGCGTTTTTCTCGACAATACGCCCATAAACCCCTACATGGTAGGATGTTGGGATGCTGGTCAGGAGATGGGTGATATAGGCATCGCCACCAGAATCGGCAAAGCGCCCTAATGCCTTGAGTTCATCAGAGATGGTAATGATGTCTATGGGTTCACGGCGTTCTGAGAGGCGCTTAAACCCCTCCCAGATATATTGGTGACGTGGCAAGAAGAAGGCATCTTGGTCTAATGATTGAGAGAGTGTGGCAAACACGCTATCATCAAGCAATACAGACCCAATGACCGCTTCTTCGGCTTCTTGGCTATAGGGAAACTCGGATGAGGTATTCATCAATATATTTTATGACACCGACAAATTACTTATCGTCGTCATTATCGCCCAAATCGAGGTCGAGACTATTGAGAAAATCGGCAAAGGCACTCAGTTTTTCTTCGCCAACGGGTTCATTCTCGCTAATAATCATGTCCGATTCGCTGTCTGTGACTTCGTTTTCGACATCTTCATCGGGCTTAATCCCACCACGCACCAGCACAGATTCGCTGACAAAAATCGGCACTTTGGCGCGAACCGCCAGCGCAATGGCATCACTGGTGCGCGAATCTATGTCAATTTGGCGGTCGTTGACCTCTACCACAATGCGGGCATAGAATACATCATTTTTAATATCGCTGATATAGACATGCACCACACGCCCACCCAATTCGCGGATGACGGCTTTTAATAAGTCGTGCGTCATAGGGCGCGAGGGGGGATTATCGGGTTGCAATTCGACGGTTATCGCCTCCGCCTCGAATGGTCCAATCCAAATAGGCAAAAGACGTTCACTAGTCACATCTTTGAGGGTAACAAGCCGATGCTGAGACATTAAACTAACACGGATACTATCAATCACAACTTCTATCATAAGACACCCTTCAGACACCCTTCACAGCTTTTTAACACATGCTCTTTAACTTGATTATAGCGATAACTTGCCCGTTGGCAATAAATGGTTTTGATTTATGCACCATTCTTATGAGATGATTATCTTTATATGGATAAAAAATACACCACACTCATGTTGTTAATACTACTAATGGTCGGATGCTCCCCCCGTGCCACTGTTCAGGTTGAGCTAGGAAGTTTATTGTATAGTACCACGTTTGATAGCCCCATACAGTGGGATAATCGTCAACAAGGGGCGGTGAGCATTGGTGTTGCCGATAGTGCCTATCGCATGACGGCCGATACCAACCAATTTGTTATGGGGTTTGGTGTGGGCGATTATACCGATGTGGTCATCACGGTAGATGCTAACCAACTCTCGGCACACCCCGATAATGCCTATGGGGTGGCGTGCCGTGCCTCACTTGCAGACGGTAGCACCAACGGCTATTATTTTCTCATCGGTGGGGATGGGTCTGCCTCGCTACGCATTGGCAGGGGGGGGGAAATTAAGCCGATTATCGCGTGGTATCGCACACCATTGGTCAATGGGGGTGTTGCGGTGAATCGGCTGAAGGTGATGTGTGTGGGCGATTATTTGGCGTTGTATGCCAATGATAATTTGATATACGAAATGCGCGATACCACCTATGCCACTGGCTATGTCGGATTTTTGGTGGCGGCAGAAACGGGCAGTGTGGTCGAAATTGCGTTTGACAATTTATTTGTGCATGAAGGGGTGATTAGCCAATAGGGGATGATAAGTTATGTTTTTATGGTATAAAAATATTTTTTATGCTATGTCTGATATACGCGCTTTGCGCTAATCAGCCAGTACGGTTCTGCCTATTTTGGGTGTGTAGTGGCGGATTAGAGGCGTTAGCCTCATATATCCACCATAAAATAGATAATCTTACACTACAAATCTAGCCTATAAGGGATTTTCACTTTCTATCCCCATCAAGTGGGGATAGAAAATGTTTTTATGGTTGGGTTGCGGGTGGGATAATCAGGCGTTGCCCCACCGACAAACTATTGGCATTAGACAAGTTATTGGCGGTCACAATCGCCTGTACGGTCACATTAAACCGTTGGGCAATCCGTGAGAGTGTATCGCCAGCGACCACAACGTATTCTTGATTGCTCGACAAAATGCCTCTGTCTTGGCTTGTGCCATCGGCAGGGATGACCACACTAATACCGCCACCAACTGGGGTGCGGGTAGATGCCACCGATGGACGACTGATGGTCGTGTTAGCGGGTTCTTCGCAATCTGGAATAACAAGGCGTTGCCCCACACGGATAATATCGGTATTGGCGACCACGGGATTTGCCAAACGCAAGTCTGCGAGTGTGACTTCTAGGCGGAGCGCGATGCGGAACAACGAATCGCCCGCCACGACCACATATTCACATTCTGGGCGGGGTGTGGCTGTTTCGCCTATGACCGATGAGATGTTGCTCCCCGCCAAATCGGTGGGGGTGATGAGGGGTTCATTGGTGGGAGATTCGGTGGGGGTGCTGAGTGCGCTGGGCCCAATCGGTACACTTGGTGTAAAGACATCGGGTGTGGCAGTTGGCGTGAAGGTTGGTTGTGGTGTGACTGTCAACGTTGGGGTGGATGTGAAAGTCACCGTTGGTGTTAGGGTAGGCGTATTGGTCGGCAATTCATTGAACAGAGGAGTGGGTGTGCCTTCTGTCACTGCCAATGGAATACTCAACGCATCTGTAGCAGTTGCGGTGGGTGTGTTTAATTCACCGATTGGGGTAATGGTCGCCGTCTCTGTTGTCGTTGGTGGTGATGTGACGGTAGGCGTTTCGGTGGCTGGCATCAATGGCAAATCTTCCAACGTGGCGGTTGCCGTCTCGGTTGGATTTTCTGCCACCACCATCGGGGTCTCTTCTTCGGTGGGTTCTGCGTCTGGGGTGACATCGGGTGTAATTAGCACTGTCTGACCAGAAAAGGTCGGTGTGACCGCGATGGATACCGATTGTGGCAACGCATCTAGCTCGTCACTGGCTTGCCGAAAACAGCCCGTTAGGGTTAATAACATGAGTGGCACTAAGAAAAAAAGTCTTTTCATCGCCATCGGAATCGCCTCTCTCAGAAAAACAAGTTATTAGGAATAGTATTCCTCACCTAAATGATACACTTTCCTGCTCGTTTTCGCAAAGCCAAGTGTACAATTCTGCAACAAATGAGACCTTTTTCTCAATATAGAATGTTGAATTGCAAGGTTTTCTGATAGACTAGAACTATAAGATAATCGGTCAATTTCTGTATATGCGTTGTATATACAGAAGATGAAAGGAAGAATTTGTGGATAATGCAGATAAACCGCGTGTTTTAGTGGTTGATGATGACCCCGCCTTGCAAAAATTGGTTTCGACTTTGTTGCAACGGGCAGGGATGGATTCGGTAGGGGCATTAACAGCCGCTTCTGCCGCTGATGTGCTTAAACAACGCCCACTTCCTCAGGTCATCATTCTCGATATGATGTTACCAGACACCAGTGGGATTGAATTTCTGAAGCAAATGCGGTCCAAGGAAATTTTTGATGACTTACCTGTGGTCATCCTTTCGGCATTGGCAGACCCAGACCAAATTCGTGAGGCGCTTAATTCTGGCGCAGACCGCTATTTGACCAAGCCATATATTGTGAATAACCTCATCTCCACCGTCCAAGATTTAATCCGCAATGGCAGACCCAAAAAATAATCGCTAGATTGCGTAAATAAAGGGGCTTTTTCTGATGATAACCGATGCAGAACTCACCATCTTAAATTTGGTCGCAGAAGGGGCGCGATATGGTCATGAGATTCAAGACCTCATCGAGAAGCGCGGTCTGCGCGAATGGGTGACGATTGGATTTTCATCTGTGCATTATTTGCTCAATACGCTCGAAGAACAACACATGCTCACCAGCGAATTGCGTTCAGAGGGGCGTATGCCTGCCCGTAAGGTGTATATCATCACCGAAGCGGGACGGGGGGTTTTGCAGACGGCAATTGCTGACCGTTTGCGCCAACCGCGTGCTTTTGGCACGGGATTTGAACTCGCACTCGCCAACCTCAATGTCCTCAAACCGGCACAGGTCTATAATATCCTCACACAACACCGTAGCGATTTGGGGCAACGCCTTCTGTCGTTGGAGCAATCGTATCAACGGCAACAAAAAAATGAGATAATCCCCATGCCAGAGCATATTGAAGCCCTCTATACCCACAGTATTGCTCTTATGGATGCCGAATTAAAGTGGCTAGGCGATTTTCTTAAAAAGTGGGCGGTGCGTTATCCTGCGGTTGTGCGTGGAAAATTGCCAGACGAAAAAACACCTCCGCCACCACCCCCAAAAGCCGATACGCGTCATTTTGTACAAGAGACCAAAGACCCAGATAAGCACTTGCAAAGGATAAAACGCCCAAAGGTGAACAGCGAAACACCCACCGCGCAATTTCCAAAAGAGGATAGAAAAATTGATGACTCTGATGATGGATTTTAACGGGGTGGGTCTAGGGCAAAAATGATATAGCCCACAAGTTGCTTATAGGCACTTGTCTCATATCCCGCATCCTGCATGGCAGATAGCCAGATGTCGTAATCCACATCTATGGGCGCTACCAGATACCGTGTCCATTTTTCGGGATTATTTAGCGAATCTTCCGCCTGTGTAATGGGGTCTGGATAATACACCCGCCGTTTATCACTCCATGCACCCAAATAATATCCGAGTTCCCATCCGCGCCAATGGTCATAGACAATCGCCCCAAAGGGGAGCGCGTTGATTTCATCGGCTAGGGCGATAATTGTCGCTTCGCTATCAAGTGGATCGCCATCGCGCCCAATCGGAATATCAACCAACATAATTAGCACACCAAATAATAACCAGATGCCCACATATTGCCTCAGAGCAATGGCGATAACGGGGATGATAAGCAAGATATAACGGTCATAAAGGGGTATCCCCAAAACGATATGGATGAGGCTATAGCCGATGATGAAAAATAGGACATGAAGCGTTATATTATCGCGCAAACGGATTTTTTTTATCTCCTGTATCATCATTGCTATCCCCAATAGGACGATAATCGGATTAATCCCCCAAAATAAATATTCCGCCCATAGCCATAACCGCCCAAACCAGTCATTTGGCGCATGAATAAGTGCTTGTGTGGGATAATTATATTGCCCCAATGCGAAAATGCTGGTTGTGCCACGACTGATGTCCCATAGCAGTAATACCACCAATGGAATGGTCATCCCCGCCACAAATGACACCCAATCGCGTGATGATTTCCCCCACAATCCGCGCATGACCAGCAACGGCAATAAGAAAAGCGCTTGTGGCTTGGTGGCAAATCCCACCATGAGCAAAAATCCGCTTAAAAACGACTGTCTGCGTTCTATACACAGCCATGCACCCATCACCCACATGAGCATGAGACTATCGGTGAAGGCGCTGACGCTCAATGAAATGAATAATGGTGAGGCAATGAGCGCGATTGCGCCGATAGAAGCGCGTTTTGGGGATAATTGCTTCTCTAGGGCGATGAACAGCGCCACTGTGATGATACCTGCAAATATATTGGGGATACGTGCCACAAATTCCCCCGCACGAATCGGCAGGTCATACACACCCGCATCGGTGACAACACCACCAAATAGTGCCTGTGAGATGGCATTGGCATAAATGCTAATGGGCGGTTTATCTAATGGGCTGGTGAGCAACCAATCGCCATGCACAAAGGCATTACGGGCGAAGGTGGTATAGAGTGCTTCATCGGGATGAAAGCGTTTATTTGCTGTCCCCGCGTGGATGATGAATAGCCATCCGATGAGTAAAATAATGAGTGGGATGAAAATCTTATCCCTGTTGCGCGTAGGGACGCGATATATCGCGTCCAAAGCATCGGATGGCATAATGGTTGTTCGTAAATAAAAAAGGCGTTTAGCCCCTCCCCTAAATCCCCTCCCCATTGCATGGAGGGGGGATTTCTTATCGCCCAAATAGCGCTTTTCTCCGCCTCTCCACAGCGTGGGGAGGCGGCAGGGCGGTGGGGTTGTAAGGTGCTTTTTTATCATTTTTTCCCAAATTTATTTCGCAAATATCCCAAAGCGACCTTATCAATCACACTAGGCGACTTTTCGATTGACCAACGTTCTTCTAAATTTTCGTTGCCGACTAAATTGGCAAATGCCAATTGGCTCATTTCATCCCACACACCGTTAATCTCCCCGCCCAAATAGCCACCTTGTAGCATCATCGCTTGTAGTTCACGGGCGATGTCGTTGGTGATGGGGGTGGCATCTTCTGGTTTTGGACTGCCAAAAAACATATGATGGGTATTCACCAATACCGATAATTTCCGCACAGGTTCTGGGTCATCGTCTACGCGCAAATCCAGATAACGGTCATTATCTCCGCCATAGCCACCATTGGCTTTGACGACCAATACCGCCGCCGATTGTTTGCCTCTGCTATCGCCACCGATGGTATCACCTGCTACTAGCGAGGCAACGAGACGGTCTGCGAGTTCCCCTTTGGTATACAGAAAGGTGTCTGCCATCGCATCCAACGTATTTGCACCTGTGAGGATATTCCCCTGACACGCAAACCCTTCGCCCAATTTATGCCCCGCCCATGCGTGACACTCGCTCCCTGTATATGAGGCGCTATTGCCAAATTTGTCTACCATGCCCACCTGACGCTTGTTGCGATAGTTATCACTTGCGATGAGGGTGTCGAGGGTCTCTTGGGCTGTTTTGCCACTTTCCATGAGCGCCAAGCCGTTATTGCCAAACGGGACATTGGCATACGATTGGGTGGCAACCGCCCCCGCACCTGCCCGCGCCCAACTGACCACCGACCCAACTGCTAAAAATTTGCTGGCAACCGCCACGCCCCATGCGTCCTCTGTGGGGTCATAAGCGACAATGGAGTACGTATTTACAGTTCTCATGGTGTATAACCTTTCTGTCCTATAAGGTGATATATGTGTGTATAATGGCGCATACGATGCGGATGTGCAAGTAATCTAGGTGAGACAACGATGAAATTTTCGACCATACAAGGTGTGATATTCGATATGGATGGGGTGCTGTGGCATGATAAAAAGCCGTTGGCGGGTTTTTATGAATTATTCGCATGGCTCAAAGAGTCGGGCATCCCCTATGCTTTTGCGACCAATAACAGTAGCAAAACCCCACAAGATTATGTGAAAAAATTTGCCGATATGGGAGCAGATGTGCCTGTGGCGACCATTTTCACATCGGCAGTAGCGACTGCACAATATATGCAGACGCGCTATATGGCAGGCACACGCCTGTTTGTGTTTGGGATGAATGGCATCCGTACCGCGTTGGATGAGGCGGGTTTTGACCTGACAGAAGATGACACAGAAGCCCCGCAAGCGGTGGTGGTGGGGATAGATTTTCACATGACCTATTCACGACTCAAACAAGCGGCATTACACATTCGTAAGGGCGCATCTTTTATCGCCACCAATGCCGATAAGACTTATCCCACGGAGGACGGACTCGCACCAGGGGCGGGGAGCATTGTGGCGGCATTAGAGGCGGCAACCGACCAGCAAGCAGAGGTCATTGGTAAGCCTGCACGCCCCATGTTTGACCTTGTACTTCAATTTTTGGGGACACCCGCGCCCAATACCCTCATGGTGGGAGATAGGCTCGATACCGATATTATGGGTGGGCGCGATGCAGGCATGAAAACGGCACTCCTATTCACAGGAGCAACCACCCCCGACATGCTGGTGAATTCACATAATGACATTTGGGCAGATGTCGCCTATGAGGGCTTGCCCGATTTGCTTAAGGCATGGGCGGGTGATGCGTGGTGGATTGCCCAACAAAAAGCCAAGCGGGGACGCTAATAGATGTCAAAAATCACCCGTCGGCAAATGTTGATGATGCTCGGCGCATCGGCATTTGCCCCACAGATAGGGTTTATGCCCCAAAATTCAGACCGACTGGCACGCTTGCAATCGCAAATTAATACCCTCTTTGCTAATGAAAATATCGGGTTTAATTTGCGCGGATGGAATCGAATCCTCAACCGTGAGACCTTTCGCATGAGCATAAATGGCGATGCGTATTTTCCGGTTGCCAGTAGCTTTAAGGCGGTGCTGATTTTATATTATTTTTGGAATACCCCGCGTGAGCTATGGCGTGATGACCCCGAATCGGATGCGTATCGGGTGGCGGTGTTTAGCAATAATCTGCTCACAGGCACATTGCTAGAGAATACCGCGCAATATATCGGCGGGTTTGGTAACTCAATTCAAAAATTCAATATTTTTCTCACCTATACCCTCAACCTCAATAGTGGCATTTTTAGCTGGGATTGGCAGGGTAGCCCAACAATGGGTCAGCGCGACCTATATTACGAACCCACCCAACAACGGTCTGTGACATACAATGGGCAACGCTACGACATCACCAATTTATTCACGGCAAGCGATTTGTCGCAGTTTTATGTATATCTGCTCAATCCCAACGGCTTCCCACAATATGCCCAAGCACAAGAGGCGCTTATTCGCACACGGGCATTATTGAGTATGCCTGCATCGGGGTATTCGTCACCGATAGAACGGGCATTTGGCAGTTATACGGGCAAAGACGGTGTGATTCCCACACAAGATTCGCAATTTGGGCGTGTGACCAATGATGCAGGCATTGTGCGCCCTGTGATGAACGACTATGTGATTTCGATACTCTATGCACAGGGCGAATTTCGGTTAGTGGAATTTTTGCGACAGATTCGGCGCTATTTGGTGCAATATGAGGTCGGGTAGCTTGCAAAAATAACCATATACCCCTATAATCACACTACATCGAAATAACTTACGTCAAGGATATGTCCCCAAATAGGTGTGATAATGTCCTATTTTTGATTTTGAAATCTATCCCCCACTTGACGAATCATAAACCTTTCTGTTATTATCTATAATCCTATCATTGTATACGAATTAAACCACTGGGCGCTCCCAAAAAAGGCGCATCGGTTTTGTCGCTATATCAGTTTGTTAGCAAGTGTTGAAGGAGCGTGGCGCATTGGTTAGCAACACAAAAACAAAAAATTATGCCCGTACCCCAGATGTTCAAGACCTCCCGTCATTAATTGAAGTTCAATTACAGTCGTTTACATCATTCGTCCAAGAAGGGCTATTAGAACTCTTTGATGAAATTAACCCCATTGAAAGTTTCAATGGCAATTTGCGCCTGTACTTTCCGGGTAATATCCCAGAAGCGCAACAATTTGGCTTGACCTATTGGTTTGATGAACCAAAGTATAGCAAAGAATTGTGTTTAGAGCGCGATATGTCGTATGCCGCGCCGTTATATGTGCGTGTGGCGTTGGTCAATCGGGAACGTGGCGATGAAGTGACCACACAAGATATTTTCTTGGGTGATTTCCCTATCATGACCGAAAAAGGTACATTTATCATCAATGGGACAGAACGGGTGGTGGTGAGCCAGCTCATTCGCTCCCCTGGTGTGTATTTTGATGCCGAAGAAGACCGCACAACAGGTCGTTTGCTCTCTAGCGCCAAACTCATCCCCGATAGAGGGGCATGGATGGAATTTGAGACCCGCAAAGACGACCGCATTATGCTCAAATTCAATCGTAAGCGTACCTTGCCTGTGAGCATTTTGCTCCGTGCGATGGCATCAGTGGATGATATGCTTCCCGCCGAATTGTCACCAATCAAAACGGGTGATGATGCCGAATTGCTGTCTTTATATACCAATAGCGACAACGACCCTGCCCACCAATATATGGTCAATACCATCAAAATGGAACCCGATTGGACTGTTGGGGCAAAATCGGAGACGAATATCTCCCGTTTGGCATTGCTCGAATTTTACAAGCGGATGCGTCCGGGCGACCCTCCAACATTGGATAATGCCCGCGAATATCTGTTTAGCCAGTTATTTGACCAACGCCGTTATGACCTAGAACGGGTAGGGCGCTATAAACTGAACCAGCGCCTGATGCTCGATAGCGTCATCCCGCGCAAAACGCGCACCATCACCAAATATGATATTGTCAAATTGATTGAGCGCATGATTCTTATCAATAATGGTCAATTGCAACCAGACGATATTGACCATTTGGGAAACCGCCGTGTGAAAACGGTTGGTGAACTCATCATGAATAAACTCCGTATCGGTTTGCGCCGTACAGAGCGCGTGGTGAAGGAACGCATGTCTATCCGCGAGACAGAAAATATCTCGCCCATCAGCCTCATCAATATTCGCCCCATTGTGGCGGCAATTCGTGAGTTTTTTGGGTCATCGCAACTGTCGCAATTCATGGAGCAGACCAACCCACTTGCAGAACTCACCCACAAGCGGACACTCTCCGCGTTGGGTCCAGGCGGGTTGCGCCGTGAGCGCGCTGGTTTTGATGTGCGCGATGTGCATCATAGCCATTATGGGCGTATTTGTCCCATCGAAACACCAGAAGGTCCAAATATTGGGCTGATTGGTCGTTTGGCGAGTTATGCGCGGGTCAATGAATTTGGTTTTATCGAAACGCCCTACCGCAAAGTAATTAAATTTTTGCCCACCATCAGCGCCGAATTGATTGGGCGCACGGTGCGCGATGATATTGAAGATGCCCAAGAAAATGTGGTCGTTAAGCAAGATACGATGATTACGCCCGATGTCGTGAAAAAATTGCTCTCTGCCAAAATTGAGCAAGTGCCGATTGTGCCATTTGTGACCAATGACGTGTTTTATTTGTCCGCCGATATGGAAGACAATTTCGTCATCGCCCAAGCCAACGCCCAAATGGATGAAAAACGCCAATTTGTGAGCCTGCGCGTGTCTGCACGACATAATCAACGCTTTGTCAATGTGCCAAGCCATCGTATTGACTATGTAGATGTCGCGCCCCGCCAAATCGTGGGCATTAGCGCGGCGCTCATTCCATTTTTGGAGCATGACGATGCCAACCGCGCCCTGATGGGGTCAAACATGCAACGTCAAGCCGTGCCATTGCTCAATCCCGATGTGTCGCGTATTACCACAGGCATGGAAAGCCAAGCCGCCAAAGATAGTGGGCAGGTATTGGTGGCAGATGTTGATGGTGAAGTGTTGAGTGTTCAGAGCGAAAAAATCATCATCCGCAAGCCAGATGGTGAACAACGGATTTATAAACTGCGTAAATATGACCGTTCTAATCAATCTACGTGCATTGACCAGCGTCCTATTGTACGCAAGGGTGAATATGTGCGGATTGGTCAGACGATTGCCGATAGTTCGTCCACACGCTTAGGTAGTTTGGCGCTTGGACATGATGTGTTGGTCGCTTTCCTCTCTTGGGATGGTGGTAACTATGAAGATGCGTTGCTGATTAGCGAAGATTTGCTCCGCAACGATAAATTCACCAGTATCCATATCGAAAAACACGAAGTCGAAGCGCGTGATACCAAACTCGGTGCAGAAGAAATCACCTATGACATCCCGAATGTGGGCGAGGATGCCCTCAAAGATTTGGATGAATATGGTATCGTCCGCATCGGCGCAGAAGTTGGACCAAACGATATTTTGGTGGGTAAAATCACCCCCAAAGGCGAAAAAGAACTGAGTCCAGAAGAAAAATTGCTCCGTGCTATCTTTGGTGAGCAAGCCCGTGAGGTAAAAGATTCCTCGCTCCGTTTGCCACATGGCGATAGAGGCAAGGTGGTGGATGTTAAGACATTTACCCGCGAAGAACACCGCGATTTGCCTGCAGGCGTAGAAAAAATGGTACGCGTGAGCGTTGCCCAACGGCGTAAATTGACCGTTGGCGATAAAATGGCTGGTCGTCATGGTAACAAGGGTGTTATTAGCCGTGTGGTCGCCATTGAGGACATGCCCTATCTGTCTGATGGTCGCCCGGTGGAAATTATCCTCAACCCCACAGGTGTGCCTGGTCGTATGAATATTGGACAGATTTTGGAATTGCATCTGGGATGGGCGGCAGACCGACTCGGTTTCCGTGCTGTTACCCCTGTGTTTGATGGGGCAAGAGAGACCGAAATTCGTGCCGATTTGGGACGCGCTTGGATGATGGAAATCGCATGGCGTGAACTCACAGAACGCGCATGGGAATGGTTTAGAGAACAAGAATTTGCGCCAGAAGATTGGCAAGACGATGATGAAGTGCGCCGTGTGTTTATCTATGAATGGTTGAGCGAGAATCCCGCTTATGACCCCGATGTACTGAATACCGATGTTATCTATCAACGTCGTGTGGTATTGAACGAATGGCTCATGGCACAAGGCATTAATCCAGAGGAAGTGATTGTCTACGATACCACTGGTCTAAGCCTTGATGAACGTGCAAAACGGGATGCAGATTTTACCGATTTGTGCTTGCGCCTATGGATTCGTCAATATTCACCAGAAACACGGATTCCAGACCATGCTGATATGAAGGATTTGTTGGCAATTGCAGACCGTGTGATGTTCGCCACAGGTGAACCAGTACCCCTCTATGGCAAGTACACCCTGTATGATGGTCGCACAGGTGATGTCTTTGATAATTCGGTGGCTATTGGCTATGTTCACATGCTCAAGCTGGCGCATTTGGTCGAAGATAAAGTCCATGCCCGTTCTACAGGTCCATATAGCCTTGTGACCCAACAACCATTGGGCGGTAAAGCTCAATTTGGTGGTCAACGCTTTGGTGAAATGGAAGTGTGGGCATTAGAGGCTTATGGCGCGGCATATACGCTCCAAGAAATGCTCACCGTCAAATCGGACGATGTGCAAGGGCGTGTCAAAACCTACGAAGCCATTGTGAAGGGTGAGCCGATTGATGAACCCGGTATCCCCACCAGTTTCCGCGTGTTGGTCAAAGAATTGCAAAGTTTGGGCTTATCAGTCGAAGCCATCACCGACACGGGCGAAATTATCCGCTTTGGCAAGGAAGATGATCCCAACAAGACCCAGCCAAAAATCAACACTGGTCTAACAGGGATTGGCGAAAAAATATAAAATTTACACAGAGGGGCATGACAACATGCCCTTTTTGTATCCCCATGATTTCAATTGAAATGGACGCTAAAAATGCCCATACCCCATTTGCATCAGTGGAATTTATCGCCACAACAGGCAATCGCTATTCAAACCCAATTAGCGGGGCAGGTGGTGGATGATGTATCCCTGCCCCTCGCCAACATCCGCACGATTGCGGGGGTAGATGTGAGTGTGCGCGATGATATTTCTACCGCCGCAGTGGTGATATTATCGTTTCCTGATATGGTGGTGATGGAATCGGCACGGGCAGTATCGCCCACACCATTCCCCTATATCCCTGGATTATTGAGTTTTAGAGAAATTCCCGTGATATTACAGGCGTTTGAGCAACTCAAGACCACCCCCGATATGCTGATGGTGGATGGCATGGGGCGCATTCATCCGCGAAAATTGGGCATTGCGTGTCATCTTGGTTTGTGGCTCAATCTGCCTAGTGTGGGTGTGGGGAAAACGCCGTTTATCGGCACACACGCACCCTTATCAGCAGAAAAAGGTGCAACGAGCCATATTATATACAAAGATGAGGTGCTAGGGGTGGCACTTCGTACCCGCGAAAATATCAAACCGCTTTATGTGTCGGTGGGGCATTTGCTCAATTTGGATTCGGCGGTGGCGGTGGTGATGGCGTGTGTGGGCAAATATCGGCAACCGGAGCCAATCCGACAAGCCCACAACACGGCAGGGATGAAATAATTTTAGGGATTATTCCATCGGCGCGAAGAATGTCACTGTGCCATCGAAACCGCCGTAAATCGCGGTCATGATGGTCTCATCATAGCCATTTGGCATGTATAAATCGAACAGATAGCCGATTCCATTTTCATAAAACATCAAATAATAGCCATAGCCTGTTTCGCCAAAAGCATATTCTATGGCGATACCCGTATAACCTGTGGCAGTGGTAAATGTGAATGGGTCTGTGGCAAAGCTGATGGTTTGTTCAAAGAATGGCATAACGGTGGCAGAAAAATCTTCTAACGAGGTGGCATCATATTGTTCGAGATTGATGAAAAATGAGCCGTCTTCATTGCCGATATAATAGCGCGTGTTGGTCTCCAGATTTTGGATGACAGAATCGCCCCATGTGATAGGATAGGCAAAATTTACACCCAACACGAGGGCATCTGGAAATCCGCGTAGGTCATTGGGCAGGTCGTTGTTATTGACCGTGATGAGGGCGTTATCGGCGCGAAACGCGCCTGTTAGGTCGCGGATGAGTAGCGTAACGACATATGTACCCGTAGCAGCGGGACCATAATAAAATTTGGGCATAACACCATCGGCAAAAACGATGCTATTGGGCAAGGTAGCCGTTTCGATATTACCTTCTGGAGTGAGGATGGCTAAGGCAGGGTTGAAAGTATCGCCTGCTTGTGGGGTGACTTGTGCTGTCACGGTGCCGTTTTCTGTTTCGATTGTGACCCATACAGTGAGCATTTCGTAGGTGATGCCATCAAAGAACATCTTGGCTTGGGTACATTCGGCATATTCTATCCAGCAAAATACACCGCTCATTTTGAATTGACTAGAACGGGTCTGATATTCTAGCAAAACGGGTATCGGCGCACCTTCAATATCCATATAGCTCATCAAAACATCCCACGCATAGCTACTTTGATAATCGCCATCGGGATAAGTTGAGCGCAGATTGCCATCGGCATCCTCGCTATAAATGGCGAGGGGCGATTGTGCCACAATCACCTGACCCGATTCAGTTTGATAAAACGCCACATATTGCAGGTCAATAATAGCTGTGCCAGTCGTCTCGAAATTGATGATAGGCGGATTGAGGACATTCACCACCTCACCGACTTGTAAGACATCTGTCACGGTGATGGTGATATTATTATCCGCCAAAATCCTACTGGCGGTGGTGTGGAAGGTATCTAAGAAACCAATCCAGTCTTGTGCCATAAGGGGCGAAATGCCACTGGCAATATAAGCCTCTTTGGTGAAAGTATCTGCCAAAATGGGGAAATAAATCGAGATACCATTGGCACTCGGCATGGTATCGGTGGTGCGGGTATATAACACAGACCCCACCACAGCATCTATCACAGCAAGGGCGCTGGCTTGTACCTCTGGTGATTCCGTCCCTTGTTCTATCAGGGTCATTAAATCTATCAAATCTACAAATTCTTTGTCAGTGGCATAGCTAAAAAATTGTGCGCCCACCCGTGATGCACCGATGGGGCTAAATATATCGGTCATATTGGCATTGGCAACCGTGATAAAATCGGCGAGGGCGCTATTGACACCCTCTAATGCCACCAAATCAATCGCGTGCAAATCATAAGATTGATATGCTTTGCCAAACTTGGCATAAAAATCCATATAGCTGTCTATTATCACACTGAGCAAATCTTCTGTGGATGTGTCTGGATTATTTACCAAGTAGGCGAGCGTGGCGGTGTAATCATAGCCATTCCCTGGTATGACTTCTTCGGCGGCGAGGGCATACTTGGCATGACCTTGTAGGGTCTGATACACCTCTAATTGCCCCATGAGACAGGCATCAAAGCCGATAAATTCAAATTGGGCGATGCCTGTTTGGGCGCGGGCGGTGGTGAGGGCGCTATTAATTTCTGCGAGCGATAAAATACCATCGTTATTGGCAGAATAATCGGGACCAATGCCTTGCCATCCCCCGCCATGACTCGATATGATGAGGCTATATTTTTCTGCGGGATAATTTTGTATCCCCCACGTAATAAAATTGACCAAATTTTGTGGGTCTCCCGTATTGGTCTCTCCGATTACTTCAACAGGGAGCAATTCGCCAAGCGACCCATGCTGAGTGACAAGGTAACGGCGAGTATCTGTAAAATCGCCCCATGCGTCACTATATTGTTCTGCGCGATCAATTTCTAGGACGATATTGACCGAATCGGAACTGCCGATGCCCACCATCTCGGTAATATCGTTGAGCAGAAATTGTTCTAGGTCATTATCTGCCGCCATATAGACCAAAAATGTCCATTTTTTGACCGTTTGGGCGCTGGTATTGGCGATAACAAAGATAAAGATGGTGAGGATAAGTAGTAAATGTTTGAGAAAATATTTTTTCATGTGCGCGTGCCTCTCTGTTGAGCTAACTTAATTCAGTGTACCTCAGACGGATAACGCATACAAAAGAAATAAAAATATTTTTATGAACGGATGTGGGCGCAACAATATGCGCCCAAAAATGAGTGCTACAAAATGAATTTATGGA
>Ga0163154_10003687_pt1 | contig 20930 bp, 14 predicted proteins | sample OliLakLV19MP9P1_FD_148649 | JGI IMG/M metagenome (GOLD analysis project Ga0163154, IMG submission 148649) | Freshwater microbial mat bacterial communities from Lake Vanda, McMurdo Dry Valleys, Antarctica - Oligotrophic Lake LV.19.MP9.P1 | ecosystem: Environmental > Aquatic > Freshwater > Lake >...
TTGCCCGATGATCGTGATCTCCGCCATCGGCCCGCTCTCGAAACGTCCCTCCATCGCGGCGAGCGCGACTTCTTGGTGTTCGGCCACCATCTTGGCCTGCCAGTCGCCGGTCGGGAACGCGACGAGGACGCTCGCGATCAAGCCGATCGCGCCGCCCCAGCGCAGGAAGAGGCGAGACTGTTCGGCGTGGAGTCCGCGCAGCGCGTAGTAGGCGCCGACCGCGAGTACGACGAACGATCCGGTCACGACGGCCGCGGCCTGGTTGTGCAAGAACTGGTAGAACGCCCACGGATTCGTGAGGTACGCGCCGAGGTCGGCGATGTGGAGCGAACCGTCGGGCGAGAAGCCGTGCCCGACCGGATGCTGCAGGAACGCGTTCGTCGTCAGGATGAAGTAGGCCGAGAGCCAGCTTCCGAGCGCGACGGCGATCACCGCGATGAAGTGCCGTCGCGGCCCGAGTCGTTCCTCCCCGAAGACCATGGCGCCGATGAACGCGCTCTCCAGGAAGAAGGCGAAGAGGCCCTCCATCGCGAGTGTCTGGCCGACCACTCCCCCGGCGTACTCGGAGAACCGCGACCAGTTGGTCCCGAACTGGAATTCCATGGGAAAGCCGGTGACGACGCCAACCGCGAAGTTGAGGCCGAAGATGCGCGCCCAGAAGCGGACGGCGCGGTCGTAGGGCGAGTCGGTGCGCGGGTTGGTGGGCGGGTTGGTGGGCGAGTTGGTGGGCGGACTGCGCCGCTCACGCAGCGCGCGCCACTTCCAGAAGACCAGGAACGGCGCGAGCCCCATCGTGAGCTGCGGGAAGAGATAGTGGTAGATGATGGTGAAGGCGAACTGGACGCGGTGCCAGAAGGCGGGATCTTCCATGGGGAGACAGTCGCCGAGGAGAGCAGGCCGGTCGAGCGTTTCGTGCTGGCGTTTGGGATTAGGTCAGGTGATCGCTTGTGAAAAATGGTGCAACTATTGCCGGCAACAGTTGCACCATTTTTCACAAGGGACTTGCGGGGTGGCGAGACGGGCGCGGCGGGACGCGAAGCCTCCTGCCGTTCACGGCCCCAGGAATCGAATCGCGATTCGCTTCTCCTCTCCGCTGGCCGAGTCCCGCACGACGATCTCGAACGGGAACGGTCCTCGATAGTCTTCGGTCGCGACCGTGACGAAGAGGGGAATCTGCGCGTCGACCGTCGCACCCGTCGCACCCATCGCGCCCAGCGGGACACGCGGCGTCGGGATGAGGAACTCGGGCTCGAACGGGCGGGCTTCCTCGGGCACCACCGACGTCACCGAAAAGACGCGCGGCAGCCGTGACTTGTTCTGGAGATGCAGCGTCACGAGATTGCTCCATCGATCGTCGCGTTTGGTGTACGGAAATCCGCGCGGACGGAGCAGGCGCGCTTCGAAGGTGGAGCGCTGCGTCGCCGCCACGGTCAACACGCTCGCGCCGACCAGGAGCAGCAGGCCGTAGAGGACGGTCCGCGGACGAAGGAGTCCGCGCCGACGCCCCTCGAATCCACGCTGTGAGTCGTAGCGGATCAGTCCCGGCGCACGATCGACCTTCGCCATCATCTCGTCACATGCGTCGACGCAGTTGGCGCACCCGATGCATTCCATCTGTGCGCCGTTTCGGATGTCGATCCCCGTCGGACAGACCGCGACGCAGCGGCCGCAATCGATGCAATCGCCGGTCGTCGCGCCGACCTTGCCGCGCGGCTCGCCTCTGGCGCGGTCGTAGCCGATCCCGATCGTGTCGGCGTCGATCAGCGCCGACTGCAAGCGTCCGTAGGGACAGACGACGACGCAAGTCTGCTCGCGGAACCAGGCGAAGTCGAAGAAGAGCAGCGCCGTCAGGCCGATCATCCACGCGAATGCCGTCGTGTGGTTGGCGGGATCCGCGGTCAGCAGTTCGAGCCGTTGGTCGCGAGGCAGGAAGTAGGAGAGCACGAGCACCGCCACCGCCAGCGCGAGCGCCAGGAAGAGGCTCCACTTGGCCGCCTTCCGCCCCCACGTCCCCGCGGTCCAGGCGGCGAGGTTGCGACGGATGCGCACTTCCCGCGGCCCCTCGATCCAACGCTCGAGGCGTCGCGCGATCCCCTCGAGGAACACCGTCTGGGGGCAGGCGAAGCCGCACCAGACACGTCCCCACATCGACGTCGCGACGAAGAGCGCGAACCCGATCCCCGTGAGCAAGAAGAAGAGCAGGTAGGTGTCTTGATTCGTGAACGAGAGTCCGAAGAGCCACGCTTCTCGACCGGGGATGTCGAGGAAGACGGCGGGCATGCCGTTGATCTCGATCCAGGGTAGGACCGCGTAGATGACGAGCAGGATCGTCCAGACGATCTGCTTGCGCACTTGCCAACGTCCGCGGACATCGGCCGGATGGAGGAAGTTCCGCGAGCCGTCGGGATTGATCGTGTAGAGACTCTCGAGGTCGGGTCTCCTGGCCGGCGGCGTGGCGGTCGTCATGTTCACCTCAGGGAGACGACGCGGTCGCCGCCGCCGGAGTCGCCGCCGAACTCGCCGCCGAACTCGCCGACGGGATCTCCACCAACACCCCCTGCGGAGCTTTCCCCGGCAGGTTCTTCTCGCGGAGCGTGAGCACGTAGGTCACCACTTGGTCGACTCGCTCCGGACCGAGCTGCGGCAGCCAGGCGACCATCCCCTTCTCCGGCACGCCGTGCTGGACCGTGTTGCGGATCTGCATCGGGCCGGCGCCATGCAGCCAGTAGGCGTCGGTGAGGTTCGGTCCGACCGATCCGGACGCGTCCTCGAGATGACAGGGGACACAAAACTGCGTGAAGATCGCGTGTCCTCCCTCGACTCGCGAAGGCACCTGCGCGGCCAAGAGCAGCGCCTCATCCGTCACCTCTTGGCCGGACATGCGCGCGAGTTGCGCCTCGGCGGCGCGCGCCACTTCGAGCGTGTAGTTGTCGCGCGGGAGTCGGCCGACCGGGAACGTGTGGTAGTAGCCCCAGTAGCCGATCGCGAAGACGATCGAGCCGTAGAGCGTCCACATGATCCAAGGCGGCGGCGGATTGTCGAACTCGCGGATCCCGTCGTACTCGTGATGGAGCATCTCGTCGCGTGGTTCGCTCATGGGCGGGCCTGCCTTCCTTCGGCCGGGAGCGCGTAGTTGTCGTGATTGTCGTACTCGTCGTCACCCCGCAGCGGCAACGCGGCCAGCGCATCACTCGCGGCCCCGGAACCCTTCCGTAGCGCGCGCACCACGACGACCACGAAGGTGAGGAAGAAGAGCGCCAGCGCGAACTGCGGCCAGAGCAGGTGCGCGCTCGAAGAGAGGAACTCGCGGTACATGATCAGTCGCCTCCTTCCGCGCCGGCCCGTTCGACCGGAACCCAGCCGGTCGGTTGCGGGCGGCGACCGAGTCTCTGCAGATAGGCGATGATCGCCACCAGTCGACTCTGCGGATCGACCGTCACCCCCTGCTCCTCGAGGTCTTGCGCGATGAGACTCGCCTGACTCCGCGCGATCTCCGCCGCCCAAGAGATCTCGTCGGAGCTGTAGGGAGTGCCGAGCCTCTGCAGCACCTTCAGCTTCGCTCCGGTCCGCGAGAAATCGACGCGCTCGCGCGCGAGGAATTCATACGGCGGCATGTTCGAAGCCGGCGCGATCGAGCGCGGGTCCCGCATGTGTTGGTAGTGCCAGAGATTCGGGTACTTCCCGCCGACGCGATGGAGATCGGGGCCGGTCCGCTTCGAGCCCCACTGGAACGGCCGGTCGTAGGTGAACTCCTCCAAGCGCGAGTACTCGCCGTAGCGCAGCGTCTCGTGTCGGAACGGCCGGATCATCTGACTGTGGCAGTTGTAGCAGCCCTCGCTGACATAGATGTCGCGACCCTCCTGTTCCAACGGGCTGTACGGCTGTTGTTGGAATGCGGAGACCACGGGCGAGGCCGCCGCGACCGCGGAGGTCCCGGAAGTCCCGGCGGCCGGCGTCGTCGTACTCGCACCCGCACCCGCACTCGCACCCGAACTCACACTGGCCGCCGGAACCTTGTTGGTCGTGAGCACGACCGGCACCAGCTCCGCGATCCCGCCGGCCAAGATGGCCAAGAGCACGAGGAGGCTGAAGGCGAGCGGACGTCCTTCGAGCAGGCGATGCCAACTCCCCGACTCACGGCGCTCCATCGATCCCAAGAGCACGGCGACCACCACGGCGACGGCGCCGAAGGTGAGAATGACGGGGCTGACGAGTGGGGACGCGAGGCCGAAGGCCGCGGCGAGCAAGACCACCAGCACCGACATGACGACCGGCATCCCGCGGACGAGTCGCCAGACCGAGGGCGCGGCGACCGGCTGCAGCACGGGCGTTTCCACCACGACATCGCGAATGACGCCTGAGCGCATCGTCGCGTACAGGTTGACCATCATCAGGACGAAGCCGACCAGGTAGAGCGAACCGCCGATCAGCCGCATCCCCCAGAGGAAGCGCGACGGCCCCAGGCTCTCGACGAAGTCGACGTAGCGGAGGAATCCGTCCGCATCGAGCGCGCGCCAGAAGAGTCCTTGGCTGATGCCGCTGGTCCACATGGCCAGCACGTAGAGGAGGATCCCGAACGTGCCGAGCCAGAAGTGCGCGTCGGCCAGGCGCGTCGAATGCAGCTTCGTGTTCCAGAGCCGCGGGACCAGCCAGTAGAACATCCCCGCGGCCATGAAGCCGTTCCAGCCGAGCGTGCCGGCGTGGACATGAGCGACGATCCAATCGGTGTAGTGGGCCAGTCCGCTCACGGCCTTGAGCGAGAGCAGCGGCCCTTCGAAGGTCGACATTCCGTAGAACGTGACCGCGGCGGCGAAGAACTTCAGCACCGGATCGGTGCGGAGTCGGTCCCACGCTCCGCGCAGCGTGAGCAGGCCGTTGATCATTCCGCCCCAAGACGGCGCCCAGAGCATGACGCTGAAGACGATGCCGAGGGTCTGTGCCCAGTCCGGGAGCGCGGTGTTCAACAGATGGTGCGGCCCGGCCCAGATATAGACGAAGACGAGCGCCCAGAAGTGCAGGACGGAGAGTCGGTACGAATAGACCGGACGCTCCGCCGCCTTCGGAATGAAGTAGTACATGATCCCGAGGATCGGCGTGGTGAGGAAGAAGCCGACCGCGTTGTGTCCATACCACCACTGCACGAGCGCGTCTTGAACGCCGGAGAACACCGGGTAGGCGTGCGTCAGGCTGGTCGGGATCTGCAGGTTGTTGACCAGATAGAGGACCGGGATGGTCACCACCGTCGCGATGTAGAACCAGATCGCGACGTAGAGATGCCGTTCGTTGCGAATCGCCAACGTCCAGAAGAAGTTGACCGAGAAGATCACCCAGACGACGACCACCAACAGGTCGATCGGCCAGATCAGCTCCGCGTACTCCTTCGATTGCGTCAGTCCGAGCGGGAGCGTCACGGCGGCGAGGACGATGATCGCTTGCCATCCCCAGAAGTTGGCCTGGCTGAGGAAGTCGGAGGCCATGCGGGTGCGCAGCAGCCGCTGCATCGAGTAATAGATGCCCGCGAACATCATGTTGCCGACGAAGGCGAAGATCGCCGCGTTCGTGTGGAGCGGCCTCAACCGGGCGAACGACAGCCACGGCGCGAGTTCCAGCTGCCAGAAGACGAGCTGCGCGGCCACGATGACGCCGACAAGGAGCCCGACGGCGCCCCAGAGGACCGAGGCCAGGGTGAACAGCCGGACGATGCCGTCATCGAAGGTGACGCGCTCGATCGTCGCGCTCGGGGCTCCCTTCATCACGTCCTCGCGCTTTCGGTAGCGACGCCTTCGGGCGTCGGTGGGGGTCGGTCGTCCGCCGCCAGCGGCAGCAGCGACAGTCGGTCGCCATGGTCGACATCGCCTTGCCCGATGCTGCGAACGAGCAGGACGAGCGCCGCGCCCACCAAGACGAGGCTGACGAAGACCATGAGAATCAGGACGTCCATTCGACGCGGCCTCCCGAGAGTCTCCGGAGGGTGAGCAGCACGACGGTGAGCGAACTCGCCGGCATGAGCAGCGCCGCCATCACGGGATCGATCCGCCCCGCGAGCGCGAATCCGAGCGCGACCACGTTGTAGGCGAGCGCCACCGCCAGGTTGGTTCGTACGACGCTGCGGAAGCGCCGCGCCGCGGCGAGCACGAGGCGAACCGCGGAAACTCCTTCGCCCGTGAAGTAGAAGTCGGCGCGCGCGGAGAGATGCGCGCGATCGACCGCCGGCGTTCCGGTGCAGAACGCGCGGTCGAACCCGGGCCCGTCGTTGAGTCCGTCGCCAACCATGAGGGTGTCGCTGTGATCGAGGGCCGCGACGACGGCGGCCTTCGCCTCCGGAGTCAGGTCGCCTCGCGCGTGCGCCGGCGGAATCTCCAGCTGCGCTGCGAGCGCCTCGACTCGCGCCGTCCGATCGCCGCTCAGGAGATGGACCTCGTACCCTTCACGGAGGAGCGCCGCCACCTCGCGGGGGGCGTCGGACCAGGTCTCCTCTTCGAAGTCGAACGTCGCTGTCGTCCGACCGTCGATCGCGAGGACGGCGCCGGTCGTGGTTCCCGTGAGATCGCCGCGTCCGAGGCGCACGTCGCGACCCGCGAGCCGCCCCCGCACGCCCTCTCCGGGAATCTCCTCGCAGTGAGAATCGACCAACGACACAGCGAACTCGTCCTGCTCGATCGCGCGAGTGATGGCGCGACTGCGCGGATGGCTGCTGCCGGCCGCGAGGTTGTAGAGCGCGAGGAGCGCGAACGGATCCAGCTCGCGCAGCGAGGCGCGCGAGGGAGCGTCGAGCTGCAATCGATCGCGCGTCAGCGTGCCGGTCTTGTCGAAGAGGACCTGTCGGACGAAAGGGGCGCGTTCCAGGAGCGTGGCGCGACGGACGAAGACGCCGCGTCGCCTCAGCCCGGCATAGACGAGATCCTGAGCCAGCGGCAGCGCGAGCCCGAAGGCGCAAGGACAGGTGACGATCAGGCAGGCGACGGCGACTTCGGCCGCGCGGCGCGGTTCCTCCCACCAGAGTGCGGCGCCGAGCGCCGAGAGCGTGAACACCGAGGCGACGTAGAGGACCGAGTAGCGACGCCAGAACGACTGGGTCGGGTCATGGTTGGCCGCGCGAGGTTCGACGCGCACGCGCAGCAACTCGTGGATCCGCGAGGCGGCGAAGGGAGCAACGACCCGCGCGCGGATCGGTTCGGACGCGGCATTCCAGGCCCCGGCCGGCGCGGGATCGCCCACTTCGAGATCACGGACTTCGCTCTCCCCCGTGATCCAGTCGAGCGAGAGTCGAGCGCGCGGCGAGAGAATGACACTCTCGACGGGAACGAGATCACCTGGTGTGACCCAGAGCTCGTCCCCGGCCGAGAGTGCGTCCGCCGGTATGGTCTCGAGCCGCCCCGCTCGGACCACCCGGACGACCAGACCGTCGACGCCGTCGCTCTCCAGCAGTGCGCGGCGATTCCGCTCCAGGACTCGTTCCTGCAGCCAGCGCCCGAGCACCATGAGAGCGATGAAGACGGTGACGGTATCGAAGTAAGCCGCTTCCGGACCCTGCGTGAAGAAGAGGAAGATCGAGCCGATCGCGCTGATCGCGATGCCGACGGCGATCGGCAGATCCAGATGCACGATTCCGCGCCGCAGCGCACGCCAGGCCGACTGGAAGAAGAGGGCGCCGCCGGTCGCGACCGACAGCAGCGTGAATCCGAGGCCGAGCCAGCCGAAGAGCCAGTAGATCGCTCCCGCCTCCGGCCGCAGCCCCGCGTAGTAACTCACGCTGAAGAGCATCACGTTCATCGCGGCGGCCCAGGAGAGGCCCAGTCGCACCAGCAGCCCCTTCATCGCGCCGGCATCCGAACCGCGGTTCTGTCCCAATCGATATCCGAAGCGCTCGAGCTCGGCCCCATACCCTCCGAGGTCGCACTCCCCGGCGCGCCAGACCAACTCGGCCCGACCCATCGCGGGGTTCACCTCCAGGTCCACGGCGCCAGCTCGACGCAGAAAGAGTTCGCGGAGAATCCAGACACAGGCCGCGCACCGGATCCCCTGTACTTCCACCGTGGCGCGGCGAATCGAACCGGGCGCCAGGCCCGCGTCGGTCGAGACAAGCGAGTCGAGCCAAGAGGAGGAAGAGGCCGCGAGCGGACGGGCGGGCGCCGTCGGTTCGTTCCGGAGATCGTAATAGCGGCCGAGACCGGACGCGCGGATCAGCCCGTAGACCGTCTCGCAGCCGGAGCAACAGAACGACCGCCGCTCCGCGCGGTCTGGAGTGCTGAGCGGAAGAAAACAGTGCAAGCACCGGGTGGCTCCGGATTCTCCGAATCCAACGGCTGGCTCGCGAAGCGCCGCGGGGGCGGGCGCGATCGTCGCAGAGCGCAAGGCGATTCCTCGTTTTTTCGACCTGACTCGAGATCTTTCACACCCGGAGGCGTGACGTCACGAGAGAGAGGATCGGCCCAGACGACGGGCTGATCAAATGATCAAGTCGAATACATGTCGGTGTGACTGTCTAATCAACACGGTTATGTACAGGATTGGCGGTGAGGGCGGCAGGGGCGGCGCCGAGGGTGGCGGCGGCCAGGGGGGGGGCGGCGAGGAAAGCGCGCTCGTCGTTGTAATACTCGACGGAAGAATCGAGTTTCACAAACCTCAGAAGAGAACGACGTTCCCGAGATGCCGATGCGCGATCCACCCGGCCGAGGCGGCGCCTCGGAGGATGAGCTGGAGGGCGAGCGCGGCCAGCAACAACTTCGCCACCCCCTCCCACTTCCGTCGGCCGGCGGGATCGAGGCGGGCGGCCCCGAAGCCGAGGAGCGCCAGCACCGGCGCCGTCCCCAACCCGAAGCTGGCCAGTCCGAGGGCGCCGCGGACCGGATCGGACGGCGTCACCGAGAGGAGTGCGGAGAAGACGGCGCCGCAGGGCAACAGTCCGTTCATCGCACCCAATCCGAAAGAGGCGAGCCCGCGCTTCGATTGGAGGCCGCGCGAGAGCATGCGCGCCACCGGGGCGTTTGCGCGCGCGACGAGTTCACGGAGCGCGGAGGGCGGCGAGACGAGAGGTCCCACCGAGACCGCGAGCAGCAACAGCCCGATCGCGATAGAGAGAAACGCCGTCAGGTGGAGGGATGGATCGAGCAGCCCCAGGCTGCTGCCCAGCGCGGCCGCCAAGGCGCCGAGCGCCGCGTAGGTGAGGATCCGTCCGGCGTGGTACCTGGCGAACGACATCGCCATCGCGCCGCCGTACTCTCCGCAACTGCGCCTCGAGATCGCGAAGCCGGAGACGAGCGGTCCGCACATGCCGGCGCAGTGGCCCACGCTCATCGTGGCGCCCGTGACGAACAGGATCGCGTAGTGCACGCCGGGCGCGGCGGCGACGGCGGCCGGGGTCGAACAGCAATCCATGGCGGCTACGCCCCTCCGCGAACCAGGTCAGCGGTCTCGACGCGACGTGGATGACCGAACGCAGGTTCGTCGAACGACAGGCCGCGGTCGAACGATTCCTGCTGGTCGGTGCGATCAGATGAAGTGGATGGGTGGAATGCCGGCTAGGAGCTGCAGAGCATTGCTCTGGATTGCCACGGATTGCGACCGCTGGGCATCGCCGTCGACAGGTTCCGTCAGCGCGTACCCTTGTGAAATCGTGCACTACTATTGCCGGCAACAGTTGCACCATTTTTCACAAGCGACCGGAGAGGCGGCGGCCCGAGGCGGCGGCCCGATTTGATCGGGTGATCAGTTGCGAAGAGTGGTGCGGCGCGCCACGGGGCGAATCGTACCTCTGCGCACAAGCCGCGCCGCCCGCGGACGCGCCGCTCGCGGAAGCCTCGCTCGCCTACGCCTCGCTCGCCTCCGGCGTCCAGGAGCAGCAGAGATTTCGGTCGCCGAATGCGTTGTCGACGCGGCCGACGGGGGGCCAGTACTTGTGCTCGAGGGTCCACGGCGCTGGAAATGCGGCGCGGTAGCGTGAGTAGGGGCGCGTCCACTCGTCCGCGCAGAGCAGATCGGCGGTGTGCGGCGAACCATTGAGCAGGTTCGCCTTGCGATCCGCGCGTCCCTCGTCGACCTCGCGGATCTCCGCGCGGATGGCGATCATCGCGTCGCAGAAACGATCCAACTCGGCCTTCGACTCGCTCTCGGTCGGCTCGATCATGAGCGTGCCGGCCACCGGGAACGACATGGTCGGCGCGTGGAATCCGTAGTCCATCAGTCGCTTCGCGATGTCGTCGATCTCCAGGCCGGCGCTCTTCAGCGCGGCGCGCGGGTCGATGATGCACTCGTGCGCGACGCGTCCCTGGGAACCGCGATAGAGCACCGGATAGTGCTCCTCCAGTCGTGACGCGACGTAGTTCGCCGCCAAGATCGCGTTCTTGGTCGCGAGCGCGAGGCCGTCGCCGCCCATCATCGCGATATAGGCATAGGAGATCGTGAGGATGCTCGGGCTCCCCCACGGCGCTGCCGAGATCGCGCCGATCGAATCGGGGCCGCCCATCGGCACGACCGGATGGCCCGGCAGGAACGGGCTCAGGTGCTTCGCGACACAGATCGGACCCATGCCGGGCCCGCCGCCTCCGTGCGGGATGCAGAAGGTCTTGTGCAGGTTCAGGTGACAGACATCCGCGCCGAGATCGCCGGGCCGACAGAGCCCGACCATCGCATTCATGTTGGCTCCGTCGAAGTAGACCTGTCCGCCGTGCTCGTGCACCACGCCGATGATCTCGACGATCGCTTCCTCGAAGACGCCGTGCGTCGAGGGATAGGTCAGCATCATGGCGGCGAGACGGTCGGAGTACTTCTCCGCCTTCGCGCGCAGGTCCGGCACGTCGACGTTGCCCTGCGAGTCGCAGGCCACCGGCACCACTTGAAGTCCCGCCAGGACCGCGCTGGCTGGGTTCGTGCCGTGGGCCGACGTCGGGATGAGACAGATGTCGCGGCGACCCTGGCCGCGCTTCGCCTGCCACGCGCGGATCACGAGCAACCCGGCGTACTCCCCTTGCGATCCGGCGTTCGGCTGCAGCGAACAGCCCGCGAAACCGGTCACTTCGCAAAGCCAACTCTCCAACCGCCGCAGAAGCGCCGCATATCCCTGGGCCTGCTCCAGCGGCGCGAAGGGATGGATCTGCGCGAAACCCGGCGAGGTGAGCGAGAGCATTTCGGCGGCGGCGTTCAACTTCATCGTGCACGAGCCGAGGGCGATCATCGAGGTCGTGAGCGAGAGATCGCGCGCCTCCAGGCGCTTGATGTAGCGCAGCAACTCGGTCTCGGTGTGATACCGCTGGAAGACCGGATCGGCCAGGATCTCAGTGGTGCGCGCCAGAGCCCCCGCGAAGTCGCCGGTGATCCCGGCGGCATGGCTCGACGGCTCCGCCGAGGCGCCCGAGCCTCCGAACACTTCCAGCAAGTCGCGGAGGTCGCTCTCGCCCACCGTCTCGTCGAGCGCGATGCCGACATCGCCGTTCTCGAAACGACGCAGGTTGATTCCGCGGGCGAGCGCCGAACCGATCACGTCGTCGGTTTTCCCGCCGGCCGGCGTCACCCGCAGCGTGTCGAAGAACGCCGCGCCAAAGACACCGCCGCCAAAGACACCGCCGCCAAAGACACCGTGTCCGAGCGCCGCGATGCCGCGCGCCAGGATCTCCGCCGCCGCGTGCACCCGGCGCGCGATTCGCCGCACCCCTTCGGGACCGTGATAGACCGCATACATCGACGCTGTCACCGCCAGCAGCACCTGCGCGGTGCAGATGTTGCTCGTCGCCTTGTCGCGGCGGATGTGCTGCTCGCGCGTCTGCAGCGCCAGTCGCAGCGCGGGCCGCCCCTGCGCGTCGCGCGAGACGCCCACGATGCGCCCCGGCATCTTGCGCGCGTACGACTCGCGCACGGACATGAACGCGGCGTGCGGCCCGCCATAGCCGAGCGGGACGCCGAAACGCTGCGAATTGCCGACGACAATATCGGCGCCCATCTCCCCCGGCGGCTTCAGCAGCGCGAGCGCCAAGAGATCCGACGCGACGCTGACGAGGACTCCGGCCGCGTGCGCCTTCTCGATGAACGCCGCCAGATCGAAGAGTCGGCCGTCGGTCGTCGGATACTGCGCCAGGGCGCCGAACGTGTCGGGTCCGAGATCGGCCTCCTCGATCGGCCCGACGACCACGCGATAGCCGAGGTGCTCGGCGCGCGTCGTGACGACGGCAATGGTCTGCGGGTGGCAATGGTCGGCGACGAAGAAGGTCTCGGCCTCCGGCTTCCCGTCGATCACGCGTCGACAAAGCGTCATCGCCTCGGCCGCGGCCGTCGCTTCATCCAGCAGGGACGAATTGGCGATCGGCAGCCCGGTCAGCTCCGCCACCATCGTCTGGAAGTTGAGCAATGCCTCCAGGCGCCCTTGCGAAATCTCCGCCTGGTACGGCGTATAGGCCGTGTACCAACCAGGATTCTCCAGGATGTTGCGCTGGATCACCGGCGGCGTGACCGTTTGGTGGTAGCCGTAACCGAGATAGGAGCGGGCCACGACGTTCTTGGCGCCGAGGCGCCGCAGTTCGTCCAACGCCTCGCGCTCGCTCCGCGCCGGTCCCAGATCCAGCTCCCCCTTCATGCGGATGGCGGGCGGGATCGCCTGCGCGATCAACGCGTCGAGCGACTCGACGCCGAGGCGCCGCAACATCGCGGGCAACTCGGAGGGGCTCGGTCCGATGTGTCGGTCGGTGAATCGCTCGGCCGGAGCCAGCGGGGAGACAGTCTTCGGACCGGGACTCGGCGACATCAACGCCTCGATCGATAAGGGTGGAATGGGCGTCACGGCGAGGGAAGGAGCGCGGACACTTCTCGGGCGCGAAGCCTAGCACCGCCGCAGAATCGTGAGCAACGCGCGGGATACACCGCTGCGATGTGTCGTGCTCCTCATTGGTTTCCGCTCTTTCGGCCGCGTACCATTGCTCGCGCACCGCACCACGACCCTCTAGGAGCCATCCCATGAGCCACCCCACGAACTTTGCCCAGCGCAACGCCACCTGCCTGGCCGCCGCAGTTCTACTCATCGCCGGCGCCTTCACCTCCGCGAGCCGAGCCGGCGACTGGACCACCGTCGGCGGGAACTCTCAGCGCAACGGCCTCTCCGACGAAAGCGGGCCCGTCGACACCGTCTGGGAATGGGAAGGGACCTCCAGCGCGCTCTTCGCGGGCCAGATCTACATCGAGGGGAACACGCTGGTGACCTGGCGCTTCCAGTCGATCAACGTGGCGCCGATCGTGGCGCACGACCTGGAGACCGGCGACCTGCTCTGGTCGCGAGACTTCAAGGGCGCCAACAGCCGCTCGGTCGTGCGCGGTTTCCGCGACGGCCAGATCTACGCGACGAACTTCCAGGAGACCGGCGCCGACACGCTCTACGCGCTCGACCCGGCCACGGGGAACACGATCTGGAAGTCGACGGCCTTCTGCGAGCGCGGCATCACCTGGAGCATCGCCTTCGCCGACGACGGCGATCTGTTCATCCCCGGAGTCGCGAACAAGATCGTGCGGGTCGAGCGGACGAACGGGACCGTCGTGTGGGAGCGTCCTCGCATCATTCCGAACACAGGCGCCGAAGGGCTCTGCGTCTTCGGGAACACGATCTACGGCTTCGAGGGATCGATCGTCACCCCGAAGACGCTCACCGCCTGGGACCTCGCGACGGGCGTGAAGAAGTACAGCTCCGCGACGCTGCCGGGCGACGGTGATCAGGAGATGCCCCACTCGATCGGTCCCGACGGAACGATCTACGTGCTGCGCGACGGCGGTCTCTTGCACGCGCTCGAAGACACCGGCGCGGCCATCGTGCAGAAATGGTCCCGCGCGATCGCGGGTACTCCCGTCTGGGGACAGTTCGGCGTCGAGGCCGACGGCTCGCCGCTCGTGCCGGATGGTCAGCGACTGCTGCGTCTCGATGCGGCCAGCGGCGTGACGCTCGATCAATCCCCGCCGCTCGTCTCGAGCTCGTGGTTCGTTCCGCGCGTCACGATCGACGTCGGCGGAAAGATCTACGTCGGCAACGGCGCGTCGGGAGATGGCGCGCTCTACGCGCTCGCGCCCGATCTCTCGATCCTCTGGCAAGTGGCCGCGCCCAACATCACCTATTCGGGTCCCGCGCTCGCGAGCGGAGGGAAACTAGCGGTGGCGGGAGGCGGGACGTTCCTGAGTGTCTATGGCACCACGGCGGTCGCGGTGGACGAAGCGGCGGGCGCAGGGGCCGGCTCGCGGACGGAGATCGTGGCGTGGCCGAATCCGTTCGGGGATGTGGTGACGTTGGAGGTGGGGGAGGGCGCAGGGATGCAGTTGGGGGTCTTTGATATCAACGGCCGGATGGTCAGGAGGCTCGAGAGACCGAGCGCTGGGCGCTCGGTCACTTGGAACAGTCTCGACTCGCGGGGCCAGCCGGTTGCGCCGGGGGTCTACTTGGTCCGGGCTCAGGATCGATCGACCGCGCCGCTCAAATTGTTGCGTCTCGCCGACTGACGCAGGCGTCGACCGAGAGGGCGCACGCGGGTATCCTGCGCCTTCCGCGCGAATCCCGCGCGAGCGGCCTCTGTCCCCCAGGAGTGGAGCGTCCATGAGCGAGAACGTCCGCAACACCATCATCATCGGGTCCGGTCCGGCCGGGCTCACGGCGTGTATCTACGCGGCGCGGGCCAACTTGAAGCCGCTCTGCTTCGAGGGCTTCAACGCCGGCGGACTCATCCCGGGCGGACAGCTCATGTTCACTTCCGACGTCGAGAATTATCCCGGCTTCGAGAAAGTGACCGGTCCCGATCTCATGATCCGTATGCGCGATCAGGCGCTCCACCAGGGGACGCAGATCGTCACGTCCGACGTGACCAAGGTCGACTTCTCGCAGCGACCGTTCAAGGTCTGGGTCGACGACGAGATGCATCTGGCCGGGACCGTCATCATCGCGACTGGCGCGCGGGCCAACTACCTCGGACTCCCGAGCGAAGAGGCTCTGAAGAACCGCGGCGTGTCGGCCTGTGCGGTCTGTGACGGCGCGTTCTTCCGCAATCAGCCGGTGGCGGTCGTGGGCGGCGGCGATACGGCGATGGAAGAGGCGCACTACCTGACCGGCCTCTGCTCGTCGGTCACACTCATCCATCGCCGCGATGACTTTCGCGCGTCGAAGACGATGGTCGACCGCGTCGTCGCCAATCCCAAGATCAAGATCCTCTACAGCAGCGCGGTCGACGAGGTGCTCGGCGTCGAAGCCGACAAGGTGACCGGCGTGAGTGTGAGGGACCTGAAGACCGGTCAGCTCTCCAAGATCGAGGTGAACGCGATGTTCGTCGCCATCGGCCACACCCCGATGACCGAGCTGTTCGTGGGCCAGCTCGAAATGCACCCGAACGGCTATCTCAAGACGGAACCCGGATCGACCCGCACCAGCGTGCCCGGCGTCTTCGCCTCGGGCGACGTGCAGGACTGGACCTACCGCCAGGCCGTCACCGCCGCCGGGTCGGGCTGCATGGCCGCGCTCGACGCGGAACGATGGCTGTCGGCGCAGGGATCTCACTGATCGTAGCGATCCCCGAGAGCGTGCTGCGCCTGGCGACGGCGCTCAGCATCGGACTTCTCCTCGGCGCCGAGCGGGAACGGCGTCAGATCGAGCGCGAGGTCCGCTCCCCTTTCGGCATCCGGACGTTTGCACTGGTCGCGCTGCTCGGGGGCGTGACCATGTCGATGGGGCAGCCGTGGCTCCTCGGAGTCGCCTGCGCCTTCGTCGGCGCGGCCGCCATCGTGGCCTACTCGGTCAACGACCGCACCGACGCCGGACTCACTACCGAAGTAGCGTTCGTCCTGACGTTCGTCTTGGGGGCGTGGTCGCAAGACGAACCAGCACTGGCGGCCGGGACGGCGGTCGTCGCGACCCTCCTGCTCGCGGCGCGCGGCCGCTTGCACCGGTTCTTCCTCACGATCTTGACCGAGACGGAACTGCGCAGACTGCTCATCCTCCTCGTCGCCGGGGTCGTGGTGCTGCCGCTGGCGCCCGACCGGGCGCTCGACCCCTTCGGTGTCGTGAATCCGTTCAAGGTCTGGCGTCTGGTCGTCGCCATGATGGCGATCAGCGGCGTCGGCTACGTGGCGGTTCGCGCCATCGGGCCTCGCTTCGGACTCCCGATCGCTGGCTTCGCCTCGGGCTTCGTCTCGGGCATTGCCACCATCGCGGCGATGGGCGAGCGCGCCAAGAACGACCCGCGCGTCTCGGGGAGCGCCGCGGTCGGGGCCGTCCTCACGACGGTGGCCACGATCCTCCAGATGGTCGTGGTGTTGGCCCTCTCCTCGACGGCTGTGCTCCGGGAGATGGCGTGGCCCCTCGGCGCCGCCATCGTCGCGGCCCTCGCCTACGGGCTCTTCTCGTTCCGCCGAACGAATCGCGAGGGGCTCGCGGATTCCGCCGACGCGGGACACCCCTTCCAATTGCGAACGGCGCTCACGCTCGCGATCGTGCTGTCCGTGGTGCTGTTCGCCTCGGCGGCGGCCGGACGGTGGTTCGGTCACACCGGCGTGACGATCGCCGCCGCGCTGGCCGGATTCGCAGACACGCACGCCCCTGCCGTCTCGATCGCCGCACTGACGGAGGTCGGGCGGATGGAGCGGCCGGAGGCGGTGCTCCCCATCCTCCTGGCGTTTTCGACCAACACGATCTCCAAGGCGGTGGTTGCGTTCATGTCCGGTCCGAGGCGCTACGCGATGCTCGTCAGCGTGGGGCTCGGGGTCGTTCTTGCGGCTAGCTGGGTGGGCTGGATGGTGGGGCGGTGACGGGCAGGTAGGAAACCGAGCGAGTCTGCTGACTCGCTCGTTACAGGTCATCCCTCCAGAGCGGATGGGTCAGACAGTGCGGGCCGCCTCGCGCGCGCGAAATCTCGTGGCTCGTCACGAGAATGCAGATCCTCTCCCCTTCGTCGAGGTCGACCTCGTCGCGGCCGAGGAGCAAGTCATCCGCTTCGACGATACGGAAGCCGTGGCGCTCGAGCTCCTGCACGGTGCTGGTGTTGCGGTCATAGAGCGTGATCACGCCCGGCGCGAGCGCGAGCGCGTTGGCGCCGTCGGTCCACTGTTCGCGTTGCTGCATGACCGGGTCGGCGCCGCCGCAGAGGATCGGCTCGTAGCGGACGCCTCGACGCGCGAGGGTCGAGAGGAGATCGTCGGTCGCGGTGAAGGCGAGATCCTCGGACTTCAGGTCGACTTCATAGATGCGGGCCTGTTCCGATCCGCCCTTCAAGATGACCGGCGCGTGGACCAGCGCGAGCTCGCGATCGACCGGCGTGATCAGGGTATCGAGGTGCATGTAGGCGCGCCGCTGCGGGATCTCGACCACGATCAACCAACGCGGTCCGCGCTCCCGCTTGGCCAGCGACCGAGCCAACAGTTGGATCGCCGTGCGGTTGGTGCGCTCCGACTGCCCCAAGATCAGCACATCCCCCGAGATGACGAGCACGTCGCCCCCCTCGATGCTGGGGCGATGCGTGCCGACGAAGAGCGACTGATCGCGGTCCATCACCAGCGGATCCAGGAGAACCGGAGTCCCCGAGAGCCGCGGATGGAACCGGAAGAGCGCGCGCGAGAGCATCGCCTCTCGGTGTCTGGCCGGCGCGGCCATGGCGGCGAAGACCACACCGTCGCCGATCACGATCTGGGGATCGCGCTGGAAGCACCAGTTCGGGATCGGAGGGAGTGTGAAGAGATCGTGCACGTCGGTGCCGAAGGTGGTCGCTTCCTTGCGGATGCCGGCGACCAAGACGCTGGCCAACTCCGCCGGCGAGACCGACTCCAACAGTTCGCGTTGACCGGCCGGTAGATCCTCCAGCAGCACATCGAAGGCCCACTTGCGGGCGTTCGGGATCGCCAGGGTCTCTTCGAGCAGCTCGCCCGCATCGAGGATCTCGATGTCGAGCCACTTCAGGATCTGTCGGAAGCGCGCATGTTCCTCGCGCGCCCGGTCCCCGAAGAGGATGTCGTCGAAGAGCAGCTCCTTCATCATCGACGGCACCATGCAGTCGACCTCGTCCCCGGGATCGTGGACGAGGACCTGACGCAGACGCCCGATCTCCGAGCGCACATGAACGGGGATGAGAACAGACATGCCTGCGGAGGGTAGCCGGGCGCTCCGCGGCGGGCAAGGCGAGGGGAGCAAGGCACGCGGGCGCGCCGGTCGGAGTTGCACCGCCGGAAGGATCGCGTCGACGCTCCGGCATCGACGCGATTTCTCGAGACCCGGCTTTCTCTACTTCCGCTTGCGCCGCGCGATGAGCGCCGCGCTGAGTCCGAGGCCCATCAGCGCAAACGTCCCGGGCTCCGGAACGGGGTTCGAGACTTCGTCGATGCGTGCGACTCCGACTAGCCGCACTTCGTCGTATCCGCTGACCACGCAATCGATCTCCGTCCGAAGCCGATTCCAGGAGCCGGACGGTCCCGGCGAGGGACCATAGCCGTAGGGGCCGTAGGCGTAGTCCGCAGCGGGCGCCCCGCGGGTCGGAGGCGCACTGAAGCTCGGCCCGAGCTCGAACAGATCCGTGAAGTCGGGTCCATCCCCCACGGACTCCCGCCAGATCGCGGTCTCAGCGTCAAGAAGATCGACCTGCATCCCGTCTCCGCGAATGTCGATGCACTCCCCTTCGAGGGCGCCTTCGACGACCGACTCGCCGTTGATGCCCAGGAACGACGTCGTGAACTGAAAGGAGAAGTGCTTCGGATCGGCCTGATCGTTCGTGACCCCCATGGCCCAACTGTGGCCCGCCGCGAACTCGTCCATCCCGATCGAGAAGTCGAATTCTTGGGTCGTGACCGACCACTGCGTGCCTGCGGCCAGGGTGGAGGTGGTCGGGGTCAGGTCGTACCACCGACCCACCCCGTCGACTGACGCGAAAAGCGATGGCGCACTCGCGCCGAAGGCGCCGGCCTGCGCAGCGCCGCCCGCTGCGATTGCTCCTCCCGCCAGCAGAACGGCCGCGAGCAGAACGGCCGCGAGCACTCGTCCTGCGCGAGGGACGATGCGTGAACGAGATTGCATGTCTGAGCCTCCTGGATCTCCTGGGTGAATTGTCCGGTCCCGAAGTGGGGAGCCTGTTGCGCGCCCGCGACCAGAGAACGTCGAGCGTCGAGAAAGCGAACGCGCTTCCTCCCGTAAATCACGGATAACTCACCCGGCCTTCGTCAGGACCTGACATCCGAGGCGTAACTTCTCCCTCGGTCGTTCGAAGCTCTTCCGGATCGGAGACCGCTCTCCCGGGGAGTCTGCTGCACACAACATTGTCCAGACTCCCGGTGGACGCGAACCATCCCGAGAGGACCGAGGGCGACCGCCGACCTGTCCGTGACAGCAATGCTCGACGTCGGGGCGGGGGCCGATCCCTCGCCCCATCTGTTTGGCGCCTGGCGTCTGGCGTCTGGCGCCTGGCGTCTGGCCGCTGGACAACCACGCCGGTCCGGCCGATACCTCCCGCATGAAGAACACCGCCACTCTGCTTATCCATTGCCCCGACCAGATGGGGATCGTCGCCGCCACGTCCGAGCTGCTCTACCGGCATCGGGCCAACATCCTGCACTCCGATCAGCATGTCGACGCGGAGAGAGATCTGTTCCTGATGCGGATCGAGTGGGATCTGGATAGCTTCACGCTCTCGCCGGACGATTTCCGACTCGAGTTCAAGAGCGTGGCCGACCGGTTCCACATGGAGTGGAGCGTCGAGCTATCCCGCGAGCGGGCGCGCGTGGCGATCCTGGTCTCGCGCTACGACCACTGCCTGGTCGACCTGCTCTATCGCCACCAGAGTGGTGAGTTGGCGTGCGAGATTCCGCTGATCCTGAGCAATCACCCGGACAATCGGCGCATCGCCGACTTCTACGGCGTCCCGTTCCACGAGATCGTGGTGACGAAGGAGAACAAGCGAGAGGCGGAGGCGCGGCAGATCGCTCTGCTCGCCGAGCACCGGATCGAGCTGGTCGTCCTCGCCCGTTACATGCAGATCCTCTCCCCCGATTTCGTGGCGCAGTATCCCGAGCGGATCATCAACATCCACCACTCGTTCCTGCCGGCCTTCGTCGGCGCGCGCCCGTACCACCAGGCCTTCACTCGCGGCGTCAAGCTGATCGGCGCGACCAGCCATTTCGTGACCGACCGACTCGACGAGGGGCCGATCATCGAGCAAGACGTCGTGCGGGTCTCCCACCGCGACTCGGTCGACGACTTGATCCAGAAGGGACGCGACCTGGAGAAGATCGTGCTCTCACGCGCCGTCCGCTGGCGGCTGGATCACCGGATCTTGGCGTACGGGAATCGAACGGTAGTGTTCGACTAGGGGGCGGTGGTGGTGGTGAGGGTGAGGGTGAGGGTGAGGGTGAGGGTGAGGGTGGCTGGTGAGTGCGTGGGTAGCTGCGGTAGTTGGGGGCGGCGGTAGTTGGGGGCGGCGCCGGCTGAGGTCGCGGCGGGGGCGTGCTTCGCGGCGCCGGTCGCCGGGTCGCGTCCTCGTGCAGCGGCTCGGTCCGCTCGGTCCGCTCGGTCCATACGAATTCATGCTTCTGTGTAGCGTATTAGTTTATCCGCCGCAAATATAGTTCTTGACGTTTTTTACAGTTCTATACACTCCGCCATCCAAGGTTGCCGCAAGGACCATCACTCGAAGCGCGGCGCGGGCCCAGGATCCATGATCGCAGCAGGCCGACGGAAACAGCGAAGCGAGCGATGGATCGCGCGAGGTGCAGCTCGCCACGACCCCGAGAAACGCGATGTTAAAATGACATCATGAACAATCTCATCCCATCGAATCCTGCGTCTGTTCGTGTCTACAGTCTCGATCGTCTCTCCTTCCTGCCCGATGAACTGCTCCTCTCCCGCGTCCATGCGCTGGTCGCGAGGGAGCGGTCGTGCACCGCACAACTTGTCGCGCATCTCGCCGAAGTGGAGCTGCGGCGCCTGTATCTCAGCCGCGGCTGCT
>Ga0163154_10003688_pt1 | contig 20927 bp, 15 predicted proteins | sample OliLakLV19MP9P1_FD_148649 | JGI IMG/M metagenome (GOLD analysis project Ga0163154, IMG submission 148649) | Freshwater microbial mat bacterial communities from Lake Vanda, McMurdo Dry Valleys, Antarctica - Oligotrophic Lake LV.19.MP9.P1 | ecosystem: Environmental > Aquatic > Freshwater > Lake >...
CGACGCGGCAATGGCATAGCCCTTCGCCAGCATGCGCTGGCGCAAGGGCTGCGGACCCAAACTGGGCTCAGCACCGACCGGCTCAACGTTGTAACCATGATTGACCAACACCAAGCGCCCGCCCGGCCGCCAGCCATCCGGGATTTGCGCGATGAAATACGCGCCGCTCGCCGTTTGCCCGCGCAATTCGGTCACCGCGTAGGCAAAATTGGGCAGCGTGGCCAGAAACATTAGTACCGCTAAAAGCTTGCGCATCAGAAGTTCCGCACCTTCGAATGCGGACAGTGTAACGATGCATCACGCAGGGCTCTGCATGATTGGCTGAACGGGTGGCGAATACCGCCGTTGTTGAGGGTGCAAGTCAAATTGGTGTGGTCACCCTTTATTTGGGTCGAGCGCAAGGCTCGGAGCCAGCAAGAAACCCACAATGCAGGAAAAGCGTCAGCGCGCAGCGCCTACGTGCTTTTGGTGGGTTCGATCTGCGATCGAACGCTTCTCCCCCACAATGCAGGAAAAGCGTCAGCGCGCAGCGCCGCCCCACCAGAATCCGCTGTCTTTTCCCCCCACTGTTTGATTTCGGCTGCGCGAAATGACAGCGACTATGGATCACCACATCCGTTTGACCCGCACCCGATTGTTGCCTACCGCTTGCACTGTAAGGCGTTCAGGCCTTAACTTCCCGCTTCTTTGTTCCTGGGCTTTTCTCCGCATGCGCTTCCAGCACGTCGCTATTGCTTCCGTCGCTCATGTCGACGCCCCAAATCGTTTGAGTTCGGCGGAAATCGTCGTCCGCCTGTTGCCGGTCATGGAGCGCCTTGGGCTGCGCACCGATTTGCTTGAAGGTGTCGCCGGCATTGACGCGCGCCGCGTGTGGGACGAGGGCGTATTCCCGTCCGACGCCGCCACGCTGGCCGCTGAAAAAGTGCTCGCCGAAACCGGCATTGCGCGCGACAAGATCGGAATCTTGGTTAATACCTCGGTGTGTCGCGATTTTCTCGAGCCATCGACCGCCAGTATCGTCGCCGGCAAACTCAAACTGCCGGAAAACTGCCAAAACTTTGACGTCGGCAATGCCTGTTTGGCATTTTTGAATGGCATGGATATCGCCGCGCACATGATTGAACGCGGTGATATCGAATACGCGCTGATTGTCGATGGCGAGTGCAGCCGTCACATCACCGAAAAAACAATCGAGCGTTTAAGCGCACCCAATGTCACCGCCGAGCAGTTTCGCGATGAGTTTGCGTCGTTGACACTGGGCTCTGGTGGCGTAGCGATGATATTGGCCAACGCCGATCTGTATCCAGACGGCCACCGTTATTTGGGCAGCGTATCGCGCTCGGCCACGCAGTTTTCCAAATTGTGCGCCGGCAATATCGACCGCATGGTCACCGATACCAAGACCTTGTTAATTGAAGGTCTGAAGTTGGCTGGTAAAACCTTTGGCGCCGCCCGCCAAGTGTTTGGCTGGGCGGTGGGTGAAATCGACGAGTTTGTTATTCACCAGGTAAGCCGCGTGCACACCGAAGAACTGGTCAAACTGCTCGGCATTGACCCGCAAAAGGTGCTGACCATCTTCCCCGAGTTTGGCAACATCGGCCCAGCCTCCTTGCCCACCGCACTCTCCAAGTTGAAAGACACCGGCCGACTGGTGCGCGGCAAACGCATCGCGTTACTCGGCATTGGCTCGGGGCTGAACTGCTCAATGGCCGAGGTGGTCTGGTAGGGCTGAAAAGTAGGGACTTAACTCATATTTCATAAATTGCAGGCGTCCACGCTAGTCTATTGGCCGCACAAGGAACTTTCCCCAGTCGGCCGTATGGCCCGATAGGGCGCTCTTTCGAAAAATTCCTTGTGCGAGGCATATGCTGCGCGATTATCACGCGAATTCATAAAACATCAGAGTTAATGTCGGAAGAAAAGAAGCCCCCTACGGGGCAACAATCTGAATGCAACGGGTCTTGCTCTGCTGTGAAGCCATTGCGAACAGCAACCGACACGCTTTCTCGGGCAATAGAAGAGCTATTGCCCGAGAAATCGACGATATCTGGCCTCAGCTAGGCGTATTTTTGCTTCGATTTTTTAAATCCGACGGGCTGCTAGCCCAACTGCCGTTCCCGGCGCGGTCTCAACCAGCCCAGCCTGCAGATAGTCGACAAAACGCCGCGCCGCCGCGCAGAGCAACTGATCGTTGCGCCAAACCACTGACCAGCGCCGCTGGATTGGAAATCCGCTGACATCCAGCACCGTCAGCCCTAGCCGGGCGTCATCGAGCCCATGGCTCAGTGCGGATGCCACCGCCAGCTGCGAAATCACCGCGATACCGAGGCCCGCTGCCACCGCATGTTTGATCGCCTCATTGCTACCCAAACTCATGGCAACCCGCGGCGCAAATCCAGCCTTGGCAAAGCGCTGTTCAGTGACCATGCGCGTGCCGCTGCCGGCTTCACGCATCAGCCAGCGCTGCTGCGCCAGATTAGCTAGTTCGAGGGATTGACCCGCCAGTGGATGCGCCGCCGCTGCGATCACGACCAGCGGGTTGTCCAGAAACGGCGCGGCCTGCAGTGGCAGATCGTCTGGCGGCAGCATCATCACGGCCAGATCGTCCTCGCCGCGCTGCAAGCGCTGCACGATGCGATCGCGATTTTCAATGGCCAGCTCCATTTCGACGCCGGGATGCGCCGCTGCAAAAGGCCCCAGCAGATCTGGCACGAAATACTCCGCGGTGGTCACCGCGGCGATCCGCAGGCGGCCAGTCAGCAGACCACGGATTTCACCCAAGCGCGCCTCAAAGCGCAGCCAGCAGTCGGCCAGCTCGGCGCAACTGCGCTGTAGCGCCTCGCCCGCTTGGGTTGGCCGGATGTTGCGGCCCACCTGCTCAAACAGCGGTTCACCAATGGCCTCTACCAGCTCGCGCATTTGTACGCTGACCGTCGGCTGGGTCACGTGCAGCTCACGCGCGGCCTGGGTGATGGAGCGCAGTCGGGCCACCGCCTCAAAGGCACGCAGTTGCTGCGGAGTGATGCGCTGCAGTCGACGCAATCGATCTGGCATAGCCTTTTATCTATGGGTTCAATGCAATCTAAATATTTTCATAAATGCAACGCGCGCACTAGTGTTGCGGCACTTACCGCCAACGAGCCCGACCACCGATGAACATGGACGCCCCGAACCTGCCTCAAGTCGACGGTGCTGTCGATCTGCACCGCATTAAATCAGCCCAAACCGCCACGCCGATCACGGTGGCCATGGGCGACGGCATTGGCCCAGAAATCATGCGTGCAGTGTTGGCCATCCTCGACGCAGCTGGCGCGCAATTGGCAACAGAGTTTATCGACATCGGCGAACGCGTGTACCTGAGCGGCAACACCGCCGGCATCTCGGCGGCGGCCTGGGACAGTTTGCGCAGCACCAAGGTGTTTCTGAAGGCGCCGGTGACCACGCCTTCCGGCGGCGGCTACAAGAGCTTGAACGTCACCGTGCGCAAGACTTTGGGGCTGTACGCCAATGTCCGCCCGTGCATCAGCTACGCGCCCTTTGTCGCCAGCTCGCACCCCAACATGGACCTGGTCATCGTGCGCGAGAACGAGGAGGACTTGTACGCCGGTATCGAACACCGGCAGACCGACGAGGTCTACCAATGTCTGAAATTGATTACGCGTCCCGGCTGCGAAAAGATCGTCCGCTACGCCTTTGAGTACGCGCGCAGCCATGGTCGGCGCAAAGTGACCTGCATGGTGAAAGACAACATCATGAAGCTGACCGACGGCCTGTTCTATCGGGTTTTCGAGGAAATTGGCGCCGAATACCCAGAGATCGAGCGCGAGCGCTACATCATCGACATCGGTGCCGCGCGCATGGCCACGCGTCCGGAGCGCTTTGATGTGATCGTCACCCCCAACCTCTATGGCGACATTTTGAGCGACATCGCCGCCGAAATGACCGGCAGCATAGGGCTCGCGGGCAGCGCCAACATTGGCGAACACGTCGCCATGTTTGAAGCCATTCACGGCAGCGCGCCGGATATCGCCGGCCAAGATCTGGCAAACCCCAGCGGCTTGCTGTTGGCCGCGGTGATGATGCTGGTGCACATCCGCCAGGCGCATGTTGCGCAAAATATCCACAACGCTTGGCTGCGCACCCTGGAGGACGGCCTACACACCGCCGATCTCACCGGCCCGCAAGCCGAGCAGACACTGGGAACGCAGGCCTTCGCCGCGGCTGTGATCGCGCGTTTGGGCCAGCTGCCGCAGCATTTCCAGCCGGTCAGCTACCAAAACCGTGCCGCCGAGGCGCTCAGCAACAAGCCGACTTACACCCGCAAGCCACCCGCCCTGAAGGCGATGGTCGGTGTCGACGTGTTTGTGCACAGCGCTGATGACACGCCGGATACGCTGGCTGCGCGGCTGCGGGGAGCGGCCGATACCATGCACCTGCAGATGATCACCAACCGCGGCGTGAAAGTGTGGCCGCAGGGCTTCCCGGAGACCTTCTGCACCGACCACTGGCGTTGCCGTTTCATCGCGCCGGGCGGCGATGCAAGCGTCAGCCACCGCGACATCATTGCGCTATTGCAGCAGCTAACCGAACATGGCATTGACGTCATCAAAACCGAAAACCTGTGCACCTTCGATGGCGTCATCGGCTACGCGCTGGCACAGGGGCAATAAAGCTAGCAACCTCAGCTGACCGCTCGTCAATGCCCATAGCACCATGATTCTTTTTGCTTTTCAGGGCGCGCGCGCTCCTTCTGGATCGCCGAGTTGTACTCGGCGCTTTTGGCTGAAGATTCCTAGGTGGGCAAGGACTCTTCTAATGACCGCGCTCGGCCACGCCGCGTGCCTGCGTGGACACTCGGTGCTGTTCACCGGCGCCATCGACATCGTCAACACCCTGACCAGAGCGCGCAAGCCAGCGGCAATCTCAAGCGCGCCATGGACGCGAGAATGAGCGGTCAACTGAGGTTTCTAGCAGCCTGTCGGACTTTCCTCACCAGTGCGCCGGAAGTCCTTTTGGCGATCATTACCCATTCTCGAATTGATTTTGCCGGCTATGGCTCTACTTTCGAGTCTGCGCTATGCCAAAAGGCCGTCCGGCGGGCTGTGCGTCGCAACGGCGTCTGCGCTGCGCGCCGCGCCTCGCATCCGCTTAAACCACCCAACGCATCTCACGCGCAAAGTCCGACAGGCTGCTAGGGTAACTGACACGGATGCCGCCATGTTTCTAAACGGGTGGCATTGAGCGTTTCCACTCGAATGGCGCCCCACTAACAGCTTGGCGGTCATTCCTCTAAGTGGTGTCGTTTCGTTACATATCCACAGCGGTTCGCGTACAATCTCTCCACTCCCTTAACGAAGAACGAAGAACGCACGCTTTAATGATACCTACTCTTAGCTTTGTCAGCTTGGCTGTTACTTGGCCTGTTTGTAACGACCTCAGCAATCTGCGCGCCTCCCGCGGCAGATAAAAATGAGGCGGTTGACGTATTCGAACCGATCGTCATTGTCGAGGGGGCCGGCCTGATTCTCGATTTCGGTGCCAATGTTAATGCCAGTGCCAGTGCCAGTGCCAGTGCCAGTGCCAGTTTAATGATCAACGCGGGCGAATCGCGGGTCTATTATTCGACCGCTGGCGATAAGTTGGTGCAAAGTGCATTTTTTAAGAGTGGAGCGGTTGCGCGCTTTGGACCGCTCAGCTTTGAAGCGGACGAACTTGAATATGATGCAGGAATTTTGGGCAGCAGAGGCATTGTGAAGCTGAGCTTGCCCAAGGGCTTCAGTTTTGTTGATGGCGATTCAAAATCCCAAGCGGTATCCGTTTGCGCAGTGCGCTGTGACGCCGGCGACATTATCCAGGCCTGCAATGGAATAACAGCCAACCGCGGCCCGCGTGACCAGACCGATCCCTGGCCTACGCAAATTCGAAATGCGCAGGGCACCCTAGTCGCGCGAATGGGCGTCTATTGCGACCGCTCTATCTCCGGTTTTATCCGCTTTACCCCCATGACCATAGAACCCTGAAATCCTAGCCAATAGGGCGGAACGCACGCCACGCCAGTTTCCGGTTTCACCGCCAAGCACGTTGCGTGGATTCCGCCGCCCGGTCAACCGTACCCGCGCGGCGACCGGAGGAATACGCATGGTGAAGCATGGCGGCGGGTTCCACTCTACTCGCGAAGCCAACCTACGCGGGTTCAGTCCGAATATGCCGATTTCCGAATCGCGCTAACGAGGTGAGCAAAACTGCGTGAGCGCGTATTATCAAGATTTAGATGCCGGCCAATTAGCCTTGAGCCGCTGACCTGTGTGTATTCGTCTTTCGTGAGGGTCTTTAATTCGCGCTTCGGATTGACAATGCTATCGGGATCCCTAAAGCGCTTCTTGTTCTGTTGGCCGGCCAACAGCTTTATGTTTAATGCGCTCGCTACGGCTTCTAGGTCGCCCAGATAAAATGCTTCCAATTCCTGACAGGCAATCCGAACCAGAATTTGCGCGGTCTTGCCCGTGGAGTTGACCTTCGCCAGCAGGTTGGTTTTTAATTTCTTGCAGTTCGGGTTGCTGTCTAAATCACGGAGCACAATAAAGCGAGCATTTGGATTGAGGTAGCCACGAATCCTGCGCTCCAACTGTTTTTCCAAGTCCTGCTTTCCTTCGAATGTAATATATCTAGCAGGAACGTCCATTCCAATAAGGCGGGGGACAAGTTGCTCCAGCATGGCTTTTGCCGATGCTTCCTCAAGCAGAAATACTAATTCGCTCATTGTGGGTCGGCGCCCTCGAAAAAACCCTGCTTCCAGAGATAACCCATTTTGTCGCCTTCAGCCATGTATTTGGCAACTTGCGGATCCTCGCTTGCACGTCGAATTTCGGTGCGACCCTCTTTTTTAACCAGCCAACAGACTTCTTCTAGTTCCGTGGCATTCAAAAAATCCGGCGAATGTGTTGAGACAAAGACTTGCCCACCCTTTTTCGCATAAAGTCTGAACTCTTCCGCAAGTTCAGTCATTAGTGACGGATATAGTTGATTTTCGGGTTCTTCAACGCACAACAGCGGATGCGGCTTGGGGTCGTAGAGAAGTACCAAATAGGCGAACATCTTGATGGTGCCGTCGGAGACGTATCGATCCAGGAACGGGGTTTTATAAGACCCGTCTCGGAAACGCAGCGTCAGATATCCATCTTCCATCAACTTGGGTTGGACCTCGGCAATGCCAGGTACTCGGCGTACCATCGTCTGCAATATGCGTTTGAATAGCTTTGGGTGCTGCTCGTACAAATATTGGGCGACGCGTGGCAGGTTATCGCCGCTTTCACTCAAGTGCTCGGATTCCCCTGCCGCTTCCTTGCGGCCACGGGCGACGTTGATGTGGAAATCCGACACATGCCACGATTCGATCAGTTGCCGAAATGCGTTAGCGGCTTTGAACCGTGTGAACTGACCCAGCCCCTTGATCGCCAGCGTGTCCGGCGCGACCTGTTGCTGCTCGCGCTCTAACTCCTCATCGGGTTTATTGAAATCCGCTTCATTGCTGATCGCGTAGCCCGAACCGTCTGAGAAGTCCAGAAAGTGGAAGGGCTTTCCGCTGCGGCCGCGTTTGTAGCGCAAGATCTCGCGCTTCACGTAGGGTGCGCCGTCGCGGTCGCTGATCTCCAACGAGTAAGTGACTAGCCGCTCCACATCGGTGATGTGCATCCGATACTGAAGCTCGATGAGAATGCTGTGCTTGCCGCTATCGCGACTGACCACCTCGCGGAATCGTCCGCGTGCGTCCAACGCTTGTCGAACGTTGCCCTTCAAGCAATCGTGCAGGAATCCGAACACATCAAACAGGGTGGACTTCCCGGATCCGTTAGCCCCAACGACAACCATGAAGGCTGGAATGTTCTTCAGATGCACATCACGGAACACCTTGAAGTTTTTTAGTCGGATCGACTCGATTCTCACTGTGTAAGTACCTTTGGGTCCGTCGGGCCATGATCGCCGAATTCCATTGCGGGCGGGGTTTGTTCGGCAGCGTTGCTGACATCGCCGTCACTAAGGGCTCGTAAGGAAATAACTTGGACTTTTGGCCGTCGGATTGGGATGCGATGCGAGGCGCGATGAGCGCGGTGTGGCGCGCCACACAAGCGATTCGCAACGAGGCAGCGCGCCCAATCCGGCGAGCAAAAAGTTCAAGTTATTGACGAACGAGCCCTAAGACCAACGGTGTCGGATTCGTTAACGGCGCCAATCTGGTCGACTACCAAATTGTCGTGTCGAATGCCGGGCCTGCGCCCGTGGCCGGGGCAAGGGGCAAGGATCCGCTGACCGCTGATTTCACTTCCGGCATCTGGCAGTGTGTCGCGCAGGGCCAAGCGTATTGCCCGACCGATGGCATAGGTGGCATCGACACCCGCGTCGACCTGCCAATCGCCAGCTCCGTCACGTTCACGTTCAGCGTTCTGCCCACCCCAGGGCCGGAAATGCCGATCTCCAACGTGGTTTCGGTGACGCCGCCAGCCGGGATCAGTGATTCGAATTTGGCTAACAACGTCGCCAGTGACGGTCCCGATATCCGTGGCATCTTCCGCGATGGTTTCGAATGAGCGACGGTTCTACCTTGCTCGCGAACGTACGCCTAACGCGTGTTGCGATTAGTCAGTTAGAATTTTGTTTTTCTAATTGCGTGGGTGCGTTGATGAAGCTCTGCTGGACTGTGCTCCTCTGTTTTGCCACCTTGGGCGGCGCTTCTGGGCTTGGCGCCCAAGCGCCCGAAGCCAACCTTGATGCCACCAAGCGTAAGCTCGATGCGGCCAAGCAGGCGCAGGCCGAGCAGGCACGCATGGCGACTTTAGTGCTCCGCTCAGATGCCGATTGTCGATTGAGCATCAACGGTGAGGACCAGGGCGTGCTCAACGCCGGCCAGGTCAAGGCGGTCAAGCTCATCCCCGGCGAACAGCTGGTTGACTGCACCAGCACCGAATTTGACAGCGCGCGCCTGAGTGCAGTGAAAACGGCCACCGTCGGCACCCAGAGCGTGGTGATGCTGGAGCTGGCCGCTAGCGTCAGCGCAGAACGCGCAGCGCGTGAGGCTGCGCAGCGCGAGGCAGCGGAGCGGGAGCGCTTGGCTGCAGAGCAGAGCCGGCAAGGGGAAGAACGGCAGGCGGAAGAACAGCAAAGGCAAGCAGCCGCGATTGAAAAGCGGCGCGCGGCCTTGCAGGTGCGTTTTGTGGCGAAGCGCGGCACCGTTCTTGACAAAGAGACCGGGCTGGTCTGGGCCGCTCGCGACAATGGCAGCGATATCAACTGGAACCAGGCTCGGGGCTACTGTGCGGGATTGCGCGGGAAATGGGAGTTGCCGACCGTGCTGGAGTTGCAGGGCTTATATGACCCGACCGCCATTCTGACGCAATCGTGTTCGTCGAGTACCTGCGAGGTCACGCCGTTGATTCGATTGTCGAGTTTTTGGTTCTGGAGTCAGCAGTCCATTGATACCTTACAGGCGTGGAGCGTGTACCTCGACAGTGGCCGTCGCTACTCCGGCCTTATCGGCGACGCCACCGACCAGCGCGCCTTGTGTGTTCAGCGTTCCTGAGCACGCTGCTGGATTTTTTCGGTGATTTGCAAATTCATGAAACATGCCGGCTAGCAGCCTGTCGGACTTTGCGCGTGAGACGCGTTGGGTGGCTTAAGCGGATGCAAGGCGCGGCGCGCAGCCAATGGCTCCTCCGTTGGGGTCGCAACCCCGCAGACGCCGTTGCGACGCACAGCCCGCCGGACGGCCTTTTGGCTCGAAAGTAGAGCCATAGCCTTCAAAATCGATTCGAAAATGGGTAATGATCGCCAAAAGGACTTCCGGCGCACTCGCAAGGAAAGTCCGACAGGCTGCTCGAAGTCCCCGTTGATCAGCGGGGCCGCCTATCCCATACAGCGCGAAAAAAACTGGCTTTGCATTTCCTATCGTTTATCCCTACTCACTCGAACCTGTTCGCAAATATTCCGACATCACTGCAGACGTCCCCACCGGTCACGAGATGCAGTCTTATTTCGGACTTGCTTGGTTGCCAAGTGCTCGTTCCATCGGTGCCGCCCATGTAATTGGCCGTCAGCCAGCGCGGGCATCCGCGCGTCCATTGAATCGTGCATTGCGCTTGCGCGGTCGTTCCGTTCACCGGCGCCAGTTCGAGATCAGAACAGGATCCGCCCGGAATAGCGGTCACGGTCACATGGCCGGCCGTCGGCGCGTTCACGCCGGTAATTTCGACGGAAATCTGGACGCTCTGCCCGATGGCTGACGGTGATGGAGATGTTGCGGTGATTACCGATTCGGTCACTTGCGCCGGCCCGTAGGCGGCGATGAAGGGCGTGACCAAATTGCCGGCGTGGTGAAAATTGCCGCTGGCCAGCAATTGCCCGCGATAGACGAAAAGCTTGGCAATGCCAAGATCGAAGCTGGCGCCGATCGGACCCCAGGCGGTGCCGTCCCAGCTCGACACCGGGATGTCGGACCCGTCGGCATTCGATCCAGCCGCCAGCAGGGCGCCGTCGTACACCACCAGGGAATTGACACGGTGGTTGATGCCCGGCAATGCAATCCAATTGGTGCCATCCCAGCGAAAGACGCTGCTGCCTGACGGTGAAGCGCCCCTGCTACCGTACAGCACGTTGTGATGGACCGCCATAGCGACCATTTCGCGGCTAGGCTGGGTTCCGAGCGGCTGCCAGGCTTGGCCGTCCCAGCGCACGGCGTTGTACTGCTCAACGTTGTACGGGTCATAGCCGGAAAGGACCAGTTGCCCGTCATAGATGATCATCGCCCGCACTACTCCAAGCGGTCTGGTCCCCATTGGCACCCAAGCACTGCCGCTCCAGCGCGCGACGTTCTCGAGTGCGGCGGCGCCCGCGTAGGTGAACACGCCAGCGACGATCAGTTCGCCGTTGTAGACGATCAAGCCGTAAACGTCACCACCGATGTCGCTTCCCATCGGAACCCAACTGGCGCCATCCCAGCGCACGATACGGCTGGTCGGATTGCCGTTACCGTCATTCCCCAGTGGCCCGGCAGCCACGATCTGCGAGTCGAACACGGTGACCGCATAACCTTCCCTAACCAGCCCGGCGCCCATGGCTTCCCAGCCAGCGCCAGTCCAGCGCGCCACGCCGCGTGAAAGTTCGCCGTTGGCGCCCCGGAACCTCCCGGCGGCGATCAAGTCGCCTTCGTGCTCGACGAAATCAAGAGCGTTCCCATCCATTCCTGCGCCGATCGCTGTCCAGTCGGAGCCATCCCAGCGCGCGGCGCGGTTGGCGGCAGTGCTTCCGGCGCGACCAAATGTGCCGCCGACGTACAACTGTCCCTGCCAAGCGAAGGCACTGTAGACGATCCCATCGGTGCCGCCGCCGACCAGCGCCCAGGTGCTGCCGGTCCAGCGTACGATGCCGCCGTTCGCAAACGATGTGCCGGCATACAGCTCGCCATTGACGTCGGCAAGGGCTTCAACTCGGTTCAGGATCCCAAGTTGCGCCCAATTGTTGCCATTCCAGTGCGCGATGCGACTCAATGATGTGCCGTTCCCATACATCAACAACCCACTGGCAATGAGCTCGCCCTGGTGAACGGCTAGGTCCATCACCCAATTGCTCAAGCCAACCCCGATCGACTGCCACTGGCTGCCATCCCATTGCGCCACATAGCGAAGTTGCCGTACGTCGAAGGTCCGAAAGTTGCCGCCGGCGACCAATTTTCCGTTGTAGACCACGAGCGCAGAAACCGGTTGCTCGAAGCCGGGCCCGACCCCGACCCATTCACTGCCGGTCCAGCGCGCCACCGACCCGTAGACCGGACCACTCTCCAAGTGCAAAGTACCGCTTGCGTACAATTCACCGTTGAGCACCGCGATGGCCGCGCAACCCTGCAGGCTCGCGCCGAAGCCGGCCCAGCGATGTCCATTCCAGCGTGCGACGCCGTTGACCGGCACGCCACCGGCGAGATTGAACGAGCCACAAACGACCAACTCATCGCCGAACGCAAGCATCGACGACACTGAGCCATTGAGGCCGCTGCCGAGCGCCGACCAACTCACGCCGTTCCACCGTCCGATCCCGTTGACGGCAATTCCGCCCGCCGTGTTGAAAATCCCGCTCGACGAACTGTTATGCGCGCCGACATAGAGCGCCTCGCCGCTGCCATCGTCCCACGCCGCAAACGCACCCACCGTGCCACTTGGTCCGGATGGCTCGGAAAATGTAGCGTTCCAGTCGACCACCGTTCCCGTTGACACTTCGGAAACCGAGGTCGTCTGCTCGGCACCGACGTTTGCCGAAAACAGCGCCAACCACATTAACAGGCAGTAGCAGGGGAAACCGACACGGTCGATGACCGTCGTAGATCGGGGAAAAGACATATTCGGGAGCCTCGAAGAGGGTTAGTGCGCTAGTGGTCAAAAGCTGACCAAGAAGTCTGCGGGCATCTGTCGAAATATGTGCCTGATTGGCACGGCAGCGAATTACTTCATTGCTCGCCGTGCCGCGGACCACCGTACGTCGCGACGGTTCGACGGTGGTCAGTCGACAGCATCAACAGCCTGGACTTTACCATGGGTTACCATCGCATTTGAGATACGAAACGCATCAATCGTGGTTTGATCGGAGCTGCGCGAAAGGGTTCTTGGTGGCTTTGCTCGCCGTTGTCCGTTGATTCGCCAACGATGCGGTGCGCTTTGCTTAGCGCATCCTGCTCGGGCTGCCGGTGTCGGTGGCCCAACTCAACTTAAGGCATCAACGTTGCCGATCGGTGCACGGGTCGCCGTGAAGGCGACCGACAGCGAGCCCGGGCCGACATTGGCCACGCCGGTGATGCCCATGGTGGATGTCAGCATGCGCACGTCGAAACGCTGGCAAGCGGACTGCAGATCGCGAAAGGGGGCGAGTTGCTGCAATTCCTGCACCGGGCCACCGTAAACCACGCTAATCAAGGGCACCTGCAAGCCCTCGCCGATCGCCAGCTTGGCTGCCTCGACTACTCGGGCAACGCTGCGCTCGAAGCCGCGAATACGCTCGATTGGGCCGGTACGGCCCTGATGACAGAGCACGATCGGCTTGATGTCGAGCGCCGTGCCGAGCGCGTAGCTAAAGAAGCTAACGCTGGCATCGCCCTTCAATCGCGCCCGCGCCCGCACCGTTTTAAGGTCTGCCGGCACGTTGTAGCAGTACACCGTCGGGATGAAGGCCTGCAGCCGCTGCGCGGTGGTCGCAAGATCCATGGTCTTCAACCATTCGGCAGCCTGGGCAGCAACCAGCGCATGACCGGCAAACAGCTGCTGGCTGTCCACCGCGGCAAAGGCCAGCGGCGGCAAGTTGCGCACCTTGCGGCCCGACTTCAGCGCCGGCGGCAGGCTGTCGAAGGCCTGTTTGGCGCTCTGTAGCACCGGCGAACGTGAGGCGGCGATGCCGACAAACAGCAGGTGATCGTGGTGCTCGGTCAGCGCCAGCAGCCGCTCGCGGGCGGTACCCGCAGAAATTGGGTGTGTCTGCGCCAGACCCGGCTCGAAATGCGCGTAGAACTCGGCAGTCGCAGCATCGTCCCGCAGGTCCAGGGTCGTGTTGCCGCCACAAATCACCTCGATCGGCCAGACCCCGATGCCCAGGCGCTTAAAATCCTGTGTGGACAGGTCGCAACCCGCGTCAGCCACCACTCCGCGCCGAATCTCCATTTGCCTCACTCCCGAATCGACTGACTGTCGTGCGTTATGACCGCGAGTTTGCACATGGCCAGCGGCACTGCAGGGGCTGGAAATCCAACGCCCCTGTTTGCCCGAGTCTACCTTGCGAGTCCACGCCGTCAAGCAGGTGCGAGCAACGAGCAACTGAAGCGTCGTTAGCGCGAGGCCTCAGTGGTAGTCGTCTTCCTGCTGGTGTTCGCACGGCAAGGACATTGACTCTGTCGTTCCCTTCGATCTCGTAGCGCGCAACATAGCCGGCCCGGCACCGGACGGTGGTCTCTTGGAGCCATTTTCTACCCACATTTAGCCCCTAGCAGCCTGTCGGACTTTCCTCGCGAGTGTGCTGGAAAACCCTTTTTGAACAGAGACTGACAAGGATGACAGCCCTGTTTCTAAACCAAATGGCATTGGCGCGAGGCGCAGTCTGGCCAGCGGGCTACGCTGCGGGCCTGTCTTCCGCTAAGCTTTCGGCATGAATGAGCCTGCCGCATGAACGAATCTGATATCGATAGCGACGATCTGCCGCCCAGCCGCAGCCAACTGCGACGCGAGGCGTGGGATGTGCTGGAATTGGCCGAGCGCCTGGTCGCTTTGACGCCTTCGCAATTGGCCAAGGTACCGCTCAGCGAGCGCGTGCTTGATGCGGTTGATTTGGCGCATCGCATTCCCTCGCATATCGCGCACAAGCGCCAAGTGCATTATTTGGCCAAGTTGATGCGTCACCATGACGATCTGGAAGCGATCCGATTGGCGGTCGATAAACCGCTAGAAGTGCGTCGCCGGGAAACCGCGGAATTGCATTCGATTGAACGCTGGCGCGAACGCCTCATTGATGGCGGCGACGCGGTGTTGGACGAGTTACTGCAAAAATACCCAGGCGCCGATCGCCAACGTTTACGCCAGCTCGTCCGTCAAGCCGGCATCGAACGCCGCGAAAATCGCGCGCCGAGCGCGCAGCGATCTATTTTTCAGATGCTGAAAAGCTTGCTGAAAAGCGATGACAGCCCGGACAACGAAGCCGCACCCGATAACGAGGAGCCGGCGGGCGACTGATTCGCTCTGCTGCCTATTTTTGCGCGATCTACTGGCTATTCGTCCCGCCGAACCGATATCGTAAGTCATTGATTCGTCATTGCGAGGCATGCGCCGCCACTAAATCCAGGCAGACGACAATCGCACGCCGTGGCACGCCTGTGACTTTCGGGACAAGGCGAATGCGCTGGATTGGCGCGGTCGCTTAAGGCTCCCTCGCAAAGACGAGTCTTGTGGGTTCAGGGGCGCGGTTTCCGACGGGACTTTAAGATCTCGCAATGGCTACAGCAGCGACCCGCGCTTTGGTGAGTCAGGGCTATGCGCTGACGCTCCTAGCAAATGCTTGCTGCACACCCACTATTGGCCATTCCGCACCCGCCCAACACGCTCTGGCACCGCGGCAAATCGTTGCGCAATGGCGATGCCCGACTGAATCTGACCGGGGATGAGTTTGAGCGGCACTAACAGCGTCGCCACGCAACCCGGTGGTTGATCGCTGCAATCGCGCAACGTGCGCCCATAGGCGGCAACCACGCCATCCGGATTGTGGCTGAGCGCAAACGCCGCCAAATAATAATCGGCGCCACTCAAACCACTGATTCGAAACATCTTTAAGCCTGGCGGTAATTCGCTGCAGCGCATCGGCAGCGCGCTATCGACCGGTATCGCGCACACGCGGGTTGCGGTTTTAGCCGCGCCTGGGTAGGTCAATCGGCCTTCGACCATCGCGTTCAGGCTGGTTTGGGGTTCGCCGGTCACCTCGCAGGCCAGTTGGGTGGCGCCATCGTCCCGCACGGACACTCGGAATCGACGCTGCACGTCGTCGCTGGAGATCGCCAAATAACCACCGATGCCCGCTTCAAATTGCACCAGCAGCCGCTGTTCCACCGCGCGACGCACGCGTTCTTCGCCGGATTTGAACATCATCGACAGCCGCCGCGTGCCGCCCTGTTGGATGCTGGCCGACACTTCGACCACGCTCATCCCAAATGCAGCGCGCGCACGCGCCAACTCGCAGTTCAAGGTATCCACACCGCGCACCGCGGTGCGTCGGCATTGTTGCGCGGCGCCAGCCAACACCTCAGCCAGCGCATCGGGGCCGCGGCGAATGGCGTCGACGTCTTCGCAATGCCAGTAGTTCGCCGCCATCGCGATGGGCATTTGCAAACAGACCAATAACAGGCAGATCCAACGAGCCATGGGCGGGTCTCTGGCGACTATTTCTTATTTTTTGCTTTGTGCGATTTAGACTTGGCACTGGGCGGCGCAACACTTTCATCGGATTTCCCAGGTTGATCGCCAATGATCGACTTGGCTGGGCAGACCGAGAATATCGGGCATTTTTTGCAACCTACAGCCAGTGCGACCGGGCAAATGGTCATGATCTGTTTCCCAACGAAAATGAGCTTGCAGCTTAGGCTTCGCGGGCCGAGCGGTCCATCGGTAAGCGTAATTCCACCCAGTAAACGCCGTTGGTGCCCGGTTGCAAATGTCCACCGTGCGCCTGCGCGATGTGCCGGCACAAAGCCAGTCCAAAACCACGATGCTGCGGTTCACGCTCGGCCTGCGGACTGGCCAGCCCATTGCTGATGCGCAGACAGCACTGCGCATCGCTTGGTACGTCAAGCCTGACAACAAAATCGGCCGTGCCGTGTTGCTCGACATTGTCGACCAAATTGGCTAACAAACGACCCAGCACACCAGGCTGAGCGCGCACCTTCGCAACGGCGATGAGCTCGGATTTCCAGAGGTAACCACGCGCGCTGCTCGCCGCAATTTCACTGCGCAGCAGCCGCGCCAGATCAAGGCTGACGCACGGCTCCTCGGCGCCGCGAGCACCAGCAGGAAGCCAAGCAGACCGGGGAGCAGCACATGCACGGTGCGCCAGCCACGGCGGACTGGTTTAGTTGGGGATGAAGACATAACCGTGCCCCCAGACCGTTTGGATATGTCGCGGCGCTTTGGGATCGTCCCGGATCGTCGTCAACCAAGTGGCGCAGCAGCTGAAAGCGCGGCCGGTGGACGTGTGCAAACCACAGGATCAGCAAGCGGCGATGGGCAAGGCAATGTCAGCGGCGTGCGCAATAGCACGGCAAGTAGCGCTGCCGGCGATAGCTACCAAGGCCAAACCACTGGCGCAACGGGACAAGGCGTGCAACACACCGGCACTTGCTACAACGCCGCCGGCGACGTAGTGCCTTGCCCGCGATAAGTAGCCCGCGCTTTTCGCAGTGCAGCTTGCTGCACTGCTGTTGGGTTGATGGCGCGCAGCTTGCGTGGGTTTGGACTTGTCCAAACCCACGAAAAGCGGCACGGCTGGCGGCTCTGCCGCCAGACCGGATCGACCAGCGCTCTACACTCACTCGATTGGCAAATAATAAGCCCGGCGGCCGCGGTACAACGAAAATAGAATTTGCCGCGACGGTTGGCTCAGTAATTTGGTCAGTTCGGGTAAAGTTGCCGCTTCATATCGATTGACGCCGAAAATAATATCGCCAGCCACCAATCCGTTCTCAGCGGCGCTGCTGCCGTCGCTGACGCTAAGTACTTTAATGCCTTTGATTCCAGTTTGTTTTTCGCGTTGACTTAATTCGCCAAAGCGTGCGCCGGCAAGGCGTGGGTCCAGTTTTTCGCCCGCCAATTGTTGAGAACTGCTGGCGATTAAGGTCAAGCGCGTGGTTTGTGCTGTACCCGCACGAATGAAATTCAGTGGCAGCGCTTTGCCGATCGGCAACAAACCTTCAGCATTGGCCAATTCACCGGCACTGCTAATCGGCTTGCCATCCAGTTTGACCACCACATCGCCCGCCAGTAAACCTGCTTTATCGGCGGGCGAGTCCGGAACCACCTGGGTAATCACCGCACCGCGACCTTCTTCTAGGCCGAGTGCGCGCGCCAAACGGGCGTCGAGATCCTGGGTTTGCACGCCTAGCGAGCCGCGTTTCACCTCGCCAAAGGCGATCAGTTGATTCATCACATTGCGCGCCAGATTCGCTGGAATCGCAAATCCAATACCGACATTGCCACCGGTTGGACTATAAATGGCGCTGTTAATACCGACCAATTCGCCACGCAAATTAACCAGCGCACCACCGGAATTGCCGGGGTTAATTGACGCATCGGTTTGAATGAAATTCTGAAATCCCAAACCGCGCAAACCACTGCGGCCCAGCGCACTGACAATGCCACTAGTCACGGTTTGCCCCAGACCAAAGGGATTGCCGATCGCGACGACAAAATCACCCACCCGCAGCGCATCAGAATCAGCCAGCGTTAGCGCGGTGAGATTTTCAGCCGGAATGCGCACCACGGCTACATCGGTATCTGGATCGCGACCAATGACTTCGGCATTTAAGGTACGCCCATCGTGCAAGGTGACAGTCACTTCATCCGCGCGTTCAATCACATGGTTATTGGTCAATACCAAACCACGCACCGCATCCACGATAACGCCGGAACCCAAACTCTGATCAACCCGTTCACGCGGCACATCCGGGCGCTCAAAAAAGCGTCGCAAAAACGGATCATCAAAAAACGGATTACGCACTTGTACGCGTGTTTTACTGGCGACATTGACCACCGCTGACGTGGTGCGATCCAACATCGGCGCCAACGACGGCATGGGTGCGCCGTCCACTTCCGCAGGCAAGGCCGCATGCACGGGGTTGAAAAAGCCAAGCGGTGCACTCAGCAACAGCGCGAGAAAACACGGTCGGAGCAGGTTCATCATGGCGGACGGTCGCGAGCTTGACGAATGGGTCTTCGACCATTGGCAGTGCGCGAAGTTTCCGGCGCATTGAAGGGTGGACATGGCTTGCGCGCCGCAGCATAGAACTGCGTTTTGTTTAGCCTGAACGACTTGCACAGTAAGGTTTTGCGCCCAGCCCACCTGCCGGCTACGCCGCCAAACCATAACTCTGCAGCAGTGCATCCACTTCTGGTTCACGGCCTCGGAAGGCGCTGAACGAGGCCAGCGCGGGCCTGGAACCGCCGACACTCAGCACTTCGCGGCGAAAGCGCGCGCCGGTGTCGGCGTCGAGTACGCCTGCGGCTTCGAAGGCGGCGTAGGCATCGGCGCTCAACACTTCGGCCCACAAATAGCTGTAATAACCGGCCGCGTATCCACCGGCGAAAACATGGCCGAAGCTCATCGGGAAACGCTGCCAACTGGGTGGGCGTAACACGGTGACTTCGTCGCGAATTTCTTCCAGCAATTCCAACACGCGCGCGCCGCGGCTGGGCTCAAACTCCAGATGCAAGCGGAAATCGAACAATCCGAACTCCAATTGGCGGACCAAGAACAAGCCGGCGTGCAAATGCCGGGTGGCTAGCAGTCGATTGAACAAATCGTCTGGCATCGATGCGCCGGTTTCAAAATGCGCGGCGATGCGATTTAGGCCCTCGCGCGTCCAGCAGAAGTTTTCCATGAACTGACTGGGCAATTCGACCGCATCCCACTCAACCCCGCTGATGCCCGAAACGCCGCGCGCCTCGACCTCGGTCAGCATGTGGTGCAGACCATGGCCAAACTCATGGAACATCGTGGTGACATCATCGTGGCTCAGCAAAGCCGGCTTGCCGCCGACCGGCGGCGCGAAGTTACAGGTCAAATAGGCGACCGGCCGCTCTAGGCCATCGGCATGTCGAAAACGCGTGCGGCAAACATCCATCCATGCGCCACCGCGTTTTTTAGCGCGCGTGTAGGCATCCAGATAGAACGCCGCAAGCACTTTCTCTTGCGGGTCGACCAACTCGTAATAGCGCACGTCCGCATGCCAAACCGGCACGCCGCCGCGTTCCACCACGCGCACGCCGAACAGCGCCTGAGTCAGCCCAAACAAGCCGTTCAACACCTGTGGAAGCGGAAAATAGGGTTTCAGTTCCTCGTCGGATAGCTGGTAGCGCGCCAAGCGCAGCTTCTCCGAAACATAGGGCACATCCCACGGTTGCAGATCGCTGATGCCACATTCAGTGCGCGCAAACGCCGCTAAATCGGCCAGTTCGCGCGCCGCCGCCGGTTTGGCGCGGTCGACGATATCGCGCAGAAAACCGAGCACGCGATCCGGACTGGAGGCCATCTTGCTGGTCAGCGATAGCGTCGCCGGATTGGCAAAACCGAGCAATTGCGCGGCTTCGTGGCGCAAGGCCATGATGGTTTCAATGCGCGGACCGTTATCAAATTGTCCGGCTTGCGGACCCTGATCCGATGCGCGGGTGCCAAATGCGGTGTAGGCCTGCAAGCGCAGCGCGCGATCGTCGGCATAGGTGATGACCGCGTTGTAAACCGGAAACTGCAAGGTCAACGCGTGGCCGGAAAGCGCGTGATCGGCCGCCGCCTGCGCTAGTTGCGCGCGTTCAGATTCTGGAATGCCGGTGAGTTCGGCGTCGGTCAGCGGGCGCACATAGGCCTCGGTGGCATCCATCAAGGCTTGTTCGAAGGCGGTTTCCACCTGCGCCAATTCACGCGAAATCTCGCGGAAACGGCTGCGTGCGGGCTCCTCGAGCGCCACTCCAGACAGCACAAAATCGCGCAACTCGTGCTCGATCACCGCACGTTGATCGGCACGCAGCGTGGCAAATTCGTCCGAGTCGCGCAGGCGCTGCAAGGCTTCAAACAAACCACGGTGCTGACCGAGCTCGCTACTGAACTCGGTGATTTTGTCCAGCGCCAGCTGGTAGACGCCGCGCAAATTGTCCGAATCGGCCACCGAATGCAAATGGCTCACCGGCCCCCAAGCACGCTCCAACGCCGCTTCTTCGATTTCCAGCGGCGCCATAAGCCGATCCCAACTGGGATGGCTGCCCACACTGGCGATCAAATCGTCCACTTGCTGTTTGAAGCGCGCCAAACAGGCATCCACCGCCGGCAACACATGCTCCGGGGTGATCTGATCGAAGGCAGGCAGGGCGGAATTTTCCAGCAGCGGATTGCTCATGAAGTTTGCCGTTGGTTGCGATGGTCCGCAGCATACGTTGGGTTCGGCGAGTGCGAGGTCAAGGGTGGCAGGTTTCTGCAAGGACCTGTGGGAGCGATCTTGCTTGCGATCAGAGTCGCAGGGTTTCGACGATCGCGCGCGAAACTTCGAAACACCGATCGCGAGCAAGCTCGCTCCCAGTGCGCCCGTGAGGGCGCACACATAGCACGGTGAAAGTCCGTGTCGGGGTAAGTCAAGGCCCCGTAGCTGGAGATACCTGCGT
>Ga0163154_10003693_pt1 | contig 20905 bp, 16 predicted proteins | sample OliLakLV19MP9P1_FD_148649 | JGI IMG/M metagenome (GOLD analysis project Ga0163154, IMG submission 148649) | Freshwater microbial mat bacterial communities from Lake Vanda, McMurdo Dry Valleys, Antarctica - Oligotrophic Lake LV.19.MP9.P1 | ecosystem: Environmental > Aquatic > Freshwater > Lake >...
TTCGAGAATTAGTCAAGGCGCAAACAGCGGGCGCTCGAAGTACGCAAAATCGTCATTCAGGAAATATGTCACCGGAAGTCAAAGCAACAGAAGCAACTCGTAAACGGATTGAAGAGGGTCTCGGGCGACAAAGTGTAAGTGATCGTCAGGAAATCGAAACACCTCCAGAAGTTCGTGAAGAGGAAATTAAAGAGGAACTTGTAGGACAAGGCGTTGCGAAAAGGACTGCCGAAGACCTCGCAGCTACTACGGTTGGCAGAGGGTTGAAATATACCTTTGCTCATGCATCGAACAGTAGTGCTGCTTTTTTTGACGTCACTTCAAGAGGCGGAGCAATCATCATTACTTTGAATACCTCCCATCCGGCTTACGAACACCTCATTGAAGTTTTAGAGGATGATTTCGACGAAGCTGACCTCGAAGCGCTGAAATTACGTCTTATACGCGCACGGGATGGTTTGAAGTTGGTTTTGACTGCCTGGGCAAGATATGAAGATGAACAGCAGGATAAACAACGTAGTCGGATTCAGGACTCTCGTTGGGATTGGGGACGTATGGCACGCGATTTTCTTGATGGTGAGGAATAAACAAGATTTCTATGCTATCACCCGGATCGCAGCTAGAAGCACTATGTCGTGGAGCTCAGCAGCAACTTCTGTTAGTTGCACCCTTCATAAAGCTTGGCGCGTTCAAGCGATTGATCTCAGAGTTATCCGCTCAAGTTTCTTTGACGTGTGTTACGCGCTGGCGTCCAGATGAGATTGTAGCCGGTGTATCGGACATAGAGATTTGGCAGATAATCAAAAATCGTCCAAATTCTAGTCTGTGGTTGCGGTCAAATTTGCACGCCAAAGTTTATCGAGCAGATACAAGTTGTTTGGTTGGTTCAGCAAATCTAACAGATACTGCTCTCGGTTGGAGTCGGCAGCCTAATTTTGAGTTTCTATTGGCGGTGTCTTCAGATCACCAAGATGTAAAATCATTTGAAGCAGAGCTGATGATAGGATGTGTTCAGGTTGATGAATCTATCTATGATTATGTGAAACAGGTAGTTGAGGATTTTGAAGATGTGATGCCAATTATAGCTTCACCACCTATTGATATAGATTTCTCGGTTATAGCCACTAAACATGAAGTGTGGGTACCAAAACTGCGCCATCCAGAAAAACTCTTTGTGGGCTATTCGGGGAAATGGGATCAGCTTTCAGTTACAAGCTCAGTAGCAGTATATAGCGATTTAGCTACCCTAGAAGTTCCTCAAGGCTTGTCAAAGAATGATTTCGAAAGGTACATAGGAGCAATGTTGCTTCAAAAGCCTATAATAAGACAAGTGGATGAGTTCGTATCTACACCTCAGCGCTTTGGAGCTGTACGAGGTCTACTTGAATCTCTTCCTTGTTCAAAAGAACCTGACTTTTCCCCAACTGAAGCTTGGCAAACATTGATGAGATGGCTTATTTACTTTTTGCCAGAGCGTTATGTTCTACATCAACCAAATCACTCTGAGATATTCGCACGTAAGGGGTAGCGCTACATGATCGACATTTCAAAAGCTTTCGATACTTTTAATCGTACTGTTGCGAGTTTCTTTCAAGAACCGGGTTTGGGATTCTATATCCCCCTTTATCAACGAGAATATAGTTGGGATGCTGAAAACGTAAATCAGTTTATGGAGGATATTTGTCAAGGCGTAGGTAATCTTATGATGGATAACCAAGAAATTCGCTTTTTAGGAACAGTAATTCGTGTTAAGGAAAACAATCCACGTGTAAATATAAATCCGCGCGATACTCGTGCATTTCCTACCCGCATTGATAATGTAATTGATGGTCAACAACGCATTTCTACGATTGCACTCTTGGGCGCATTACTTTATCAACGTCTTACCGATGTTGGTTCAAAACTTCCAAAGACCGGTCCATTCGCTGTAGTGCATGATGAAATACTTTCAAGTAAGTTAAAAGCACTTTTGGAGCTTTTTACGGTCGATTTGCAGCGTGGTAATCCAGCAAGAAAACCTATTGTGATTCGTGGGTCGGTTGATACTTGGACGCTTGATGGGGAAGATGATCCTAATTATCGCTCAGAAGTAGCGGCATATTTAGCGAATGTGATAAGGGCAATTCAGGATAGAACAGAGCTTCCTAGGCTTCAAGATGGAAGCTTAGTTGGCAAGAATCTTCGATTGATGAATAAGTGGTTGAGTGAAGTTGAATCCCGCCATCGTGACCAAACGGATGAGGCTATTAGTTTTCCGACAGCATGGGAAATTTTGGAACAAACGGATATTGAGGTGCAGCTTTGGAATTATGAGCGAGAAGAACTACGAGAGATTGTAAAAAATCTTGATGACAAGTCAAAAAACCGAGACTATTTATGCTCCATAGTTCAATTGCTTATTTTTACATACTATTTACTTGAACGGTGTTGCTTCAACGTTATCGATCCAATTTCAGAAAATTGGGCGTTTGATATGTTTCAGTCGCTTAATGCAACAGGTACACCTCTAACGGCAATTGAAACTTTCAAGCCGATGGTTGTGAATCGTATTATTTCTGAAGGTGGCGAATACAAGAATTCTCGTATTGCTGAGTACTTTGCTAACGTCGATACTTTATTTGCAAATGAAAGTAGTGCAGCTCAAAAAGCAAAATTGACTAGCGAATATCTAACAGCTCTCGCTCATACTGTCAATGGCACCAAACTTCCTCAGCGCTTTAGCAGCCAAAGAAAATGGCTGAACGATACTTTTGTTGAGTGTATGACTCCAGTAATGCGCGATGAATACCTGAGAAGAATGAGTGATTTAGCAATTTATCTTAGAAACGTACTGCAATATGATGAAACTATACCTTTCTTTCCTAATCTCGAAGCGCTTAGTGTACCAGAGCAGGAACTGGCAACTCTGTGCATTTTATACCTTCAAGATTCAGGTCACAAAATGGCACACACTATCCTTAGCCGATTTTACGCTCAAGTTCTACGGAAACAACCTAATGCTCAGCCAGAATTTTTAGCCGCATGCAAAGCAACTGCAGCTTTTTACACTCTATGGCGTTCAGCATCTTCAAATTCAGGACTCGATAACGCTTATCGACAAATTCTGAAAGGTGGCGTTGGAGATAAATCGGGTGAAGAGTTGACACCACTTTCTTGGGAAAGTAGTACTATTACGTCAGAGCATCTTAAAAGGTGTTACCGCGAAGTCTTAGAAAGTGAAAAACGAAAAATAGGAACTTATGAAGATTGGAAAAAGAAGGCAGTTCAATATTTCCGCTTTGATAATGCCCGACCTGTGTGTCGTTTTGCTCTTTTCGTAGTTGCTCAAGATACCATCGAAGATAATGACAAATTTGGGTTGATGAAAATAGGAACTCTTAACTCCACTCCTCCTTTTCTTACCCCAAGTTTGTGGCGTGTACGCGACCTACGGACTGTTGAACACATTGCACCGCAAACCCAAACCGATAAATGGGATGATAGTTTGTATCAAAAAGATGATTATCAACGCATCGGCAATCTTACCCTCTTGCCGGTTGACGTTAACTCTTCAGCTGGTAATCGTGATTGGCGTGAAAAATGGATTTACTATATGCATTTAGCGGAAAAGGATCCTTCTAAGGTTGCACAACTAAAGGAATTAGCTAGAACGAATGGAGTTGAACTTAATGATGATACTGTGACCTTATTGAAAAATACATCACACAAGGATCATATGAAATCCATAGTAAACATTGGTATGGGTGGTATTTGGGACTTAGCATTAGTGGAGCAACGTACAGACCGTATTTGTGAAATTCTGTGGACAAGGCTTTATAATTGGCTCACTTAAACTTTATGGGATTATTGCATAATGTTTAGTAATGCAAAGATTAAATTGTCTATGTCGGAGTCGTCGTTGAAGTATCCAATACTTGTTCTGACTAGTCCACCAAATTTTTTGGTTCCCGTAAATTCATGCGCCCACGGCGCACAATGTAATCCGGCGCGTACAGCGATATTTTTCGCACCAAGTAACGTTTCGATTTGTTGAGGTGAAACCCCATTGGCATTTATTGAAATTATCCCAGATGCCTCCATTGCGGTAGCTCCAAATACTGTAATACCTGTTTGTTGGCTTAACTCAGCTCTCAGACGAGATGAGAGTTGAGCAATTTTTGATTCGATGGCATCGCGACCAATTTCATTTAGCCACTGCAATGCCGCACGTAGCCCTGCAATCGAGCTGATATTCATACTTCCAGCTTCATACCGGGCTGAACCCTCATCTGGCATTTCAATACTTTCAGATTGTGTTCCAGTTCCTCCATAAATGAGCGGTGTGGGTCGCCATGCTCGTCCGAATGCAATGCCAGCCACACCATAAGGACCATAAAGCGACTTATGTCCTGAAAAAACGAGGGCATCGATCATCGGCATGGGCAACGGTTTTAGACCAGCGGCTTGCGCTCCATCAACCAAAATCATCACAGATGGCGCGGATTGACGCGCTAAGGCAGCTAGTTCACTGACCGGCAGAACGACACCAAACACATTACTCACATGGGTTATACACAACATGTTTGGCGGCTCAATACGAAACAGTGATTTTGTCTTTTCCAAATTACACGCAAAGGATTGCTTATCAAATGGCAGAACTCGGATTTCAATCCCGATGGTCTTGCGAAGATGTTCTAGGGGGCGGAGTATCGAATTATGTTCAAAGGGCGAAACATACACAAAGTCGCCACGTCGGAGTCGTGCGCCTAGAATCACTGTATTTAGTGCTATTGTTGCAGATGGTAAAAAGACAACCTCTGGAGCATCGAGCCAAGCTTCCAGCATAGCGCGAGTTTCGTTGACCAATGCCATTGCCCGTCGAGCAAGAGGATTTGCTCCACGACCGGCATTGCCTCCGAACCTGCGATAAAAGTGGTCCATTTCAAGGTAAACAGCTTCAGGTTTTGGATAGGTGGTCGCGGCATTATCTAGGTAAATGATCTCTTGCTCAGCCATCGATGTCTTCACCCATTACGTAGCACAAGAAGGCAACGACGATTTGCCGCTTTTCATCAGCAGATAATGGTCTACCCGCGATTTCGAGTGTGGACTTAAAGTTTTGTAATATGCGCTTGCCTTGAGGTGTGAGATCAGAAGCACGGAAGCGAAAATCTTTCTCGCCTGCTTTGGGGAGTTGGAGTGTGACGCTGACCACTGTCTCTCCTCGGACAAGCTCCTCGGTTTCTCTTTCAATCGCTATGCGTGAATTGAGTAGGATTTGACGGAATTTAGCTTCGCTTTGATCGTTCCAATCTCGAATATGAAGCCCAGTAGCTGCCTGAGCAAGATGATCCCAAAATAGACTGTCATCGTCTTGAATTTCAAGCACGGTTTCCACGATTTGTTGAGCCACTAACGAGCCAAAGCGCATCTCTTGGATTGAGGTTTGTTGATGAGCCTGCAACGCTACAATCCACCCCTGTAATGCGCTTTTCCCACTTGTTGTGCGAGCTGTGCTGAAGGAACCAAACTCTTCAATTGCGAAACCATCCAAACGACGTTGAAGATCGAGATAAGCATTTGTTATCTCGCCTAAAAGTCGTTCTAAAATACTGGTAATCTCGTCCTGCGAAGTATCTTGGTTAATTTCCAACAGAATCGGCAGATCGACAAATAAAACCTTTGCTGGTTCCATCTGTGCAGTTCGAATCAGGGACCGGAATTTAACTGCCTTAGGCGAGAGCTTCAACGTCTCACGGCAAAATACGGGTAAGCCTTGCAACCAGCGAAGCATGGATATCTTGAGTATCGTTAAAGGCTGCTGGTTGCGTTCACTTTCGTGAATTTGAGTACTAAATTGTGCGTAAAGCGCTTGCCATAATCGTTCGTGAATATCGCTCCATTCACTAACTTCAACTGTGTAATCTTGAGGATTATATACCATCTCGGTGATAAGCTTGCCATTAATTGGATGGATGGCACGTTCACCTTGACGGATGGTTGTCGCTCTAATTCGCCCTTTTAGAACTGCGGCAAAAATAATGGGCAGTACTCCTTGGCGAATCCCGAACGGAGGGCTAATCAAGTCATCGACCAAGACAGAAAATGCTTGTTTACCGGATTGCTGACAATAGTCTAAAAACTGATCGATGCGTTGCCAAAGTTCTCGAACAGCGTAATGTGTGCTTGGCACATCAATAACCCAGCCGCGCTCTTCAGTCAAAACCAAGATGCCGGTCATTGTTAGCAATGAATTCAAAGCAGCGATTTCGGGACCGTGTCCTTCTAGCCCTAACGTTGCATCAACAGGGTTGCTTAAAATTGCATCAATCACCTTCTGAGCTGCGACGATTTGTTGCCCTGTCGGATTACGTTTGTTTAAACCTTCGCTGTTAAAAACCGGGGGCTTCGGAAAAACATCCATACAAATCTCACTGACTAGGCGAGTTGCCTGTCCGGGGATTGTCATTCGATTTGGGAAGGGACCACCATTTTTCGGAGCAAACCAAGTTGTTTGATTAGCTCGTGAACCAGTTAACAGTTGCAATTCACGTTGTAATCGAGATCTAGCATCTTCGATCAGCCAAGTAAGTTCACGTTGAATGCGTTCATGATCATCATGCTGCCGAAGGTCAGGATCATCACTCAATTCTTGCAATCCAAATAACTCGCGAAGTATCTCAACTAATGTTATCAACGGTTTATCGGGAACGACGAAGACAATTTGCTCGTGAAACTGACCACTCTCAGAAGCTAGTCGCAAGCTCAAATCATCATTTGCCAAAATATAAATAACGAGACCATCAGCATTTCCCATCTGCTGAATAAGTTCGTCCCAAGCTGCGTCCTTCAGTTCTTCCGCCCATCGATATAGACCTGTGAAATAGCGAGTCATCGCGTATTCTTGGTTGTACCTACGAGCTAGAGTATAAGGTGCGGGAAGGATCTGATCCAACAAACGGCGGAGTTGAGTGTTTGAAGGGTTTACACGTTCTAAGGCTTGCTCAAGTTTGAGCTCAAAATCAATATCGCTTCCAGTGGTGAAAGACCAAAATCCGTCTAACTGCCGACGAATTATGACTTTACGACGACGCAGGTTTTCTAGGCTGGTAACGACAGCAGCTATTTGTTCTTCCGTTTCAGCATCAATTGCCCAACACAACAATTCTGTTGTTGGACGAGTACCAGAACCGTCAGAGCAAATTGCTAAAACCCCTAACGCCTTAATCAATTCTTCTTCAATAGAGTCGCCTGTCATTACCTTGTCAAGTGCATGTTCCACACCTGACCAAATACGGTGAACGCCTCCTACTCCCGTATTTGAACGTATTGAGTCAGCGAAATAGTCCCACAGCTTTGCTGGACGAACAAAATAATCCTCATCCTCAATCCTCATCTCACGGAGTACAAAATTGAGGGAATTGGGTTCGTCCACCGTTAAAAACGTGAATAGGGTGCGTTCATTTTGAGCAACACGATTTGATAGCCTTGTGAGCGCATATACAGTCAGCGGGTGCAAAGGCCAAGTTCTTCGAATGACTTCACGCACCTGATCAGCTGTTAGAACACCAAAAATATGTGTATCTACAACTTGAGTCACCAAGCTATCGAGATTGGACTTTTGTAAAAGCTGTTCAACGACATTTTCATCAGTATATTGAAGCGAATTTGCAATCAAGCGATAGGCGATGTGAGGGTCACCAGTGACATTGTGACTTTGAAATCGTCCCTCAATCCGCGACCATTCTTGCTGATAGCCTTTAGGTAATCCTGAGGCGTAGCTTTGTAATTCTTTGTGTGTAAACAAGAGAAGGTGAAGCTGTCCTTCTGCGCTATGACTACAGGCTTCAGCAAATGTCTGTAATTGAGCAGCTTCATGTCCAAATGCATTTGCAGTGCGGGCTTCAATGTATCGCCCAAATTCATCCCAAAGCACCGCAATCCCGTCATAACGACCATCGCTTTTAAGTGCTTTTATTACATCTTGGAAGACAAGTTCTGGAGATTCCTCGGCAAATCGATCAAAGGCAACCCCAGATGTAATTTGCGTATACGCTTGCTCAAAATACATATACGCTTCAACATCACTTTCCTCAAGTTTCTTCAAAAGTGAATTTACATTCCAAGTTTTCTTGGATTTTTTGATTAACTTTTCGAGTAGCTTTACTGTATCTGGGTATGAGGATTGCCACTCTTCGATAGTTCGAATCGCAGCATTAAATCGTGTTTGTGGATTGATATAATGGAGGTTCGCCGCTGAAATCGCACGTGTCAAAGCACGGACAAGGGCAGTCGCAAAATCCCCTTCGTCTCCAGATAAAACAACCGGCAACAATTTACGGTTTTGCTTGGCGTACAAATGCCTTTCGACATGTTTGCCAATTTGAGGATCTATTTCTGTGATACGTTGTCCGAGAGCCTTTGTCTGATCCGCTAACTCGGCGCTGTTTTCCAAAAGGGCGGCGATACTAACTGCTAAAAGTGACTTTCCTGAGCCATATGTCGCATAGATAACATGTGCGCGTTGAGTTCCGTTCGGTTCTGTCCCTTTAATGATTGCATCAATCGCCTCCGTTGCATTTAGGGTGGGGATATATCGATCAATTGCATCAACACTGCGTAAATCGTATCGTAGATGTACTGCGCGTTGAAAACGCGGTGAAGGACTAATCAGTCCATCTAATGTTTGCGATGAAGAAATGCTTAACATCAGACGCTACTTTCCAAAGTGGATTGAGGTTCATAATACATGTCAAGAATTTCTGCGGCGCTTATTTCTGGAAGTGTGATTTGATCTAAACCTGCTGTACGAGATAATCGAATACGCAGTTCCGCATCTAAATCTTCAAGTTGAGCTGCTAATTCCTCAAAAACTCTCATTCCAATGTTGAAAGTTCTACCCACATTCATTGGTTCTCTCAATGCAGCACTCAAACTAACTTGAGATGCTCCAGAACGCTCTATTTCTTGACGGCTCATGAGTACGTAAAGAAATATCAGAGGTGGAACATTTGTGCTTGTACCAAATTGAAGTCGATACCGACGAACGACCTTATCTTGATCTTCATCAATCGCTCTGAAATCGGAGATAATGCCCAGCGTTGTTAGAGGAGACTCAATTTGATCCTCCGGCGACTTTCCGTGTTCTGGTGTCTCGGGCAAATAGGTATGCATTAAACAGTCGAAATCTTTGCGCAATGACCCCTCAGCTATACCCTCTGTATTCTCGGCTTGTGACTGCGCGTTAATCCATTGAGCAAGTCGATCTATAAATTCCTGACGAGAAAAATTCGTAGGAACATAGTGATTGAAGAACCAATACCAGGCTGTAGCTAAATCTTGACTGCAAACCAATTGATGATGGATAAGCCATAAAGTCCCCTCCAGTTCGAGGTAGGGGTCATAGCGAAAAACGACTTCCCCAAAACTTGTCAGCTTTTGTTCTCGTATTCGCCCACTTGTCTCCCGGGTAAGGTTAGTCGCCTGCATCCAAAAGCGAAGTGCGCGGACCATATTTTTGCCCACGCCTAATCGCTCAGGGGCGTCGGGTGAAACAAAAATTGATGGAAATTCTTGGACAGCTTTTAAGCCCTTGAAAAGCCATCCTTCACGGATATAGAACGATTCATGTTTTGCAAATGGCATTTGGTATCGTCACCGACTAAAGAGATGTCAAAGGGATAAAATTGGCTTCCTTAGCTTCGGCTGATTTTCCGAAAACGCTTAGGCTTTTCGCAACTAAGCAGCCAGTCGAGCCAAAGTGAGTCACGCATTCCATACAACCAGTACAAACATCTTGATCTATCTCGTAAATGCGTTGATCGGGTTTTATTGTAATTGCGTTGTGCGGGCATACAGCTGAGCAAGCGGTACATTGAATGCATGTCTGAAACTTTGTAGATTGATATTTCAGATACGCAATGATGTGCTTAAAGTCACCCTGTGGATTCACAACCGTATAACGAATGGTTGTGCTTCCCTCAGGAGCTTGCACAATGATGGCGCTCCATTTTTGATTGGGACGTCCTTCTAAATAGAGTTCACCCAGTGCAGGACGACTCCGATCTCGATTGATTTTGCCTAGTGGTTTGAGAAATTCCTCAATTTCCACCGACACGGGGCGTTCAACTTCTACTTGAATAGTGTTATCCATATCGCCACATGGCTTCACGCTCATACCGGAAAAACTATTTGGCAATCCTGCACCACCAAAACGCTTTACCCACGCACGATCATCAATATATTCTTCAGGGTCAGGCTTTCCGATACGACGAGCAAAGTCAATGAGCTGAGTACGCCACCGCTTGGAGTCTTCGGGAAAGAATATGTTCCCAATTAGTTCCGACCAATCTGAATTGAGCGGGCACAACCAACAACCCACACGCGTATAGCCTAGTCGATACGATTTATTAAAATGTACGTCGTTGAGCAAGATGTAAAGCCAAACATCGAATTCTGACCAATCGACAATCGGTGATGCCGTTATTTGTTGACCAATTTTTGCGCCAACAGTCACGCCGTTAAGCTCATCATCTTGATCAACTTTTACAACTGTGCCAACCCGTTCAGGACTGTTCCAGTTTAGGCGATGATAACGACTTCTTTGGGCAGACTCATCATGACGTATGCCGTAGAATGTAAGCACCTTCTGATCACCTAATGTGAGAAGCAAATTATTAATGGGGCCAGCCTTAAAGATTGTGCAGCACCAACGCATTACTCGGCTCGGCGGACCAATTTCATCCACTAGCTCATGGAAATTGTGCTCAGCGCGCGCTTCAAAAAATGGCACAAGCGGGTTTTGCTCACGGAAGTCTTTGACATAGGCGTAAGTGTTTTCGTCTTCAAGGGTCGTATCACCGAAGACATGTAGTATGTCAGAACGCCCTAAACCGCGTCGAACAACATCAGAAACGACTGTTGAGTCCTTACCACCACTAAATGAGACCATTAACATTCGGCGTTGAAATCTTTGAGCGCATTTTTGGACAAAACGAAAGGACTCATCCTCAATCCCATTGAGATATGCGCGATTGTTTTGAAGAATATTTCGGTAGTCTGAAATTAGTTGTACATCAACAGCATCATAATGATCGCTATCAGCGATAAAATCCCCGATTGAAGGAAGGTCAGTCTTTAGTTGATCAAAATGTGGTAAAGCGACAGAGCGACCGTTGATATAGTAATTTGGCGATTTGCTACTCCGCCACACTTGCTCTGTCAACAGTGGTCCGTGTCCATAAAACTGTAAAATTCGTCGCTCGCGTGCAAAAACGGGACGAACATCTGTAGTTAGGTAACGTGCTGCATTGCCACAATGAAAACAAGGGTGCGATTTACGATCGCCTAGCGCTTCTGCTTTAAATACGGTTTGACAGTCGTCACACCAAAAAATTCCTCGTTCTTGCATCACAGCACCTCAATCCCGTCTTTTTCGATACAACTAGTGGGCAGTTCTGCTATCTGGGAATGCTGAAGGTGCAGTATAGAAATGACAACAACGTTCCCAGATACAGACATTCTACAACACATTGAGTTTAACGCAACCGTGATGTAGAAAATTTGACTTAATAGTAGCTATATTACAGACAGGTTATTTATAGTAAGTTGTAGCAATATTATGCGTTACTCTCTTGGATTTGTGTGATGTATTACGGCACTTGGCGCTGCCTTGCAGCAGCGCCGCATCGCTGCGCGATGCCGACCAAACCCCGCCGCAATGCAACCGTCGTAGACGGAGGCATTGGAGGCTGCCGACGGTGTGTTCAGCGTAGCTGAATCATCGGCGGGGTTGGGCGCAAGCTAAAAGCTTGCCACCTCATGCGCCGGTGGGGGCTATGTGTCGCGCCTACGCACGCCACCCCGCCGCCCCTTTGGGGTTCCGGCGGGTTTGTGAGCGCGACGTGTCGCACTCACTGGATGCACCCCTTCGGCGTGCATCCAAAAAACTGAAATACGAAACGCATTCAAGCCATTCACTGCATTGCAGATAGCTTCCGAAGCCTTCCTGAAATTTTGCTCCGCTGCCCCGTAAGTTTACTAACCCCAAACTGAAATTTTCCAGAAGTTCGCTGCTTTCATTTTGCGACAATCACAGGGGAGCAAAATGCAGAGGGCAGTCGATGGCAGCGAAAACCGTCAAACGCAGTATTAGTATGACGCCGGAAATGCACGATCTACTGGCGCAGATTGTCGCCAAGCGCGAGCGCGATGTGACTGAAGCGAGTCTGATCCGTGAAGCGATTCGGCAGTTTCTCGATGAACAGTCCGATCTCGTCGGCAGCCGACGCCACTTTCAAAAGTCGTTGCAACTGCGGATTGACCGACTCGAAAGCACACTCACTTTTCAGATGAATGTCCTCGTCTATCTGCTTGCTGCCATCCTTGCGGACGAGTCTGCCATTGATGAAGCAATTATCGCCGCGAAGCGCGACGGTGCGGCGCTGCTGGCACAAATCGATGCCGTCCGCGACTTGAAAGATGAGCAATGAGCAAAGCGATCATCGTCGTGGATTTCGCCTACAAGGGACTGAAACGCAGTGGACGTGGTACGGGGCGGCAGGGCTTGAAAGCCACACTCAAATATCTTCAATACAGAGATAAGCGCAACAATCATCTCGCGCAAGCACCGGACTACGAACGTTGGCAGGATCACGGCATGGGGTTGTCGCACGGCGAAATCTACCGGAACTGTGATGCATTGCAAAGTAAGCATGTCCTCGCCTGGACGTGGGTGATCTCGCCCGCACCCGACCTGATAGCACTCGTGCCGGAAGCGCAGCGCCGGGAACTGCTCTATGACCTGACTGAGCGCGTGGTTGAGGACTACTACACTGAGCGCGGGTTCGATGTGCCGGAATACAGCTATCTCATGCACACGGCAAAAACGAAGAGCAAAGACGACGAGCCACCACAGGAACATCTCCATACGCACGTCGTCCTGCCCGGTACTGCGCCATCGACTGCCGACCGACTGCCCGTCTACAACAACGCAACGAAGGGTCACGACCGCTTGTTCCGTGAGATCGCCGCAGCACATTTTGCCGACATGCTTGACGAGCGCGGCATCGATTGGCGACCGCTGCGCGAAGAACCAGAAGTTCAGCGCGACAGCGACGAGATCGACTTGGACGACTTTTTCTCCCGTTAGGAGGCAGATCATGAATCGGTTTCAACCCCACACCTTGATCGGATTATTTGCGTTGCTGACCTTCATTCTCGCAGGGGCAGCCATCGGACGACTGATGGGTTTATCGGCGAGTGAAGGAATCTACCTGACAACACTCACGTTGGCAGTCGTTGGGTGGTTCATAGGGCGACGGATACGCCGCCGGGAGGACTGCCGATGATCTACTGGCTGTTCACCGATGGACGTGAAATTCTTGCCGGGCTGCTCATGCCACTGCTGTGTCTGGCTCCTATCCTTCTGCCCACAACAACAGCGGTTATGGGTGCAGGTATTCGTCGCTCTAGTGATGAACAGGCAAAACCGTCACTCGTTCAACGGATACTGCTCATTGTTACCTACGCTGTAGTTCTGCTTACGGTTGCCTCTCTATATCTGACCCTGCTCGGCGGTCAAGCGGTGCAGCGCGGACGCTCTAATGCCAGCACTCTGATCGAAACATTGGTCGGCGCGCCGCCGGGCATCAACATCATGCGCTTGTTCTTGTTCGGGATGCTGCTGGCATTTCTCCTGATGCTGACGGTGATTGCCCTGCACAGTCTCCTGCGTGATGGCGGCTGGCTGCGCGAACGCATTGATCGTCTGCGTTCACCGTCGGTCAAACGCGGGGCGTTGGGGTCGTCGCACTTCTGTACCCTGCGCGAGTATCGGCGTTTTCGCCGTCCCGATGAGGATGGGCTGGCGCTGCTCGGTGCGTTTTGGGGCGAGAGCAAGCGGCGGCTCGATGTGGGTACGGGACGGTTTTGTCTCGACGGTGAAGACGTGGCACGCGGCATCCTGACACTCGGCGGTCCGGGATCGGGCAAGACGCAGGGCATCATTCTGCCTGCGATTGCCGACCGGATGCTCTCCGGGCATTCGCTTGTGGTCGCTGACCCTCAAGGTGAAATTACCGCTCATATTCTTAAATACGCCGCCGTGACGCGGCATCTTGTCGTCGTCCATGATCCAACCAGCGCCGCCGGACCGCGCTATAACCTCGCCGATGGAATCAACAATGTGTCCGATGCACGGGCAATTGCCGATGTGCTGGTGCCATCGGCAGCGGGCGATAACCGCTTTTGGACGGACAGTGCCGCCGCGTTGCTCGCTGCCTGCCTGATCCGTTTCGACAACTTGGGCGATATCTATAACGCCATGAACGACTTGAAAGGGCTGGCGAAAGCGCTCAAATCCAAGAAAGACGATGCGGCGCTGCTCGCCAACAGCTTCATCGCCTCGGTCGGATCGGATGGTAAGGTCGCCTCGAACGTGATTGCAACGCTGGCAACGGCGCTCACTGGTTGGGCTTCGACTGACGTGCGCGCCAACACCGCCGCCTCCGACTTCGATGCCGAACTGGTCGTCGCACAACCGACGGTCGTGGTCTTGACGTGTCCGGGACGTATGCGTGCCGTGTATGCGTCTTATCTGGGCGCGACGCTGCGTAAACTGATGCTCGACCTCGACACCATTGGTGAGCGCAACAAAGGACCGCTGCCTGTTCCGGTAGGCGTTATCCTCGACGAGTTCCCGACGTTAGGCAAGCTCGACAGCCTCGTGGCGGATGTCAACCTCGTTCGTAAGCGCCGCATCTCCATCCTCATTGGCGCACAGACCAAGGGTCAATTCGAGATGATCTACGGGCGTGAAGGCACACAGGCACTGTTCACAGGCTTGGCAACGCAGGTGATCTATGGAGGTTGCGATGCAGATACCGCCGAGTTCTACAGCAAGGCGAGCGGCACCGCAACGACCGACGCGAACACCGACGATCCGAACAGCCATCTACGCCAGCGCCCACTTTTGACCGTTGATGAGGTGATCACGCCGCAGGTCGGCAACTGCACGATCTTTGCCCGGTATGTCGAGACAGGATTCGCTACACAGGTGATCTTTAATGCTCGGCTGACTCGCTTTTATGAGCGCGCCGACTGGAAGCGCCGATTAGATTCATCTAGGGGCAGCGAACCATTGTTATTGGAGCGCGGTATCGAAGTGGATGAATTTGTAGAAGATATACCAACCGAGCCACCGACTGCCGACGCCATCTCAGTCGGTGCGTCCAGCATCGAAATCGCGGCACGGGCAAAGTTGGAAGAAATCAAAGACAAGACTGAAAAGCGAACAGGTGGCAAGGTGAAAATGGTCACGGTCGAAGAGCTGCGCGCTCGGCGGAAAGCAGCGAAACTGGAGATGGCACCATGACGATGACGAAGAATCGGACAGTGCAGGAAATTGGGCAGAGGACACGACTGAAAAACCGCGATGTACAGCTCGTTTTGGAGACTCTTATCGAGGTATGGACGGAGGAATTGGTCATAGGCGGACGGGTCGAACTTGAACACTTCATTGTCATTGATGTGCAAACGATTGAACGCCCTACCAATAAATTGGTTCCAAAACGGCGCTTTCGCCAGATCACGGTACGTGCCAGCAAAGCACTGCGGGAAAGGCTGAACGAACAGCCTTAGTTTATCAAGCGAGCTGTATCCAATAAACGCTCCGGTTATCTGTTTCAGAGCGCAGTTGGAAAAGGTCAGGGTAATCGGCAAAGAACTTGAGCAGGCTCTTGTACTTCTTGCCTGGTTGCCCTAACCGCTTCGGAGTCAGGTGATAGAACCTTTCATAGAGATGCTGTGAGACTCGGCTGAAGTTTACCGAAACTTCTCCCTGCACTTGAATGAACTCTCGTGTTGCCTGCAAGACATCATCAGTATTGTAGTCCCGAACCACCTGTGTCGCGATTACACGTTTGTGTTGGGTTGCGTGTGATCGGCTGCGCTTGTTCTTCCGTTTCACCTTTTCAGACGACACGATCAGTTCGTAATTAGCACCGTAGTCCCGAATCACCCGTTCACGCAGCGCCTTCAGTTGATCCGCCGCAACCATGAAGGTTGTATCTGAATACTCCCAGTCCCGCGAACGAATGAGGTCGCGTTCTAGTTTCTCGTAACACTCAGCACATAAGCCGAGTTCATTCACTTGGACAGGAAAGTCACAGCCGTTACAAAGTGTGTCGATCAGGAAATCGTCAATAGGTGGCTCCATTTTTGAATCCATTCTGACACAGAAAGTAACACCCGTATCAAACTAGGCACTATATGCAGTGGACTGGCGACCGAAATATACAGATGAAAACCCTTGAAATTAGAGGTCAATTCCTTCGGATATTGAATATAGTTCTTGTATAACTTGGAGGCAATGATGAACCCCGAACAGAGTGATCCCACACGATGGGACGAGATTGAAACTATTTGGAAGCAGAATCGTTACTTATATATGATCGTAGGCTTTGTATTTGGGTTACTTGGGTTTCCAGTTGCTAAACTCATCATAGCAGACATCGAAGCATTGCTGTCCGGTTTAGTGCCAGAGTTTATCGGTATCGCATTTACTGTTTTCCTCATCGATGCTTTATATCGTCGTCGAGAAGAAGAACGGGCCGTTCGAGAGCTGAAAGAACGGTTGATTTCAGAGTTTAGCCTAAATACAAACGTGTTTGCCAAACGGGCAGCAAGCATTCTATGGAGAAAGGGCTGGTTACAAGATGGCTCTGTAAGGGGTTTAAACTTGGAAGCGGCTAATCTTGAAGGCGCTTATTTAAAGGAAGGTGATTTTACGGAAAGTGATTTGCATTATGCAAATTTGGCAAAAGCTAACTTACGCGGTGCTAGAATGGTTTGCACGAATCTTAGAAGCGCGAACCTTGCTAGTGCGGATTTAAGGGGAGCGGATTTAACTCAAGCAAAAGTATATGCCAATACAGTCTTTGATGAACAGACAATAATGCCAGATGGATCTTATTGGTCCCCAGATATTGATTGGAATAAATTCGGTCTGGTATTTATTGAATTGACATAACCAAGAATGTCCAAGAGCGCTTGGACATTCTTGATGCTTACAAATCGATATCTGATGGTAGACTTTCGACCTGTTCTTGGGCTTCTCGCTCGGCATTCGGATTATGCAAATGCCAGTCGTCCGACTCACGCACAATCGTCCGGCTGCCGCTCATGTAATCGACAATGCCGCGATAGTCTATGTATTCCCATTCGCCGGACAGCCCTTCCAGTTTCGCCACTTCCGGAGCGAGTTCCGGTCCGTCGAGCAGCCCTGGCACAAGATAACCGCGAAATTCCGCGTCGAACTTTGCGGCATCTTTCTCATTCGCGAAATGTGCCATCTCAACCGTACGTGCTTCCGTCGGGTAAACGCTATCATCCATCCCGTTTTCGTCTATATAGTCGTCGAAGTCGGGCGGAAGCTGCGGGAACTCAGTCACGAATAGCGCCGTTCCTAACCGTTCGCCGTCGGGCGTCTCGACTGGACGATAATGAGTCTGCCAATAGTGGCGCTCCGGCTCAGATTCAACACGATCATCCTGCTGCGCGACCAATTCGCCCCAACTCCCCTGTTCAGGTACGCTGACAGGGGGAAGTTCTTGCGTCTCGTCGTTGGTAATGTCCCGAATGGGTTCATCGATAGGTGCATCTTCAAAACCCATCAACTGTAACTCGCGTGCTGTCGTGAAGCGATCAGGCGGACCATCCGTAAACAGTCGCCCATCGGCACGATTTGGATCGAGTTCATGGTTCGCCACCGCGATCCCCTCCGCTCGGCGCATTGCGGCTTCCAACCCCTCGTCCTGATAGGTGCGGTGCAGGTTCTCGACATCAATTGCTGCGACTTCACGCTCCATCTCGCGTTCCCACTCAAACGACTCTAGCGAATAGGTCTTGAGCGTCTGACCCTCGTGACCGACCTGCCCATCTTTTTCCAACCACCACTTGTCGGCAGTTAGCTCCATCGTCCAAGGATCGGCAGCCATGACCTCGAACGAATAGTTCACGGTCGGATCGACGGGTTCGAGCAAGCGATAGGCTGAGTCCGCGAACTGTTCCCGAAACTGATCGACTTGGGTTTCTGGCTCGACGGTAACAGGTGTCAGCGGTTGCGTATCCTCGTCGCCGTACTCACGAATAAACTGCACCTCCGCCCGTTCGCGCTCCAACGTGGTCGTGAAGGGGTCAGGCGGCCCGTCGGTAAAGAGCCTGGGGTCGTCGCGCCCATCGTGGAGCGTCCCGCTGGCGACCGCCATGCCTTCAGCCAGAGTCATCGCCGCTTGCAGCCCGTTGTTTTCGCGCACGTCGTTCAGTTCGCGCAGATCGACCTCAAGCTCCGGCTGCATTCCATAGCTGGCGATAGTCAGCCGCGCTTCCTGATCTTGGTTGCCTTCCCGCCATGCTTTGACGGCTTCGATAGCGGGACTGCCATTGTCCTCAATACCCATCTCGAAACGGTAGTCCACGCCGGTGTTGAGCGCGGGCAGCGCCTCCGGTTCAGGGAACACCAGCCCGTGCGACTGCGCCGTCTGGTAGGCGAGTTCCTGCGCGATCTCGAGATCACCATCCATAAGCATCATCTCAAGCGTCTGACGCGGAAACGAGTAATCGCCACGACTGTCCAGCGGCATCACCGGATGAGCGTCATGCACCAGCCGCCTATCATCAGTTTGCGCCGCGCGGAAGTAGCGCAGTTCGTAGGCGAGATCGCTCCCATCTGGTTCGTTCGAGACATCGACCGCTGCGAAGAAATGCACCGTCCCGTCCGCGTCCAGATGGTTCGGGACGTACTGCTCCTCGTGATCGAGCGGCACGAGCGTATCATAGAGCGTCACCGGCAGCGCCGGATCGCGCAGAGCGCGTAGCGGCTCCGCGCCAGTGAAATCGTCATACACATCCCAATCGGGATGTTCGTCCACACGATTAGAGTCGGTCATCGCCACTCCTTTCCATTAAGCGCACGGGAATTTCTCGCCCGGCGCGCCCACGTTCGACGGTAGTAAAGCGCCCATCGGCTGCCAGCCCAACCGCTGCCCGGCGGATGAGCAGCCGCAGTGCGCCGGTGCGATCCAGCGCGAAGCGTGCCGCCACCTGTTCGAGCCGGGCGTGATCTTCGGGCGAGAGCCGCAGGGAGAAACTCTTGGAGGGATCGCTCATAGGTCAATCTCCCACTGGTCACGGGTATAGTCCGCCAAGTCCTGCGCCGCGTCCGGTTCGAGCGGGATGCCGCGCTCGTGTTCCCAAAGGTCACGCTGATCAGCCGCGAGCGCCATGCCTTCCGCCGCTTCAAATGCCCGCTCGATGCCGCCTCTCTCGACCACGCCGAGCAGGTATTCCGCCGCACCATACGCTTTATTCCAGTCGCCCGGCACAACGGGCGCGAGCTGGGCTTCAACTTCGCCCGTGTCCGGGTCACGTCCGAGCGAGAGGATGCTGGTCACGGCGTTGTCGGGATCACCCTTGTCCGGCTGGAACACGCCAATCCAGTACGCCGTGCCAGTGTCGGGGTCAATAAAGGGTGGCGGGTCGGCTTCCGGGTCGAAACCATCGGCGGCGATGCCGATGTCGCGCAATGCCCGGAACGCACGGTTTTCGACGGCTTCGGTCTCGACATCCGTGCCAAACAGGGCATCCAAATCGAGATCTTCAGGTGGCAGGTCGAGGGCATCCGGCGTATCGAGTGAACGCATTTCCTCATATGCGACGTATTCCACCTCACCCGCCGCGCCCCATGTTGGGATAGGTTCACCACGTTCGGCAGCCCGCTCCGCCGCTCGTTCGGTGGCGAAATCGATCAACTGGAACGGCAGCAAACCTTGCTCGTGAATATCGCCTTGCAGTTCGTGATAGTAGGCGGCGGCTTCGTCAAGGTCGTCAAACGTGCCGATCTCCAGATAACTCCCGCCAAGATCGCCGGTGTGGGCATTGGCATACAAATCAACCGCACCAATGCTGTAATGCTCAGTCTCGCCATCCTCCAGCACGCGCCCGACGGCGATGATCGCGGCATCGTGCCAGCCCCAACCGTCGTCACTGGCATAAGTCGGAACCGCCGCAGTGGGCGCACCGACGTCCTCCAGATCAGGCGGACTGAACGGGTCAAACGGATCGTCGTCCGGCAGGTAGTCGTAACTGTTCCCGGCAAACAATTCATCCGAGAACGGATCGTCCGGCATCGAAAAGTCGAGATCCGGCGGGGGTGGCAGGTCATCCCATTCGATGGGCGGCGTTTGGTTGTTCATCGTTTAGACCTCCTCGGCAGGACGCAGAACGATGGGTTTGTGTTCACCGATGGTACGCGGCGCGGGCGTAGGACGCAGCGCCGATCCAAACCGCGCCCAGAAGGCACGTAGCACAGTAAGGCGCTCACCGGTACCCGCTTCGATCCGGGTGATGTCGGCATTGAGGTCGGCAGCGGATTGGGGTGATGTGAGATCGGCAAACGATGCAGCGAGATAGTCCGCCACAATTCGTCCACTTTCACTCAGCGTCAGCCGATCATCCTCAATGGTGATATAGCTGGCTGCTTGAAGCTGCTCGACCGCTCGCGCCGCCGACGGTGCAGACATGCCCATGGTCGTCAGCGCGCTCGCTAGTGTCCCTTCGGTGAAGTGGGCAGGCGGTTCATGGGTAACGGTTTCAACGGTGATTGTCACCGGTTGCAGCGTTGTCCCTTCAGGCAAGAAAGGCAGCACCTGATCTTGAGCAGTGGTCGGCACGACGCGGTGCCAGCCGTCGAAATAGAGCAGCTTCGCCGTCGCCCGCAGTTCGAGCGGATATGGCTTTTCCTTTGATGCTCCCACGAGCAGTCGTGCCGCCATGATCCGTTCTTGCGCCGGGGGCATGTGTGCCGCGATGAACTCGAGCCAGATCAGTGCATACAGCGCTACGCCATCGCCGGGCAGGTCTTCCGGTT
>Ga0163154_10003694_pt1 | contig 20900 bp, 22 predicted proteins | sample OliLakLV19MP9P1_FD_148649 | JGI IMG/M metagenome (GOLD analysis project Ga0163154, IMG submission 148649) | Freshwater microbial mat bacterial communities from Lake Vanda, McMurdo Dry Valleys, Antarctica - Oligotrophic Lake LV.19.MP9.P1 | ecosystem: Environmental > Aquatic > Freshwater > Lake >...
GTCCACTCACCCTCAGAACTGAGATTGACCGACGACGCAAAAAGGTGTTTGATGAAGTTTATCGACACGGAAATAAAGAGTTGGTTGGGTAACACTTATTTATTGTCTACTACGAGCCCGCCCCAAAAAAATCTGAGAAGAAGCCCGCGCGGATTCCTCCCCAGACCCCTCCTCCGCGCGGGTTTCTGAGATTTTTTAAGACTTTCAAAAAGTCATTATTTTCCTTCAAAATCTTTTATCAAGACAAGTCCGTCAATAACTTCTCGCGGTACAATTTCATTATATTCAAAAACAACTTTCCCATCTTTTTCTTTTTTGAATAATATATGAACATTTTGATCCTTGTCGTTAATGGTTTCTATATTTACATCATACCCCTCTGTAAAATCAAAACCTTGATTACCAAGAGCGGAGACAAAAGTGTCCCGCTCTGTTATGCCTTTTGTTTGTTCAATTATTTTTGCTAAAAAAGATTCGGCAATACCTTGATGTGTTCCCAGAAAACGCTTAAGTGTATCTGCATAATTCTTACTCTGATCTTGCGCTAATTTGTCCCAATGTGAAGCAATAGCTAAATACTTTTTCACTATTTCAGCAACTCTTTCAGCCATATGACTATAAGTTTCCTCCGTATTTTCTTGAAGAGATGCGGAGAGTGTATCGCTTTCCTCCACTAAAAATTTTAGATATTGCCCATTTTTAAAAGCTTCAAGCGCTTTTTTACCAAAGTCAGTTGTTACATCAAGATTGAAATCTAGTCGTTTATCGATACCTATTTTACTTCCTACTTTTAATTCTTTATCTAACTTTTCTTTTAATTCTTTAAGACTTTCATCTCCAGTTATCTGATCTAATTGTCCGCCCATAACAAACCCAGCTGTTTGCTGAGTTCTTTTTCTGGGGCTACCAAAGGCAACTGATTGAGAAATACTTTGATCTTCAGATTTTTTAATTCCCTGACTTCTTCCTGTTTCAGTTAATTCTATTTCTTCATCTAATTTGTTTTTATCTGACTCCTTTTCTGCATGACGAAAAAACCGTAAATCAATTTTTGAAGTTACGACTTCTTTTGTTTCTTTATTTTCTAAATCTGGTCTTTCTAATCCCATAGCGTTATTTTGCTTTTTCAATAATTCTTACAATTCCATTATTCGCATCTAACTCCACTAAATCACCATCCTTTAGGATTTTTGTGGCGATTTTTGTACCTATTACACAAGGTAAACCCAATTCACGAGAAATAATGGCAGCATGGCATGTTATACCCCCCTCATCAGTAATAATACCAGAAGCTTTTTTCATTAACGGTACAAATTCTGGCCTAGTCATACCAGTAACTAAAATATCGTCGTTTTCAAAATTATCGGACAAAGAAGCATCTCGAATAATTTTAACTATTCCAGTTACTTTTCCTTTTGCTCCAATCTGTCCTTTTATTTCTTCTGTATCGTGATGTTTTCCTAAAACAAGATTTTTTACTTCTTGACTTACATCTTTAATATCACGAACCTCAACAACTAATGTGCCATCGATATCCTTAAATGCAATCATTCCATTTGGACGATTTAACAGATCTTGTTTTTTTAAATATTCAATACCCAATTCTAATTCTTGTGGAAGAATATAAGGTGCAATTTCTTCAGGAAGACTCATTCGCAAAAGCATTTCTCGACAAATATTTGCAAAAATTGTCTGTGCTTGTGCTAAGGGATCTTTGCGCCAATCTCGCATCTCCATAACAGTCTGTGCGTACTCCGCCAATCTTTTCTCGTCGGCAGAAAGTGTACTCGCCCAAACCTTAAAAGAATCAAGTTTTTTTGCAAGATCAATACGATACTCATCTAATTTTTTCTTACTTTCCAACAAAACTTGTTTATTCCCAACAACTTCACTTAATAGTTTTTTGCTTTCAACTATGTTTTTAATATCAAAATAATCTGTATGAATAAACTGTAGGCGTTTAAAAGCTTTTTCTGAATTTTTCTCAAATTCTTTAACAATCAATCTAAGTCTACGCATCTCAAAAGATTCAAAAACTGGATGCGTAGCCTTTTCCCATATTTTATTTACAAAATCCTTGTTTTTTGAACCTACAACCGCAAGCACAATATTTTCATCGAATAGTTCGATGTGTATTGTTATTGCCTCTAATTCACCAACGATACAGTTCATCTCCTCAACCCAAGATACTAATTGTTTTTCTGCAACGTCATTTAAATTTTTCTCTTGAATGAGATGATATAGTTTATCTATTTCATTGGCGAGAGTTTTACTCTTGATATTTTGTCTAGTTACCGATTCATCTTTATTCCAATAACGTTCAAAAATCTCATGAGCATAATTTTTATAGTAACTGTTATTAAACGCCAGTAAACCATTACGCCCATCTATTAACTCCAATGCGGGTGAAGCAGGAATATTATAGAAAGAATTGTAAAATTTCTGCATATTCCAATGAAACAAAAGGCAAAGCGGTGAATATGCTCCATCCCACAAAATTATTTCATTATCATTTATTTTAGAAAGAAATTTCTGTACCAACTGATTATTCTGACCATTGGTTTCAACAATATCTGTTAATGTTGTGATTGGTCGGCTTTGAACAATATAAAAGCTTCCATTCTCAAAAGCCCACTCAATATCAGATGGAAAACCGTAATGATTTTCAATAAGCAAAATTATTTCGGAAAGCTCCAATATTTCTGTATCAGATAAAACTTGCTTTTCTCCCTGTTCTATTGAAATATCGAGCCACTCATTACCTCCAATTTTCGCACGATAAAGTCCTCTTGATTGTATTTGAACATTTTTATCAATAATTCTTCGTGGTTGTTTTTCCACAACATAACTATCCGGTGTAATTTGTCCTGAGACTATTGCTTCACCAAGTCCAAAACCAGCTTCAATAATGAGTTGATTTCTATCTTGGGTTACTGGATGTACAGAAAAAGCAATGCCTGATTTTTCGCTTTCAACCATTTTCTGCACAACAACAGCAACTGATATTTTTTGTTTATCAAGGTTTTTTTCAAAACGATAAAAAATAGCTCGTGGTGTAAAAAGTGAAGCCCAACATTTCTTCACATTCTCAAGTAAACTTTCTTCTGTGGTATTTAAAAAACTATCAAGCTGACCTGCCCACGCCGCGCTTGCTGAATCTTCAGCAGTAGCCGAAGATCTAACCGCGACATATTTTGTATTTAGAGTCTCGAAAAATTTTTGGATTTCAATTGCTATATCTTTCGGCATTTCTGCCTGAAGAATTAGTGCTTGAATTTTTTCTGAAGCACTCTCTACGGTGTGAATTTCCTTATGATTAACGGAATCTAGAATAGAATCTATCTCAACATTCAAATCTGTCTCTTCCAAAAATTTTTCAAAAGCAGTTGAAAGAATTACAAAGCCCGGCGGTACTGAAATACGCGCTTGGGTCATTTCTCCAAGCGAAGCTCCCTTGCCTCCGGCAATATCAACATCGTTTTTGCTTAGTTGTCTGAAATCACGAAGTAGATCCATAATTAAGCACATCTTATCATTTTCTCTTACTTTTTGAAAGTCTTTCTTAAAAGACTGCAATATGTTTCTTAGGTTATGCACCAGATTTACACTTAACGACTATATATGTATGTTATTTTCACTTTTTTAATAATCTAGATAACTCAATTGTGACTCCTTTGGAAACCGTAATATATGAGTACTTCAAACGTCATGGTACTTATGATTAAAATATTTGTCGTGGCTGTAGCGTTGCTGCTAGTGGCTGGAGTCATTATTAATACTCAAAGCAATAAAAGTGAAGAGGTCGATAATATCGACCTGGTAGTGGGTTCTGGTAATGAGGTTGAGGTAACACCTTTTAGTAGGGATAAAGTTATCGACTTAAGTGGGAAAGAGCTGACCAGTGTCTCTTCAGATATTTTTGCTAAAACTAATACTGAAGAGCTAGATCTGTCTAATAATAACCTCGAGGGTTCTTTGCCGGCGGAAGTGCGCTTCTTGCAAAACCTCAAAGTCTTGGATTTGAGTAACAATACGTTCACCGGTGTCCCGGCTGAAATTGGTCAGCTTAAAAATCTAGAGGTCTTAAATCTCTCCAATAACCAAGTCACTGGTCTACCTTATGAACTTGGAAATCTAAGTAACCTAAAAGTCCTTAATTTGAAAGGGAACTCGTATGCAAAGGCTGATCTGGAGGTAATCAAGCAGAGTTTACCCGCAACCACAGAAATACTGGTGGATTAAGTCTATCTGTATAGTTCACTATGGGTGCCGATAGCTACAAACCGCACAACATCTTCTTCAATGACGAAATACAAGGCTCGGGTGTCGCCTGTGGCATTAATGCTAAAGTGGTTTTTCCATCTGCCTGTTAGGCCATGTTCGCGCAGACTAGGATTTTGTAGATTTTTAATAAACTTGCCTGGCGTGATTTCCATGAAAAATTTACTTTAGAAGAGATAGAAAAAATGTCAAAAAAACATGGAGGCTATTTAGGTATTGAACTACACCCATTTGAAGAAAAGTATTGGCGTGAGTTTGAGGAAAACGACTACACTAGACTGAGAATAGAAAACACTGATTAAGTAATCACTCTTTGTGGTGTAGGGAAATAATAATCTCACTAATTATTATGAGTTTTGATTGATATTAAAGTCATTCTCACTTCAGAAAATTCATTAAAAATTTCTCAAAAATACACCCTTTTTTAATCAACCATTATCTCTTCAGCAATCGGAAATGAATTGTAGCCTTTGGCGCGCATGCTGGCACAATAGGCTCCAGCGTCGTAGATTCGAACCTCGTCTCCAATTACCGCTTCGTTAAGTAAGCGAGTTTCGATCGTCTCTGGATCGCCACTTTTTGTGCTAAAAATATCACCAGACTCACAGTTGTGCCCGACCACTACGTAGGCCTTTTTTGAGTGAGCGTTATTTATAACTTCAATTTTATGTTGGGCACCATACAGTGTTGTGCGTAAAAAATCGTTCATGCCGGTATTGAGGCGCAGAAAGGTGTAACCGTTTTCTCCGGTGTCGACTATGTCATCTATCTGGGAGACGAGGGTTCCGGCGTGAGCTATGAAAAAGGTTCCAGGTTCAATTTCTAGCCGTAGCCTACGCCCAGTCTTTTTCTGATACTCTAGTAATTTCTTATTAAAAATTTCTACGATGGACTGTATTTCAGTTTCTTTCTCTTCGCCGTAACGATGGACTTTATATCCACCTCCAATATCAAGTGAGGTGACACTAGGAATTAAGTCAGTAATTTCTAGGGCCCGGTCCATTACGTCAGTCCATACCCTAGGATCGGCACCTGAACCGACATGAAGGTGTAGTCGGTCTATCTGGACGTCGTGATTATTCGCTAATTCAATAACTTTGGGAATGTACTCATGCCAGATTCCAAAGCTGGCGGTTTTTCCGCCGGTACTGGTTCTATTGTTGTGTCCATGTCCCATGTCGGGGTTTATACGGACTCCAACTGTGGGGGACTTTTCAGCCGTGTTTAAAAAAAGCTCCAGCTGTTTGATTGAAGTGGCCACGAAAAGAACTTCGTTATCCAGTAATTCTTTTAAGTTATGAGGAGACTGTTGTGATGAGAGGGAGATGTGGCTTCCCGGAACACCAAGCTTTAAAAGTTCTACTGCCTCATAACTAGAGCTGGCGTCAAAATGAATACCAGCGGTATTCATAAGTGAAATAATTTCTGGGTGAGGGTTTGCCTTTACGGCATAACGAACAACAAATTCTTGGGCAGACTTTAGTTGTGAAAGAAGATTAATTCTTTCGTTAATTTTCTTCCTACTATATTCGTATCGTGGTGTTTGCATGTCTATATTGTACAGAAAAATTAGAAAAGTTCTGAGTCCTTAATTAGACAAAAGTCTGGCCCCTTGTAGTTGATACCCCCATAGGGTATCATGCTCATATGAAAGACGACATAAAATCTAAAGTTGATAGACAGCTAAAAATCATCGAAGGGCAAATTCGCGGTTTGCAAAAAATGGTAGCTGAAGACCAGTACTGTGTGGATGTGATCACCCAGGTTTCCGCCGTACGTCATTCTTTGAGCTCAGTTGAAGGCCGAATATTAGAAAGTCATCTAAATACTTGTGTAGTAAAGCAAATGCAAGGGCAGAGTAAAGATAAAGCTATCGCTGAAATATTGGCTGTTTACAAGCTAGCTAAAAAGTCTAAATAATTATGGAACAAGCAAACAAAGAAAAGAAAGCGACAGTGTACCGCATGGTTATGCCAAAGCACGTCTGCCCTTATGGTCAGAAGTCGGTGCACTTACTCAAGAAACATGGTTATGTAATCGATGACAGACACCTTACTACCAGAGAGGAGACTGAAGCTTTTAAAAATGAACATAATGTAAAGACGACTCCACAAACTTTTATTGATGGAGAACGCATCGGCGGACATGAAGACTTGCGTCGTCACGTTGGCGAAAAAGTCTTAGGTCCAGATGACACTTCCTATAAGCCAGTGATTACGATTTTTGTCGTAGCCGCATCAATAGCTGTGGCTATTGGTTTTATTACCGGTTGGGAAAATGGATACTTACTCACTATTCCAAGGTTTATCTCGGTGGCGATGGTATTGTTGGCCCTGCAGAAATTACAAGATGTTGAGTCATTCTCAACCATGTTCTTGAATTATGATGTGCTGGCTCGTAAGTGGGTGCCTTATGGATATATCTATCCTTATGCCGAATTTGTTGCTGGGATACTGATGTTGACGGGCTTGTTGTCGGTGGTGTCAGTACCACTGGCTTTATTTATCGGAAGTGTCGGTACGTGGTCCGTTTTTAAAGCGGTATACCTTGAAAAGCGAGAACTAAAATGTGCATGCGTGGGTGGAAATTCTAATGTACCACTTGGCTTTGTATCGCTGACAGAAAATCTCATGATGGTGGCCATGGCTATCTGGATGGGCTTCATGCTATTGTCGTAAATATGAAGATAATCGCCAGTACGATGTTGTTCTTTCTTCTGGGAGCCATGAGCTTCAGTCTATCTCCCATGTTGATGGGGATGGGTATGTCCGGGGGAGAGACTGACTGCCCGTTTATGTCCCCTGAGGAAGTAATTTGTCCCATGAACCTGATAGACCATATTGGAGCGTGGAAGTCCGCCTTTGTAGCTTTGGCGCCAACTCTGGGTTTGCTTATAGTTACCGCTGTCTTTGTGGTTTCAATAGCCCCCAATCTTATACGTAAATTTTTTTATGCCTTACCGCCGTCTCTAAGGTTTTGCGAAAGAATAGACGCTTTTTCTCGTCGACCCTTACAAGAATTATTTTCCAGTGGTATTCTTAATCCGAAACTACACTGAGCAATTAATTGACCTTTTATCACAAAATAATTAACTAAATATGAAACAAAATACAATTTTAATTGCAGTCATCGTCTTACTGGTCGGAGGGATTATTGGCTACCTGGTTGCCGGTGGTAATGATGAACACAAAATGGGAGACATGATGCATGAGGGAATGATGCACGAAGGTACGATGCACGAAAGTATGGAGGAGGGGGCTGACTTAGATGAAATGCCTATGGGTAACATGGATGGAATGGATCATTCAATGATGATGGTCTCAAGTGAAAGAGAATTTTTAACAGGGATGATTCCGCATCACCAGGAAGCAGTAGATACGGCCAAAGAAGTGATAGAGCGCGGAGGCAGTACTCCAGAAATCAAGACCCTGGCTGAAAATATCGTGGTAGCGCAAGAAAAAGAAATTGCCGAGATGAAGCAGTGGTATCAAGACTGGTATGGAGTGGCCTATGAAGAAAAGTCAGGAGATTATCAGCCAATGATGCGAGAGCTAGCCGGTCTATCCGGGGCTGACTTGGATAAGAGATTCTTGGAAGACATGGTCATGCATCATATGGGAGCGATCATGATGGCTAGAAGTGTACAACCTTATATTGAACATAAAGAAATTACAGACTTAGCAAAAGCTATTGAGGAAACACAAACAGATGAGATTGAATTAATGAGAAGCTTTCTGAGAAAACTCTAAGAAGATAAATAATAAACAAGCAAAAACTCCCTAGGGGAGTTTTTGCTTGTTTTAACTTGATCTGCCTAAGGGAAAAAGAGTCGCTGGAGAAAAACTATCTTTACGCCAAATTTGCTACAATAGTTATATGAAAAAAACAGCCTTGATTACAGGAGCTAGCAGTGGGATCGGAGCACAAATGGCTCGCATCCACGCCGAGAACGGTGGAGACATAATTATAGTGGCCCGGGACGAGGATCAATTGAACGCCTTAAAAAAAGAGTTAGAAGGCACTTTTAGGATTAACGTTTTAGTAATTTCGAAAGACCTATCAATACCTGGTGCTGCCAAAGAAGTGTACGAGCAAGTAAAGTCTACTGGTCTAAAAGTGGATTACTTAATAAATAACGCTGGCTTTGGCGGAGTAGGAAAGTTCCATGAAAGAGAATTAGCTAGAGATTTATCTATGATAAATCTAAACATCGTAGCCCTCACAGCTCTAACTCATTATTTCTTGCAAGACTTTGTCAAAAATAACGAAGGGAAAATCCTCAATGTTTCCTCAACGGCTAGTTTAATGCCTGGCCCAATGCAGGCAGTGTATTTTGCTACCAAGGCCTACGTGACTTTTTTAAGTAACGCGATTGCTGAAGAGTTGAGCGACACAAACATTACCGTCACCAATCTAATGCCCGGCGCCACCGAGACTCAATTTGGAAAAATTTCAGGCATGGATAAAACGCCACTGTTTGAGAAGACCGTGAGTGCCAGGAGCGTGGCGGAAGATGGCTATAACGGAATGATGGCTGGAAAGTTAGATGTCATTTCTGGTATCTCTGTCGGACAAAAAATTGCTATGTATTTGCTACCGCTACTGCCTAAAAAAATGATCCTAAAACAAGTTAGGAAAATGCAAGAAGTGAAGTAAAGATTTTACTCAACTTGGAGATACTTTTTGGCTAGCTCTGAGTAGGAGGCTCTTTTTTCGGGATTCATCTTGCTAAGTAGTCGGGGCATCATGGATAGCCGGTGATTCTTGATGAAAAAGTCTTGATGAGTTTCAATAAAATTCCAATACAAGGCTGTCCAGATCTCTTCCCATTCACCAGAAGGATAGTTTGACATCTTTTTAAGATAGTTGCTTCCAGAGATATAGGGCTTAGTAGCAAAGCTGCCACCGTCGGCAAACTGGCTCATGCCGTAAACATTTGGCACCATGACCCAATCATAAGCGTCAAGATACATGGCCATAAACCAGCGGTAGACATCATCTGGTTGAGTCTGGGTGAGCAACATAAAGTTACCCATTACCATTAAGCGTTCTATGTGATGGGTGTAGCCAAACTTTAAAGCCCTTGTAATAACTGAGTTGAGCGGGAGGACGTCAGTGGTTCCGTCCCAGAAAGATTTGGGTAAGGGATGGTTGTGGTTCCAGAAATTTTTTTGACGCATACTTGAGCCGTCAGATTCATAACTGGCTCGAATAAACTCTCGCCAACCTAGAATTTGTCGCACAAAGCCTTCCAGGGAATTTAGGGGTACGTCATGCTCTCTTGCATAAAGAATGGCTTCATCCAGTACTTGTAGTGGAGTCAGTAATCCCATGTTTAGTAATGGTGACAGAGTGGAATGCCATAGTCTGGTGTGACCTTCTAGGATTGCATCCTCATAGTTACCAAATTGAGAAAATCTTTCAGTGAGAAATTCTTTCAAATATGACTCGGCTCCAACATGAGTGTACGGGAGCCAGCACCCAGGTTCACCATAGGTTTCAGCGTTTACTTCCTTGGCCCACTGCGCCGCCTCTTTTATCTCCGGGTTCTCCTCCAGTACGACGTCTGGTGGTACCGCTTCACCTTTAGGAATTTTCTTACGATTGTCTTCATCAAAATTCCATTGACCACCAGTAGGGGAGCCGTCTGGTTCAAGAAGGATATTTTTATCGAGACGAAGCTGTTTGTAAAAACGCGCCAGCTGCCGTTTGGAAGCTATAAATCTATTTACCGCGTCTGTTTTTGAAAGTATAAATAAAGGCGATTCATACCAAATACGCTTTAGACTACTTTTGGTTATGGCGGACTCTAAGTAATTATCGGTGGTATCTACCACATGTATTCTCTCAATACTGCTAGACTTCAGATACTCAAATATAGCCTCAGTTGTGGGGTAGTCTTCAATTTTGATTCTCTGCACATTATATCCAGCCAAGGCTAATTTTTTCTGGTAAGCATCCATCGACAGTTTGTGTAGCATCAGTTTTTGCCGGTGTATCGGGTTGTGTGTTAGCAATAAAGGCTCTTCTATCAAGAAGATGTCTCGGCCTAATTCTAGGGCCGGCGAGCTTGCAAAAAGTTGATGCGGATAAATCAAAGTGGCTTCTTTCATGGTCTTCAGTATACTAGAAACATGAAAAAAACAGAGTCAAAGGTCTGTCTAGGCTGTAACCGGCCTTTTGCTAATCGAAAAAGTTGGGCCTCTAGAGGTCAGTGGGACGAAGTAAAATACTGCTCAGATCGGTGCCGGAAGGAGAAAAAGTTAAAATAGATTGAAGGTATGCCTCGAGCTTGTTGTCAGGCGGAATTTAATATTTTTGTCTCGTAGAGGTCTTACTGGTCAAAGCTTCGTGTTTGCTACTGACCCCAGAGCGCGCCGTGACACGCTCTCGCCACCGCTTGTAGGTTTTTTCCGATTGGTGTTTTCGCATTAGTTTTTGTACTTCACTATCACTTAGGCCGTACTCTCGTTCAATTACTTCAAAGGGAATAGTGTCACCCCAGGCCATGAGGATAATTTGTTCAATTTCAATTTTATTAAACTCACGCATGTTTAGCCTATTGTATCTCTATTTTAGACAGACACAACATACCAGATTTAGGCAATTCCAGAAAGATATCGAACAACGCAACAGCGAAGACGGTAGCGATCTTGGGGGTCTACCACTGGGTTGTGGATTTAACTCTAGCGAACACCTAGTAGCTATTTTATGTTTTGTTATACTACAAAGATGAAAAAAGTTTTAATTGGTCTGGGAGTAGTTGTGGTCATTGGGGGATTTAGCGTATTGTACTTGTCGCCTTGGCAATCGCCTAGCTTACAAACTCCGGTCTATGTACCGACGCTTAGTACTAGTGGTTCAGATGACGACGGGCCAAAAGTCGCCCTAGAAATTATTGCTGAAGGATTAACCATTCCTTGGGAAGTGCTGTTTTTACCCGACGGGGAAATTCTCATTACCGAGCGACCAGGGCGAATAGTTTTATTAAAGTCCGGTAAAAGTTTTGAGGTGGAAGCTGTTTCTAGTACGGGTGAAGGAGGTTTATTGGGAGTAGCTTTACATCCAGACTTTGCTCGCAATAATTGGCTGTACTTGTACCAGACGACCGAAGATGGGCTTGGTCTTAAAAATAAAGTGGTGCGCTATATTCTGAATGAAAATGGCCTCATTCGCGACCGGATAATTTTTGATGATATTCCTGGCGCTCGGTTTCATGATGGCGGTCGGATAATGTTTGGTCCAAATGGATATTTATACGTGACGGTCGGTGACGCACTTAAGGATAATGAAGCGGCGAATCCAGAAAGTTTAGAAGGTACGCTACTCAGACTGACCGATGAAGGCGAGCCGGCTCCTGGAAACCCTTTTGGTACCGCCGTGTATTCTTATGGTCACCGCAATGCGCAAGGTTTAGCTTTCGATGACTCAGGTAATCTTTGGAGTAGTGAGCACGGTCGGTCAGGGATTGGCTCTGGGTATGACGAAATAAATCTGATTAAAGCGGGCGGGAATTATGGCTGGCCAGATTCAGAAGGAGAGGAAGTGGCTTTAGGAACAGTTGGCCCTGTTCGCCATTCTACTGCCGAAGTTACTTGGGCACCTGGAGGTTTATCATACTTTGAAGGCAGTCTATATATGTCCGGTCTTCGTGGCGAGACTTTATACGAAGCTGTAATTGAAGGTGAAGAAATAGTCGGCTGGTACGAGCACTTAATAGGAGAGTATGGGCGACTGCGTACTGTGGTCGCTGGCCCAGATGGATACTTGTATCTAACCACCAGCAATCAAGATGGTCGAGGTGAGCCGGCCTCTACCGACGACCGCCTCATCCGCCTTAATCCAAATCAGTTAGAGCGGTAATTGAATTAGATTGATAAAGATCAAGGCATAACTTAATCTAACTTTGGGGTCTTTCCTAAAGTAATGTATTGCTATACTAATTAAAATATATGGAATTGATCAGCACGTATTTGGAGCCAACACTTATTGGTATAGTGGTCGCCATTAATATATTTTCTTTTTTGGTCATGGCTTATGACAAACGTAAGTCCACTCAAAGGCGCAGTACCGAGCGCACTCCCGAGGGTTTGATTTTTTTCATGGCCGCGATGTTTGGCGGTATCGGAGTTTATCTTGGTATGCTGGCGTTTCGCCACAAAACCCAAAAATGGTATTTCCAATTAGGAATACCATTACTAATCTTGCAGAACCTAGTCACAATTTATTTCTTTTTAGAAAAGATTGTTTCAAGTTAAGTAAGTAAAATAAATAACTTCCCCAAAAAGAATAAATTTTAATCAGGGTTATTCTCTATATGCTCACCAATCGCTCTTATAAAGATTGAAGAGTATTCTTTTAATTTCTTTTCGCCAACGCCTGAGATGTTGGCAAATTCAGCTGTAGTCTGAGGCTTTTGGTATGACATATCGTGGAGGGAAGCGTCGCCGAAAATGATGAAGGCTGGTACACCGCGCTCGGCGGCTAGTTTTTTGCGCAGGCCTTTGAGAACTAGAAAACAAGCTTCGTCAGTTTGGAAAGCTTTTTTCGGACGCTTAGACTTACTTTTCTTTCGGATCGAACGTTCGTAAGGGGGAGTCTGGTCGACTTCACTCAGTAACATATCTTCCTGAACTCGCGGTAATGCTAAAGTATCTTTGCTAGCCAAAAAATCTTTACCGGCCTTACTAACCGAAAAAGTCGGGTAGTCGCCGATATTTTTTTTGATAAATCCTAGCGCCAGCAGTTGCATGAAGACCTCATTTAAAATGCTTTCAGAAGTGTCTTTACCAATACCCCAAATCGAAAGCGAGTTGTGCGCGTTGTCGACAATTTTTTGCTCCTTGGAGCCCCGCAAAACTTTAATGACGTACGCTTTTCCGAAACGGTTACCAGTCTTAATAATGGAGAAAAGTATCTTTTGGGTTATTAGAGTAGCGTCGACAGTGTCACCCCTAGCTTTGCAAACATCGCAAGTCTCACAAGTAGTGATGACTGGGATTTCGCCAAAGTAGCTAATCAAACTAACCCAGCGACACGAACGTTCCTCTGCGTAGTTCATTACTTTTAAAATATTGTCCAGCTCTTTCTGTCGCTCTTCTTCGTTTGAAACCAGGCTCAAGAAATAATCTAGTTTAATTTTGTCACCAGCTGAGTAGAGAAGGACACATTCGCTTGGTAGTCCATCTCGGCCAGCGCGACCAATTTCTTGATAATAGCCTTCGAGGGTTTTGGGAAAAGTGCGATGGACGACTAGTCTTACGTCTGGCTTATCAATACCCATACCAAAGGCAGTGGTAGCAGCGATGACATTTATGCGGTCATGAATAAAATCATCTTGTATATTGGCTCGTTTATTTGATTCCAGTCCAGCATGATAAGCTCCGGCCGAAAAACCTTCTGCTTTGAGTAGCTCTGCCAAAGACTCGGTGTCCTTTCTGGAAAAACAATAAACAATACAAGATTCATTGGGATGTTGGCGTAATAAGGATACAATTTTATTTAATTCGTTCTTTTTAGGTAGGACTTTTATTTCTAAATTTTGCCGATAAAAACTAGAGACAAAAGTCTTTGGATTTTTTAAATTAAGTTCTCGTATGATGTCGTCTTTGACGTGCGGCGTGGCGGTGGCGGTCAGAGCGATAATGGGAATGGTAGGGAAATGTGATCTGAAAGATTTTAGATTGCGGTAGTCAGGCCGAAAATCATGACCCCACTGTGAGATACAGTGGGCTTCGTCTATGGCGAGCGCTACCACTTTGCAGGTTTGAAGCCAATCAATTATTCCCGGAACCGATAACCTTTCTGGTGCCATATAAATAAGTCGGTACTCACCGCGGCTAGCTTTTTCCATCCGCTCCCGAAGCACTTTGCTATCTACCGAGGAATTTAAAAAAGTAGCTGAGATACCGTTTAGGGTAAGTGCGTCCACTTGATCTTTCATCAGAGATATTAAAGGTGAAATAACAATTGTTGTGCCCTCAAAGATGAGCGCTGGCAGTTGGTAACATAAAGATTTCCCTCCACCGGTTGGCATTAGGACGACGGTGTCTCGTTTCTGACAAAATTCACTAATGACTTCTTTCTGTAATGGTTTGAAAGCGGTATACCCAAAATACTTTTTCAAAATTTCTAAATGTTCAGACATGATATAGATTATAGTAACAAAAAATAAACAGACAGGGGAGTCGCTCCTTCAATGATTTTTAATACAAAAAAACACAAGACGAAGCTGCTACTGCATTTTTTAAAATAGAATCAATTTTTGTAATGAGAGGTGTTGAGTGGCAGGTGTCGATAAGATTATATTTTGTTGTTTAAAACTGCTACCTCATTAAGTTTTCAATACTGTCTTCAGAACCCACTAACTTGTCGTAGACGTCTTGGTTTGAAGCGATAAAATTAAGGTTACGGTAGTCATACTTGTCACTCTTAAAATTACGAACTACTCCGCCAGCTTCTTTTACCAGTAAGGCCCCTGGTGCAAAGTCATAATCTTTCCCAAAGGCGTCATAAACAATACGTCCTTCTAATTTTCCAGTGGCTACTAAAACAAACTCGAATCCAGATGATAACGTAGTAATAACTTTTACTTTAGAATTAATGGCTGAGAGCACTTCTATATTCTCGACGTTACTTGCATTAATTTCACAAGACAGATACGCTTGCTGTAGGGGTCTTTGACTGACAGATATTTTTTCATCATTTTTGTACGCTCCTTTTCCCAGTTCTGCATGGTAAATATCATCGTTTACAAAATCATAAATAACAGAAAAGATAACTTCGCCTTTATCAATTAGAGCCAGCATAGTACTACAGAAAGGGATGCCGCGAATATAGTGGCTAGTGCCGTCAATCGGGTCAGAGAGCCAAAAAGTTTCACTGGCTCGGTCCCCTCCGTACTCTTCGCCGACAAAAGGTATGTCAGGTAATAGAGCTGCCAGATCTTCTTTAAGTCGATTTTCTACTACTTGGTCAATTTCAGTCACGGCACTAGCAGGGGAGTCGCTTTTGAATTCTTTAGCTTCCACTTTACCAAAGTTCGGTAGTGTAAGTTTACGCGTGGCTCTAACTATTTTAATGATTTCTGCGGTTGGTATGTGCATGGAGGAATTATAGCAGTTTGAACTGCGTTGTAACGATCTAAGAAGTACTAGTATTAAAATAATTCTATTACTTTATCTTGATATACGTAAAGTATCTCAGTATTGCCAAGCTTTGATATCAACGTCTTACCTGTTGGATAAGTGTGGCCGTGTAAAAGGTATTTTGGTTTCTTCTCTTCAACATACTTTCGCAGCGCTTTAAATCCTTGATGGGCCACTTCATCGGGTTCATCATTGATACCGTAGGGAGGGCAGTGTACAAGCATCACGTCAACATAAGGGAAATCCATAAGTAATGAAGTCGCTTCTTCCTGAGTGTACATTTTTGAGTAAGAGTCTTTTTTATACCGAACACAGCCTTCAAAGCCACCAAATATTAGGCCGCCGAATTCAAAAGTTTTTAGGTGCATATTGGTAATACCAAGTGGTTTAAAATACATCCCGGAACAGTGGTTTCCGTACACTCCCAATTTTGGAATATGTGTAATATTGTCCATACCAGCCAACTCTGATTGCTCTAGATCCCCAAGGGTGCAAATAAGGTCTACCGGTTCTTTACTAATAAGAGCTTCAACTTTTTCTCTCGGTGGTCTATCAGCAATCGCAAGTATTTTCATAAATAAAGTATACCAAAAAAACTCAGTTCGGCCTTCCTGTTAGTGCATCTAAAAACCTTTATAAAATTAGCCTCTAAAATTTTGGGCGACGTCGTAGAGGACGTGGACCTAATTTCAAATGACCGGAGGGAATATTGAAATGGAAATACTCCTGTGGTGGACCTAATTTCAAATGACCGGAGGGAATATTGAAATGGAAATACTCCTGTGGGGTGAACTGTGTTTAAGAAATTACAGGATGAGACGATTTTTATTCCTGTGTTAGGAAGTCTTGAATTGCAGTGTACGTCTGTTGAACTGTAAACAAATCATTGTGACCCACTCCTGTAATGGTAATAAAGTTTTTTTCTGAAAGAATACTTTCAAATAGGCGTTGACCCAGTTTGTGGGGAATGATTGAGTCTTCTGCGCCGTGGATAATAGTAACTTCACCACTGTAGTTTTTTAGTGACTCAACATTATCAAGAGCGTTGTCTACCAACAGTGAGGTTGGATAGAACCAGAAACGTTCTTTTGCTATATCGGACAAATTAGTGAATGGGGAAATGAGCAGTAATCTTTCTGGAGGGGCTAGACTTGCATGATAGGTAGCAAATCCTGTGCCAATACTTTCTCCGGCAACGATAACTTTTTCAATATTTTCACTTTTAAGGTAAGAAATTACATTTTCCACGTCCTGTTTTATGAGTTCATGGCTCGGCTCTCTAGCATCGTTACTAAACCCAGCGTATTCAACAATTATGTAGCCGTGTTCAGCTTGGACGAACTGGGCTGCATAGAAATCACGGTCACAGGCTGATCCAGCGTTCCCGTGGTAGAGCACAACAGTTGGTCCAGTTGTTGTGCTTACGTACATACGAGTTTCTTGATAGGTAATTTTTTCTGCTTCTACAAAATTTGAGCAGGATTGAAAGTCTTGAGGAAAAGGATGGTAAACGACCTTTTCTTGATTGAGAGTGAGGAAAATACCAAAAGAAATATAAAAAATAACAAAAATACTTAAAGCAATGAGATTTCTCTTTTTCATTACAAAAGTATATCAAAAATTCCTAATTCTCATTAGGGGTATAAAATATCAGAACTGAAATGTTGTTGTTTATCTTCACAAAATGAAGATATTTTTTGCTGGGCGCCGTCGTAGAGGATATTGACCTAGAAATTAAGAAGAGTGTACTCGACTATAATTTCGGAAATACTCTTGTGGTGCGAACTGTGTTTGAGAGGTTGAATGATACACTGTCTTTACACCAACGTTTAATTTTGGTATAATAGTTTCATGAATAATGACGCTTTAGCAAAAAATACTGCTAACTATGATGAAAATGCACAGTCCTGGGACTCGATAATGAGAATCGACGTCGGGCACATGTATTTGGAGAAACCTGCGATGGAAAGACTGCTACCAGAAACATTGGACCAAAAATCTGTGTTATGTATTGGAGTCGGTTCAGGCGCAGACATTCCTGGTCTTATTGCAAAAAAACCACAAAAGATAGTCGGAGTAGACATATCAGAAAAGTTGCTGGAGATTACTAAAAACAAATACCCATCAGTGACTACAATTAAGGCTGATATGCACGAACTACCTTTTGAAGACGAGAGCTTTGATTTTGTCTATTCTAGTCTAACTTTTCACTACAGTAGCGATTGGGATTTATTGTTAAGAGAAATTGGCCGGGTGTTAAAATCAGAGGGAACTTTGCTATTTTCAACACACAATCCACTAAGATGGGGACTTAAACCTGCTACTGGTAAAACGTATACAAACACCAATGGTGTCACTTTAACCGAACATATAACAACTTTACCGAGTGGGGTCGAAATCATTTACTGCAACCATAAAGACCAGCAGTCAATTATTGATACTGTAGTGAGGTCAGGATTTAAGATAGTTGAGCATCTAGCTCCTTCGATTGTTGAAACGAAACCGTCAGATGAACAGCGTGATAAATATGAAAGTTTGAAACTGAGGAATGTCGAGAACCCACTTTTCTTTATTGTGAAAGCTGTGAAATCTTAAGGGTCAGTTCTGACGCCTAGGTAGGGTATCTAGAAAACCCTTACAAACTCTACTTCAAATCATTAGGCGACGTCGTAGAGGATGTTGACCTAGAAATTAAGAAGAGTGTACTCGACTATAATTTCGGAAATACTCTTGTGGTGCGAACTGTGTTTGAGAGGCTGGGGGATGAAACCGTGTTTATTCCAGCTCTAGTTTAAATTCAGCTAGTCTGTAGTCGCTTCTTCTTTTGCAGCAGATACCAAACCAAAGGAAATCCAACTAGAGTCACTACAAATAAAATCCAAAAGATTGGGTCACGGGTATCAATGCCATTACCTATATATGCAAGACCAAGCGAACCTCCTACATGTCCAAATATGTTGGCTAAAAGGAACATTCTGAATTTCATTTTTGATAGACCAGCCAAGTAACTCATCTCATCATCAGGGAACAGTGGAAGGAAATAGAAGAAGAAAAGTACTAAGGATTTGTCTGAAATATAAGCGTCGTATTTCTCAATTGTTTCTTTCGTCACAAACCTACTTACCATTGGTCTCCCGATAGTTCGAGCTAGGAAAAAAGCTGCAAGATGTCCGATGATTCTTCCAATCCAGTTTAATAGACCACCCAGCCAAGGACCGTATAAAAATCCGCCGATAGCTCCAATAGTGTAGTGGCTAATAGGGGTTAGGACAACTTGTAGAGCTTGGATGAGTATAAACAACAATGGGCCGTAAATACCTACGGTTGTAATTTTGTCTCTCCAAAATTCCTGAGAATCGGTAAATGTTTTCGGATCAAAGATAGCGAGTGTTAGGCCTATGATTGGCAAAGCTGTAACTAGTACCCAGAAAACAATGCTGGCAATTTTTTTATTACTCATGTTATTAGATAAAGTATAACAAAAGTTCCTATTTCTACGTAGGGTATCAAATATCAGAACTGAAACCGTGTTGCATATCTTCACGAAATGAAGATATTTACTGCTGGGCGCCGTCGTAGAGGATGTTGACCTAGAAATTAAGAAGAGTGTACTCGACTATAATTTCGGAAATACTCTTGTGGTGCGAACTGTGTTTGAGGAGAGGGGAGATGAAACGGTTTTTATTCCAACATTTGCTAGAATATAGATTATGGAAAAGTTAACCAAAGAGTCAGCCTTAAAGTCGCCAGAACTTCGTCAAGCGACGGATGAAGACTGTTTGCTAATGTTTCGATTACAGCACCTGAATGGAGAAGATCTCGATGATAGCGACTCTGAGCAAGTCATTAAGTATGAACAATATAAAAACGATTTCGACGGCAGCAAAATCCAAGTGATTGTGTCTGAGGGGATTGCAGTTGGAAGACTTCGAGTTGTCCGTGAAGAGGGTATTTATATCGGCGGTTTTCAGATTTTGCCTCAGTACCGTGGACTGGGAATAGGCACAGCTGTACTAAGTGGCCTTGTTGTTGAGTCAGAACAAAATGGAATGTCAATCACGCTGGAAGTTTTTAACGACAATTCCCAAGCAATAGGCCTATATAAAAAAATAGGCTTCGTAACTACTGGAGAGAATGACAAACAAAAAATTATGAAATATGAACCGAGTTCAGTTCAAATATCTCAGTAGGGTGTCTAAATGACCCTTGTTATATTGTCTCAAATCGCTGGGCGCCGTCGTAGAGGATGTTGACCTAGAAATTAAGAAGAGTGTACTCGACTATAATTTCGGAAATACTCTTGTGGTGCGAACTGTGTTTGAGGGATTAGGAGATGAGACTGTTTATATTCCAGTGCTAAATCAATAAATCGGATTTTGGCTAAAATATTTTTTTACCTCATTAAGTTCTTTCTCTTTTCCAGACTGATGCCAATATCGACACTTCATACAAAAAATAAGAAATGTATGTGCATTTAGTACTTGATTGTTACAAGAGTCTTCACCAAAGTAACCATCGAGTAGTTGCTGTAAAGATTCTTCTGAACTCTTAAGAGCTATGCTAAAAAATTTAATCTTGCCCAAATCATAATACCCACTGTTGAATCTTGGTTGAGCGTCAAAAATTGTTATTGGGCTTGTCGCGAACATATTAGATGGAACGAAATCATCATGACAATAAGTACTCTCTTCTATTTTTGAGTTTTGTTTAATAACTTCCAAAGCTTTTACTAGCTCATCTCCAACTCCTTCAAGTAAATTATGCTCATCTATGTAATCAAAGCGCTTTTTCATGTCATCTCCCTCAAGCCATTCTTCTGCTGTCTCAAATTCTGGTTTACCATCAACAACATGACCATAACCCTTAACTTTTTCAGAATGCATGAGACGAAGTATTTTTCCCATTTCAGTGAATTTTCCATTAGATATGAGCTCTTCGGGGGTGTACTTAGTGTCTAATGTTGGAGCGTCAATAAATTGCATAATAGTGTACGGAAAACCCTTAAGTTCACCCGTTTCAATTATTTGCGGAACAGTAACTCCAGCTTTCTCCCACACCTGAAAAAAATGACCCTCTCCAACGGTATGTGTTTTATTGCGGGGTATTTTCAATACCCACTTGCCTGCAGGTGTATCAATGATGGCAATTACTGAAGATATTCCCTTATGAGCAAACTCAATGCCAACTTCAGCTTCATTCTTGAATAAATCATGTTCAGTAACAAAATCCTTGATATAAGGCACGAACTCCGTTCGCATTTTATTCAAATCGTTATCAACCTTGAGTTTAGATAATTTCGGCTCGTTGCTGAGAATGACACTGGTTTTTTTTAATTGCATTTATTTATTATAACAAAAGTAGGTCTAATACAACTAAATAGATGCTAATCCCTTCCACTAAGCAACTCCTCAATTACTTTATATCGCCTCTCTTTCTTTAAACCATGATGAAGTTTCACCTTATCTTTTAAAT
>Ga0163154_10003698_pt1 | contig 20891 bp, 14 predicted proteins | sample OliLakLV19MP9P1_FD_148649 | JGI IMG/M metagenome (GOLD analysis project Ga0163154, IMG submission 148649) | Freshwater microbial mat bacterial communities from Lake Vanda, McMurdo Dry Valleys, Antarctica - Oligotrophic Lake LV.19.MP9.P1 | ecosystem: Environmental > Aquatic > Freshwater > Lake >...
CGATCAGGTAGTCGGGTGCTCACCGCGGCAGCGCCGAGCAACGGTGTCTACGACCTGACGGGAGCTCGCCTTACGGTGACCGTTCAGAGTCCCGAGGGACCACTTGCCGGCGTCGCGCTGCAGGTCGCCACCGACCACGGCAACCTGAGGCTCGAAAGCTTGACGACTTCCGTCGAGGTAAAGCTCGAGTCGCTCTCGACGACGCCACGTTGAGCGAGTCGCCGAGAGCTCGAGTCGCCGTAGGTCACCGCGCCGGTCGCGCGGTCTCGAGCGTCAAGAGCGCATACGGGTGAATAGCTCGCACGCTGTTGCTGTGCGCCCGAGGTAGCCGACCTGGCACGGCGCTCGCCGTTCCTCCACCACCAGCATGGGCTACCCACCGGATCCGCGCCAGGCCCCGCTACCCCACCACCGCTGACTGCACCCGCTCCGCCGAGGCCCTGGCGTACACGAACGAGCTCGCGGTGAACCCTGGGTGCGACCCGGTGGGCCACCCGCATGCAGTCGTGGTGACAGGCTGCGTCGCGGAGCGCGTGCTCTTGCGCCTCGCGTCGTGGAATCCTGGAACCAAGCCGTGGCGCGCCGCGTAGAGGTCCAGAAGCCCGTCCGCGCCACCCTGCTGACCCCGCCAGATGCCTGGCCGGAGGCCCCTCTGCCGTCCCCTGCGAGCACCACAACCGCGACCTCGAGCACCGTGCGCCCGAGCGGCCCGCCGTCCGCCGACCCGGCGAGCGACGAAGCCCTCGTCGTCGCTGCCGCGACGGGCGACCTCGCGGCCTTCGAGGCACTCGTCGCGCGCCATGGCGGGACGGTGTTGGCGGCGCTCGAGCGCCTCGGCCTCGACCGCCACGCCGCCGAGGACGCGGCCCAGGAGGCGTGGGTCAAGCTGCACGCGGCGCTGCCGCGCTACCGGGTGGGCTGCGCGTTCCGTCCGTGGCTCTACAGCATCGTCGTCAACCAGGGCCGCGACGCACAACGCCGCGCTCAGCATCGCCCGCGCGGGGACGAGCGCGCGCTCACTTTCGTGCACGCGCCGCGTTGGAGCGCGCCAGACGAGGCGACGCTCGAGCGCGGCGCGATCGAGCATGCGCTGGCGGCGGTGGACGAGTCGTTCCGCGAGGCCCTCGTGCTCGTCGACGTGCTGGGCTTCGACTACGAGGCCGCCGCCGAGGCGCTCGGCTGCGCCCTCGGTACTGTCAAGTCGCGGGTGCACCGGGGGCGCGACGCGTTCCGCGCGGCCTACGAGCGCGCCGCGCACCCGTCCGACAGGCCCAGCGACCACACGACCCCCAACGCGCCGCAGCGAGCGAGCAACGCACCGAGTCCACCCAGCTCCCCGAGAAGACGAACATGAGCGACCACCGCACCTACGAGGCGCGCTTCGGCGCGCTCTTCGACGGCGACCTCGAGGCTGAGCCCCGCGCGGAGATCGAAGCGCACTTCGCGGTCTGCCCGCAGTGCTCTGCGGCTTGGCGCCGGTACACGGCGAGTGCCGACACGCTGCGGCTCGGTGCGGCCCAACCGACGCCGCAGGCGCACGTCGCAGCGGTGATGGCGCGCGTCGCCGGTGCGTATTCGCTCGACACTTTGGCGCGACCGAGCGGCGCAGGCGCTGCGGGTCCCGCAGCGTCGTTCGTGACTCAGCTGCGACCGACGACGCGCTGGCGCACCCTCGCAACCCACGGCGCGGCGCTCGCCGCGGGCGCCCTGGCGATGATCGCGCTTGCGCCGCTTTTTGGTGCACGCGAGTCGACGTCGATCAGCGAGCGCAATCCGAGCACAGCGGTGGCCGCGCCGTCGACGCACGACTCGGACAGGGTCGCGCGAGCGTCGGCCGAGCAGACGGCTGCCGCGCGTGCCGCCCAACGGCGTGATTCGCACCGCTCGGTGGCGGCGGCGCTCGCCACGCAACAAGTCGCGCTAGCGCGTGCGCTCGTCGAGCGCCACGCTGCGGAATCCGTTGCGGCGGCTGAGGTGGCGCGGGCTCGCGCCGCCGAGGCCCAACGCGCCGAGGCCCAACGCGCCGAGGCCCAACGCGCCGAGGCCCAACGCGCCGAGACGGAGGCCTTCGCAGCCGTCGCGCTCGTGCGTTCGTTCGAGCGCCTCGGTGTGACCCTCGCCCAGCTCGATGCCGAGCTCGTCGCGCGCGCCGACGCGACCCTGCGCGCGGAGGCCGCGCCGACGCGCGCAAACGAACCCGCGCACCCCGCAGCGCCGACTGCACGCGATTGGCGCGCGATCGACATCGACGCCGCGTCGCTCGCCGCCACCGGCCGACGAGCAGAACACGTCACGATCCGCCGGGAAGGCGACCGCGTCGCGCTGTCGACCTCGGGCGCCCTCGACGACATCGTCGCTGCGCTCCTCGCACGTCTCGACGACCCCGACCCCGCGGTGCGCACAGCGGTCGAGCTGCGGCTCGACGACATCGCGGTCGAGCTCGGCGTCGCGCGCGCAGAGCGCGCTCGCCCGCGCAAGGGCGCCGACGAACCGTGGTGGCGCTCGGATCGCGGCCAGGTCGCGGCGCTCACGATTGGCGGCACCGGCGAGGCGCGCGAGCCTTGGCCCGATTGGTGGTCGCGCGCGCGCTCAACCGTCGGCCCCTGAGAGATCCCTCGCGCGGCCCCTGACAAGGCTGCGCGAGTCCGAGCCGCTCGCGCTCCGATGCTGACCCGGGAATCACGCGCAAAGACGGGAACCGCGCGCTCCGGCTGCGCGTACTCCGCTGCGAGATCCTTCCCCTAGAGCCCATGCAACTCCGCCACCTCATCCTGCTCGCGGCCCTCGCGCCCAGCTGCATCTCCGTCACCCGCACCGTCTGGTCCGAAGACAGTGACCCTACCGTGCTGAAGCGCGAGGAGCGCGATGGCACGACCACGACGTGGCGCCTGCACGCGAACCGCGCCGGCGCGCCGCTCCTCGAACGCACCGACAAGCGCCAGCGCGAGGCCGCGTACATGGGCCTCACCGTCGCTGCGCTGACGCGCTCGCGCGCCGAGGCGCTCGGGCTGACCGCGTTCAGCGGCGTCGTCGTCGAGAGCGTGGTCCGCCGCACGAGCGCAGCGGACGCTGGGATGCGCGCGGGCGATGTGCTGCTCACGATCGACGGCGTACCGATGACGAGCGACGAGCAATTCCGCGACTTCGTCGCCAACGATATCGCGCCCCGCGCGAGCGTGACGGTCGATGCGCGCCGCAGCGCGCGCGAAGGCATCGAGTCGATCCAGTTCGTCTTCGACGTCGGTCAGCGGAGCACCGAGGACGCGACCACCGAGTCGCTGCCGCTGCGCGGCTCGCGCGTCGTGCGCGAGCTCACGGGGCTCGACGCCGCGGAGCTCGCGCCCGAGCGCTCCGCCGAGCTGCTGGACGCCAGCGAGACGACGGTGTTGGTCGCGGCTGTCGCGCTCGGCTCGCCGGCATATCACGCCGGTCTGCGCTCCGGCGACCGCATTCTGACGCTCGACGGCGCGCCGCTCGGCGGCCTCGACTCGCTCGTCGCGGCCGTGCTCGGCCGCGCCGATCAGCTCGGGCTGCAGGTCGCGAGCGATGAGCGCGCGAGCCTCAGCACGCAACGCTCATCCGAAGCGCCACTGGTGCTCGGCCTGCAGGGCCCCCTCGGGCTGCACACTGCGACGATGGACGTCCGGGGTGACCTCGACGAGCGCGGCGAGGTCGATATCCCGATCCTGTTCGAGTGCGATTCGGACCTCGCCTCGACAGAGTGGTCTTTGCTCGATTTCATCTTCCAGTTCGGAGCGAACTACCGCAGCCGCTACACGACCTCCGTCACGCGCCAGCCCGCACGCCACAGCTTCTTCTCGATGCTGCCCTTCGGGTTCTACGAGGTCGAGAAACGCCCCGGCTATGCGCGTTACTGCATCCTCTGGTTCATCGAGTGGGAGCGCCGTAGCTGACCCCTATCGAGCAGGGCGCCGAGAACGGATGCGTGGTATCTTGGGCGGCGCTCGTCGCCCTCCTACGAACCCCCATGCGCGCTCCCCTCGCAGCCGTCTCCGACTCGCTCCTCCGAGCCGTTGCACACGCGCTCTTATCGCTCCTCTGCCTGACTTCGCTCGCGGCCGCAGCGCCGAGTGCGCCTGCGACCACTCAGGACGACGACGACGTGATCCCGTTGGAGCCCGCCGCGACTCCGCTCGACGCCGCAGCGTGGCTCGACGCGACCTGGGCGGCCCTTGGCGCGCCCGAGGCGCTCGAAGCGCTCGGCATCGTGCGATTGAAGGGCCACGTCCAAGCATTGACCTCGGACTTCAACGGTCCTTTCGAGGAGCTCTACCACCCCGACGGCCGCGCGTTGCAGCGCATCGAGTTCGGCGGCTCGGACCCCGTCTTCTTCGGCGTCGACGGCCGCGTTTCGTGGGAGGCCTGGTCGGACCAAGGCGTCGCGAAGTTCGACTGGCACGCGGCCTCCGACTGGCGCCGCTTCTTCCTGCACCGTCACGCCAGCACACCGGGTCGCTCGGCGCCGGGCGCGAGCGCGCCGTGGCGCGCGCTGTATCGCGACGTCGCAATCGGCGGCCGTGCAAAGGTCGAGGGGCAGGACTGCGTGCGCCTCGTTCTCACGCCGCGCGCGGCGCGCGAGCACGGCCTCGCGCAGGTCGCACAGCGCCGCCAACCCGAGCCCGACGTCCTCTGGATCGCCGAGGCCACGCGCCTCCCCGTGCGCATCGAAATGGAGATGCTGCGCCCCGCGGAGGGCGAGATCCGGCTGAAGGAGACCTTCAGCGATTGGCGCGAGTTCGAGGGCGTGCGCTTCCCGATGCTCCGCAAGCTCGAGGTGCCGGGCGCGGGCCTCGAATTCAAGGTCGACTCGGTCGAGCTCTCGGTCGAGGTCGCCAGCGCGGCTTTCGACCTCCCGGTGACCCTCGCCGCGACCGTCGCAGAGTCCTATCCGACCGCCGTCCGACTGCCCGAAAATGGCTGGCAGGTGGTCGAGCGTCCAGCCGCGACGGTCGTCGTGTGGCGCACGACTTGCAGCCTCGCGGACGAGGATGCGCACATCGGGGTGGCGCGCGACGAGCTGCTCGCGCTCCTGTCAACTCTCGACGCGACGCCGACAGGGACCCCCTACCTGCAGAACCTCGCGCGCGGCGCCAACTCGACCTTCGAGGTTGTCGTGCCGATCGCGACCAAGCCTACGATCCCAGCGATCCACGCGGAGCGCGCCTCGGTCGTCGAAGTGCCCAGCAGTACGTACGTCGAGGGCACCCACCGCGGCGCACGCGCACGGGTCGACGAGTCGCTCATGCGCCTCGACCACTACCTGCGCACGGCGCGACTCGCCGGCGTTGGATCGGTACACGAGGCGCTCCTCGTGCCCGCCAACGAGGAGGACAACCCCTCCGCGTGGCACACGATCTTGGCGCAGCCCGTCGTGCCACGCTCGGAATGACAGCGCCCGGCGGCGTGGGTCAACGCGGCGCGTCCTCGGGGCGCGAGACGCCGTGGACTGGCTCGCGCGGCAAATCCTCCGTCGCCGGCGCCGCACCGGCGCGCAACCTCAGCGCGGCGGCCTCCGCCTGGCGGCTGTAGTCGATCGACTCGCCGAGGATCCGCGCCGCCTCCTGTGGCGCGTGGAAGCCCCGTGAGTTTTCACTGGAGATGAAGTCGAGGCGCCACGTCGCCTTGCGCTGCAGCTCCAGCACCGGCGCGAGCGCGGCCTCCGTCGCGCCCGCGGCCTTGGCCTCGAGGATCGCGTCGAACATCGCCGTCATCGCGCCCGCGGCCCGGTCCATGAGCTGCAACGTCTTGCTCTGAATCGTGTCGACGCGCGCGCGGAGGTCGGCCTCGGGCACGCGGTGACAGGTCTGGCACGAAACGTCGACCCTGGACATCGGGGACTTCACGTCGTGGCTCGACAGCTTCATCGCACCGACACGCTCGTAGGGCATATGGCAGTCCGCGCACGCCACGCCGCTCTGCGCGTGCACCCCTTGGCTCCAGAGCTCGAATTCGGGGTGCTGCACCTTGAACGTCGGCGCGCCGGTCTCGCCGTGCACGAAGTCCATGAACGCGGACCCGTCGGGGAAACGTTTCTCTTCCCAGACACGCTCGAGGTCCTCCATTCGTAGACCGTGGCCCCACGGGAACTGCAGGACGTCTTGCGACCCGCAGTAGTACTCGACGTGACACTGACCGCACACGAACGAGCGCATCTCTTGACGCGTCGCGTCCTCGTTCGGGTCGTACACACGACCGCGATCGGAGCGGCGCCAGCGCTCGATGCTCGGGATGTGGGGCACGGGCGCGCCGCTCTCGGCCAGCGCGCGGATGCCCAGCACGAACCCGGGCCGCGTGACGCGGATCCGCATCGACTCGGGGTCGTGGCAATCGACGCAGCTCACGGGATGCGCGTCACCGACGGTACCGTCCTCGGCGTTGACCGGGTGGCCTGCGAGCTCTCCCGTGAAGCCGCCTTTCGGCGGCTGCGGGAACGGCCCCGTGGAACCGTCCTTCGTCCCATCCGGGACACCCTGCAGGAGCGTGAGCACCTCGCCGTAGGGTTTCATGCTTAGCTCCTGGAAACCGCGCACGACGGCCTCCATGTCGAAGCTCGCGGCGAGGGCGGCCTCGTCGTGTTGCTTGCCGAGCGCTTCGAGGCCCGTCTTGCGGTACAGCACGTTCGCCGACGCGTGACAGTGCAAGCACGCGCCCGCCTGGGGCTTCTGCGTGACGCGCTCGGTCACGCCTTGGTCGAACAGCATGTACGCGTGACCACGCGCCTCGCGGTAGTCGAGGCTGAACGCGTAACCCGCGTAGAGCCGCGTCAACCACGGCGACTGCAACAGCTTCGACTCCGGCAAAGCGCTGCTGCCGCCGTAGAAGCGATCCCCTGCCGTCTTCGTGTAGGCCTCGTAGTGGTGCGGGAAGTTGACACCCCAGGGACGCGGGTCGGTGGTGACCTCGCTGACGTCGACGAGCTCCACGTACGTCGCGCGCGCCTCGTTCTTGCGCTCCAGCATCCGCACGAGGACCCACGTGACGAGGGCGGTCCCGACGACACTCGCGAGGAAGACGAACAGGAGCCCCGGGGCGCGCCCTCGGAGGCTCGGACGTGTGGCTCGACTGCGTTGTGACATCGATGTGCGGTGGTGGGAGATCAACGATGGGCGTGGCCGACGCCGCTGTGACAGTGGACGCAGAGGAGCGAGCCGTCACTGCCCCCGCCGGGCGCGGAGCCGGGCAGCAGACCCGCTGGATGGAAGACATCGTCGTGACACTTCAGGCACGCCCGCTGCGTCACCGCGCGGTTGCGTGGCTTGATCCGCAGTGGATCGGGGAAACGACCTGTCGTGAACGCGAGCGAGTGGAAGAACCCGTTATCCGCCTTCGTCAGCCATTTCCCGAGCGGGTGGGGACTGAGATGGCAGTCGTTGCAGGTCGCGACGTCCTTGTGGCTGGACGCCTGCCAGGCGTCGTAGTGCTCCTGCATGATGTGACAGTTCGCGCAGCTCGCAGGGTCGTTCGAGAGGTACGAAGCCCCCTCGCCGTAGACGAACGTGAACGTCCCGAGGCCCCACAGCGCGCCGAATAGCGCCGCGGCGAGGACCGCGAGGTGCACGCGCCGACTCGTGCGACCCTTGGGCGCCAGGACTTGCGCCGCGACACGTGGAGACATGCTCGTCACTTGTCCAACGATACCATCGGCGTGGGTTCGGAACGCCACGAACGGTGCGGCAAAGGGGGTAGGATGCCTGCGGAGAATACGTAGCGGCTCGAGCGGTTCCGCTCGCCGGGCCAGCATCAAGCTGCGAAGCACCGACATGAGCATCGACGAGATCCTCCGCGACTTGCTGGACCCCGGCGCCCACGGTGGCACGACCGAAACGCCCACGACCGAAGCGCCTGTGCTCGTCCAGACCCACGCATCGGCGGTCATCCTCGCGGGTGACGACGTGTACAAGCTCAAGAAGCCCGTCGATTTCGGGTTCCTCGACTACTCGACACTCGCGCGCCGCAAGGCCATGTGCGAGGCCGAGGTCGCGCTCAACCGGCGCCTCGCGCCCAGCGTCTACCTCGGCGTCGTGCCGATCACCGAGCGCGCAGGACACGCGGTCCTCGGAGGCAAAGGCGAGCCCATCGAGTACGCCGTGCACATGCGACGGCTGCCCGAGGACGCGACGCTGGCCGCGCACGTGCGCAGCGGTCCGGTCGCCGCCGAGGTGCTCAACGACCTCGGGCGCGAGATCGCGCGTTTCCACGCCGCCGCGCGCCGCGGCCCGGACGTCTCGGCCTGGGCCGAGTTCGCGCCCGTGCGCGAGAACTGCGAGGACAACTTCACGGGGCTGGCGCCACACGCAGGCTCGGTCGCGCCAATCGAGGAGTTGCTGCGCCTCGAGCTCGCCACACGCGCAGAGCTCGACGCGCAGCGCGACCTCATCGAGCGCCGCGCGCGCGCCAACGTGCCGTGCGAGACACACGGCGACCTGCGGCTCGAACATGTCTACCTCTTCGGCTCGGGCGGACACACGTCGCCCGGGCTGGGAGCGGCCGGGCTGGGAGCGGCCGGGCTGGGAGCAGCCGGGCTGGGAGCAGCCGAGCTGGGAGCAGCCGAGCTGGGAGCAGCCGAGCTGGGAGCAGCCGAGCTCGTGATCGTCGATTGCATCGAGTTCTCGCCGCGCTTCGCGTGCGCGGACCCCATCGCCGACATCGCGTTCCTCGCGATGGACCTGCGCGCGCACGGCGCTTGGTCGGAGGCACGCGCGCTCCTCGACGCGTACTTCGACGAGAGCCGCGACCATGAAGGCCGGGCGCTCGTGCCCCTGTACGTCGCCTACCGCTCCGCCGTGCGCGCCAAAGTGCGCGCGATGCAGGCGAGCGCGCCGGACATTCCTGCACCGCAGCGCGCCGAGGCGCTCCAGCTCGCGCGCGCGCACGTGCAGCTCGCTGTCGGAGAGCTCGCGCCCCCGAGCGAGCGACCGTGCCTCGTGCTCGTCGGCGGCCTGCCCGGTACGGGTAAGTCCGTCCTATCGAGCGGCCTTGCCGCCGGCGGCGCGTTCACCTGGCTCCGCGCGGACGCGATCCGCAAGGAGCTCGCGGGCCTCGATCCGCTGGCGTCAGGGCACGCCGACGTGCGCTCCGGAATCTACACGCCCGCGTGGAACGACCGCACCTACGGTGAGTGCCTCGCGCGCGCCAAGGAGCACTTGTTCGCCGGCCGGCGGGTGCTCGTCGACGCCAGCTTCAAGGAAGAGCAGCGCCGGTTGGCGTTCGTGGACGCGGCGCGCGACTGGGGCGTGCCCGTGCACTTCCTGGAGTGCACCACGCGGCCCGAAATGATCCGCGCGCGGCTCGAGGGCCGCGTCGGCGACCCGTCCGATGCCGATTGGGGTATCTACGAGCACGTGCGACGCACGTGGGAGGCGCTGGGACCGCGCACGCGACGGGTGCACACCGAGGTCGACACCTCGGGCACGCGCGAGGAGTCTCTCGCAGGTGCGCTCGCGTCGCTCGGTCGAGCTGGTCTGTGAAGAGAGTGCGAGCGCAGACGCCGGTCGCGGCTCCGAACATAATTCTGTCACGGCGCCACACTGAACGCGCGCTCTTGGCAAGATGACTGTCCAATTCCACCACCCTCCAGGCGCATCCCCGCGTCCCTGATCATGAGCCTGCAACTCGGCGACACTGCCCCTGACTTCACGGCCGAAACGACCTCGGGCCCCGTCCAATTCCACGAGTGGATCGGCAACTCTTGGTGCGTCCTCTTCTCACACCCGAAAGACTTCACGCCGGTCTGTACGACCGAGCTCGGGACGGTCGCACGACTGAAGCCGGACTTCGACAAGCGCAACGTCAAAGTCATCGGCCTTTCCGTCGACCCGCTGAAGGACCACGTCGCGTGGTCGAAGGACATCGCCGAGACCCAGGGCGTGGCGCTGAACTTTCCGCTCATCGCCGACGACAATCGCAAGATCGCCGAGCTCTACGGGATGATCCACCCGAAAGCGCTACAGACGTTCACCGTGCGCTCGGTCTTCGTGATCGGGCCCGACAAGACGATCAAGCTGATGCTCACGTACCCGGCCGCGACGGGTCGGAACTTCGACGAGCTGCTGCGCACGATCGATTCGCTGCAGCTCACGGCCAAGCACCAGGTCGCGACACCCGCGAACTGGAAGAACGGCGAGGACGTCATCATCGTCCCATCCGTCACGGACGAGGACGCGCGCAAGAAGTACCCGCAGGGCTTCCGCACGCTGAAGCCGTACCTGCGCATCGTCGCTCAACCGAAGTGAGCGCTCCGCACCTTCCTGACGGGTCCCCGAGCCCCGCGCGCGAATCGGCCACGGCGCCGCTGCGCGAGGGCCCGGGGGGTCGTATCGGGCCCTACAAGCTCCTGCAGCTAATCGGCGAGGGCGGCTTCGGCGCGGTCTTCATGGCCGAGCAGGAGCGCCCCGTCGTTCGCAGGGTCGCCCTCAAGGTGATCAAGCTGGGCATGGACACGCACCAGGTCGTCGCGCGCTTCGACCAGGAGCGGCAGGCGCTGGCGCTGATGGACCACCCGAACATCGCCAAGGTGTTCGACGCTGGCGCGACGGAGACGGGGCGGCCGTACTTCGTCATGGAGCTCGTCAAGGGTCGTTCGATCGTCGAATACTGCGACGCGGAGTCCCTCTCGATCGCCCAACGCCTGGAGCTCTTCGCGCAGGTGTGCAACGCGGTCCAGCACGCGCACTCGAAGGGGATCATCCACCGCGACATCAAGCCGTCGAACGTGCTCGTCGAAACGCAAGACGGCAAGCCGCTGGCCAAAGTCATCGACTTCGGCATCGCCAAGGCAACGTTGTCGAAGCTGACCGAGCACACACTCTTCACCGAGCATCAGCAGGTCATCGGCACGCTGCAATACATGAGCCCCGAGCAGGCCGCCGGCTCGCTCGATGTCGATACGCGCACCGATGTGTACTCCCTCGGCGTGCTCCTCTACGAGCTGCTGACAGGGTCGACACCCTTCGACAAGAAGTCGTTGAAGGGCGCTATGTTCGGCGAGATCCAGCGCATCATCCGCGAGGTCGACCCGCCTCGGCCGTCGACGCGCCTCAGCGAGTCCCACGACACACTGGCCAGTATCGCGGCCCAGCGACGCATCGAGCCGCGGCGCCTCGGCGCGCTCGTGCGCGGCGAGCTCGACTGGATCGTGATGAAGGCGCTCGAAAAGGAGCGCGCGCGCCGCTACGAGACCGCGTCGAGCCTCGGCCTCGACGTGCAGAGGTACCTCGCCGGCGACGCGATCCACGCTGCGCCGCCGAGCCGCACTTACCTCTTGCGCAAGTTCGTGCGTCGGCACCGCGGGCCGGTGAGCGCCGGTTTGGCAATCGCTGCCGCGCTGGGCGTCGGCGTCATCGGGTTCGCGTGGCAGGCGCGTGTCGCCTCCACCCAACGCGATGTCGCCGTCGATGCGCGCCAGATCGCCGACAGCGAGCGCAGGCGCGCGGAGTCCAAGGGGCAGCAGGCTGCGGCGATCAACCAATTCCTCCTGGACATCCTCGACGCCGCCAATCTGCGCTCACTGGGACCGGCCACCACGGTGGCGCAGGCGCTCGCGCGCGCCGCGGACCGGGTCGACGTCGCGCTGCGCGACCAGCCCGAGGTCGAGGCCGACGTGCGGCGCATCCTGGGCCACACGTACACGTCGCTCGGGCTGTACGACGACGCGGCTCCGCACGTCGAGGCGGCGCTCGGGCTCAACCGCGCCGTGCACGGAGAGGCGTCCCGCGAGTACGCGAAGATGCTGCACATCGCGCATTCGTTCCGCATGGGCCGTGGCGAGCTCGATGCCGCCGAGACGCTCATGCGTACTGCGCACGCGACTCAGGTCGCCGTGGCCGGCCCCGAGGACTCCGCGTCGCTGGCGATGCAGTCCGATCTCGCCCAGATCTTGCAGATGCGAGGCCAGCTCGACCAGGCCGAAGAGCTGCTGCGGGACGCGCTGGAGATCCGGGACCGGCTCGGAAACCGCCGGACCAGCACCGGGGCCGTGCTCGTCAATACGCTCGCCGTCGTGCTGCACCGCAAGAGCGAGTTGGACGAGGCCGAGGCGCTCTACCGTGAAGCGCTGCAGTGCGGGGCGGAGGTCAATGGCGAGCAGCACCCGGATACGCTGACCGCGCAGATGAACCTCGGCAGCATGCTGCACAGCCGCAAGAAGGACGCAGAGGCCGAGCCGCTGCTCGTCGAATCGCGCGCGGCCATCGCGCGGGTCTTCGGGCCCGATCACCTGCACACGGCGACCTCCGCGCAGGTCCTCGCGGGCTTCTACCGTGATCTCGGACGCTTCGAAGAAGCGCTACCGCTGGCGCAAGAGGGCGTCGCGATCCAGCTCCGTGCGGACGGTGGTGACAGCGTGCGTTCGGCGAACGCGTTGCAGATGCAAGGCTTCATCTTGGCGTCGTTGAACCGAACGACCGAGGCGATCGCTTCGCACGAGGGCGCGATCACCGCGTTCACGCGACACCTCGGCCCGAGCAATGTCACGACGCTCTGGGCGCGTTACCACGTGGGCACCACCTTGAACGGCGCGTTTCGTTCCAAGGAGGCTTCGGCCGCCCTCGAGCCCCTCGTGCACGACGCGCTGCGCGCGCTCGGCACCGAACACCAGATCTCGATCTATGCGCAGAACCAGCTCGCGACCGCGTTGATCCAGCTCGAGCGCTTTGCCGACGCCGAGCCGCTCGCGATGGCCGCTCTCGAGGCGGGCCGGAGGGTCGATGGCCCGGACAATGCCAGCAACCATTCGACCCTGGCCAACCTCATCGCGATCACGCGCGGGCTCGGTCGGTTCGACGAGTCCGAGACCATGGCGCGCGATTGGGAACAGAGCATGGTGCGCGCGTCTGGCGAGGGACACATCACCGTGGCGCAGGCGCGGTTGGCGCTCGGATCGACGCTCGCCTCGCGCGCCGCTGCACTGGGCACTGCCAGCTCGCCAGGCCCCGAGTACGTCAGGGCCGAAGAGGTCCTGCGCGCGACGCTCGCCAGCGCACGTCGCGCGCTCGGCCCTGACAGCCCGGCCATCGGGACGTACCTCGTGCCCCTCGCGCGGCTGCTCGTCGACCTCGGGCGCGCCGCCGAGGTCGAGCAAGAGACACGCGCAGCGTTCGAGGCCTCCAAGGAGAAGCGCGGCGCGACGCATCCGGTCACGGTGCGTTTATGCCTCGAGCTGGGTGCGTGCGCGGCCGCCGCGGGACGGTTCACCGAGGCCGAGGCGCTGCTGTTGGAGAGCCGCGTGCAGCTCGAGGCCGCACCGTTCGCGGTGCAGATCGATCAGCGACGCGCGGCGCAGCTCACGGCGAGGCTCTACGAAGCCTGGATCGTCGCCGAGCCCACCGCAGAGCGCGCGACGCTGGCGCAGGAGTGGCGCAAAAAGGTGCAGGCGACCGAAGTGGCCCACGACTGACGCCCTGCGCCGAGGTCTCGTACGCAGCTCGGCGTTATGCTGAGGGATGCGCGTCGGGTCCCTGTGCGCGCTCCATTCTTCGCCCCATCCTGCTCTCAGGTACATCATGCAATCACGGCTCCAGACGTTGTTCGTGCGCGCGTTGCCTTGGCTCGCGCTGTCCCCGGCCGTCTGCGCGCAGGAGTGGACGCGCTTCCGAGGTCCGAACGGCGCAGGCACGTCGACGGCCACGCACTTGCCGACGGAACTCGGCGCCGCGGAGAATCGGCGTTGGCGCGCTGCATTGCCCAAGGGCCAATCGTCACCCGTGCTCGGCAAGGACGCCGTCTTCGTCACGGGTGCTGACGAGACAGCGCTGATCGTGGTGAGCATCGATCGCGAGACCGGCCAGCGGCGCTGGGAGAAGCGCCTCGAGCGCGCGCATCCTGCGCAGGGGCTCTACCCCGCCAACGACCTGACCGCGCCCAGCCCGACGACGGACGGTGAGAACGTCTACGTCTTCTTCGAGGAGCTCGGGCTCGTCTCGCTCGATGGCGCCGGTGACGAGCGCTGGCGCCTCCCGCTGGGGCCATTCATGAGCTTCTACGGGATGGCGGCCTCGCCGATCCTCGCAGGTGACACGCTCGTGCTGCTCTGCGACCAGCAGCGGGACTCGTTCCTGGTCGGCGTCGACGCGCGCACCGGCGCGCAGAGGTGGCGCACCGAGCGCACGGGCCTGATCGAGAGTTGGACGACCCCGGTCCTGTACCCTTCCGAGGGCGCGCCAAAAGCGATCCTGGTCTTCGGTACGTTCTTCGTCGCCGCCTATTCGCTCGAGACCGGCGCCGAGCTGTGGCGCCAAGGCGGCGTCGGGTACACCCCGGTCGCGTCTCCGGTGCTCGTCGCGGGCAGCGGCGAGCGGCCCGCGATGCTCTTCGTCTGTGTGCCCTACCACAACGAGGACCCACTGCCGACGTTCGACTCGGTCTGCGCGGAGTTCGACGGGGACAAGGACGGCCAGGTGACGCGCGCCGAGCTCGGCACGTCGGCCTTCGCCGCGCACATGGGTTGGATCGATGTCAACCGCGACGACACCTTCGACGCAACCGAATGGGAGTTCGCGCGCGCGGGTTACGCATCAAAGGACTTCGGCCTCGTCGCCTACACGATCGCGGCGGACGGAGATGGTGTGAGAGAGGTCTGGCGCCACAAGCGCAGCTTGCCCTCGATCGCGACGCCACTCGTCGTGGACGGCGTGATCCACATCGTGAAGGACGGCGGGATGTTGACGACGCTCGATGCAGCGACCGGCGCAGAGCGCGGCTTCCAGCGCCTGAAGGAGGCCGAGGGAGGCTTCAACGCGTCGCCGATCGCCGCCGACGGCAAGCTCATCCTCGCCAGCAGCGACGGTCAGCTCGTGGTGCTCTCCTCGGGGTCCGAGCCCAAGGTGCTCGGCACGTGCGACCTCGACGAGGCGATCCACGCCACGCCCGCGATCGGTCAGGACGCAGCGGGCCTCGGCACACTGTTCGTGCGCACCGAGGCCGCGCTCTATTGTTTCGGCGAGCCCGTGGCAGAGGGCCCCGCTCGCGACCCCACTCCAACGAGCTCCTCCTCGATGACCCCGAGCATCACTCTCGTCCAGGGCCTCTACGACGCATTCGCGGCGGGCGACGTGCCGCGCTTCCTGAGCCACCTCGACCCCGCTGTTCGTTGGAACGAGGCCGAGGGCTTTCCGTACGCCAATGGCAACCCGTACATCGGGCCCGACGCTGTCGTAACGGGTGTGTTCCAGCCCCTACTGGCCGAATGGCAGAACTTCCGCGTCGAGGTCGCCGAGCTCGTCGGCGGTCCCGAGGTCGTGACGATGTTCGGCCGCTACAAGGCGACCCACGCGCAGACGGGTAAACCGCTCGACGTGCAATGCGCTCACACATGGTGGCTGCGGGGCGGCAAAGTGATCCGCTTCCAGCAGATGGTCGACACCGCCGCGGTCAACGCCGCGAGCGCGCGGTGATCCGCTCCTGATGGAGAGCTCCTCGCTCCCCTGCGCGCGTCGCCATCAACGCGGGTGGTGCACCTCGAGCTCGATCTCGATCAGGAACTCGGGCAGCGCGAGGCCCTTGACCTCGAGCCAAGAGCCAGTCGGGTACTGCTTCGTGTAGATCGTGCTCCGATAGTCGGCATTGGCCAGGAAAGTGGCCATGTCGGTGGTGAAGATGTTCTCGACGATCACGTCGTCGAACGTGCAGCCGTAGTGCTGCAGCACCTTGCCGAGGTCGGCGTAGCAGTTCTTCATCTGCTGCACCAGGTCGCCGACCGCGGTCGGACTCCCCGCGTCGTCCATGCTGACGGCGCCGGAGATCTTGATGTCGTCTCCGATCCTGACGGCGTGGGTGTACCCGTACGTTCGCTCGACCTCGGGGCGGAGGCTGAAGTACTCGGGGGATTCGGCTCCGCCGGTACCCGCACAAGCCCCCGCGAGCAGCGCTAGGACGAGAGGAGCGAGGCAGATGGCGGGGCGGCGGTGGCGGTGCATCGGAGACGTCATGGAGTCGGCGCAGGCCGCTCGTGTTGCGGAAACAAGGGGCCTGTCCCTGCCGTCCAGAATTGGCTTGCCCGAGGCATTGCGGCATTCGAGCCCCGTGTGCAACACGTGCGCGGCGGCCGGAGTATGGCGAGGCGCTCGCTGGATCGGAAGCGCCGAGCGCGCCGCCCCCCGCGCACGGTGCGCTCCAGGCCGAATCACGCCAGCCTCGGGGCCCAGGACGAGGCGGAGCGAGTGCCCCTGGCGGCGCTCGTCGGGCCGCGCAATCCGAGCCTGGCCCATACCATGTGTGGCACTCCAGAGTCACATCCTCCGTAGCCGCCCTTGCACCGCCTCGTCCGTAACGCCCTCGTCGTCACTACGTCGCTCGCCGTGACGCTGCTCGCGCTCGAGGGCGGCTATCGGCTGTTGCTGCGTGCTCAGGGCAGACCACACTCCGCCGCAGCGCGCAAGAGCGCCTACGAAGGCAACCTCGGGTGGATCCTGCGCCCCCACGGCCAGCTCGCGCTCGGCGCCGCCGACCTCGGCGAGGAGGGCACCGACATCGGCGGCACCCAGAACGTCGGCAGCGTGCTCTCGCCGTTCGTGGGCGTGGATCAAGCCGCGCTCCTCGACGACTACTCGACGCGCGCGAAGTACTTCGAGGGGCCGGAGGCCGGTGAGAACTTCGACGTGCTCGTGCTCGGCGGTTCCGTCGCCGCGATCCTCGTCCAGCAGGCGAGCGAGGCGCTCCAGGAGGCCCTCGCCGAAGACCCGCGCCTCGCCGGCCGCGAGGTACGGGTGCACGGCCAGGCCCGCCCCGGCTTCAAGGCGCCGCAGACCTCGATCCTCTGCCAGCTCCTGTTCCAGCTCGGTTGGCGCCCGGATCTGGTCGTGCTCCTCGATGGGTTCAACGAGGTCGCGATGGGCAACGAGAACCGCGTCATGGGTGGGCACCCGCTCTACCCCTCGATCGTGGTGTGGACGCACCTCGCGCCCGAGACCGACCTACGCACCTCGGACATCGACCAGCTCGTCGAGCTGCAGCTCGCCCAACGGAGCTCGCGGCGCCTACTGGAGGCCACACTGCGCCTGGGTCTCTACCACAGTGCGCTCGCGTCACGCTCGATGGACTCGCTGCTCACGCGCCCCGAAGCGCGCCGCGCCCGTGCGCTGCGCGCGCTCGAGCCGCCGCGCGAGGCGGGCGGGCTGCCGCTCGCCCTGCGCGGGCCCACGCCGCCGTCCGACTTCGAGGCGGGGCTGGATGCGATCCTCAGGATCTGGGTCGAGTCCTCGACGAGCCTCGCCGCCGCGTGTGACACGCGCGACATCCCCTTCATTCACGTGCTGCAGCCGACGCTCTACGACGTCGGTGCGAAGCCGATCACGCCGAACGAGGCGCGCACCGGGCGGATCTCGCCAGCGTGGAAGGAAGGGGTGATCGGAGGCTACCCGCGGCTGCGCGAACAGGGGCAGGAGCTGCGGCGCCGCGGCGTGGAGTTCTTCGACGGCTCGCGGATCTTCGAGACCTGGACCGGCGACCTCTATTACGACTGCTGTCACCTGACGCCCCCGGGCTCGGAGACCCTCGCGCGCTTCATCGCCGAGCGCGCACGGGGGCTCACCGATCTCGTGCCCGACGGTCGGTGAGCGCTCGACCGTCCGAGCTGACTCGGCGCGCCCCTGGCCCCGACCGCCGGGCCTCGCGCCAGACCAACTCGGTCCTCCCCTGGGTCACCCCGCGGTCCCCTTGCACCCGCGTCGGCTCGGCTGGCGGCCGGCGTCTCTCTGCGGGCCGCCGCGCCGAGCGCCCGCATTGACGATCGCCCTCTGGGCCGCCACACTCGCTCGACCGCTGCAGGCCACCTCTCGCGCGCAGAGGCCCACACGGTCCGAACGGCAACTCGATGATCCCCGCGATGGTGAATGAACAAGTTGGAGCGCCGCATGTGCGCACGGTCGGCGCGGCGCAGAGGTTCGCGCTGGCGCTCACGGGTGCACTGGGGCTCATCATCGGGGCCGGCTGTGGGGACTCGGCCGGCGCCGTCATCGCCGCCGAGTCGACTCAGCCCACCACGTTCGCGACGGTCCGCGTCCCGCTGGCGCTCCCGCCGGGCTGGACCTTGCCGGCGGCGGGCGTGCGTGTGGTCGGTGACAGCGAGCGCGTCGGCCTCGTCTTCGCGCCCCTTGTGGAGGCGCTCACCGTCGCGTTGCCGGTGCCGCCCGAAGCCGCGGGCGCAGGCCGCGTCGCCCTGCGCGTCCTCTCCGACGGCCCGTTCGGCTTGAGTATCGTCCTCGGCTCCCACGAGTCGCGGGTGGTGCGCAGCGGCGACACCCGTCGTCGTTGGAAAGAGCTGCAGTTCCCGCTCCCTGCGCCGCTCGCGGGCGAAGCGCTCAGTGCGCCGATGCGGATCGTGTGCGAGTCGGCGGAGCAGCCGGTGCTGCTCGAGGCGATCCGCTTCCTGCCTTGACGGGCGCCACGGCAGCCCCGCCGATCAACTGCTCCGTAGCACGGCGTTGAGCGAGGTCGCGCTCATATGCGGCAGAGGCCTCGCGCCAGCGATCATCGTGGGTGGGACGGACGACGGCGCGGTCGAGCGAAGTGCAACTTGCAGCGAGCAAGGTCAGGGCGACGAGTCGGGTTCGCATACGCAGCCCCACGCAGGGGCCTCGGTTCGTAAGGGCCAATCGACGCCAGGTCGATGGGAATACCACGCGCCGCGCGTCAGGTAACCGCTGCGACTGTCGCATCGTTGCCGGGCACGGGGTCCGTCCCGTTGGCGTTGTGGCCCAACACAATTCCAGAGGCGATGACCCCCAACGCGCCCGCCAGGTGAGAACGGGCGCGTCGGGAGCTGTGCACCGGATCAGCCGAAGACACGCTCGGCGAGCGCATCGAGCGAGCCGGCCTCGCGCCAGCCGGCCAAGCGGAGCTGCGCATCGAGGTGCGCGTAACGGTGGGTGAGCAACAACGCGAGGAGCCCGCGACTCTGCGCGGGCCCACCCGGCCACGGGACGAGGCCGCGCCCGCGGAACAGCGCCTCGCGGAGCGCGGGGTCCCCCGCGCACAGGAACGTCACCGGCCCGAGCAAGTCGTACGCGGGCGGCCCGATGAGCGCGTCGCCAAAATCGATCATCGCAGCGAGGCGCGGCGCGTGCGCGTCGCCGTCGACGAGCAGATTGAACGGTGTGTACTCACCCGTCAGCAGCACGTGCGGCGGACCGAGGTCGAGCGCCGCGAGTGACGGCCTCACGAACGCGTCGATACCTTCGACGACCCATGCGGGCGCGCCGAGCCGCGCGTGACGCGCGCGGCAGCCTTCGATCTGCGCGGATAGAAAGTCCCCCCACCTCGGCTCGAGCGTAGCCGCTTCACCGAGCGGCACGCTGTGCGCGCTGGCCATCACCTCGCCGATCGAGCGCAGCAGCTCGACGCGCTCTGCGTGGGGCACCTCTACCCAGACTTCGTCGAGCGGGCGCCCGTTGACTCGCTCGAGCACGACGTAGGTGTAGCCGTCGCTGCGCTCGCCCTCCGCGGCGAGCTCCGGCACGCGGACCGGCAGTCTGCCCGTGAAGCACGGCAACGCGCGCCGCTCGCTCTCCCACTGGTGCCGGTGGAAGGGCGGGAAGAGCTTCACGACGAGGCGTCCGTCGACCTCGGCGACGAGGTTCGAGCCGTCCCGGAACGGTCGCACGTCGGAGCACGCGAGCCCATGCCGCGCGCAGACCTCGTGCACAGCGGGCCCCCACTCGTCGAAGGCGCGGCGGTAGCGCGCGTCGAAATCGCTCGGATCGATCGTCGTCGGGAGCTGCATCCTCGGCGCACGCGGCGCGTGCCCTTACAAGGGGTCCTCGCAATTCAGGGTACGAGGGAGGGCGACAAGAATGACTCGTGCGTGCTCGTAGCGGAGTCCGCTGGGCTCCATTCCCGGCTCTGGGCGCTTGCTGTAGATTTGGGTTGGGCACCTCGGCCCAATACTCCAAGTGCTCTCTCTAGACATGCTGCGACGCGCCACACTCCTCGGTGCGGTTTGCACCCTCGCCCCGCTCGCCTCGGCCCAGGTCCGTTTGCTCGGCGTCGACACGATCGGTCCGGCGCTGTTCGAGATCGACCCGGCCACGGGGGTGCGCACGCTCGTCGGTCCGCTGATAGGGATCAGCGGCGCCATCGGCGCTCTCGCGTGGGACCCGGTCGCGGGAATCCTATACATGACGTCGACGACGAACGACGAGCTCTGGCAGCTCGACCCGAACTCCCTACTCGCGACGTTGATCGGCCCCTTCAATGTGGGCGGCGCCGACGTCATGCACGGGATCGAGCTCGACGCGACGACAGGCGTCCTCTACGGCAAGAGCACGAATGTCTCCGGCGGCGGTGACTTCTACTCGATCGACAAGGTCACGGGCCAGGCGACCGCGATCGGCACGACGGGCATCGGTGGCTTCGGCGGCCTCGAATGGATCAACGGCACGATGTACCTCTCCGACACCGTCGGTGATTCGCTCTACACGATCGACGTTGCGACGGGGACGGTGACGCTCATCGGCGCGTATGGAATCGCGGGTTCGGTTGGCATCGGCTTCGCCTACGATCCGATGTTCGGCCTGCTCGCGATCGACAACGTCACCGATTCGCTTTATAGAATCGACCTCGCGACGGGCGTTGCAACGCTCATTGGCGCGTTGGGCCCCGGCAACCTCATCTCGCTCGAGTTCGGCGGGACCGCTTCGCTCGGGACCCAGTACTGCACAGCGAACCCGAACTCGACGGGCGTGCCGGGTGTGCTGCGCGCGACGGGTTCGGCGGCGGTCGCCAGCAACGACGTCAGGCTCACCGCGAGGTCCCTGCCGCCGAGCTCCTTCGGCTACTTCCTGGCGAGCATGTCGCAGGGCAACAATCCGAACCCGGGCGGCAGCCAGGGCGTACTCTGCGTCGCAAGCTCGATCGGACGCTATCTCGGCCCGGGACAG
>Ga0163154_10003707_pt1 | contig 20840 bp, 19 predicted proteins | sample OliLakLV19MP9P1_FD_148649 | JGI IMG/M metagenome (GOLD analysis project Ga0163154, IMG submission 148649) | Freshwater microbial mat bacterial communities from Lake Vanda, McMurdo Dry Valleys, Antarctica - Oligotrophic Lake LV.19.MP9.P1 | ecosystem: Environmental > Aquatic > Freshwater > Lake >...
AGAAGCCCCTGCCTTCAGGCATGGGGAGTATGTCACTTAATAGGACAATTTAGTCTGGCCTTGGCGGTGCATCGCGGGTCACATTCGGCACTTGCAGCGCGACATTAAAATTACGTATATCCTGCGCGAACTGCACTTCCGCCCCGCCACCGCGAATCAATGCCCAGATGATCGCCACGTTATTTCCTGTAATCCATTGTGGTTCGCCACCATCAGCGATTTGGGCTAAATCCAACCCTGAAGCCACATTATCCCAAAGCCGCTGTGGACGATTGGAATCATACGGGACTTCCACAGCAGAAATCCATGCCTCGCTCGGCTCATAAATGGCCGGGGCTTCGCTTAATGCCATACACCGATTCAAAATGCTTTCAAAATACGGATACGTCCAACCGCCGAAAGCATCGGTGATGTGTTCGCGTCCGCCGATGTTCAAAGCCAGTGTTTCTACGACGGGGGCGGTGGTGCTGGGGGGTTGTGTGTTGGCCCCAGCCGTATAGGTGTAGATGCGGTCAGCGATAGTGAGATCGGTGAAAAAACGATACAACGTTGCATCAGGTATGATGTCCGTCAATATTTGGGTGGAATTATCGCCAGCGGTGTTCGTCCAGATAATATGATTATCGCCATAGATGGTGCAGTTGGGGATTTCATTCTTAGCGGTGAACAATTGGGCAGTCTCTCCGCCGACGACATCCGTCCGGAAGACAACCGTCTCCGGGGTGCGTGTCCAATAAATGGTCTCGCGGGGGTCGGCATTGCTGCCAGCGGCATTATCGTCCCCACCGCCGCCGAGGACTTGGCAGGAAGCCAATGTTAAAAGAAGCGCAATTAAGGGTAGAAATCTTTTCACAAGTCGCTCCTCAAATGAATGCTGAAAAATTGTGCGTGTTTAGTCTTTTGCCTTGATGTGATGATGAACTACTAACCACTACCGATCTAAGTATAACGCGAATCGGAGTCTAAATTGTGCGTGTTTTTGAACAGTCACGACGGTTAGAAATTTCAAATTCGCCTCGTGTGCTGTTTGCTTATATCATGAGGGATATTTTTAATCTGGAAATTTAACCTATGATGCTCGATACGCTGCGGACTTTGACGATACAAACCCTGCGACGGCTGCCACTGCAAGCGATTATCCCTGCCGCGCTTGCTCCGGGAATGCTGCTGCTGCTGATCTTTATCCTGCTGCCGCTAGGCAAATGGTTGGCGCTTCTAGCCCTATTGGTGCTGCTGATGGGTGGGATGATGCTTTGGCTGGAACGCCCTACATTGACGCGGCAGCTTTCACCCCTTTCTACCCAACAAACGCTGACATTGGAAGAATTGGGTGATCTTTCCACCCGCATTCATGTGACAGCGGATGGGTTAGTTCGTACTTCACAAGCGATCAACCAAGTCACCAACCAGCAGTCCGTCGCCGCCAGCGAACAAGCGGATGTCATCAACATGACGAATCAAATGATGGAAGAATTTTTGGATATGTCCGGGCGCGTGAGCGATCAAGCCCGTGCGATGACGCAAACCGCCGCACAAGTAGCAGAAATTTCTGAAAATGGGCAGGTTGCTATCCAGCAGGCTATTCACGGCATGTCGCAGATTCGCCGTCAAGTCAATGCTATCGGCACGACGATTACCCGTTTAGCCCAATTGACGCGCCGGATTGACGAAATTATTACCTCGGTGAGCGAAGTCGCCACGCAGTCGAATCTTTTGGCGCTGAATGCCTCTATCGAAGCGGCGCGAGCCGGCAAGCAGGGGCGGGGGTTCGCGGTTGTGGCGGATGAGGTGCGTTCACTCGCACAGCAGTCCAGCGGTGCGGCGCGGCAGGTACGCTCGATTTTGGCGGAGATTCAAAGCGCCGTTAAAGAGACGATTGGCGCGATTGAAATCGGGATGCAAGGGGTGGATGCAGGCTTAAATATGACACAACAGGCCGATCATGTGATGGTGCAGCTTGTGGAAAGTGTGACGGCTTCTAACAAAGCAGTGCGCTCCATTTATGAGGTCATCCGGCAGCAGACCGATGGGCTGGAAGGCATTGCCATCAATATGGAACGCATCAGCCGCATCAATCAGCAAAACCTCGCCAGCACACGTCTGTTTGAAACCGTCACCACCAATCTCAATCGTTTAGCCGATGAACTTCAGATTTCTCTCCAACTTGGGGAGGATATGAACACGGTTTAAGGCAGCCAAACACTCGGATAATCATCCTCACGCCCGGTAGCCGTCAACTGTGAAAGCGTCCCGCTGGCAATTTCTAAGATGTAAATATCGTAAGAAGAAGCCCGGTTGCTGGAAAAAGCCAAATACGCGCCGTCAGGACTGTAAACCGGATAAATTTCATCCGCTGGATCGCTGACCAAAACGAATGATAAACCTGAACCGTCGGAAGCGACGACATAAATATCGTGCGTGTTGCGATTTTCGGCAGTCGCCGCCGCATACACAATCGAGCGCCCATCAATCGACCAACGCGGCATGGTTTCGATCACCGTATTGCCGTCGGTGGTGAGGGGCGTAATAGTACGATCCGTGATATTAATGATGACAATATCCGTCCCGGTGATAGTCCCTTCACTGGCATTACGAATAGCGACCACTCTTTGACCATCGGGTGAGATCGCCGGGAAGGTATAATCTCCGCTGTCGTTGGTGATGCGAGTCACGCCTGCTGCTGCACTTCCTGTGCTGCTTTCAACAGCATTCGCAGTATCGGCATTGGTTAAATCCACAAGAAAAACTTCTGTGCGGCCCGTTACGACGGCTTCTGCCACGAAAACCAATTTGGTTTGATCGTTGGATACTGTAGCTTGATCGGGATCGTTAAAAGCATCCGCTAGGGTCGTCCATGCAACCGAGCTATCGCGTGGGTCAAGTCCATCCAGACTATTGGATTGAATCCCATAATAGGTGGAAGGCACGGTATAGTAATTGGTATAGATGACGCGCTCACTGTTCATAAAAAGGAAAGGATGACGACCTTCCAGATTATCACCGCCGATTCGACCCGGCGCACCCCCGCTAACGGGATAGCTGTACATGGGCAGCACGTCAATATTGCGTATATCAATACCACTCCAGCCGAGAATACGTCCCGGCACATTGGCGGCGGGCGGTGCTAAGGGGGTTGGTGTAGCGGCTGCTCCCCGTGTTTCTGGCGTAAAGGAGGGCGGCAGCGTAAAGCGCGGCAAAATGGTGGGCGGTTCAGTCGGTGTAGGCGAGACCAACGCGATTTGGGTTTGGGTCTCGGCGACAGCAGTTTCAGCGATTCGGAGAACAGCAGCCGTCTGTTCTTGCGCTAGTCGAGTGGGGATTTCGACAGCGGCTGTTTCGGTAGCGGATTGATTTGATCTGCGTGTACTGCTGGAAGTGACAATGGCAAAGACGAAAATAGCGATCATCAAGACAAAAAGGGCTGTCCCGCCGCCAAAAATCAAAAGCTGTCTTTGGGTAAGTCCGGGGATCACTTCTTCTTCGTTGGTGGCTTTTGATCGTGCGGAATCTTCCATTTTATCGAGCGCTTTTTGGGCTTGCTCGTTATACGGGTCGAGTTCCAGCACCATCTCCAAGGCTTTGCGTCTTTCGGCATCTGTGTCTGAAATGCGGCTTAAAAGCAGCCATGCTTTGGCGTTTTTGGGGTCTTCCGCGATCACGTCATTAACAAGTTGAAGCGCGGTTGCCTTGTCGCCAGCGCGGGCAGCTTCTAATGACTGACGCAGCATCGCTTGATGAGCAGGGTTAGACATAAGCGGTTTCCTTTATGGCGCGGTTTTAAAGTAATAAAATCAGAAGTTACGCAATTCAACACATTTTTGGTAGGGGCGAGTGACCGACTCGTCCCTACCAAACCAACTCACTGCGGAAGTCCTGCGGCTACTGTAAGCGTAAAAGCAGTTCTGGGCGATATTGAATCGAGACATCATTTCGGTCACTTCGCGTGATGCGCGTCAGGATTTTGCCATCAAGCGAGGCCAAATAGGTTTGGAAGTGATCGTCTTCCCGATTGGAAACAAAAGCAATCCAGCGACCATCAGGCGTAAAGGCCGGGCGACGATCTTCCGCATCTCCATCATTTCTTGTGACCGTCATGAGGCCACGCCCATCGGCTTGCATTACATAAATGTCACTGTCGCCATCACGATCACTGACGAAGGCAATCGCTGTGCCGTTGTGTGACCAAATAGGCGACCAACTGCTGTTGGTGGCATTCGTCAAACGGTCGTAAATCAGTGGATCGCCCGGTTGGATAAATTCAATACTGTAAATTTCTGTTAAGCCGGGCGTATCGGCATCTGAGGCAAAAAGAATGGTGCGGCTGCCCAAAATAGGCGACCATGTTGGCTCACGATTAACCACATCATCCGATGTGATTTTATACAGGTTGCCCCCGTCGGGTGTGATGTACCATATATCCTCATCGCCATCATAATTGCTGACGAAGACCAATTCCGTCCCTTGCGGCCCCCAGCTTGGGCCGGCGACGATGCTCGTCCGCAATTCGGTGATCTGCACCGCAGCGTTTAAGTCGCTTAACGGCGCGATGAATAATTCCGGGAAGACATTCCCGCTGCTCACGGTATCTGTCGCCTCAGCCGTCACTTCCACAGGTTGGCTGCCGTCATCGGGATAAGCCACATCGCGGATAAAAGCGATTTGTTCTCCAGTGGGGTCATAAGCGACATCACGGAAGGCCGCACCTAGCAGGTTTTCACTGCTGCCATCCCCCAGAATCCGGTACAAATCGGGTTGGGCTTGTCCATTTTCTAAGCTGATATATAAGGCTTGAAATTCGGTCAGCGGATAGGGGGTTGCTGTGGGGAGCGCTGTGGCGGTTGCTGTCGGCGTAAACGTCGGCGTAAACGAAGGTGGCAAGGTACGCGCTACGAGTGAACCGCTAAAGGGTACGCTGTAGAGGGTTGCTGTCGCGGGCGGCACGAATACGGTTGCGGTGGGGACTTCACCCACAGCCAGCACTTCTGCTGTGGTGTCGGCTTGCGTGGTAGGGTCATTCGTGTTGGGCGCTGTGCCATTTCGAGAAATGGAAAAGATGGCAAGTCCCGCGACGATCACCGCTGCGACTAAGCCAATAACGATTAAATTGCTGGTATTTGCGCCGCCTGCGGCTGCGGTTCGGGCCGCAGGGCGACGAGCGCCTGCTTGTGGCGAAGGGGCGCGTCCGGGGCTGGCATTCGCGCCAGCGCTGGGTGCTTGTACCAATTGGCGCAAGGCTTCACGGGCGCGGTTGTTATCGGGGTTAATCTCTAAAACGCGCTCCAGACATTGGCGGCGCTCACTTAATGTCGTCACCGTCGAGGCCAGCCACATCCAAGCGAGTTCGTTATTTTCATCCGCTTCGATGACTTCCTCTAGCAGCCGCCGTGCAGTTGCCCGGTCATTACGCCGGACGGCATCGATTCCTTGTTGTAATTTTCGCTCAAGATCACTTCTATCGAACAAAGCATTTTCCTCCGTCGCTGCGGCGTAAAACAGCTACCGGCGCAGACACCGCGTAGAGCGCAAGCTCAACCTAATTCTACAGGCAATTGCTATAGAATCAAACAGAGGGCTACTTTAGGGTGCATTTCAAGCTAGTGGTCTAACCATCATGAATAGAGGGGTAAAGACATTTGAGTTTAATGCGAGCATCGGCAGTAGTGAACTGCCAGTCCACTTTGACCTGACACTGGTTACGTTTGGTTTGCCAGGCAGCAACACAGCCTTGAAGCACAGTTGTATCAGGAATACGCCGGTTTAGGCACTGGCGGCTGAGAACGCCGAATTCAATTTCCGCCATGTTGAGCCAGGAACCGTGTTTTGGGGTGTAGTGGATTTCTAAACGCTTCGCAATACGTTGGGCTTCAGCCGGTTCAAAGGCCTCATAGAGTGAACCGGCTGAATGCGTATTGAGATTGTCCATAATCAAGGTAATGCGCTCGGCATCGGGATAATGCTGGTCAACCAGATCACGCACAGCGTCTGCCCAATCGACTTTCGTCCGACGGTCAGTGACCTTGACGAACCGCTGTCCGGCTAAGTCCCGACCTTAACCCCCAGGAACATGTCTGGTCGCTGGCTCGTGCAGGCGTTAGTCACAACCATACCCTCCCGCATCTCTCGACCCTGCTCTCGTCGTTCCTCCGCTTCTTATCCCACCGCCTGTTTACATTCAACTGGCTGGAATGCTACGCTCCGCCTGTTCTATTACGCCAACTTTAAATCGGTTCTCCATGAGCAAAAGTCTTCACTCAGCCCCAATCACTTTATCGGGGCAAAATACACACCGTCAAGCGATCTGCTTGCGGTGCGGGACAATTGCGCTTCTGTCCATCGGTGACGCTCGTTACATAAAATCCACCGGCCCAAAAATGCGTTTGCGCTGTAGTGGAATAAGTAGCGACTCGATCACACGACTGCGGCGGCGCATCTTCAGCCGGATTAATCCGCGCATACAGGCATTGCCCCGGCGCTAAACGCAAAATTTCGCCCACGATCGAAGCGGGATTATCCCACATTTCAGCGGGTGGTAGTTCAAAACCTGCTCCGGGCGCGGCGCTAAAAAGTACACCCCGCAGCGACATCCATTGATCTTCTGAGCGATTAAATACGATCAAACGATCAGGCGTATAAGCGAAATAAACGAACGGAGTCGCATCCGCCGCGCTCCCCCCTGCCAAGAAAAATTCACAGCGACCCGCCGCAGAAACCGCGCAAACCGCTCGTTGAATCCCGTCCTGTGCCACGCTAAACTGCGTCACGCTGTTTGTGCCAGTCCAGAAATGCTCGGCGGGATTATTGGTCGAAATCCACAATGTCGAACCCGCACATTCCGGCACATCCTTCGCCCCGCCACGGCTAATCGACCACAACTGTCCACAGTCACTTGCGGCTAACCCCCCCGCCCAACGCCCAGCATTAAAACTTGCTGCCGCCGTACCATCAATTGTGCTTAATGTGATTCCGCCCAAATTAATCGTCGCGCCCGTTAAATTAACCAGCGTAATATCATTATCATCATAGATGAGAAGCGCATTCGCAGACCGCCCGACCGTAATACCCACCGCGGAGCCAAAAGCGGCGGTTGTCCCCGGTGCAACGGACTGTGCGCTGATGAGGTTAGCAGGCACAGGACTGTCCGCCGTCCAACCGAAAGCCATTTCCGCACCCAGTCGTAAACCTAACCGATTTAACACTGCCGCCGCCTGCGGTACATTGAGTCCTGTCAAATCCGGTACGCTAATATCCTGTGCCAGTGCGCTATGTGATGCCAGCATCACCCATAGGACAAGCAACGTTAAGAGTCGTTTCATGATTCCTTACTCCCTCGATAAAAAGGCAAACCTTTCCAGAGTTATACCGCTTTCGTGCTACAATTGTCGCAAATTTGCTAGGAGAATGCCCCATGTTACCCATAACCATGACCGCGACTATAGACGAAAATCACCGCTTGACCCTTGATCTGCCCGAAGACATCCCTGCCGGAGAAGTCGAAGTCATCATCCGTCAACTGCCTGCATCACAAACAAACGAAATGACTCGTGACGAACTCCATGAGAAATTACGTGCGGCGGGGCTGTTGATGGAAGGCCCTTTCGCCCCACCCGATGCCGAGGAATTGTCGCCAGAGGAACGACAACGCATTGGGCAATTAGCAGGAAAAGGACGCTCCACACTTGAACTTATCAATGAAGACCGTGAGGAAAGATTTTGAGCGATAATTTTTATGATACAAGTGCATTGGTAAAATACTATATCATCGAAGTAGGTTCAGCATGGGTAACAAATCAGGTGCTAACTTCGTCAGGAAATCGCACTATGATGTCTAATTTAGCACTTGTAGAAATGATTTCCGTCTTCATGCGAAAGGAACGTGAAGGCGCACTTACGTCATCTGATCGAATAAAACTCCAAAATGATTTTATGATACACACCCAAAAACTTTATACCGTCATTAGGCTGACGAAGGCGGTATTTACAAATGCTCAGGACTTAGTGGTCAGACATCCATTGCGTACTCTTGATGCGATCCAACTTACAAGCGCTTTACAAGCTAAACAATTATCACAAAATTTAACCTTCATCAGCGCCGATTTACGTCTTTTAGCAGCGGCACAAGCTGAAGGCTTACAGATCGATAACCCAAACAATCATCCCTAAAATCATGGAAAAAATTACCCTTCTCACCAACAAACGCATCATCCTCGCTGTTACGGGCAGCATCGCCGTCTATAAAGCCGTTGATCTCGCCAGCAAACTCACCCAAGCCGGAGCGCTGGTCGATGTCATCATGACATCTGCCGCCCGCGAATTTGTGACCCCGCTAACCTTTCAATCCGTGACAGGTCGTCCGGTCTATACCGATTTATGGAAGGCCGACTCAAGTGGTGCTTTACCGACTCATATCGCCCATGTCGGCTTAGGCGAAGGCGCGGATTTACTCACGGTGATCCCAGCCACCGCCAACACCTTAGCCAAACTCGCGCACGGCCTTGCTGACGACTTGCTAAGTGTGACCGCCCTCGCCGCCCGCTGTCCGCTGTTGATTGCGCCTGCGATGGATGGCGGTATGTACTCACATCCGGCGACACAAGCTAATCTCGAAACCTTAATTCAGCGCGGCGCGATTTTAATTCCGCCGGAGGAAGGTCGTTTCGCGTCCGGCCTCGTTGGATTGGGAAGATTGCCCGAAACGCCGACCCTTATAGGCCACATACGCCGCGCACTCGCCCAAAATGGATCGCTTGCCGGACGTAAAATCGTTGTCAGCGCAGGCGGCACTCGTGAACCGATTGATCCTGTGCGCTATATCACCAATCGTTCCAGCGGCAAACAAGGCTATGCCATCACGCAAGCCGCGCTGGATGCTGGTGCGCGAGAAGTGATCCTCATCAGCACGGTTGACTTACCCCTCCCCCTCGGCGCGACTTTGATTCCCGTCGGATCAGCCGAGTCGATGTTAACAGCCGTATTGCAGCACACCACAAATACCGACGCGCTGATTATGGCGGCAGCCGTCGCGGATTTCCGTCCAGCAGCCGTCGCGGAACAAAAAATTAAAAAGAAGGAAGATGACAACTCCGGCCTGACGCTCAACCTCACCCGTAATTCTGATATTTTGCTGGCGATTAAGCAGCAGCGCGAGCAAACCGGCTCTCCGTGTGTTGTGGTCGGCTTCGCGGCGGAAAGCGAGAATTTACTCAAAAACGCGCAGTCCAAATTAGACCGTAAAGGGCTGGATTTACTCGTCGCTAACGATATTTCCGCCACCGATGCCGGATTCGCCGTCGATACCAACCGTGTGATCCTGCTCGATTCTTCCGGTCAGACTCCCCTTCCCTTGACCACTAAAACCCTTGTCGGAGAAGCCATTATCGCCCACATCGCCGCTTTACTTCCTGTCCAATAGATAAACGCCGCTACACACATGCCCATCGCTTACGTATAATACGAGGTGAATTTCGTAGGGGCAACTCATGAGTCGCCCCTATAACGTGTATTTTGGAGCTAACCCATCATGACTACCACCGACGATACGCAGCCGCGCTCGCCGTTTAAAGATCGTCAACCTGTTCAACAGCCGCAATCTCAGCCGCCACAACAATCGACTTTTATGCCACCGCCCACCCAACCGCGTGAGGAAAGACGCGGGCCGGGTTGTCTGGTTTGGGGGATTTTGACTGCGACAATTCTCAGTTTCGGTCTCTTGATCGTCGTCCTCGCGGCGACGGCAGGCTGGACATCCGGGCAGCGCGTGGCGGATAGCAATTCAACCGCAACCGTCGTTGGTAAAATCGCCGAACAAATGGCGCTCGTCGGCACCGATGTCGCTAACGGCAATCAATATGTCGTCAGTCAACGGCTCAACTTTTTGGCGACTCTGACTCCCGGTGTCGGCGGTGTGGCGGAACTGCGTTCAACCGCAACCGCACTTTATCTCACCGCGCAGCCTACCGTTACACCAACCCAAACAGCGACCATCGCGCCGACACAAACACCCGAAAGCACAGTAACTGCTGAATCAACAGAATCAACTGCTGGGAATAATGCGACATCCAGCCCATATGACCTCAACGCCCTCCTCGCAGAAGCACAAGATCAAGTCGATTTAGGCCAATTTGAGGATGCGGTAGACACCCTAGACGCGATCATCCGCATTGATGCCGAATTTCAGCGTCCCTTAGTCCGCGCCTTGATTTCGCAAGCACTCAATACGCTGGCGACGCAGCTTTATCGCTCCGAAGATACCTTAGCGGAAGCCATTCGCTTAACCGATCTCGTCGAGCAGTACGGTGGTACGTTGGCGGAAGGCTTAAGTTATGAGCGACTCATCGCCACGCTATATCTGGATGCGATTCGCGCCGTCGGCACAGGCAATCATCTGGCGGCAATCAACGCCCTCAACGAACTCCGCACCTATCAGACCACCTATCAGGGTGCGAACATTAACGAACTGCTCTTTAACGAATACGCGGATTATGGTCGCGCTTTTGCTATTCAAGGGGATCAATGTTCAGCAACGGGACAGTTTAATATCGCGCTGACGATTTTCGCCAACGGTGAAATCCAGGCGGCACGGGATACGGCGCAAACACTATGTGAGCAAGGTACACCGACACCCGACCCACTGGTACCGCCCACGCCGGGTTCATAAAGCCGTGAAAATCATTTAATTTTTAACCACCAGGACACGGTTTTTATGACCCTTCTTGGTGACTTGGTGGTTAAAACGCTTATAAGTTATAAGCCCCTCTTAAGGGTCACTTCTCGTCAGCCAACCGTTTTCAATCGCATTTTCTAATAACTGCTGCACATATTCCCACAGCGCAGCCGATGTGGTGCCAACGCCGCGCTGACAACGGGCAAGACCTGCTCATAGGTCAATTGATGCTCTTTCCAACAGCCTTGCCCCTCCGCCCACACGTTATGCAAAAACGGCATCAACTGGTCAATCGCATTAGCGAATTTCGCATCTGAGGATTCGACAGCTTCAAATTCTAGCCACAAGGCTTTAAGTTCCTCACCCTGTCCGGCAGGGAGTAAGCCAAAAATCCTTGCCGCCGCCAATTGTTCGCGTTCAGATTTATCCACATAGCCCGTTTTATCAAATGCAAAGGTATCCCCTGCATCAATTTCAACAATATCATGTACGAGTAACATCTTTATGACTTGTGTTACATCCACAGGCTCATTGGCGTACTCAGCTAATGTGAGCGCCGCCATTGTTGCGTGCCAACTGTGTTCTGCTGTATTTTCATGCCGCGACTTGTCCGCTAGAACGGTTTGCCGCACTACGCCCTTAAGTTTGTCGAGTTCTCGCAAAAAAGTAATCTGTAATTGTAAACTCATACACCTCGCTCCTGCTGAATCCACCCAAATATGCCTTATCGCATAATTTAAATCCATACCTAGATTTTCGCCGTCACATAGGTTTTTTCTCCCTTCTCACAACCTACTCATGGCAACTTCATTCGACATTTAGCGCCTCACCTTATCGTCAATGTCATGAATTGAGCCTAGTTTTAGCGTAATGATCCCCCCTCTTGAGTGTTATGAATGTGTCGTCACTAGGTTCAGGGGTAAAGTGGGAATCAGCTTTAGCGTGATCCACCAACCCGTTACACAGATCGCCCGATGCGCCCCCCTCGCATCGGGCGATTTGCGTTAAGCATCCCCCTTTTACTTTTTTCGTGTTAAACTCTTGCTTAACTTGAATTCAATGGGGGGAAGATCATGAACGGTGAAATCGTGATTGCAGTATTTCCATCACGCAGCCTCTTAACCGACGCACTGGATCATATTGCCCATGTCCGCGATGTTACAATTAAGCGGGCTGCCATTGTTGCCAAAGCAGCGAATGGAGAGATGGTCGTCTTGGATGACGACATTAGTTCAGACGAAGGCGGAATCGCAGGTGGGCTGCTGGGTGCAGCCGTGACTGTGCTTGGTCTTATCCAATTAGGGGCTTTTACGTTACCCGGTATTGGGACGATGATCGCGCTCGCTGCGGGAATATTGATCGGCGGATTGCTCGGCGGCGTAATCGGACACTTCGCGGCAAACCTGCTTGATTTCAGACTCAAAATTGGCTTCAAAAATATCCAGATTCTCAATCTCGCCGAGCGCCTGCAAACCGGTAAACCCGCCTTAGTGCTGGAAATCGTCCGCGACAGCGCCATGCTGAATCGCCTCCGGCAGGAACTCAATCTTTTTCAAGCGGAATTCGTCCTGCGCGACGATGACGACCTGCTCCATAATGTCGTTGTGGGATAAAAACTGAGCCGCAAAGCATTTTATTACCCTCCTTTGCGGCTCTCTACATCGCTACGGTCAAAAATTATTTTGAGGATACCCCCTTGATGCCCAAACAAAAAACACTAACCCACTTAGAAAATCATACCGAACCGCATAAGCGCAATCCCGGAATGCCGCTCGATATGGGTTGGGTCAATCGGACGCGGATTAATCGCAGTGCGATAGAACGCCGTGCCGCCACGCTAGGGACGCGCCGATCCGTCAAGCAAGATTGGCAAGCCGCATGGCTGCTTCACGCCATCACTTGTATCGATCTGACTACCCTCGCTGGCGACGACACCCCCGGTAACGTTAACCGCCTGTGTGCCAAAGCCCGTAACCCTCTCCGGCAAGAAATCCTTGAGGGCTTGGGCATGGCGGATGAGACGGTTCAAGTCGGCGCGGTCTGCGTCTATCACAGCCGAGTCGCAGATGCCGTCGCCGCTTTGCAAGGGACGACTATTCCCGTCGCCGCCGTCTCTACCGGATTCCCAGCAGGCCAGAGTCCATTTAAGCAGCGTCTAGCCGAAATCGGCGAATCCGTCAAAGCCGGAGCGCGAGAAATCGACATCGTGATCTCCCGCGAACACGTCCTTACTGGTAACTGGCAGGCGCTTTATGATGAAATCAAACAATTCCGCGAAGCCTGCGGCGAAGCCCACATGAAATCCATTCTGGCGACAGGCGAACTCGGCACATACAAGAATGTCGGCATGGCGAGTTATGTCTGCATGATGGCTGGCGCAGATTTCATCAAGACCTCAACGGGCAAAGAAACGGTCAACGCCACGCTCGAAGTCGGTCTGGTGATGGTACGCGCTGTGCGTGATTATTACGAACAGACCGGAATCAAAGTCGGCTTTAAACCTGCTGGCGGCATCCGTACCGCCAAAGATGCGCTCAATTGGCTGATTTTGATGAAAGAAGAATTAGGCGAGGAATGGATGCAAAATACACTGTTCCGCTTTGGCGCAAGTGCGCTGCTGACCGACATCGAACGCCAGCTTTCGCACCACATCACCGGACGCTACGCCGCCAATCATCACATCCCAATGGGATGACGCATTTCATCTTTAACAAATTTAGTATTTTTGTTCCAATCTTCTCTGATGTATCATAGATTGGAGAGTGAGAGACGAATAGGGACATCATGCTAACAAAAGAAGTGCTGGCACAATGGAAAATAGAAGATCTAAACCGTCTTTATAACCACCTAAAAGGCAGCCAAGATAACCAAGAAATCCTCTTTATATTGGAAAATCTCGGTCACTTACCACCAAACTTTGACGGCGAAATATTGCTGCCTTTTTTCGATCATCGCAATCACGCAGTTCGCTTTTGGGCAGTTAAAAATATCGGCAAGTTGAAGAACGTCAACTACTTAGCCAAGTTAGCCGTCTTAGCCCAAAATGACGATGACTCTATGGTCAAGAGGGAAGCAGTATCTTCGATTGGACGGATGAGAGATAGAGCAGTCATCCCCTATCTGATTGAATTTTTACGGGATCGAGATCCCAAGTTAGTTTTACAAGCAATTCGGGGCTTATTGGTGTTTAAATATAACCCTTTAATTCAGGACGAGTTAAAAAAACTCTCCAAACATCCTAATGAGACAATTCAAGCCGTCATCGAAAAGGAATTTCCTGCGGATAAAAGCGCAAGTACAAAGTCAACCCACCCGCATTCTGCTTCGCCGGGCTTCATGAAAAATGTGGTTGTGCTAGGAGATGTAAGTGACGTACTCAAATGTGTGCCGGACGAATCCATTCACCTGACCTTTACCTCGCCACCTTATTATAACGCTCGTGATTATTCGATCTATGAAAGTTATAACGCCTATCTGGATTTTCTCACTGAAGTCTTTACTGCAGTACACCGCACCACCAAAGAGGGCCGCTTTTTTATTGTGAACACATCGCCCGTGATTGTTCCTCGTGTAAGCCGTTCACATTCTAGCAAGCGCTACCCTATCCCGTTTGATCTTCATAACCTGCTCGTGAATATGGGATGGGAATTTATTGATGATTTGGTTTGGGCTAAACCAGAAGCAAGTGTAAAAAACCGAAATGCGGGTTTCCTTCAACATCGAAAACCACTGGCCTATAAACCCAATGCAGTGACCGAATATCTGATGGTTTATCGGAAAAAGACCGAAAAACTCTTAGATTGGAACATCCATCAGTATGATGCTGATACGGTAGAACGCAGCAAAATCACAGGCAGTTATGAAACTTCTAATCTGTGGCGTATCGACCCCACCTTTGATAAAGTCCATAGTGCGGTTTTTCCTGTCGAACTTTGTAATCGTGTTATCCGGTACTACTCCTATATCGGCGATTTAATTTTTGACCCATTTGGGGGAAGCGGAACACTTGGCAGGGCTGCCCACAGCTTAGAACGATACTTCTTCCTTACAGAAAAAGAAGAAAAATACTTTATGCGGATGCAGGAAGATTTGGCGAAAAAAAATTTGTTCTCAAAAGAGTCCGCCAGATTTATGACTCTTGCAGACTTTGGAAAACTTGCACAGGAAAATAATGGATGAAACTTCAAGACATCGTAACACAAAGAGTCATTCGTCGATTGATACATAATGTAGACTATCGTGTAGAGATATTGTCTCTTATTGATGCTGAATTCTTGCAATATGTGATTGATTTTTTTAAGAAGATTGTTGCCGCAAAACTGAAAAACGAAGACATCACCGTTGATTGGTATAAAGCAGAGTTTTTAAACTCGAATTTATCCTCTGATGAAATAATTATCAATTCGGGACTGAACAAAAAGACCATCTCGAATAGTTATGGTACTGCAAATCGCCCTACTGTTTTAAAAGTTACATTGGAGCATCATGATCACATTCATGACGTTATCCAAGCCTTGATTGAGCAAGGGCAAGAGGTTGAGGTTCAATTAAATATTCGATTTCGCGGCGTAAGTGTCGATTTAAATCTGAGCGAGAGTTTAATCGTTATTAATTCCTTGGCTGTGAAACGCGCTCAAATTCGAGGCGGGGCATGGAGTACAGCGGGAAAGCAAGTTGAAAAGCCCTTAATGAAAACGCTTTGCCACCTGTTTAATGTTTCCAGCGATTATTACGAATTGACGGGGTTAACTGATGAGCAGCGTGAAGTAGATTTCTTCATTGTTGATGCTGCAAAGACAAAATACACTTGTGAGGTTAAATTGATGGGTAAGGGAAATCCCGAAAGTGTTGATGTTACTGATTTCCGGCAAACTTCAATTTTTATTGCCGACACCCTGTCAGAGCGCAATCGACAGCAGATGAATGGACGAAATATCCGCTGGGTAGAACTAAACAGCCCACAAGGTTACAAGAAATTTCTGACCATTCTTCAACAATTAGGCATCCCCGCTAAGGACTTTGAAGGCGACGTAAACGAGCGCCTAGACATCATTTTCCAGTCCATTTTTGAACAGCCCTAAAAGCTGTGTTTGGAGTTTGAATCATGACTATAAAAGAAATTTTTAAAACGCTTGATTACGGCCCCGCGCCAGAATCGCCCACTGCCGCCCGTGCCTGGCTGGACGATCATGAACGGCGCTTCGGGTTATTGATTAACAACCAGTGGGTTACGCCCAACAGCGGCAAATACATCGACACCTTCAATCCCGCCACCAACGACAAACTCGCTCAAATCGCCGACGCGGATAAAACCGATGTCGATGCCGCCGTCGCCGCCGCCCGTGCCGCTTTCCAGACGTGGAGTAAAACATCCGGTCATGTTCGCGCACGATACTTGTATGCCATTGCGCGGGGAATCCAAAAACACGCCCGTCTATTTGCCGTTCTGGAATCACTCGATAACGGCAAGTCCATCCGCGAATCCCGCGATATTGATATTCCGTTGGTGGCGCGTCATTTCTATCACCACGCCGGATGGGCGCAGCTCATGGAATCCGAAATGCCCGATTATCAACCCGTCGGCGTGATCGGGCAAGTCATCCCCTGGAATTTCCCGCTGCTGATGCTGGCGTGGAAAGTCGCGCCTGCCTTAGCGATGGGCAATACCGTCATTCTCAAGCCTGCGCCTTACACCAATCTGTCGGCGCTTTTGTTTGCTGAGATTGCCGTCCAAGCCGGACTCCCGCCCGGTGTCCTCAACATCATCACTGGCGGCGATCAAACCGGCGCACTCATCACCGAACACCCCGATTTAGATAAAATCGCCTTCACCGGATCAACCAATGTCGGGCGCATCATTCGGCGCGTGACCGCCGGAACAGGGAAGAAACTCTCGCTCGAACTCGGTGGAAAATCACCCTTTATCGTCTTCGATGATTGCGATCAAGATGCCGCCGTCGAAGGACTGGTCGATGCCATTTGGTTTAATCAGGGGCAGGTATGCTGTGCTGGATCGCGCCTGCTCGTGCAGGAAAATATTGCTGACCGCCTGCTCGATAAAGTCCGCCGCCGCATGGATCAACTGCGTGTGGGGGATTCGCTCGATAAAAGCATCGACATGGGACCAGTCGTCAACCCTATCCAATACGAGACGATTGACCGTCTCGTTAAATTAGGCGTGACCGAAGGCGCAGCATTGTATCAGGCACAGGTTGATCTGCCGACCAACGGCTGCTTCTATCCACCGACTCTACTCACCAATGTGCAGCCCTCCTCCACCGTCGCGCAGGAAGAAATTTTCGGCCCCGTCTTGGTCGCCATGACGTTCCGCACACCAGCCGAAGGCGTGGAACTCGCTAACAACACGCGCTACGGTCTCGCCGCCAGCGTGTGGACGGAAAACATCAACCTTGCGATGGATACCGCCCGTAAGATCAAAGCCGGCTCGATCTGGATTAACTGCACCAATCTATTCGATGCCGCATCCGGTTTCGGCGGCTATCGAGAAAGCGGCTTCGGGCGCGAAGGCGGCAAAGAGGGACTCACCGAATACGTCCGTCCCAAATGGCAAAATCGCCCCCGCCCGCAGCTTCCCGAAAATATCAAAACCGCCGCATGGGGCAAAGCAACTCCCGCCCGTCCCGCACATCTCAACGGCTCAACCCCTGTGATCAACGGCGGAATGCCCAAACTGGATCGCACGGCGAAACTCTTTATCGGCGGCAAGCAAAAGCGCCCCGACGGCAGCTACAGCCGTCCCGTCCTCGCACCGGACGGGCATGAAATCGGGCAAATCGGTGATGGCAACCGCAAAGATATTCGGGATGCCGTCCAAGCCGCCCACAGCGCCGCGAGTTGGGCAACCCGTACCGGACACAATCGCGCTCAAATTCTGTATTACATCGCGGAAAATCTCTCAACCCGCGCCGATGAATTTGCGCGTCGGATCGTTGCAACGACAGACTGCACCGACGACGCTGCCCAAAACGAAGTCCAATTGTCGATTGAGCGTCTGTTCACCTATGCCGCGTATGCCGATAAATATGGCGGCACGATTCAGGAAACCGAATTGCGCGGCCTGACCGTCGCGCTTTACGAGCCGATTGGTGTGATCGGAATCGCCTGCCCGGATGAGTCGCCGCTGCTGGCTTTCGTCGCATTATTCGCCCCTGCCATCGCCAGAGGCAACACAGTAGTAATCGTCCCGTCGGAAAAATATCCCCTCAGCGCCACCGACTTTTACCAAATTCTGGAAACATCGGATGTCCCCGCCGGAGTCATCAACATCGTCACCGGTGAGCGCGACGTACTCACGAAAACCCTCGCCGAACATGACGATGTGGACGCGATCTGGTACTTCGGCACAGCGGAAGGCAGTTATCAGGTGGAACTGGCTTCCGCCGCCAACATGAAACGCACTTGGGTTAATTATGGCGAAACCCGCGCTTGGGCAGACCCACATCAAGGCGCTGGCGAAGAATTCCTCCACCAATCGACGCAGATCAAAAATATCTGGGTGCCAATGGGCGAGTAGCGAGAAAAATCCAACCGCCAAAATACACCTCACCCCCTCCAACATCCAATAAAGCACACTCTTGCTCCCCTCTCCAAATTGGAGAGGGGCTGGGGGTGAGGTAAATTTCCGAAGTCAAAATTATCCCCCAAACCGAAAACCATAAACATAACCTTAATTCCCTGAAAACGATTTCTTGTAACTCCTCAATTATCGCCTTAGCATTAAACGTTTATTGAGCAATAAATAATTGCGATATGCCGGATCATCGTAATTCTACGCATACGCAATGAAATTCCTTATGGGTATATAATAAGGTTGAAAATTGTAACTAAGGAGCATCGTCATGTACGTCCAGATGATTACCCTACATGCGCCCGTTGACCAAATAGAAAAACTCCGCCGTCTCGTCGCAGACGAATATTTACCCGCCATTCGCACTCGTTCCGGTTTTGTCGCTGCCCACTTGTTGGAACAAGTCGATGACCCAGAAGCCGCCCAACTCATTATCTATTGGAACAATCAGGCTGCCGTCGAACACGGACAAGCGACGGGGGTGCTTTCTGGCTCAGTCGCTAGCATCGCCGCACGGATGCCCGGCCTGCACATCCAGCGCCAAAGTTATATCGTCAACGTGACGGTGGAGAACAAAGAATCCGCCGCCGTCTAATCGAATTTTTAGGGGCAACTGATTTCAACAAAACAAGTCGCCCCTACGGCATAATTTTACTGCCCGATGACTTCCAGTGCTGCCAGCGTCGGACGATTGACACTCGCCGTCGGGAAATTGATGTTGAGCGTCCCGTCCGTCACCGTTACCGTGAATGTGCGAATATCCGCCGCCAGCGCACCGACTTGCGCCGTGATGTCATAATTCGTCAGCACCGTTGTGCCTTCAAGCTGCACATTGAACACCCGCTTGCCTACACCCGGCGTTCCACGATTCGCGCCGCCGACCCAATAAAGCTCGGCGAAATGCAGCCGGACGGTATACGTCCCATTCGTGACGGGCAGCGCATAACTAAAGCCCAAATTATCCGCGCTGGTGCTGCGTTGTGTCGTGTATAAGCCATCATCCGTCGTATTCGCAATCGGGTTAGGCAAATTACTGACCACCCCGCCCGTGAAATACGCATCTGCCGCCCAACTCACGCCGCTGAACGTGCCGCCACTGCCGCCGCAATCAATCCGATAGACTGTCGTCGAAGGCAAAGCCGTAGGTGTAGGGGTAGGTGTTGGTGTGCGAGTCAGTGTAGCAGTAGGAGTGCGCGTTGCTGTTGCCGTTGCAGCCGGACTTCCGCTAAATATTTCAATTCCAGCAATTGTGGGATTATCGGCAGATGCAGACGGAAAGTTGATGTTAAGCGACCCATCTGTGACGGCAATATTGGTCAAGACCTTTATATCTGCCGTCAAAAATCCAACGGAGGCAGTAATATCGTAATTGTCAAGAACGGTTGTCCCCTCAATTTGGACATCGAAGACGCGTTTACCAACCCCCGCTTGGCGCGAGCCAGAGGTTTGCGTAAACCAATTCTCGGCAAAATGTAACCGGACATCATACGTTCCCGCGCTCACAGGGAAAGCATAACTAAATGAACCCCCGGCGCTGATTGTACTGCGCTCAGTTTGATAAATAACATCATCCACCGTGCCATTAATCGCGGCAGTGTAGGTATTGGACTTGCCACCGGAATTAAAATTATCCGCGTTCCAAGTGACACCACTCGTTGTTACTTGAGCGCCGCCCGTGTTGATACGATAGATGAGCGCTGCCGGAGTTGGCGTTGGGGTAACGGTGGGGGTTGGGGTGTGCGTCGCTGTGGCAGGAACAGCAGTTGGCGCAACACATGGGGGTGTTCCATAGCTCGTACAAGATTGATTAACGGGGGTATCTCCATAACTACCTGTAAAGTAGCCGTTGACTACGGGGTCAGATGTGAGTATCACTCCATTAGCCCTAGTAGAATTGAAACCTGTTACAACTGTAAAAACTAATCCTTCGGTTGGATACTCCATGTAATAGGTACTGTCGCCGGAATTCACCGTTACTGGATTTCCATAAGATTCAAGGATTGTAGATACCGATACATCCATTGGGATTAGGATTTGAACGGCAATACTATCCCTAAATATAAGAGTTACTTCGCCTCCAATCATGAAAGGTGTAGAGCTTTCAGGAACCCAAAAGTAAATGCCATTAGCTTCATTATTTGAAGCCTGACCAGCATAGATACTGTATTGGATATTCATAGAAGTCAATATATTTTGTACCTGCGCTTGTGTGGTAATTCCAGGCTCTATACCTATAAAACAGGCTTGCTGACAACCTGTGCTACTCAGTAAGTCCTGTAACTGCTGACTCTCTGACGATTGTGACAAGGCTGTATTTGTCAAGAGCAATATCAGAAGCATTAAAATCCACTTTGTAACCTTCATAACATTCTCCCTTATGGTAACTTTCATTACGGACATTGTGTTTCAATACCTGTGATACCATCTTGCAGAAGCGGCCATACCCATAAAGGATCAATAAGCGCCACTAGTAGTCCGCCAGCAAAGTAGTTCAAGATACCACAGGGTAGAGGTGGGCAAGCTTGGTGCGGGCTTGGGCGACATCGAACATCCAACGGATGGTGGCGCGCTGGGCGTTGCGTGCCACCGTCC
>Ga0163154_10003710_pt1 | contig 20834 bp, 20 predicted proteins | sample OliLakLV19MP9P1_FD_148649 | JGI IMG/M metagenome (GOLD analysis project Ga0163154, IMG submission 148649) | Freshwater microbial mat bacterial communities from Lake Vanda, McMurdo Dry Valleys, Antarctica - Oligotrophic Lake LV.19.MP9.P1 | ecosystem: Environmental > Aquatic > Freshwater > Lake >...
TCCCTCCCCGAATCACTGATTTTGTATGGTTTGGTTAACAAAACACCTCTTTTTATGACAAGTTTGCTTACAGCCCCGGCTCCATCGGAAGCTGTAAACTTTTCCTTTCAATCCTCCATCCTGCTCCATTCCTCCCTTTTGGCAATACATGCCAGCCTGAATTATTGAGTGTTTGCATAGTCCTGCGCAGATGCTTGCCGAAGGCGACGGGATTGTTGAGCCAAGGGATCTTGAAAAGGTTGTATCCCTCCTTGCTCGCCAGCGCGCGGAGCTCTCCATGCAGATCGCTGGTGCTGATGTCGTACTGGTCCTGCTTTGGCACCCGCGCGGCGTCGTCGTCCCCGAAGGGATTGCTGGTGCTGCCCCTTTTTCCTTCTGCCCAGAGGAGGAGGAGTTGCGCGCATTCGTCGGATTGCACGGATGTTTGTTTGCTCACGTCGCTCAACGCTTCCACCTGCTGCGTGAATAGATCGTCTGTGTAGCCCATGGCGCGGGAAAACGCCTCACCCATCACGGCGAACTCTACGAAGCGTACGGCGGCGTCTGGACGCCTCCCAGCGGCCTTCCTGTTCTGTATCCACGTCGTGTAGTACGGCAGTCCGGCGGCGATGACGGAGAGGAGGGCGCCAAAGACTTCCGGCAGGAGTGTTTTCCATTCGCCTTCCACGGCACTCAGGGAGTCGAAACGCTCTTTGCCTGCCGTATTCCTCTTCGTGACCACCGGCTGTTCGATGAAGATGGCCTTCGTGAAGAAGTCGGATTTGGAAAAGTCCGGGGAGACGCCGTTGATGATGACGCGCATGCGTCCGATTTTTATGGTCGCCTGTTCGTTGTTCGTGTGGAGCTTGCGTTCTTTGGAAACACCTCCGGCGAACATCTGGGACAGGAGGTCGTCGCCGATGGGGAGTTTGGAGGCGTTATCGAGGCCCAGTGTTTTTCTGGTGAGGCAGGCCACGAGGATGTCGCGTTGGTCTTCTCCGACGATCATACATTCGTTTCCCTCGTCGGGATCCACTAGCTGCGTTGCCAGCTTCATCGTGGTGGTTTTACCTTTGGCACCTTCGCCGGAGAGGATGATGATAGGGTGCACGTCGTCCGCCGGCATCATCATGGTGGCGAGCATTGTGCAGAAGAAGCAGTGGAAGTCGCCGAAGGAGGTGATGCCTTTGGTGATGAGCCCTTGGAAGGCGGTTGCAGGGTTTGGTACAGGCACGGCCATGGCCATAGAGGAGGGCAGCGGCGCGAAGATGCGCTCCGGCGTGGCCTCTATGGTCCATGTGCCGTTCTCTATTTTTATCAGCCGTTGGTCTGCCCATGCCGGGTTTATCCACAGGGCGCCGTCTCTCATGCAGGCGCGGGGGTCTGGGGACAGTTCTTTTGCCACGCTGCGCGCGTGGTACAGGCAGTGGTCGATGATGAGGTCGGCGTCTGCAGTGCGCATCAGGATGTTATCCTGCATCTTGGCAAGTTTTAGGATGAAAGAACGAAACTCTGCCCCGTCCAGTGTCAGAAGTGTGTCACCCTTCAAAACGGCGGTATCGACGTAGATGGTATCCCCGCGCTTGTAAAACATGGTTTTGTCGGACGTCAGGAAGGTAATCATCTCGCGGATGAATTTCTCTTTGCCCGTGGGCGGCTTTGCGTTAGACATGGTCTATGGTGGAAAGGAACTCCTCGAAGAGGAGGACTTCTTCTGCTGTGTTGGACGTTACCCACGCTGCTTTCTCTGCCGTCTTGGCATCGCGCAGCGGCGCGGACCGCTCGCAGAACCATTCTATCGTGTCGTGCGTGGTCTTCCCCAGCACGGCTCTGGCGAGGCCGAGGCAGTTGTAGCCAACCCCTACTGGGGCCGCGAACAGGGCGGTCCCTTCGTGGACGATGATGTTGTACTGGTGGTGCTTGAAGAAGCCTCTCTCCACGTTCTTATCGTCGACGAAGCGCATGCCGCCGTCTGCCTTCGTGCACTTCACCCTGCAGCCAAGGAGCTGCTGCACCACCTGTTCTATGGGGATGCTGTTGATGAGGGCGAGGAGGCCGCTTTCCTGCTTGCCCGAGGCAGCAAACTCTTGCTTCTCTTGTTCCTTGCGCTGCCCTGCCCGTTGTATGGCCACCCTGCCGCGCTCCTGCACGAGCTGCATCGGTGGCAAGCTCACCCCGGGCATCCAGATGACGATGTCCACCGGCTTCTTCTCCGTCGGGTTCTTCACGTTCCAGCTGCCGGGCATGCGCATAATGCGCCCGGCGTTTGTGCATCCAAAGTCCGGCGGTATCGGGGTGATCTTCGCTATCTCCTCACAGATGTCCTTCATGCCTGCAGACCATTCCTCCTTCACCACACCTACCGGCTCGCCGAAGTAGTGCACGTGCATGCCGTTGCCGCTCATGACGATGTAGCGGAAGCGTCCCCACATGGGGTGCGGCTCTAGCGTAGAGATGATGCGCTCTGCGCATTCCTCAACGGTGTCTTTCCATATGTCTTTCCCCTTTTTCTCCAATTCCTTCCGGATGTCGAAGTCGAGGGTGAACATGCCGCGCTGCAACACGTCCGCGTCCGCCGCGCGCGCGCGCAGATCGGTGCGCACGCCCGCGAGGAAGTACACGTTTTCGGTGTCCCACCACGCCGGCATCGGCGCATCTGGGAAGATGGTGCCGCCGTACGCGTTCGGCCCTTTGTACAGGTGGACCTCGCAGCCGGGGAGCTGCAGATCGCTAATGAATGCCGAGAAGGGTTCAGGGTGTGTGCTTAGCATTGCTCAATGGATTGGAAAATCTGGTACGCCACCTGCGGCACGATTGCATTGCCGTACGCCTTCAGGCTTTCTTTTCTATTGTCTCCTCTCTGATAATAGTGCCGTCTGAATGCCCCGATTTCTTTGTCAGTAACGGATTTCCATACTTCATGTAGTGCCTGTAGTGGTTCATGCAGTACCCTCTCCCCTGCGCCTTCTCCCCACATATTGAACAAAATATTGGTGGCTTTTTCTGCCCTTTCTTTCCAGTCTGCCAATGCAATCGGAGATGACAGCTCGCGCACAATGTCATCAAATTCGCAGGAGCATTGTCTTTCCAATCCTCGTTGATATGGTGGATATTCAGCCGCTTGCTTGTGCCACATTTTTCGCAATTCTTTCCTATGAATTTTCTGGCTCTTTGCTGATAAGTTCCCCTCATTACACTCTCTTTCGTCATTGCTTTCGCCATGCACAGCACACCGCAGTATTTTCTCTTCTTGAAGCGGGTCAAATCTTCTAAGGAGTTCGGAAAACGATTCCGATGAAGTAGCTTTTTGCAGTTCAGACAATATCTCTCTGGTTCTGGTGCTAGTTTCCGTCCCATAAAAGTAATCGCGTAGGAATAAGATGTAACTCATTATAGCATGGGTTTCATCTAATCCAAATCCAGCCAATCTATCGGGAACCCCATCATATAAGCAGCAAAATCTCTGTGCAGCTTGTAGCCAGTTTTCCCTCCGCCAGGATTCACCCCTATCGCCACATTGAGATTCTGCATTGCATTGTCTCTCTGCGCTGGCTCGTTGCCCGTGACGCTCCTGTAGTCTCTCGTTGTCGGGGTGGGGAGCATCTGCACCGCAATCGACAGCGGCATCCCTGCCCCGTTCCCGTTCCCGTGCTTCACTTTCAGCTTCGCCGCCCTCGCCAGCCATGTCTCCGGCTTCTCCCCGTCGTTCGCCACTGAGGCGTTTGGAGTGGGCAACCATCCAAATCCGTTCGCGACGATGGGGAGCACTGACGGCGCAAGCTGGAATATTGAATGTTTGCACTTCGTATTCTGCATCTTCCATTTCAGTGAGCAAGCGGTCGAATACCACGCCCTGTTCAAGAGAAGTGAGGCCCTTAACATTTTCAAAGATGCACCATGTTGGCCTAATCTCTCGCATTGCTCTAAAAGTTTCTCCCCAGAGCCAACGGTTATCATCTGTGCCTCTTTTTTTACCTGCTGCGGATGCAGGTTGGCAGGGCGTTCCAGCGGTAAGAACGTCGATTGCTCCCCTGTACTTGGTGAAGTCTGTTGTCCTGATGTCTCCATAGAGGGTTGTGGTAGGAAAATGGTGATGCAGTACCTTCTGGCAGAAAGGGTCAATCTCGCAGGACAGAACATTCTCCCAGCCCATCCAAGATGCTGCTAACTCGAAGCCGCCGATGCCGGAGAAGAGAGATGCGTGTTTCATAAGTAAAAAGAAAACGGCAGCTGCGTGTGACAGGCACCTACTACGAAATATGTGGTCCCGGTTCGGTGTCTGCCACACGCAATGGCCGATGAGGAAATTTTAGGGGACCACATGCACATAAAATATCCTGATTTTTGCGTGGCGACTATCGACTCTGGCTTGCGCGAATCATGTCGCTCATATTTAATACATATGATTTTTCATATACCTGCCTTCTGACCCATGCCTGACGCCAAATTGAACTGTGTTGACTGCTCCGTAGAATTTGTTTTATCACAGGGCGAGCAGACTTGGTACGCTCGCAAAGACATGAAGGCGCCAAAGCGATGCAAGCCTTGCCGCGCGCAGCGCAGGGCATCTTTTTCCTCTTCTCCTCCTGTATGAAATTCGGACAAGCTATTGAAAATATGAACAGCGGCAAGAAGATGCACCTGCCCGGACGCACCGGTGCCTGCACCTTGGAGCGTGACGAGAAGGGGCGTCCTGTACGCATCCTGTCGGACGCGGCGGAAGCCAAGCTGACGCATGCTGATCTGCTGTCGGAGGGCTGGGAGGTTGCCTAAGCCGGATGTCACCTGAACCCCCCGGAGTCTTTGAAGGACGAGCCTTTGAATGACGAGCCTTTGAAGCTGCCTCCGTCAAACGAGGATGGCTTCGCTTTTGGCTTTAGGAGGTCTTTGAGGTTGAGCCCTAAGCCGTTGTCGAACTGTCTGATGGCTTTAGGCATGAGCTTCTTGCGCGCCGTGGCAGCGGCTTTCGAATCTCCTTTCTTGTATTCACCCTTTTTGGAGTTTTTATATTCCTCCATGGTGACGATCTGTTGCATGATGAGAAGCAGATCTCCCACGAATTGCATCTGCCTTGCCGGCTTTGTCCACACCCTCGGATCAAGCGCGCCCACGAGCGACATGCCATCCCGTATGGACTTGCTGATGATTTCATCGATGATTCCATCGTCTTTCTCGTCCTTGAGCACCGCCTTGCCCAGAAGGTAGAAGCCAGCCGTGATGATGGCTCCATAGAGGAGTTCGCGTCCTTCGCGGGAAAACGCCTTTTTCGGATCTTTCGCTATGGTGGTGAGATTTTTGATAGTAGTGCGCCCCGATGAAACCATCCAGTTCCTATACTGCGTGATGCTCGATCCGATGCTGGTGGATCCAACGATGGATTTACCATTGGAGTTCACGCGCCACCTCCCCATTTCCCGCTTCATTATGGCAAGCCGTTCCGGGGTGATCTCACCCGTCTTCCATTCTAGGTCTGTCATTTCGCCGAGCAGGTAGTGCTTGTTGGCGCGAATAGATGCGTCGCTCAACATGGCGAACGCTGCTTTAATGAATTTATTGCCGATGTTATCGGCGGCTTCGAACAGGCTTTGGATCGGGCCCTTCCCGACGAAGTTTCTATACTTTTCAACGATCATCCGGCCATGCTTCGTCTTCGTGCGGTAGGTTCCTTTCGCATAGTTCTTGGCGCCCATCGGGACGAAGTTTGCGCCTCTTTCACCAACTTGGTTCGCTATGGCGATAGATGGGCTAAAGGCAAGGTCAATCATGCTGGTGAGCATTTTGCCGGCGCGCAGCATTATATCGAATCCCCCGCCCTGCGGGACCAAGCCGCCGAAGTCGAAGCGTCGTCCCTTCTCATTGTTGATCCACTGGTTATAGAAGCGCTTCAGGCTCCGGTCCATTTCCAGCCCTGCAGGCGTGTGCTGTGCAGGGGTCATCACAGAGACGAATGTGTCGAACTTCGGCATGATCGCGTCGAAGGCTATCTTCTTCTGGAATGCCCGCTCGTAGGTCATGTATGCCCGTGCGACGTTGTGCGTGGGATCCAGTGAGCCAGAGCGAAAGAGAGCGGAGGAGAAGAATTTTTCCAATGGGAGTATTTCACCCGTATCCGAGAGGATATTAAAAATTGCTTTATCCTCTTTCTGTTGCTTAAACATTGTCCGGAACGCTCCGATAATCCCTGACGTCTTCCACGTTTCAAGGAAATCTTTGCGCATGTGCAACATGTAGTTCTCAATATACTTCGTCAAGATTTGCTGCTGCAGGAGATAGTCGCGCTTCTTCTCCCATCCATCGCGTACGTATTCCGCCGCGGCAAGCTCTTCCGGTGTCATATCTTGTGCCAAGGCGGCCTTGTTCTCCGATTCAAGATAGTTGGCAATCCGCTCATCTGTCGGGATAAGCTTTTCGATGATGCCGCGCTTCCTGCTTTGTCTGGCAGCCTTGAATAAACGATTCACCTCCTTCTCTGAGGTTAAGGTAATCATCTCGCCCTTGAGCGTCGCTGCGTTCATTTCATCGACGAGGAGGCGCAAGAACGGATGCCTGTCGGCAAGGGCCGTGTGACCCCGTAAAAGGTCCATCGGCGTTATAATCAGTTCCGGCATATCCTTGAGCTCTCCTCCCGTTGTTCTTGCGATAAATTCCCGCACTTCGCGCTCTGTTCTGACGCCGGCCATATCCGTATTGTCTAATGTTTCAAGCTGCCTCTGGGACAGGAAGGCGTCTTGATCGAGGGTATCTTCAAGCCCTGCGATGAACGTATCGAGCTGCTGCTCGTTCATTTTTGTGAGCGGCGGCAGGCCGAGGGCCTTCCTATAGTTTTCAGTTTTGCGCAGCTCTTTGGTCTTAATCGTTTCTTTGACGATTGCTCTCTTCGTTGCGATCTCTGCCTCTTCGGCGGCCATGATCTTCATTCGTTCGACGAAATCGGTGAATTGGCTTTCCGTCATGTACCGGACGTCGGTTTTGCCGCCGATTTTGCGCAGGGAAGCGTCGCTCAACTTGAAGTGATGCTTGATGGCACTGATAGCTTTCCTCCTGTCTTGGATGCTGGTTTCCTTCTTCAAGTCTGCCGTCGCTTTCGCCGCGACTCGTTGCGCCACGTTCTTTTGCCTATTCGCTTCTGCGAGCAGCTTCACGAGCGTATTGACGCGCATGATCTTCGCGTCTTTTGGCGACATGATGCGGCCTTTGCTTTTGGCCTCCGCCAGTCTGGCGATGAGCTTGTTCGCCACCTCAGGAGGCAGCTGCTTTGCCTCTGCGACTGCATTGTTATATTCCGCGTTGGTCCATTTGCGCGTTTCTTCCAGTGCATCGTCGAAGTACTCTTCTGACCGACTGGCTGCAGCGCGATCCCTGTCCGTCAGGGAAGCCTCGTCCGCGGCGTCGCGGAGCTGCTGCGGAGTGAGTTGCCCCTTCGGGGTAGCATTCCTCTTCGCAGCGTTCTTCGCCAGCTTGGTGTTCGCATAGCTGTCGTTCGTCGGCCCCGGGGTGATCGCGCGCGCCGGCGTGGCAGCTTTCCTAGCCAGCTCTGCAGAGAGCCTTTCGTACGCCTGTCCGATCGTCCTGCCGTTCCCCGCGTCGTCGCCCATTTGCAGGCGCCCGTCGGCGACTGCGCGATCGATCACTTCCATAATCTCTTCGTTGCTGGGGCGCTTCGCCTCCGGGCGCACTTCCCCGCGTGCTTTTGCGATCATATTATTCAGAACCTCGCGGCCATATTCGCCGTCTGAATCGTCAAGGATACGGGCGCGCATGTCATCGAGATCGCGCGCGGCTGGTGAGCCGTTCTGCACCCGATTGCGTAGTCTGGCGATGAATGGTCCCAGATTATCCACTTCTAGCTTCTCGAGCGCAGCATAGCCGGATTTCCCTGTCTCCTGCTGCAGCACCCCGCGGAGTGTGGTGTTGGTAACCAATTCCTGTGCAAGCCCGGCGTTGCGCTCTGCTGCCGCGAACTCTGGCCCATCCTCTGCCCTGCTGCGGAATGAAGGGTTATAATCGTCTTTCAGTTGGTTATAGATATCCACACCGTCTTGTTGTGCCTCGGTGAGCTTTATAGGCTGCGCCTGCGCCTCCACAGTTGGCGCCTGCCGCGTCGGGACAGCCGGCGGGCCATCTAGTATGGATTGCTGCCCCGCGCTCTCTGGCGTGGCAAAAAGCTTGCTCTCGTCGCCTCCCTGTATGGCGCCCTTGCTGGCGTCGATGGCCTTGCCGAGATTGTCCCGTTCCGTGATCTTCTCCGGCGTGGTAGACGTACCGTCGATGGAGAGTTGCTGTAGCTTCGGAGAGATGGGGATAGATGCAGGAGGTCCGTTGAAGATGGACGGGAAGGCAGACTGTGCCGCTGCCGGTGCTGGTGTTTTGAAGCCGGCAGCCGCGATGGCAGCCGGATCTTTCAGTGCGTGCTTCGGATCGATGGCGATGACCGGGATCGTGTCGTATTTACCATCGAAGTATCCTAAGCGCCTGTTGCCATCGACGAGCTGTACTTGCCCCGTAGACGGGTCAAAGAACCCCACGGGAGGTGGAAGCGTGTCGCCGGGCTGCACCTCTAGTCCAGCGCTGCGGAGCTCGCCGACGCCCTTGACCTTGTCGATTGGCACATCCAGCTCGTAGACGCCTACACCTTTCTGCTTCCAGTCTGTGATGACCTTTTCAATGTCCGGCTTGTTCGGCTTGGTGAAATCAACGGGTGCGCGGTTCGCATCCGGCGCGCGCATGCCTCCGTCTGGTCCGTCTTGCATGGCGCCGCCTATCCCGATCAGGCGACGCTCGCCGGTGGGTGATGCTTTCTTGTATTCGGCGAATAGTTTCAAAATCCTTTTCTCCGAAGCGTCCGTTGCTTTGGCCAATCCTTTCAGATCATGGGTTTGCTGGTAGTACGCGTGCAAGCTCATGGCTTCTTCCAGCGCTGCTTCTCGGATATTTTCTGGGGTACCTCCTTCCACGAGCCCATCGATGATTGCACGTAACCCTTTGAGGGTGCCCTTGATATCGTAGGTGTGCAGATCCCGTAAAAGTTCTTTTCGTATGCTGGCCGCACCTATGAGTCCGAGCACGGTATTTGAGGCTGCTTCCGTCTTTGATTGTCCCAATGCGAGATTACCAAGGAATGATGCTGTGGTAGCGAGGGCTAAACCCGGAACGGTCGCTGTGGCGAAGAAAAATCCTATGTTTGTTGTAAATACTTTTGCAAAATCTTGAGTCTTCTTCTTCTCTCCAAGGGTGTAGTGGCTGCTGGCAATGGCATTCGCAATCAATCCTTCCATGAAGTATTTTGCACGGATGCCAGTTGGTCCCGCTGCCTTGAGATTTTTCGCTATGGGGAGACCGCGGAACATATCGATGGATCCCCGAGATAGCCCAAAGGTCATTGCCGTATTCGCCCATAGCTTGCCTCCTGTTTGCGATGCTTTGAATTCTCCTTCCAAGACCCGTTGTGCTTTCATATCGGGCCCGCGTTCTGGTGCTATCTTCGCCATAGCTCGGTCAAGCGCGTCGAGTTTTCCCCTGAGTGTGAGAGGGCGTGATGCGTAGCCCATCGGTTCTATGACGTTGTTGGTTATGTTCTGCAGGAGGCGAACAGGATTGCCAAGGATGACATTCTTGAGCTGCCTGCTTCCTTCTCCTACGGCGAATATGGTACGTAAAAATGGGTTTTTCTCATCTAAAGTCTTTTCGTATCCCTCTCGTGTCAGTTCACGGCTGGCATGTTCAATAGCGTCTGCGATAAAATACTGATTGCCTGTCATAAGGATTTCCGGCGACACCATACCTTGTATGTCGCCAAAATCGTCTTTGCGCCAATCGTATTTTTCTTCAACCGGCTGCGGCTTCGCGCTGAACACCGTTGCTCCTTGAGAAGAGGCGGGCACGCTGGTCCGTGTCTCCGTCGGGACGGTCAATTTCTGCTGCGTTCCTACGATGTCTGGGACAGCCGGAGCGCGACGTGTTTCCGAAAAGGAGGGTGCCGTAGGTGGCGCTGCCTGCGTCCCCACTGGGGCAGCTGCGGCGCGCTGTACATCCTCAAGGCTTAGGTCCGTCGCCGGGAGTGCCGGCCCGGCGTAGCTTTTGGGCTTGCGCTTGAGGAAGTCGAAGATGGTCATAGTTATTCGCTGGTGGCGTCCTTGGCGAGCTTCCGCATTTCAAGATCTGTCTTAAACCAGATTTTGCCAGCGTCGTCTTTGATACTTGGTTCGGGAGTGCTTCTCAGCGAGCCGCCGCCAAATGTTCTCTGTCCTATGATCTGCATTCCTGCTCCCCCTCCAAGGCTTGCCGGGATACCGGGGCGAGTGAACCGCCCTCCGCTGCTCACCGCGTCTTCTACGGCTTTTGGATCGTGCTTCGCTGCAAATTTTGCTTTGCGTGCATATTCAGACATCTGATCCTTGTCTGGCATTTGGCCACCGTTATCCGCTTGGTGCTGCTCGATAAACATGTTGTAGATCATCTCCTCTCCCGTCGATCGCCCACCGCCTCCTGCGCGTGACTTCTTGAGTTTGTCCATCTCGCGTGCGTGGTCGATGCGCAGCTGGGCCATCGACTCTTCGCTGGCGCCTTGGTCCTTGAGGATGTTGAGAGCGCTGCCGAGTCCTTCGATGCGTGCCTTGCTCGCGGAGATCTTGCCTTCGTATGTTCCCACCTCGTCGGTGATCTGGTTCTTCGCAGCCGCCATGCGCCCCTCCCTCATGTCAGAAAGTTGATCGATCTGGTCCGTGAAGACGGCCATGCGCGACGCAATAACCTGCCTCTGTAGGTTGTAGGGCAGGCTTTTCACTTCATCGTACATCGATGCCTGCGAGAACAGAGACTTGTTGCGCAGGTCGAGGATGGCCTTATCGATATCGGCTGTCGGCTGCATCTCGTCAAGGCGCTGGTTCGTATATATCTCACGGTCGAATTGTGCGAATTTGCCGAAGCGCTCATTCTCTTGCGTCATCGCCTGCAGGTACGGCTGCTGTCGCAGTTGTGCATTCTGCATGGCGGTAGCCTTCTGCTGGTAGCCGGCACTCACGTTCGTATCGTTCGGGTCGAAGTTTGCGATGGGTGCCGCCGGCATCCTTGCTGCACGCGCGAGCGCGCGGGAGTTCACGGGATCACCCGGAACATTCATGTCACTCTGCATCCGCGAATAGGCGTTTTTGGATCCCTGTACTTGCGAGGAGACATTCTTCCTCGCCTTCATGATGGCGGTTGCAGGGTACTGCGCCGCATGTTCTGCGGCACTCATCGTCTCGGAACCTGCGCCGAAGCCCAGTCCTGCTGCCGATGGTGTGCGGGGGGTGGTATCCATATTAGAAGTTTCTTATGGGAGTCTTCGCAGCGCGCGTGGCGCGTCGGTCAGATGCAAGTTGTTTAGACGCAGCGGCGCCTGAGTAGCCAGCCTTCCTGTAGCCTCCGTAATCCATTGATGGGATCCCCGAAGGGATTGGTGACCGTTTCGGTTTCTTCGGTGGCGAGGGATTGGAAATTTGGTTGGCTGACGACTCTTGACCTCTTACAAAAGTGCGGGCTGCTAGGCTTACCTCATCTCCCAGCTGCATTTTTCTCGCTGCGAGTCTTTGCTCGCTCACACCTCGGAGCTTTTCTAGGGTGTTGAGCCCCAAGAGGCTTGATGCGCTGTCTGTGTCCTGCTGCTGTCCTTTGATGGCGTTCTCCGATTCGGTCTGTATCGCCGTCTGGCGGCGCATGTAATCCTCGATCGCCCGAGAGGCGATGGAGCCCATCTGACCGCTGTCGAAAGAGTTGTTCGCTGCGAGCCCGGCATACGCTCCCTGCAGCTGGCTACCCGTATTGCGGGATGCTTCCCCGAGGTTGTTTGCGACACCTTCCGCTTCCTGCTTTTTGAACAACGACAGCTGATCGTCATAGGCACCTTGCGTGATGCCTTTGAGCGTGTTGAGGTAGTTCGCTTCGTTATCGAACCCCGTATCTACTTGCGAATTCGCCCTCTCTTCCAGCTGCTTCATCATCTTGTTCTGCACCTCTATAGGCTGCTTGGCCATCATCTGATACCAGCTAGAAATCTGATTTATGAACTCGGGAGAGTTCCCCTCTGCGATGAGAGCGGCGTTGTTTAGCGCCTCATCTGCCTCGTACTGTCTCCGTGCTTCCGGCTTTGCTGAAAGTCCTGCTGCAGCGCGTGCTTTTTCAGCAGAGGCACGCCCCGCGGCGGCGTTGCCGCGTGATGCCTTTGCTGTTTGAGCAGAGCGCACTGCGCCTCGTGCTGCTGCCCTGCCGCGCATGGATCCACCTCGAGATCTAGCCATATGCGCACAGTAAACACGCTACGCCTTCTTTTGTGTAGGCAGCACAGTTCCCTAGTCGTTCGGGAAGAGTTCTTTGTACAGCGGGCTGTCCTTATTTACGATTTGTTCCTCTGCTCTCTTGGCAGCTTGAAAGCTCTCCCAATCCTCCATCGTCAGTTCCGTTTCGTGCAACTTCCAAATGCCTCGGGCTTTGTTGATGCACTCCCATCCATGCAGCAAGCTGCGGCGGCCACCTTTTGTCCACCAGCTAAAAGATGGCTTGCCGAGCATCTTCTTGCGTCTGGCGCTGGCGTTGTGTTTCGTCGTCGTCTGAATGGCGATCATATCGCCGGCGTCGTTGAACGCCAGATAATCGAAGATGCTCAAAAAGTCCACGCGGTGCGGAGCGGGATGTAGCCCCCATTGCTCCACTTTTATCACGTGGTACCCCTTTGCCCGATATGCTTCTTGTGTCAGCGAATCAGGTGTTTTAGACATTCTCGTCGGATGGGTTCCCCGTATCGGCGATCTGCTTGAACACGCTGTAGATCAGGTTCGCGGCGGACGCGATGATGAGCGTTTTAGCGACGACGACTTCCCACAGCTGGAATTCCACGAGCGCGAAATACACAAGGCCGCCAAGGATGGAGAGAAACGCGAGGATGAGCATGGCGTCGATGCCGCGCGCTCCCGCCTGCTTCTTTATGAATTGCACCAACGCCATGAGTAGCGTTGCGATGAGGCCGTATCCGAGGATTGTTTCGAGCATGGGATTAACGTAACACGATGCTTGCCTTCACCGCTGCTTTCTTAATGCGATTAAGGATGCGCTGTGCGCGGTTCTGTTTTGGAATAGTAGTTGCGATATCGTATTCCCTTTGCGCTTCGGTGAAGTTTCCCTGCAGCACATTCACTGGATGATCGGGTCTGGCCCAGTACGCCACGACTTCTTTCTTGAAGTCCCACTCTCCGGGGCACGCAGTCGCCTTCACCTCCCCGTGGCGCATGATCTTTGAGCTGAACATCTGATGCCGCGCTTGGATGTCTTTGAGCAGGAGAGCGAGTGATTTGATCTGCTCCGGGTTTGGCGTACGTCCTTCGCGGAAATCCCCCGCGAGGCAAATGCCGATCGCGCGGTAGTTCATCATCTTAGCTGCGCAGTGCGCTCCTATCTCCCACTCCGCACGCGCCACCTTGATTGTGCCATCCATGCCGATGAAATAGTGGTACCCGACGTAGTAGCCCAGCGAGCTTTTCGGGAAACCCCTCTTCCTATGCGACTCGTTCACGATATCGAACTGCACCGGGTTTTGGACGACAGAATGGTGTATGAGGACGTATTCACAGGTGTTCATGGGCGACAGCATACTCCACTCCGATAGGTTTAGGGATTGCAGTAGGTAAGAGCGGCGTTGGCGTCGCTTTTCTGCGCCTGCAAAAGACACATGCCGCGCATGATTTTAATAAGCTGATCCGTCTTGGCGTCGCTCCGCCCGGTTGCTTCGACTACCGCGGATTGTAATGTTTTGAATTGGTTTTCCCGCCCCTTCTCCATTTCTGCATGTTCACCAAGGATCCTCGTGAGCTTTTCGTCGTGCGATGCCAACGTACTAGAGACATTCGACGGGATAACTCCGATGAACATTCCGAGCAAGACGAGCGCGAAGATGATTGCCAGTGATTGCGGCTTCTCTACCACATAGGTTACGACGCTCCATATGGATTTTTCTTTCGGCATGACTTGCATCATAAGAATCGGCAGGAGGGAATATCCGCATACTGTGCTGACGGAGCGAATAACTCTAGGCACTGCGGTTCACACGAGGCGTAGCCACAGCCCGGCTCCGTCGGAGAGGAGGACGCATCTATCGTATTGCGCGGTGAGGGTGATCGACGTCGCCCCATGGATAGTGTCGGAACCGGCCCTAGCCACTGTTATGACGCCTACACCGGCATCCACCTTCTCGATGATAATGAGGTTGGACGTTGTGTTCGCAGCCGGCAGCGTGAGCGTGAAGCCTCCCACACCCGCCGTCGCCAGTACCGTGCAGTCGGATGCCGTGAGCGTATAGAGAGCGCTTTTGCTCACCATCCCGCCGAGGCGCACTCGTCCGGTGAAGCTCACGCTGTCCGCGTTCTGCGTGGCGATCGTCCCGAGCCCGAGGTTGGTGCGCGCCGTCGACGCGCTTAGGATGTCGGAAAGGTTGTTTGCTGCGAGCAGGGAATTGGTGATCTGCAGCTCGCTCCATTGTCCATTGAAGAAGATCTCCGTGAGGTTGTTCGTAGGGTTGGTCCACGTTGTCCCCTCCACCGGCGTCTGAGGCCGCTGCTTGCTCGTGATAGCGACGCCTGTGTCGCGTCTGCCTTCTTCGCCGGGGCTGTTCGCGGCTATGTTGACCATTAGCTGACGATGCCGGTGAGATAATGCAGCTCGAGATGTTCGATATCCGCCATGAGCGCGGATACCGACGCATCGATCTGGAAGCTCGTTGCCTTCCCGCTATCCAGCTTCCCGCGCGCGTCGCTTGGATTGGATGGGTATTTGATTTCCTGATTGCGCTCCATGGTCGTCGTGGCGAGGTTCACTATTTCGTCCGGCGTTCCAGAGAAGGTGGTACCGCCGGGGGCAAAGGTATAGTTGAGCGTTCCGACTCCGCCCACTTCTTGCAAGACGTGCAGGGAGTCGAAGGACTTGTCACTCTCCGTATCGTTCGGGTTCCAGTTGGTCTTCTGGATCTGCACGGCAATAGCTGTCCCGTCATCGGTGTAGGTGGCGGCCTTATTCACTTCATACACTTGCCCGTTGGTGGATCCTCCAAAGCAGAATGAGGTGCCAAAATTGAACATGCTTGCCGGAACCTGCGCGGCTGGATAGCTGCGGATGGTCCATACCCACGAATTAGCACCGAATGCCCTGCGGGCCATGAGGGAAGCCGTCACGTGCAGCATGTACACGTCTGACCCCACGGTGAGATAATAGTTCGTGCCGTCGCAGTACGCGCTTGCCAGTGCGATTTCCGCGGCGCTGTGGGCCAGCAAATGCGTGTTAATAAAGTTCTGGCTGCAGCTGACCGGCTCCACCTTATTTTCATCCGGGGAGAGGTCGGAGAGGGATAGAACCATCAACCCCAGAATGTCATCGAGGAAGAATTGCAGGCCGGCTGGGTGTGTGGCGACGCTCTTTGGCGCCGCGCAGCCAAAGCCGTTGATTGCTGTTTTCCAGAAGAATTGGTCCGGGTTGGATCCGAACTTCACGTACACGCGCTTTCGCTCATAGGCCACTAGTACGTCGCCAAAATCGGCTGCTGTCTGGACCCCACCGGCGAAATCCTTCCACGCGTTGCGGGAGAAATGCTGTCCGTTGGACGTATCTGACCAGTAGAGCCGGTTTTCTTTCCATCCCCAGAGACGGTTATCGTGCATCGCTATTCCTTTGAACGTCGTGGCGAAGCCCGTGTTGTCCAGCTGCGTGAGCGTCGTGCCGTCGCACTTGTAGAACTGGCTGCCGGTGGCGACGAAGAACTCCTGCTGGCGCGGGTAGATGTTGTACGTGCCTGTTGGCGTCACGTCGAAGCGTTCCGCGACGAACAGCTGCTTTGGCGTGTTCGCGGTGATAACCTTTGTTTCCCCTCCCACAACCACCACCTTGCCGATATGGGCGTTGGTTACGAATGTTGCTGAGCTGTCGGTAAGGGAGGAAGAGTCCCCCGATGTCACGGTTCCCGTCGCATCGGCGGATGCTCCCGTCTTGCGTGCGTTTGTCTGAGCGAGCCACGTGGCCGTATCCGTGAAGATGGCGGTTCCTACGTTGCCCCAGCTACTAGAGACGTACGAGCGTATTTGCCCGCCTGCCACCTTCAAAGGGATCTCCACGCTGGACGGATTCAGATACGTGAAGCCTGCCTGCACCTTGCTGCCGCCTGTGTCGGTGGATCCTCCGTACTTGGCTGTGCCTAGCCTCGGGCGCAGTATTTCAAGCAGGACGTTGTCTATGTTCTGCAGCGTGCGGAATTCACGATCGCCCTGCTCGGTGCCGCTGCGATCGCGCACCATGCCTAAAAACTGATCGATTGTGCGAGTAGAAAGGTTCGGAGGATTCACGGTGCGCGTCATGCCTTGGATGCTACAGGAGCAAAACCACAGACGGATAGGAACCGCAATTCTTACGCATACCATTGTCTCTACAGTGCATAGGCCAGCGGCTTTCCTTAGCCATTTTTCGTTGGCTCTCCGAGGATCTTGTTTGCTATATCAAGGAGGTCGAGCGTGATCTTGTCGTGTTTATCCAGCTCGGTCAGGCGATCTTTGAGGTACGTGTGTACCCCTTCGGAGATGGTCAGATCCTTCGTCTGATCGGTTGCATCCCTGTTCCAATCGATACCGCCGCCTGCGCGGGGCACGACGCCGTATGCTTTGATGTCTTCCGCGGAAAACTGCATTTGCTGCTTTGCGTCCTTTATCAGTGAAAGGAAATGCCTCGGACCTTGCACCACTTCGATGAGGATGATGTACGCGCCTACACGTTCGCCGAGGGTGAGGGTGAGCTTCATGCGCCCATCTTAGAGCGTCTGTGTGACGCTGGCAAAGCGGCCTCCGCCGCCGGCGTCCGGATCCACGCTCGTCACGTACTCCGGCGACTTCGACGTGTTCTTGTACCACGACTCCGCTTGCATCAGTGCCTCGCGGTAGTCGCGCTTCCAGTCCTCCTTGCTCTGGATGAATGCCGTGCCCTTGTCGCGGTAGTACAGGAACGCGGCACAGAAGGTGATGAGTTTGCGGTGCTCGTTCGGGAGGGCGCTTTTCACCGTATCGCCGACTCCCATAAGCATTTGCTTGATGTTGAACCAGTACAGCGTCGTGGATGCTACGGGGTTGCCGTTGCGGATGACGATGAGCTGGCGCTGATTGGCGCTCTGATCGAAGCCGGTGAAGTAAAATCCTGTGCCCCGGTGCACCTGCGACATATCCTTGATCTCGCGGTATTCCTCGTTGCTGCCGCTCTGCAGATATTCCAAACGTGAAAAGTCCGCATCCAACAGAAGCACGCCGGACGCGCTTGTGGCGACGCTATCGCGCGCCGGACGGAACAAGCCCGGATCGAACTTTCTCCATTCCGTGAAGACGTCCAGCTCCGCTTCGTTCAGGTATGTATCCTGATCGGCGGCAAGCGTGAGCTTGTTGTCTGTATGGCGCTTTAAGCGCGCACGCAGGTCTGCCCGTGTTTGGTCGGAGATGGGCATAGGTGAAGTGTAGAGGGAGAGTTTGCTGCTGTAAGCGTCTCAGAGTGCTAGAACATGCGGAAGAAGTTCCCGCCTGATGTTGCTGGGGCAAAGGACGCCATAACCGTTCCGTTGGTGCCACTGCTGCTACTGTTTACGATGAGGCTGGTGCTCCCCGCTGGCGTTATGACGCTGTTGCTGTCTAGGGGGTTCGACGTGGTGGAAGAGCCCCGCAGAGTCGTCCCCGCACCTGCTGTGATGTTCCCCTGTGCGCGGCAGTAGAGCACTGTCCAACAGTTATCTGCGATGGTCGTGAGGGTCGTAGTGATTGCGGAGCCAGAGTTGGAGTTCGTTGTATTGGCGTCCGGTACCCCACTCTGGGCACAGCCCGTGTAGGACACGCCGTGCCCTCGGACAGTTGAAACCCCTGTCCAAGAGATAGCGATAGTATTGGAGCCGCTCGCAGGTGCGATGAGATAATAGAGATATGTCGTTTCTCCACCATTTGTCACCTTCCCTACCTGTGTCATCGAAACGCCGTTGTAGGTAATCCCTGTCACAACGTCTCCTGTTGTAGCGAAGCATCCTACGAAGAGGAGCGTGTTTGAACCGGTGCAGACGTGTGTGATGTTCAGCGGTCCTGATGCGCCACCAGCGAGTCCTACCGATGATGCGTCGAAAGCGATCATGAGGGTTTAAGCGGTAGCTACACACCTCCATTTAGAGGTCACGGCGTTCCAGACAAATCCTACATCCAGTCTGGCGGTCGTGACAGTCGTGGTCGGCAGTGCAACGGTAGAAGCCTCGAAGGTCGCACCCCACGTGATTGCCCTTGCTGCCGTACCCGTGATGGCAATCCACAGCGTTTGCCCGTCTGTCGGCGTGCCGGACAGGTTCGTGGTGAACGAGGTAATGGCTACTGTCAGAGCGGTCAACGAATAGAAGTCCACGTTATCGGTGTTGATCGTCGGCGTTGCAGAAGATGTGGTCGTCCCCACGCGCGGCGTCACGCGCTTGTTCGTCAGCGTGGCCGTTGCAGCGCGTTCCGTGGCGTTGGACGTGTTATCGACGAGGTTGAGTGTCAGATCGGTCTTGAGCTGCGCCATGGTCCTGTTGGTCCAAGCACCTGATTTGCGTTGGATGATGTCGTCGTTGGCTGGTGAAATGGCTGCAAGGGTGTCGAGGTCGCTGTCCCATGCCTGCACGTTGGTCCCCGGCGTCAGGCCGAGCGTCGTGCGCATAGCGCCCTGCGTAGTGTCATCCAGCAGCGTGATGGCGAACGCGGTGAGATCGGCGACTGTCATGGTGCTTGCCGCCGTAAAGTACGGCAGCTTATTGGCAGCGCCCGTGAGCCCCGCAAAGGCCGCAAGTTTCGCGTCGTATGCTTGTACGTCTGTTCCGATCGCCAAACCGAGGTTCGTGCGCGCATTCGCCGCTGTGGAGGCTCCTGTGCCTCCGTCCGCGACGGCGACGTCGGTGGAGCCCGGTGCGTAGAAATCTGTGCCGGCGACGGCAATGGATAAGACGCCAGTCGTCGTGGTGTTCCTGAGCAGTCCCGTAGCGAGAGCGCCAAGGGCCTGTTCGTTCGTGAGCGTCCCGTTGGCTGTTTGTACGATGTAGGTGGCGTCAGTGGGGGCGCCCGTGAGGTCTACGCGCGCTCCGAGCTGCTGCAATGCCGCCTCTACGTTGTCGGTGGTGAACCAGCCGCCAGCATCGGCAAGTGGGATATCCACGCCGGACACTTGGTTCGCACCGGTTCCAAAATCTATATGCGTATCGTTCACCGAATCCGCCGCCAAGCCCTGCGCGGCTGTGCGCATGGCAATGTTGCCAGAGCCGTCCGTCGTGAAGGAGGCCCAAAGGCGGTCGAAGAGTTGCTTTTCAGTGAAGCTGGCCATGATCCGCAGTGTCTACGAGAAAAGACGTTCCTGCGAGGTACTGCGGTTCCTACGCCGAGACGACGATGCGCAGCTTATTGTCGTTCGTGATGACCTGATTGAGCAGGGAGTGAAGATCCTTCCCCACGGGCAGGCCATTATCGCCCACCGCGACAGAGGTCTTCATCTGTACATTGCCGCTGCCTGCGTCTTCGAAGGCGTGGTACCATTTTTCAAACATCGGTGTGGGTGGAAAGGCGCGCAACGACTGTCGGAAAGGCATCGCGGAAGTACTGATCGATGACAGGGTAATTCTTGACGTTGTTCTGGATGAACCTCACCGACTCCTGCGCCACGTTGCAGAACCTCTGGATGTCCTGCAGGAGAGCCCTTGTGCTGGCCTGTGTGTCCTTTGCTTCGTACAAGACGGTGTTGATGCCACGCCGCTCCTCTATGGCACGCCGCATGTCCTCGCGGCTCGTCTCTTGTGCATTGAGCGCAGCCGTTTCCATGTCGGATGCTTTGCGAAGCATGCGCTCTGCCTCCAATTCCCGCGCTTCGAGGATCTTGCCCCTCTCCGAAGAGTGTCGCTCTCTCTCGTGCAGTTCTTTTTCCATCTCATCCAGCCGGACCACCTCTACCGCATTGCCGCGGGCCATCGACTCGTTCGTGCCCTGCGCGATACGCAGTTGCCGTTCACGCTCCTCCACGTCTGCTGTGCGCGCTTTCAGCGTCTTCTCAACTGTTGCAAGCTCCTGCGTCGTCTCCGTCATCTTCCGACGCTGGTTCTCCACGATCCTCTTCTCCGCATCCACTTCATCCATCTTCATCTTCTTGGCTGCGCGTAGCTCCTTTTGCGCTTCCAGCACTCCCTGCGCTACTTCCTCTTTGCGGTTCTGCGTCTTGGCGATCTCGTCGTTCAGCATGGACCGCTGCTCTAGCAACGCGGCGTTCTCTGTTTGGATCTCTGCCTTCTCCTGACGCGCGGCTTGCTGCTCCTCGCGGAGCTTCTTGGTTGCTGCGAGCACGATGCCGTATTCCAGCGCCGCTGCGTCCGTGGTTTCCTTTTCCGGCATGGAGAAGTGTGGAAGGATTAAACGTTCAAATCAGTGCCAGCCGGGAAGCTGGCCTTGAGGCTTGCCAGCTTTTCGTAGATGTCTTCCTGCTTCTTCAAGTTTTCGTGCACCTCCTCCGCCTTCGATTCCAGTGACCTTTCGCGGTCTGCAAAGAACAGTTCTTTCGTTTCGATGGCTTCAATCTGCTCTTTCAGCGTGTCCTTCATAACCTGCACCGCCTGCTTCTCGCGCTCGAGGACTTCCAAGTACATCACCACCTCCTCCCTGCTCTTGAACCCCTTGGCCTCGAGCATGCGCAGCACGTCTTCTTCCTTTGCCTTTTCCGTGGTGACTGCCTCCCCCGTGGTGACTGCCTCCCCCGTGGTGACTGCCTCCTCCGCCTCTACCTTTATGGCCACCTTTTCCACTGGCGGGTCTTTCGCGTTCTTC